>Ga0164296_1000923_pt1 | contig 32960 bp, 33 predicted proteins | sample GEODES057metaG_FD_113533 | JGI IMG/M metagenome (GOLD analysis project Ga0164296, IMG submission 113533) | Dystrophic lake water microbial communities from Trout Bog Lake, Wisconsin, USA - GEODES057 metaG | ecosystem: Environmental > Aquatic > Freshwater > Lake | place: USA: Trout Bog Lake...
CGAGTTCATGCAGAACCCGTATGACATCAGCGGTAACCTCGGGGGAACCTCACCGACCTTCAGCAACTGGAGTGCGGCACCGATCCGGGACTTCCTCTACACGGGAGTGGGCTTCACGGTGGACATCGGCAAGAGGTGGAACACCTCCTTCTTCTACAACGCCGCGGCAGGGAACCAGAACCTCACTTCCCAGAACATCTTCTGGAGTGCAGGCGTGAAGTTCTAGTTTTCGAACTGGACCGAGGCCTAAACCACGTTCCGGCGTACTCTTGGTGGCGTAATCCTTCCGTGACTCGAAGTGCTGTTGGCCGGTGATCTCATCAGGACCGTTGGGCTCAACCTAATACCAAACAGTTTTCTCATCCTCGTTCTGATCGTATTAATCCGGAACATCCTCTTCATCTAGCTGGATGATCGTGATCCAAGGTATCCTCCCATGGAGAAGAACCTTCACTTGGAGCGAAGTCTCCGTCTTCCCTAATGAGGTGAGAAAGGGCAAAGGCTGATACTCGATTAACAGGTCGCACTAGAGTACTCCAATTCCCGGACGCTGGTACTTGAAACAGTTCAGTGGAGGCGTGGCAGGGAAACCTTTTCCAAAGGCAATCGCCTTGAACTGGATACCCATGGATCCCGGATTGAGAAGCGTCTGAAGTGCGCCAAGTTCTTGTCTGGCATCATCGCCGCGCTGAGTAAAATCCCCCAGGGATCGCAGCCATGGTTCTGCGGCACCCACGAGAAAGTGGTGCTGATCACTGTAGGCGAGAATATCGAAACCGACATCTTGCGCGGATCGGGCAAGCGCGGTGAAGTCGACTTGAGCGGTGATGTCGCGCAATCCCGGCTTGTGCAACGGATCGTTGAAACGTTCATGTTTTTCAAATGCCAGCAAGGTTCCGTCGGCGCGATGTGGCGCGTAACGATCATCACCCGCCTGTCCGTAGTCGACGGTCAGCACGAGGCCATGCTCCAGTTTCGCATGCAGGCATGAAAGCCAAGGATCAATCCCAGGGTTCACCTCAATCCGGAAGCCCGGAGGAAGATTGGTGGGTAGTCCCTCTGTGGCCTGTTGGAGTTCGGGATCGGTGATTGGTCGAGAGCACCAGGCCAAGTCTCCACCGCGGCATTCCACGCACTCCTCTTCCCATTCGGATCCATTCCATCGAAAGGAATCCACCGGGAAAGCGTCGAGCAATTCGTTGGAAAGATGAATGCCCGTGAACGACGGCAGCTCCTCAACAGAGGAGACCCAGGAAATATTCGGAAAAGAGAGTAGTGTTGCGCGTTGTTTGTCCAGATTCACCGCAAACGGTTCCACAATCACGAATTTGACAGCCGTTCCGAAGGTATCCCCGCTCCTTGCGATCTCTTCCAGAATGTCGCGGGCCATCCTGCCGTCATTGGCTCCCTGTTCGACGATCGTGAACCGGGATGGTTTTCCCAACCTCTCCCAAACCTCCCGGCAGACCGATGCAAGAAGGCGACCATAAATGCTTCCGACGCTGACACTGGTGAAGAAGTCCCCCTCCTTGCCCACCCCGGCTCGCCCGGAGGCATAGTAACCGTGATTAGGGTGATAGAGCGCCAGATCCATGAAGCGGCGGAACGGTATGGAGCCGCCGCCGGCTGAAATCTCTGAGAGAATCTCGTGGAAAAGATCTGTCGGTGCCATGTTGTCCATCTGACCTAACAGCCTGACAGTCTTCCGGTAAAAAACCTTAAAATCACTGCCCGCGTGTGATCTCGCGGGCGTAGATGTTGATTTGGCCGTCATCCCCCCGCTTCACGGAAGTGATCTGGAAGGGGCGAAGATTATCTCTGGAAATCACATTGCCCTCGATCGGAGGAATCGTGCCGGCGGGGAAATCAACGATCACCCGCACCTTGGAATTCGGGCCAAGGGGAACCCCGGCGATCTCTCCCTGTGGACGAAGCACCGCGCGGCCATTGCCCGAAGCGGTCACGGCGAAACGCCCCTGCAGATAATGACGCTCACCTCCCACACCCTGGGAGGCCATCTCTTGCGCATCGGAGGAACCTACCAGGCGTCCCCTCGGCATTTTTCCGGGCTCATAGACGGGCCAGATTTCCGAGGGTGAGGCGGCTGTTGGTTTATTGGTAAGGGTGACGGCCGGGACATTTGTCTGCAGTGCAACAGGTGAGGGGCTTGTTTTTAGTGATGCCTTCGTGACGGGGGTGGGAGTCGGGGTGGCTTTTGGAGTAGGCGTCGGGGTCGCAGTCGGATTGCTGATCGGCGTCGGAACCGGAGTGGGCATGACCGTGGCCGAGGGAAGAGGGGTTCCCACCGGTATTGCCCGGGGAACAGCGGCAGAGTCGCTCCCGATCGGCGTGCTCACCGGAATGGCGGTCATCACAGCGGGTTCGTTCACCGCGATTGCACGGGCTACCGTCGGTGAGTTTGCCTCGGCTGTTTTCTGCTTTGCCGAGTCGACAGCGAGAGCCTTCGCGACTCTCGGTTCCGGAGTCGGTGTCGCCATCTCCTCGGCGATTCTGCTCAGGTGAGGTGCGTTTTTCTCGTCCTCCTTGTTTCCCGTGATCTTGCCGCCGGAGAGTTTGGTGATCTCCTCGTTCGAGAGGACGGGTAGTCCCGCCTCAAGGTTAAGTTCCTCGGGAGGTTCAAGGGAGAAACTCGTCTGTCCCTTGCCTGCCCCATAGGTGCCGTAGAGCAGCGGCATGGTCGTGAGCAGGATCCTGTTTTCGGCAAGCCGCTGGATGTGAACCACGGCGGAGAGATCCAGGGGCTTTTCGAGTTTGATTTGCTGACCGGTCACCAGTGCGCGCTTCAGTCCCAGAAGATCCTTCTCCTGTGCCGTGAAAGGCTGCTCCAGGAGAACCTCCGGTTGCTCCACCGCTTGGAGCAGGGCAACGAGTCCCGGTCTGCAGAAGGAATCCTTGGTCAGCGGCTCTGTCCCGAGCACCCGGTAGGTGCCGACGGCGTAAGGCACCAATTCCCGCACCTGATGGTAGTTGCGGATGAAGTGACGCAGCAGGTTGCTGTTGGCCCTGCGGATCTCCGAGGAGGTCATCGACCCGAAGCGCTCGAGCAGTTGTCCCGGCTTCAGGAATTCGCCGCGCGGCGCCGCGGTGATCTCGAATCGAGCCGGCGGCTCGATCTTGTGCATCCTCATCAGAAGGCGGTAGTTGGCCGCTTTCTCCGGATTGGCGAAGATGTAGTAGCTCCCCATCCAGCAGAGGAAGACGAAGCCGATCAGCAGGAAAATGAAGACCGTCCAACCGAACAGACCATCCCTTGGTTCCGCTCCCCTGCGATGTCCCGATTTGCCCTGGTAAGAGTAGTAGCGCTTGCCTGACATGAAAATCGTTAGGGAGAGGAGAATGCCGGTTTAGCCACGACCGAGAGCAGTGAACTGCCCAAGGGTGCTAGGCGTGGGAGTGTTCCGCGGCCGGCGCAAAAGATTTTCCGCAGCCGCAGCTGCCGGTCGCCTTCGGATTGATGACGCGGAAACCCGCGTCCATCAGGCCGTCGGTGTAGTCGACGGTGCATCCGTCGAGGAATTCCAGACTCTCCGGGGCCACTGAGACCACTACCCCGTCACGCTCGGTGATCTGGTCGCCGGGCATCGGTTCCCCGAGATTCATGGCGTATTTCATGCCGGAGCATCCCCCTTTTTCCACGGAGAGCCTCAGTGCCGTTGAGGCTGAGGAGCCTTTCTGGGAGACCATCTGCTTGAGGTGCTTTGCCGCCGTCTCGGTGATCTGGATCATGTGTTCAATTTTCAAGATCCATCCCCTGAAGTCAACAGAAGTCCTCGCTCATTCCAGCGGGGGCGCCGGGCATCATCGAACTTTTGGAGCTTTTTTTCCTTTTGGCTTGTCCCTCCGCGTCGTTAGCCCGATTTTCAAACGTTTATGAAAGCCGTTGTCACCGTCATGCCGAAACCCGCCATCCTTGATCCCGCCGGAGTCGCCACCGGCCGTGCCATGGAGCACCTTGGTCTCAAGGGAGTCCGCTCCGTCCGGATCGGCAAGTCGATCGAGATCGAGGTCGATGGCGCGACCGAACAGCAGCTTCACGAGATCGCCCACGACCTCCTCTCCAATCCCGTGGTCGAGGATTACAAGCTCCAGATTCTTTCCTAAGGTGCCCGTGTCCCAGTCCACGGTCATGAAAGCCGCCGTTATCCAGTTCCCGGGGTCGAATTGCGACACCGACTGCCATGCCGCCCTGCTCACCTTCCCCGGCGTGGAGGCCGAAATCGTCTGGCACAAGGAGAGTTCCCTCTCCGGCTACGATGCGATTGTCCTTCCCGGCGGGTTCTCCTACGGAGACTACCTCCGCTGCGGCTCGATCGCCCGTTTTTCCCCGATCATGGCGGCCGTCCGCGAGGCCGCGGATGCCGGCGTTCTTGTCCTCGGGATCTGCAACGGGTTCCAGATCCTCTGCGAGGCGGGACTCCTGCCCGGCACCCTCCTTCGCAACAACGGCCTGCTCTTCCGCTGCGAGCACCGTCATCTCCGTTTGGAGAACACGGAGACCCCATTCACCTCCGTCCTGCACAAGGGCCAGGTGCTTGATCTTCCGATCGCGCACGGCGAGGGGAACTACTTTGCCGAACCTGCCACACTGAAGCAGATCGAGGAGAACGGGCAGGTGTTGCTCCGCTACAGTGATGGCGCCGGCAACGTGACTCCGGAGGCCAATCCGAACGGCTCCCTCGGGAATATCGCGGGCATCTGCAGCCATGGACGCAACGTCTTCGGCCTCATGCCTCACCCGGAGCGCGTCTGCGACACGCTACTCGGTGGAATGGACGGCCGCGGGATTTTCCAGTCGATGATCGAGTGGTCCCAAGCAAACAAAAAGAACAACTGATTTCCGACCATGGCCAACCCCGCGATCACGCCCGAACTCATTGCCAAGCACGGACTCTCCACCGAGGAGTACGAGAAAGTCCTTTCCATCCTCGGCCGCGAGCCGAGCTTCGAGGAACTCGGTGTCTTCTCCGTCATGTGGAGCGAGCACTGCTCCTACAAGAACTCCCGCCCGGAGCTCCGCAAGTTCCCCACCACCGGTCCCAGCGTCCTGGTCAAGGCAGGTGAGGAGAATGCCGGTGTCATCGACATCGGCGATGGCTGGGCCGTGGCCTTCAAGATCGAGAGTCACAATCACCCCAGCGCCGTCGAGCCCTTCCAGGGGGCGGCCACCGGAGTCGGCGGCATCATCCGCGATATTTTCACCATGGGGGCCCGTCCCGTCTTCCTCATGGACTCCCTCCGCTTCGGATCCATCGAGGGCGACAGCGAGCAGGCCAAGACCAACCGCCGCCTTTTTGCCGGTGTCGTTGCCGGGATCGCTCACTACGGCAACTGCATCGGGCTGCCGACCGTTGCCGGCGAGGTTTACTTCGACGAGAGCTACAGTGGCAACCCTCTCGTGAATGCCTTCTGCCTCGGCATCCTCCGTCACGAGCAGATCGCCCGTGGCGCCGCCGAGGGTATTGGTAATCCCGTTTTCTATGTTGGAGCCGAGACGGGACGTGATGGTCTTGCCGGAGCTGCTTTTGCCTCGCGTGAGCTCACCGAGGAGTCGAAGGCCGACCGCCCAGCCGTCCAGGTCGGGGATCCCTTCCGTGAGAAGCTCCTGCTAGAGGCCTGCCTCGAGTTGCTTGCCACGGATGCAGTCGCCGGCATTCAGGACATGGGCGCCGCCGGACTCACCTGCTCGACCTGCGAAACCGCCAGCCGCGGCGGAACTGGTGTCGAGATCGATATCCAGCTTGTGCCCCAGCGGGCCAAGGGTCAGACCCCCTACGAGGTGCTGCTGAGCGAGTCACAGGAGCGCATGCTCGTGATTGTAAAGAAGGGTCGCGAGGATGTTGTGAAGCGGATCTTTGAGAAATGGGATCTCCCTTATGCCGAGATTGGCAAGGTCACCGACGACGGCATGATGCGTGTCCGCAACGGATCTGATGTCGTCGTGAACGTCCCAGCCCGTTCACTTGCTGACGACGGCCCGCTCTATTCCCGAGAGGCGGCCCCCTTCACGCCGCCGGCTCCGCTCGATCTCTCGAGCGTTCCACAGGCAGATCCGACAACCGCGCTTCCGAAGCTCCTCTCTCATCCCAGCATCGCCAGCAAGCGCTGGGTCTGGCGTCAGTATGACCACATGGTTCGTACCGGCACCGCGGTGCTTCCAGGCTCTGATGCCGCGGTCTTCATCGTCCGCGAGGCGAACAAGATCCTGGCGGCCGCCACGGACTGCAACGCCATCTATTGCAAACTCGATCCCACTGTCGGCGCCCGCATTGCCGTCGCCGAGTGCGCCCGCAACCTTGCCTGCTCAGGCGCCGTTCCGATCGGCGTCACCGATAACCTCAACTTCGGCAACCCCCACAAGCCCGAGAACTTCTATCAGCTCCGTGCCGCCGTGGAGGGGATCTCCGAGGGATGCCGTGCGTTTGGCGTTCCGGTCACCGGTGGCAATGTCAGCCTTTATAATGAGAGTCCCGCCGGTGCGATCGACCCGACCCCGACCATCTCCATGGTTGGAACCATTGCCGATGCCGCTCATATCACGACCCAGTCGTTCAAGGAGGCCGGAGATCAGATCTATCTGATCGGCGAGACCGGCAGTGAGTTGGGAGCCTCCCACTACCTGCTGGCCATCCATGGTCGCAAGGAGGGTGCTCCTCCTGCGCTCGACTTCGAGAAGGAAAAGGCGATCCATGCCGCCTTGCTCGGTGTTATCCGCAAGGGGATTGTGCGTAGTGCCCATGACTGTTCCGAGGGTGGTTTGGCCGTGGCGATCGCGGAATCTACGTTTGGCACCGGATTTGGAGCAATGATTGATCTCGGAGTGACCAACGATCGTCCCGATGTCGTTCTCTTCAACGAGACCCAGGGTCGTATCGTCATCTCTGTAAAAGCCGCCGATGCAGCCACTCTTGAGAAAGAACTCGCCACGAGCGACGTCCCCTTCCGCAAGATCGGTGAGGTCACATCTAAGGCCGAACTCTCAATCAAGACCGGATCGAATTCTTACAACTGGTCCGTGGCATCGCTAAACGATACCTTCGAGGGTACGATTCCTTCTCTGATGGAGTCCTAATCAGGAAAGTTCAGCAACGACCTTTGCGTAGGCCTCGCTGGGATTCCCAGCAGCAGTGATCGGGCGACCGATCACGAGCCAGTCGGAGCCAGCTTTCACAGCTTCAGCCGGAGTCATCACTCTTTTCTGATCGCCAGCAGCGGCCCATGTGGGGCGTACACCTGGTGTGACGATCCTGAGTTTGTCACTGAATGTGTCGCGGATTGCGGTGATTTCCAATGGACTGCAGACGATCCCGCCGATGCCTGCGCTCGATGCTAGTCCGGCGAGTCGAAGCACTTGTTCCTTTGGTTCCACGCTGATGCCGGTGGAGGATAGTTGAGACGAGTCCATGCTCGTCAGGACGGTGACCGCCAGAATAAGGAGTTCTGATCCCTCTGCAGCTTTTGCGGCGGCTTCCATCATGACGGGGCCTCCGACGGCATGAAGAGTCGTCATGGCAACGCCAAGTCCCGCAGCGGAGCGGATGGCGTGGGCGACGGTATTCGGGATATCGTGAAACTTCAGATCAAGGAAGACCTCGCAACCGCGTGACTTGACGGCGTTGACCACCGAGGGGCCCTCCGCAGTGAAGAGTTCCAAGCCGATCTTGCAAAGTGCCGGAGGTTGCCCTCGGTCATACAAGGAGTCGATGAGCCGGAGAGCCCCGTCGGTATCGGGAACATCGAGGGCGATGATGATTTTGTCTTGGGGTCGGGACGGTAGTTTCACACGATGATAAGAGTGGCTGACTCCATCTCACTCACGGCTCCGGCCAAGATCAACCTTTCTCTCCGAATCCTCGGGAAGAGACCTGACGGTTTCCATGAACTGGAGACACTCATGGTGCCCGTCGGCCTTGCTGATACGGTCGAGGTCTGTCATGGGGATGGTCATGGGATTACCCTGACCTGCAATGATCCGGAACTCCCGCCAGGGGGCGATAATCTCTGCGTCAAAGCCGCCGAGGTTTTCCGTGCCGCCACCGGTCTGGATCATGGGATTGCGATCACGTTGTTAAAACGAATCCCTCATGGAGCGGGACTTGGGGGCGGAAGCAGTGACGCCGCTGCTGTGCTGAAAGGACTGAACGAATTCTTTGATGCTCCTCTCGTGGATGAAGAACTCCACCAGATCGCCGCATCGCTCGGCTCCGATGTTCCCTTCTTCCTCGGCAGCGGAGCGGCTTGGTGTCGGGGTAGGGGTGAGATCTTGGAATCAGCGTGCGCCTTTCCGAAAAGAACCCTCTTGCTCATCAAGCCACCCTTTCCCGTGCCCACCGCCTGGGCTTATAAAAAATATGCCGAATTGAAGGAATCCGGAAAACTGCCAGATCATCCCGAGAAGCAATTTCTGGGAGATCTGGAAATCGTGAATGATCTGGAGGCTCCCGTCTTTGACAAATACATCCTTCTTCCAGTGATGAAAGCATGGCTGCGAGAGCAGCTTGGAGTTGAGTCCGCCTTCATGACCGGATCCGGTTCCACGATGGTTGCGGTGATGGCTCCGGGAAGTTCCCCTCATCAGATTGCCTCCCTCAAGCAGGGAGTCGTCGCCAAATTCGGGGAAACGATGTGGGTTTGCCGGACGGGATGGTGAGTTGCTGATTATCTCCTGAGCGGTTCGGGATCGATCTCCACGCCGCCGAATCCACTGGCTGAGAGCGCCGCCATCAAGGTCCGCCTGGTTGACTCGAGACGGGGCATTTCTTCAGGTGAGACTTGAACCTTTGCGCCGGGTCGAATCATGCCTGTTTGCGGCACGTAGCGGACCCGAAAAACCTTGAAGCCAAACTGCCGGACGATCGCCTCGCCGCGTTCAACAAAATCCAGCGCTTCGCGGGTGACGGGCGTGCCATGGGGGATGCGTGAACTGAGGCATGGTTGGGCAGGGGCGTCTGCAGTCGGAAGGCCCATCCGACGCGAGAGCTCCCTCACATCTGCTTTGGTCAGACCCGCCTCCTTGAGTGGGGCGATCACGGAAAACTCTGCCGCCGCCTGGGAACCCGGTCGGAGATGAGCCGGATCATCTGCGTTCTCTCCGTAGGCAATTGCGGCGAAACGGCGTGCCTGGGCGACTTCATCCATCCTGCTGAAAAGCTCCGCCTTGCAAAAATAACAGCGGTTCATCGGATTAGCCGTGTAGCTGGGATCTTCGAGTTCGGCCGTCGCCACGACCTCGAGCTTTGCCCCGATCCCCTCGGCAACACGCACGGCCTCAGCCAACGAGGCTCGCGGTAGGCTCGGGGAGTCGGCGATGATTCCGGTGGCCTGATCCCCGAGGGTCTGCTGGGCAACGGCCAGCAGGAGGGTGCTGTCCACGCCTCCCGAGTAGGCGATCAGCAAGGGAGCATGAGCGCGCAGAATTTCCCGGAGGCGATCCTCCTTGTCCGAGAGATCGATACCGACAAACCCGCTCACAGATTCAGCCGATTGCAGAGGTCGGTAATCCCCATCCTGATACCGATGAAGAACTCGCCGAACTCGGCGTAGTGGGAACTCACCACGTCGAAGCGCATCTCGTAGACGATCGCCTTGATCTCGGTGGTGGTCTTCGCGAAGAGAGTCACTCCCCATTCCATGTCATCCAGACCGGTCGAGCCGGTGATGAGCTGCAGAACGCGACCGGCATAGGTACGCCCGATTTTGGCATGTCCTCCCATCAGTCTCTTGCGATCCTCGAAAGGGAGCGCATACCAGTTCAGCTGATGCATGCGGCGCTTCGACATCGGGTAGAAGCAGAAGACCGGCCACTCCTGCGCCTCGGGAAGCTCCGGATAGACGCGGCGGCGCATGTATTTCTCCATGCGGTCATGAAACTCCGCGATCTTCGTGGCAAATTCGGGAGCTGCAGGGTCGATTCCCTCGGCTTTAAGTTCTGCGCTGTATTCCGCCTCGGAGGTCATGTATTCGCTCCGTTCGGTCATCGAAAGCCATGAAAAAACCGGTGTCAGGATGCCGGCACCGAGTGCCTCGCCGAGCATCTTGGAACTGCGGTCAGCCACCTGGAGATCAGGCGTGAGGAGCATGAATCCCATATCGGCTTTTGGGCTGACAACGCTGTAGGGAAGGAGCTGGGTGTCAGGCTGCGACTGGATCTGCTTCACCAGCTTCTCCAGATGATCCCTGCGCTTCCTGCGCTCCGCAGGCTCCAAATACTGCCACGATTCCTGCTCCACTCTGTAGAAGAGATGCACAACATGAAGTCCCTCTGCCGGCAGGATTGCCGGAAGGCCGGTGGTGGATTCGCTCATGATGTTAATTTGATCGGGACACGGATTTTGGCAACCTTCTTCACCCTGCCCAACCAACCGGCCTGCATTGACTCCGGGGAGGGGCATTCTCGCTCGTCATTTCTCCCGATGATTCTAGAATCGGGTCATGATTGACGAAAAGCAGGTCCGCGATCTTCTGTCCAAGGTGCCTTATCCCGGGTTTACCCGGGACATCATCTCGTTCGGGATCGTCAAAGCCATTTCCGTGGGAGCGGAAATCAGGGTCCAGCTCGTTGTCTCGACCAATGACACCGGTGTGGGTGCCAAACTCCGCTCCAGTGTCGAGCAGGCACTTAGTCAGTTGCCCGGGAAGCCACCGATCACCGTGTTGGTGGATGTGCAGGCTCCCGTTCAGGCTTCCGGTCAAGGTCCCTCAAGTATTGAGGGGGTTCGGCACGTCATCGCCGTTGCGAGTGGCAAGGGAGGGGTGGGAAAATCAACCGTTGCGGTGAACCTGGCGGCTGCTTTTGCGGCAAAGGGGCTCAAGACAGCTATCTGCGACTGCGATCTCTACGGGCCTAGCATTGCGTTGATGTGCGGGACTTCGGAGCGTCCCTATGCCGATGAGGCCGGAAAGATCATTCCCGTGGAATCCCATGGCCTGAAGATCATGTCTCTCGGACTGATGCTGGAAGATGATTCCCCGGCGATCCTGCGGGGACCCATGGTGACGCGCTACACGCAGCAATTTTTACGGGATGTGGCCTGGGGTGATCTTGATGTGCTTGTCCTTGATCTGCCTCCGGGAACGGGTGACATCCAGTTGACCATTGTCCAGACGGTCGGACTTTCGGGTGCGGTCATTGTCACGACACCCCAGGAGGTGGCCTTGATCGACGCCCGCAAGGCCGTCACCATGTTCCGCAAAACGAATGTTCCGATCCTCGGAATCATCGAAAACATGGCCGGCTTCATTGCTCCGGACGGAAGTCGTCATGAAATCTTCGGAAGCGGTGGCGGTGCACGGGAGGCGGAGCGTTTGCAGGTTCCTTTCCTGGGTTCTCTTCCCCTGGATCCCGCTGTCGGAATCGCCGCCGATTCCGGCTTCCCTATTGTTCTCAAGGACGCAAGGAATCCGACTTCGGAGAAAATCAGTGCGATCGCTGAGGAACTGAGGCAGCGGATCCTTCAATCCTAGGAATTTCGCTATCTGCTCCCTCGAAATTCAAAAAAACCGTTGCAATCGGAGGGGGCGGTTTTAACCTTTTCAACACTATGGCTGACGTATCCAACAAGTATCCCGAGAATGTCGCAGGCGCATACTACTGCGACGACCAGTGCATCGACTGCGATCTCTGCCGCGAGACCGCTCCTGCCAATTTCAAGCGCAATGAGGATGGCGGTCACTCCTATGTCTTCAAGCAGCCCGAGACTCCCGAGGAGGAGGCTCTCTGCAAGGAGGCCATGGAAGGCTGCCCCGTCGAAGCGATCGGCAACGACGCCTAGTCCCTGTCCGATGGCCGCACCTTCCGGTGGTGGCGGCAAAGTCGGCCGTTTTCCTGAAAAGTGGTCACCCGCCAAGCGCGTGCTTCTTGAGTGGCGTGGTCTTGCCGGTGAACCACGTCCTGACAGAGCTGTTCCGATCGGGGATGTGCTTGGCAGCCTTCTTCCTCAGTTGGGACTGGCCAGCAGGATCAAGGAGGCCGATATCACCGCAGCCTGGAAGGGAATTGTCGGGGACTTCATCGCCCAGCATTCGCAACCCGAGCGTCTTGTCGCGGGCACACTCATGATCCGCGTCATTCAGCCGAGTGTGCGCTATGAACTCGACCGCACCTGGAAGCCGCAGATCATCAGCAAACTTCGCGAGCAGTTTGGTGAGAAAGTCATCCGGGATATCAAATTCATTCTCTGAGCAACGCATGGAACGCATCATTGCAATCCAAGGGCTCGAACTGATGGCTCATGTCGGGGTGCCTGATGAGGAGCGTGCCGTTGCGCAGCGTCTCCTTGCCGACATACGATTCTGCTCATCCCTCCAACCGGTCTCGCTGGATGACGACATCACCCGGACCGTCGACTACTTTGCCGTTAGTGAGAGGGTCTTGGAGCTCTCCGGTAGGCAGCCGCGGAAGCTGATCGAAACTTTGGCCGACGAGATTGCAGAAATGCTTCTCCGTGAGTTTGGGCTGAGGTGGATAGAGGTAACGATTCGGAAGTTCATCCTTTCAAACACCGAGTGGGTTTCAGTGAGTAACAGGCGCGAATCGGAATAGACCGCGCCTCTCAATCGAACATCAGCACGATGTAGGCGGCGAAAAGAAGGAGGTGAACGAACCCCTGCAGGATATTCGTTTGCCCTTGCCCAAACGTGACAATACAGCTGCCCAGGGTGATCGCCAAAAGCGTTATGTAAGAGTGTGAGAGTCCAAGAAGCAGGGGCTTGCCATGGATCAGGCTGATGGTCAAGGCGGCCGGAACTGTCAGGCTGATTGTTGCCAAAACTGACCCGAGCAGAACATTCACCGAGCGCTGCATGTGATTGCGGTTGGCGGCCTGTATGGCGGTCAATCCCTCGGGGGCAAGGATCAGGATAGCCACGACGAAGCCCACCAGATCTGCGGGCAGATTATTCCTGTGGACGACGTAGTCCAACAGATGTGCCATCTGCTTCGAGAGCAGCACAATCGGAACCATGTGAAAGATTAAAAGAGTCGAGTCAAGAGTGACTGATCCCGGTGCTTGATGACCCTCTGAATCGGAGGGATTCCATCCCGTTTCATTGAAAAACTCCCGATGCCTGATGGTTTGAACAGCAAGAAAGACCCCGTAAATGATGAGCGAGAGAAGAATCAGGCTTGTCGCGTGAAGGGGTGAAAACATCCCGTCACCACCAGTCCTGGTGAAGTCAGGCAGAACCAGCGAGATGAGCGATAGCGGAAGAATAAGACCGAGGAAGGAATTCACGCCTTTGAGATTGAAATTCTGCTCCCCGAATTTGATTCCCCCGGTGAGGAGAGAGATCCCCAAAAGTCCACCCAGGACCACCATCACAACGGAGAACATGGTATCACGTGCCAGTGCGGGATTGTCACCATGGAGCATGAGGGCTGAAATCATCAGCACCTCGATGCTCGTGACGGCGAGAGTGAGAATAATGGTGCCCAAAGGCTCCTTGAGTTTTTCCGCCAGATGATCCGCCTGGCGAACGACCGCGAAAGAGGCGAGCAGCATCACAACAAAGAGCCATGCAAAAAGCAGGATGCCTCCGAGAAAACCCGGGTCGTCATTAAGAAGATCCTTGTCCAATAGAAACGCCAGGGTGGTTCCATAGCTGATGAACAGGACCCATTCCTTTTTCAGAAAACGAAGCGCCGGGTGGGAGTTTAGAAGGTCCATAGAAAGATAGTGTGAGAGAAGCTCGTGCTTATGGCGAATGAATCGCTGAAGTTCCGCTCGATTCCAAGCCTCAAGAGTCGGGGATTCATCTGGTGGTCACAGATTGAAGAAATCAGCGGATCTACAATTTTATAAGTTGTAGAATTCTGGATCGTTGAAATCAATTCTCAGGAAGAATTTCTGCTGCGTAGAAGGTAAAAGAGAGGAACCGCGGCAAGTCCCCCAATAATGGGAGAAAGAATGTAAATCCAGAGGTGTTCAAAGTGTCCTGAGACAAGAGCCGGAGCCAACGAGCGGGCGGGATTCATTGACGCACCGCTGACAGGCCCCGCAACAAGAGCTTCGAGTCCAATCATCGCTCCCACGGCGATTCCTGCGGTGATTCCTTTTTCCTTCGCCCCATGGGAAACATTCAGAATCACCATCATCAGTAGGAGGGAAAGAATGATCTCCAGAATCAAGGATTGCATTACGCCGCCCGAGGGGAGAGTGGCTCCCAGAAGTCTATCCTCTGGGATGAGCAGATGAAGTGTCATGCTTGCCGCAATTGCTCCGATGAATTGAACAAGGATGTAAGGAAAGAGTTCTGATGCCGGAAATCTGCCTGCAACGGTAAAGCCAACACTAACAGTTGGATTAAGATGAGCCCCTGAGAGATCCCCAAGAGCATAGATCAGCACCATAACGATCAATCCCCATGCCAATGAGACTCCTGTATGGGTCAGGGTACCTCCGAAGACTTCGTTCACCACCACCGCTCCCGTGCCGAAGAAAATCAGGGCAAACGTTCCGAAAAACTCAGCTAGCAGCCGTTGAGCTAAAGGGGATGTCATTGAGGCGATACTCCTCGTTTAAGTCCCGCGGCATAAGCCTCGAATACGAGTTTGATCTGCTCACGGACACGGCGGAACTCGTTGAGAATCTCCTCCTCGCTTCCCGTTGCATGGGAGGGATCGTTAAAGCCCCAATGATAACGGTTCATCTGACTGGGAAACATCGGACAGGCCTGATCGGCATTTCCGCAGACTGTGATGACTGTATCGACATTCCGATTCAGGAATTCGTCGAGATGCTTGGACGAGTGTCCGGAGATGTCGATGCCGATCTCCTTCATGACTTCAATCGACTTCGGGTGAACATAGCCTGCAGGCTTGGAGCCTGCACTGGCGACTTCAATGAGATCGCCGGCGGCTGCCCGAAGAATTCCTTCGGCGAGATGACTGCGGCAGGAATTACCAGTGCAGAGGATGAGGACGAGAGGTTTATTTTGCATTAGTGTGCGGATTTAGCAGCATCCGGTACCACTGCAACTCGATGAAGTTTCTTTGTCATCGGGAGGCGGTAGACAGATGTCCTTCGCAAGGCAGTCGGTATGTTTCACCCCGAGTCCAATAATAAATCTGTTGAGATCGCTTACGATACTGACAACGGGAAACTGGGAAATTATTCCATCTTCGTACTCCAACTCCACTTCCAGGTCATCATTTCCCAAAATAGGCGCAGCTCTCTCAATGATCTCTACAAGCTTTCCAGCGGGAAGCCGATGGTCCACGTCATCAGCCACCCACGACTGAAGACAAAGGTAAGAGACTTTCCTTATTGCTGCGCCACAATCCAGGAAGGTCTTGTCCACGCGTCCCACCTCTGTGATGTGGGCATGCAATGGAATCAAACAGCCTTCAGGCAGGATGAACTGGAGATGATGATCGGGGTGATTTAGGAGGTGTTGTTTGAATTCGGATGTTTTCATGAGTGAGTTGGTTTCGGGTCAGCAGGCACAACGTGTCCGCTGAGCTCGGGTGCTTGAGATCAGGTCGATGCAGCGAAAAAACTCTGCAAAGCAGGGACAGGCGATCTGGTAAAAGACATTCAGCCCTCTCTTCTCACAAACCAGCAGGCCGGACTGTTTCATCACGGAGAGGTGCTTTGAGAGCGTTGTCACATCACACCCTGCAAGTTCGGTGAGGTCGTTCACGCACAACTCCCCCTCCATTAGGGCCTCCATCACGAGAAGGCGAGTCGGGTGTGCCATCGCCTTCACAATCCCAGCCCGTGCCCTTGAGGAGGAGCGGATTGCTGTTTTGCGGATGGCCATATTTGGTAAAAAAGCCAAATAGTATGTACTAGTCAAGGCAAGACCCAAAAAGTCAGAACTATCCGAGCTTTCTCTTAAGTTAGTTAGTTATGAGGTAAGCTCATCATTGCCATCTCCTCTGGGGCAAATCCTCCGCTACATGCGATCCTAAAATCATTGAGTGCAAATTGCTTCATTTCAAAATGAATTGAAATTTATCCTTTTTCTGTTCTAGTGGACCTATGGGATTAACCGTAAATCCAATATCACAGAAAACCTCGGACACCTCGCTTCTCTTTATTCAGAGAGAAATGGCCGATATTTTTGCCGATCTGTCCGATCTCTTTGGCAACCCTTCATCCTTGGGCTCGATTTACGGACTCCTCTTTGCATCTCCTGAACCACTCTCGATGGAGGAGATCGTGGAGCGCTTGGAAATCAGCAGCGGAACGGCCAGTCAGGGTTTGAGACGGTTAGTCGAGTTGCAGGCTGTTCTTCCCCGAAAGGAGGAAGGCGAAAGAGTGACCCGCTACTCTGCCAAGTTGGAACTTAGGCCGTTCGTCCAGATGTTCCTCAAGCAACAGTTGATGCCGCGTCTGGAGCAGTCGACCGCTCGAATTGCCGCCTTGGAGGGGAAACTCCCGAAACTTTCCGAAGAAAATAGGTCCGTGATCAAAACCCGTCTTGGGAGGGCCTCAAAATGGCATCGCAGGGCAAAAACATTCATTCCGATCATCCGCAGGTTCCTCGGATAACCCCAACCCTCATGAAAAAACGCTTTCTCATCGTCGGCGCAGGATTCTCCGGACTGGTACTCGCAGAGCGTCTTTCCAACGAGTGTGGGGCCGAGTGCACCATCGTTGAGAAGCGAGGACATATCGGTGGAAATGCCCAGGACGAGTATGATGCTGCCGGGGTCCTCGTTCACAAATACGGACCTCATTATTTCCGCACGAATTCATCGCGGATCGTCGAGTACCTGTCGAAATTCACCGAATGGCATCCCGTTGATTACAAGATCCTCAGCTACAGCGACGGGCGCTACTGGAACTTCCCGATCAACCTCAACACCTTTGAACAGTATCTCGGGCGTGAAAGTTCAAGTGAGGAGTTCGAGGCATGGCTGACATCCAAGCGGGTTCCGATTGAGAATCCCGCAAACTCGGAGGAAGTCATCGTCTCGCAGGTCGGGTGGGAGCTGTATGAAAAGTTCTTCAAGAATTACACCCTCAAACAGTGGAAAAAGGATCCCAAGGAACTTGATGCCTCTGTATGCGGTCGCATTCCCATCCGAACCAATCGGGATGACCGCTACCTCAGGGAAGAATTCCAAGCCATACCCAAGGAAGGTTACCACAGGATGTTCGAGCGTATGCTCGCTGCATCACCCGGCGTGACGTTACAGCTCGGTACGGATTACCGCAAAGTTGTCGAATCAATACCTCATGATCATCTGGTCTATACGGGTCCCATTGATGAGTTCTTTAACTGCTGCTACGGGCCGCTTCCTTATCGCTCCCTTCGTTTCGAAAACGAATCGTTTACTTCCGATGAGCTGAAAGACCGCGAGGTGATTTCCGGAAAGCCCGGATTCTGGCAGCCGGCGATGCAGGTGAACTACCCAAACGAGGAGGAGTTCACGAGGATCGTCGAGATCAAGCATGCCACCGGACAGCAATGCGACAACACAACGATTGTCCGCGAATACCCTGATGATTTCGGCCCGGGTAAGGAAGCCTACTATCCCATCCCCACAGGCGAGACGGCCTCGTTGTACAAGCAATATGAAGCGAAGGCCGCGGAGCATCCCAACGTGAGCTTTATAGGACGCCTCGCGACTTACCGCTATTACAATATGGATCAGGTAGTAGGCATGGCGTTGACAGAATTTGAAAGGCTGCGAGCCGATTGTTCCGAATCATAGCGAATAAGTCCGACAAACTATTCCCGATCATATTTTCTAATACCCTTACATTCCCGATGAAAATCAACAGCAAGAGGATCTGGTTTTTGTTTGGCCTTTCTTTCCTGATGCACTGCATCGTCGTTTTGCTCATTGGTCATTATAAGCAACCGGTTCTCTGGGAGAATGGAATGATCGCCGATTATTTGTTTTCCGGCAGGGGATTCTGCGGAGATTTTTCCGTTATCGGGGAGCCGACCAGTTGGCAGGCTCCAGCTTATCCCTATCTGCTCTTCTGGACTTGGAAACTATTCGGCAAAGGGGTTGCCGCATATTTGTTCATTAGCTTTCTCCAGTGTCTGGCCCTTGCCTCCATGTTATGGCCGGTAACAGCACTCTCGCGCAGATGGTTTCCCAGGGTCCCCGAGTTAATTGTCCAAGTGCTCGTGCTCTTTGCCCCTCTCTATCTTTGGTATGGCACCCGCTTGCACCACACTGCATTCGTAATGGCATTCCAGCCATGGATTCTCTGGGGCTGGCTCGTTTGGGCGCATAGAAGTATTCCGGGAGCGTTATCAGTAGGGGTTGGAACCGGATTGGTTGCACTCATTCAACCAGTCATTCTCGCTGTCTTTGGCATCATAGGAATAGCTTTGCTCGTATCGACCCTCGTATCTCGGGCTTGGACTCAGTCTCTTTGCCTTGTTTGTGCTGGGATGGCCGTGTTGCTGACGCTGACTCCCTGGACCTTGAGAAATTACAAAACGCAAGGGCGTCTGCTACTAATCAAGGATAGCTTCGGGAAAGAGTTCTGGATGGGCAATAACCCTCATGCCACCGGAACTGGCTATGCCATCGGCGGGACCGAGGAAATCACGAATCTTTATCCCCCGGAGTGTTTTTCAAAGAGAGGTCTCATCAGGGAGATGGATCTCATGGATGCAATGGGGAGTGAGGCTGCCTCCTGGATCTCCCTACATCCCCTGCAATTTTTGAAACTTACGGCATGCAAGCTCTGGTGGATGTGGACAGTTCCGCCGAAGGATCGGGTGCGATCGACAGGTGCCGCGGAGGCGATCCTCTTCAGGAGTGTCTACCTTTTCTATTGGGCAGGGATCTTGGGATTGAGTGTTGTCGGTATGACCCGCTCGAGACCCGCGTGTGAGTACGGATATGTATTACTGGTCTTTGTCCTGCTTTATTCACTGGTGTATGGCCTGACCCATGTAGGGCAGGCGAGATTCCGCGGGGAAATTGAATACATTTTTTTCCCTGCTGCCGCCGCTGGAATCTTTTCTCTATGGGGAATGCTGTTGTCGTTCCGAGACAAGTCTTTGAAACAATGAATTTGAACCGTCAGAAAGATCACTCCCTTAAAAAGGTCTGTCACCTTCTTCATGAAGATGCTCAAGGGGGTGGGGCAACAACGGTGATCACTCATTTGAAACAAACACTTGGAGAGTTCGATCTGGTGTTTCTTTCGGGTGGACATGGTCGCGTTGCGAAATATTGCGGCGAGCATGATATTCCATGCATCACCCTGCCGATCGATCGCCTTTGGAAATGTGTGTGGGGATGGGTTCCACTATGGTGGCAGCTTCGCAAAATCAACCCTGACATACTGATCCTACACGGACAGTGGGCGGGACCACTGGGCTCATTGGCAGGCAAGTTGGCCGGTGTTCGTAAATTGCTCTACATCGCGCATTGGCCTGCATTCTACACCGACTGGGATCTGTATCGGATTGTCCGCAATAGGATTGTCGAATCGATTCCCGTGCGTCTCTGCGATTGTGTTATCTGCATCTCTCCCGAGAACCTTTACCAGTATCAGATCCGTTTTCCCGATTGCCTCGGAAAGCTAGTTCATTTGAGAAACCCATACGACTTTTCCTCAACTCCCTCGGTGGAGGAGGCCGCTGCGGTCAGGGAGAAGTTCGGGTGGAGGAGAGATTTGATGCACGTGGTCTCTGTTGGCAGGATTTCCACCCAGAAACATCTTGAGTGGCTTCTTCGTAGTTGGGAGCTGGTACAGTGCGAGATCCCTGAAGCCCGTCTGTGGATCGTGGGAGATGGTGAGGAGTCGGAGCGCATGCAAGCGCTTGCTCGGGAGCTATCAATTGGCAACTCCTGCACCTTTCTGGGAACTCAGGCTCAAGGAATCAATTTCATTAAGGCATCCGACATCGTGGCCATGACAACTCTCTACGAGGGGCACGCCAACATTCCCATGGAGGCGCATGCCTGTGGGAAGCCAATCGTAGCCAACGATGTGGACGGGGTAAGGATGTCCATTGTGGACGGCGAGGACGGATATCTAGTTCCTGCGGGCGACATCAGAGGATTTGCCGAGAAACTGATCCTTCTGTGCCGCTCCCAAGAATTGAGAAAAGATTTTGGGGAAGCTGGATTAAGAAACCTCGAGAAGTTTCCAGTTGAGGGAGTGATGAGCGATTACAAGACCGTAATCAGGCAACTGATCGAAAGCTGAAGCACTGTTGATTCAATGAGGAAGCCATTCTTTTCCATCTGTATCCCTGTTTACAACATGGTCGGCACGATCGGTGCCAGCATTGAGTCTGTCCTTAAACAGACCTGCGATGACTGGGAATTGATCATTGTGGACGATTGCTCCGCTGACGGCACATGGGAACTTCTTCATCGGGAATATTCTGCCCATCCGAAGATCTCACTGCATCGTAACGATAAGAATCTCAAGCAATGGGGAAATCTCAATCGCTGCCTGGAGTTGGCCTCCGGAGAGTGGTTGGGGCTTCTCCCTGCTGATGACACATACCGCCTTCATACCCTCGAGACCATCAAAGGGCAGGTTGTATCAAGGCCTGATGTGATTCTTTGGGCCCATGCCCACCTCTGTCATGGCGAGGGGATCATACCGAACATCGTGCCTGTCTATAATCGAGTTACAGAATTCACCTCCGAAGCCTTAGCCGAACTGCTTTATTTGAAGGGGAATCTGTTCGGTGAACTGAGCAGTTATTTCGTGAGGATAAATGCCGTGAAGGAACTTGATCTCAAGGTGAGGGATTGCAAAACGGCGCTGGATCATGATTTCTGGGTGCGTCTTCTCCATGCCTCGCAAAAAAAAGAGTGCATCTATTGGCCCGATGTCCTGGCAACAGTTCTTCAGCATGATGGTAGCGGTAGTTCCGACTGGATCAGATCGGGAGCAAATCAGCGCATGGTCTTGGATTCGATCGGCGAACTTGGAGCGCTGGGGTGGTCTTCCTCGGTGATCCAGCAACAGTGCCTTAGAGCAGTCGCATTCTTCGCCAAACGTTACGGTATGATCCCAGGAAATCGCTGGAAGATTCTTCTTAACAATCTTCGCCTGCTGAAGATCCGAGAGAGAAAATCCTAATTTTTTGTTAGGGAATTATGCTAACTGCAATGTTCCAATCCCCTGTTTTCTGGACAGGCTTCGTAACCCTCCTGAGGACTGGCGGTTTTTTTATCGTTCTTCCCGTTCTGCTTCGGAAGATTCCCACGGAGGAACTCGGCATGTGGTATGTCTTCCTCGGGATTGCACAGTTCAGTGGAATTGTGGAACTCGGCTTTGCTCCTAATATCTCCCGGTTCGCCAGTTTTTTCCTAGGGGGGGTTGCTTCGCCTCGCCCCATCGGAATTGACCATTCTACTTTTGGACATACGGAGCCTAATCTTGCCGGAATCGCAGGGTTGGCCCAATTAGGAAGAACCCTCTACCCGCGACTCGGCGCTGCCGTCGGAGTCCTGATGACACTTGGCGGAGGGATCTGGCTCCACATTCAATTCGGGGCCAAGTTTTGGAATCTTCAGGTAGCGCCGGCATACTTTCTCTATGCCGCCGGAATGACGGCCAGCATGTACGGCTATTTCTGGATGAATCTGCTGTTTGGTGTCGATAGGGTCCGTCAGGGCCAGCAGGTTTTCGCCACTGGTCTCATCATCAATTATGCTCTATGCCTTGGCGGTCTACTTGCCGGAGCCGGACTCTATGCTCTGGCACTCGGACAGATCGCCCTGGCACTCTATCCTCGCTGGATGGCGAGCCGGATTATCAAAAAGGATTTTCTTAGCAAGGCACCTTCCATACAGAATGTTTCCTTGAGGGATCTCTGGCCCATGACTTGGCGGAGTGGACTCTGTACCTTTGCTGCCTGGCTTTCGATGCCGGTGACGACACTGATTTGTGCTCAGATCACAGGACTTGCTGACACTGCGCGCTACGGACTCTCGATGCAGCTTGTCATGATGGTTTATGGTCTGGCGGGAACATGGATGGGCGTCTGTTGGCCTAGACTCGCAGTTCTTCGAACTCAGCAGCAGCACAGTACAATCAGACGTCTTGTGGCTGGACGCATGGGGCTCTCCATAGCCACCTATCTGCTGGGGGCTTTAGCGTCCATGTGGTTGGCGCCACTTGCAATCCATCTCTTCAAGTCCAAGACAGATTTCCTGCCTCCAAACCTCCTTGCCCTTTTATTTGCAGTTGTCCTCATTGATTTCCTGATGGGCAACTTCAAGTCATTTCTTGTTACTGGCAACCATATGCCCCATCTGAACTCAACGCTTGTTGCCGGAATGCTGACTGTCGTGCTCTGTTTTATTCTTGGTCATTACTTTGGGGTTTTCGGGATTATTCTTTCTATAGCCCTCTCTCAATTGATTTTCAATCTCTGGTACACCTTGAGGATTTGCTGGATCGATTTGTGGCCTGTCCAAGATAAAACTTCCGCATGATATTCCAAGAAAGAAGGCCTAAAGTTTTTATCTGTGAACCACTGGCGCAGCATGAATACTGCCATGCCAACGCCGACACACAAAATCTTGCCAGGGGAATGGCAAGCCATGCCGATGTCACCTTGGTCAGTTGTGCTCCTTTCAGTGATCCGTTGTCCGGTATGGAGTGTGTCAAATCCTCTGTTGCTGACCTTAATGCCAAAGGGGAAAAGCATGCCCCATCAAGGATCCGTCAGGTGCTGGACGCCATTGCCACAGCTATTCAGGCCTCAAAACAGGCCATCAAAGACAGGCCCGACCTGATGATTTGGCCGAATGGAGACGCGTTTTCCGTGCTGCTTGCCTCGGGTCTTTGCGGCGGGGTAGTTTCTAAACTAATATTACACAATGCCGTGCTCAGTCCAGGAGTCGGGACTGGATGGAAATTTCGCCTCTACTGGTTTTTTGAAAAGTTCTTTCTTCGGAGAATCGCAAAAAAAGGATGGCTATACACACCATCGGAGGAGGTGAGGCAGGAATATGAGAGGAATCATGACATCATGATCCCTGCGGATCATGTTATCCCAATTGGTTTTCGCATCCGGCAACTCGCTGAGAAAAGACCTTTCCAATCCCGCATCCTGATCTTTGGGGCAATCAACAACCGCAAAAACTACCGATGCGCCATCGAGGCATTCCTAGCGCAGACAACCTTCAAGGAATTGGTGCTAGCGGGGGTTCTGCAAGACGAAAACATTGCCCGATTGTTGGAAGAGCTGGATGTTGCCGGAAGAGTCCGCCTGCTTGACCGTTACATTCCGGAGGAAGAACTTGCCGACCTTTTTGAGTCTGCGGATTTTTCCCTTTTGCCACATGGACGAGGAAGTTCCCTTGCGAGCGGAACCCTTTCCAGAGCTTTGGAATTCGGGGTTCCTATCATTGGCCCGGACGAGGGCTATATTTCCGAGTGGCTTTCCAAATACGAAATTGGATACTCCTTTAACGCGGATGATCCGAAGTCTTTGGTAAAAATACTAATCAAATGTGGTGAAGACTACGAAACCTTCTACAAGTTATTTTTGAAAGGATACTCAAAACTATCAGACGATAGAAGCTGGAAGGCTGTTGCAAAACAATTCATTAAGGAGTTTTTGTAATTTAGTAACAATTGAAAATAATGAAAAAAACACTTCTTAAACGACTTCTGATCTCAATTCAGGTTCGGCTTTCCAGAATCTGGAGAAACACTCCTTTCTTTATCCAAGGTCAGATGGATATTCATCCCAGTTCACCTTGGCATAACGCCGATTTCATGGCTCTGACGGGCGGCTTTTTCCCACCAGGATCGGTCGCTGAAAGAAGTATGCTTGATCATGAATGCTGGGACGGGGTCCGCAGGGACATGATTATTCTGCTGCTCCGTTCCGTGGAGGAAAGAAAGGTGGAGGGTAGTTTTGCAGAACTTGGAGTCTATCGAGGAGGGACAGCACGACTCATCCACCACTATGCTCCGAAAAGACCCCTACATCTTTTCGACACATTCTCCGGATTTGATGATCGGGATGGAGCCAAGGATAAGTCCCTAACCAACACTCTCGACACGACCCTATTTAGAGATACCAACCTAGAGTTGGCCCGATCCTCTATAGGGCTACTGAACGGCAACGTTCATTTTCACAAGGGATTCTTTCCTGAGACATTTACACCAGAATTGAAGAAGGAGGGGTTTGCCTTTGTTCATCTTGATGCCGATCTCTACGAACCGATGTTGGCTGGTCTTAAAAACTTTTACCCCCTTCTTGCAAGAGGAGGAATCATTGTGGCACATGACTATAATGCTTGGATAGGATCAAGGAAAGCGGTCGACGAGTTCTGTGCAGAGACTGGAATTATTCCCATTCCGATGCCTGACAAGTCTGGATCCTGTGTGATCCTTAAGAGTTACTAAACTAGCAGCAAATATTTTCCTGATGGACTATTCAAAGTACAATTTCAACCCCTTCCAGTTCACCGGGCCTGATTGGTGGATGAAGGATTTTCACTCAAAGCATGTCGACTATTTCAAGGGTTGTGGGAAGGTCCTTGATCTTGGGGCCGGACGTGGTTTCTTTCTAGAATGTCTCAAAGAGCAAAACATCAAGGGACTTGGCATTGAATCCCACGAGGCTTCTGTGCTTGAAGGGGAAGGAAAGGGGCTGGAGTTTATCAATCAAGATATATTTTCATTCTTCGAATCAGAAGAGGGTCAGAAACTTGCCGGCACTTGTGATGGAGTTTACTGCGCCCATGTGCTTGAGCATCTTGAGCCTGAAGAGGTCTTCAAACTCTTCAAGGTCGTTAAAGAATATTGCGCACCTGGAGTCCGTTGCAGATTCATCACGAATAACCCGGCTGACATCAGTGTGCTAGGCCATGTCTTCTGGGGAGATCTGACCCACAAGCGGCTTTACCCAGGTATATTGCTGGATGCTATGGCAAAGAGTCAGGGCTTTTCGGAAACCAGAAGTGAGAACTTCCTGGGCTTGAAACTCGGCAAGAAAGATTCAATACGAAGAGTCTGGGACCGTCTTTTTTGGGGAGATCATAAATGGCTGCCGAATCTCATGATGGACTGCAGGTAGCTTTGTCTTGGCTATGATTAAAAATTTAAAATACAGGCTCAGGAGTATTTTTCTTTGCCTTGAATCGATGTTTTTTGGCACAGCTTCTGAGGTTCTTCTGCCGAACGGTAAAAAAGTCATCATTAGGAAGGGCATGGCGGCAACAACTCAGTTGCAGTCTATTGTGGAGGAGGAATTGGTTCCCTACTGGAATGCCCATCCCCCCACTCAGGGAGAGGTTCATCTTGATGTTGGTGCCCAGATAGGATCCTACAGTCTTCTAGCCGCAACCTCGGGGGCAATCGTCCATGCCATTGAACCAGATCCCAACAACAGGCGCTTTTTGAGAAGGAATATCCGTGCCAATGAGTTGGACATTCAAGTGTGTTCAATCGGTGCCTGGAATAAGTCCGAAGTTCTCAGTTTCCGTTCCCATGATGCCATGAGTTCGATCAAGGGGGTTGGGATGATTCCGAGCTCACTCCCTGCACTAAATCGAATCAAGGTGAACACCATTGACAATATAGTTAAGCAGTTGGGGGTCACAAAAATCGATGTCGTCAAGATGGATATCGAGGGTGCTGAGATTGAGGCGCTGGAGGGAGCGCGCAATACTATCATGAAGGATCACCCCATTCTTTTGATCGAGGCCTACCATGAGAGAGAGGGCCACCCTACCTTGGGGCGAGTTTTGGCGCTTTTGCGTAGTTTCGGAATTTCCGATGATGCGGTGACTGTCACTGAAAAAACGCTCGTTATTGTCCGAAACTACTAGCTTTTTTCAGAAAGCCTGCGGCTCCGTGAAGTCACCCAGCATTCTTGTGATCCGCCCCGAAAAGTTGGGGGATCTAGTCGTTGCAACGCCAGTTTTTCGTGCGTTTAAAGAGAGCTTTCCTCAGCATCAAATCCATTTGCTAACAGATGAGAGCTTTGCTGACGTCGTGCGACATGATCCTCACATTGATAAGATTATCACGATTCCTTGGAGAGGATCCACTCGTGGCAATCGGCCGAGTCTCCTGGCGATAAGATTAAAATTGTCGGAGATAAAGTATCAACAAGCAGCAATTCTCTATTCAGGGTGGTCGGAGTGGAATCTTATTTGTGCCTCTTTGGGAATTTCTGAGGTCGCACAGTTGGGGGGGACTTTGGCGGGAACATTGCTCGGACATCGTATGGTTCTGAGAGGTGACCGATTTAAAGAGCGGCATTTCCGCGATTGGTATCTTGATGTTGCCGAAAAGCTGGGTGCAATCACCTCATCAAAAGACCCTCAGATCTTTATTCAGAATAAAGAGATAGAAGCATTTGCCCGTCGCTTTCCCAACTATGCTTCTTTGGCAAGACAATCAACCCTGCTTCACTTGGGAGGATCTCCAGAAGGAGAAAATGTCAGCGTAGAAAAACTTTCAGAATGGGCTCCACAAATAGCTGTGGCGACCGGAGCCTCTGTATTCGTAACAGGAACTCCAACTGAGGCGGTCCAATGGTTGAAATTTTCACCGCCTGGTATTCGCGACGAACTCTTGGGAAAACTGTCGCTGCGTGAGATGATGGTGGCTGTGCTTTTAGCAGGTAGAGTGGTTAGTAATTCTACGGGCATCATCCATTTGGCTGCTGCTGCCGGTACACCAACTCTCGGCATTTATACTTCCGACCCGGCTAACTCAGAGAGGGTCTGGGGACCTTTGGGGGGGCACTCTTCTTGTCTTGCCCCAACAATTGAAGACGATGCGAAGCGTCTTTCAGCACTCGCATCGGGAGGCCGTCTTGATCTCGGAGAGGTGATTAGCGCGGGTCGGGTAATTCATGCCATCAGTCAACTTCCTCTTACTGAGGAAAGAGGAGTTATACTTTAGCTTTCCTTGCATTCACTGCGTTGACCCATTGCAAATATGGGTAATCTTTTCACGATCTCCAAATAGCGGCTGATGGCAAATGCTTCGGTGAATTCCTCTGAAAGTGTTGCGCAAAATCTTTCGGAATTATGAGCGGCAGCTAGGAGCTTTTGGATAAGACGCTTTTTATTGCTTGGATCAAAGCGGCACTCAGGACGTCTTGCAACCTCGGGTAAGCTACTGGAGTCAGAGACCAGCACAGGGGTGCCCACTGCCATTGCCTCTATAGCCGGATAGCCGAACCCTTCATAGAGTGATGGGTAGATCACGAGCGAAGCTCCGGCATAGAGGAAGGGGAGATCTACTTCTTCGATACGACCCGGCATCAGCACCGCTTGCGAAGATAGGCCCGCGTCACGAAGAGCGCCAAGGACATCGCAGTAAGGCTTGCAGAGATCCTTGGGAATTGTTCCGGCAAGCACCAAGGGCGGGAGTACGGCTTCTTCCCGGGCCTTCGCATACGCTTGCATCAGGAACTCGATATTTTTCCTGTAGTCGTATCCGCCGATGTAGAGCCAGTAGGGATCTGGCAACCCCAGTTTCTCTCGTATTTCCAGGATTCGTGATTTCGAAGCGTTTCTTTCGATGTTGGTGAATTCTGGTCCCACCCAGTTGTGAAGCACTGAGATCTTTTCCACAGGGATGCCGGCCAGTTCAGTCAGATCTCTAGCTGTGCAGTTAGATACAGCCAGCACTAGGTCGCTAGAGGCGGCAAAGCGCTCATGTCGGGTCTGCATAAATTTCCTCAAGGGAGTACGGCCAAAATACCTCGGAAAGCGCCGTGGAATGACATCGTGCATGGTGACGATGACGTGCATGGGACGAAAGGGGGACCAAAAGGAATTCGTGGCGTGAAAGAGTGACTCGGGGTAATGGCGTCTTAGGAAAAGCGAGAGTTGAATGTCCGAGGCGATCCCCTCGAGATATGCATTGCCAAGTCGGGGCGCGATCGGGATCTCCACGACCCGATCCGAGGGAATTCCCAATTTCCCGGAGTCCGTCCCCCGGGGAAGTAAGATCTTGAAATCGAGATTCTGTGCATTACGGAGAAGTCCCTTAATGAGTCTTGAGGAATAAACCCCCAACCCCACGGAGGAAAGACTCAGGGAACGGCCGTCGATTAGGAGGGGGCGATTCTTCAAGGTTGTTTAGGATGCAAGAGAGCGACGACCTTTGAAGCAACGGCTTCTACTGTGATATTCTGCCAGTAAGCCCCCTGATTTTTTGGAATCACGAATTCCAGATCAGGCGCCATGTCATATTCCGATTCGGGGCAGTAGACGCCGGCTTCACTTCTCGAGAACCAGGGATTGCGCACGAAGACGAGGGGCACTCCCGCCGCATTGGCAAGATGACGAGGGCCTGAGTCCGTGCTCAGGATGACATGGCATTTTGCTAGAAAGGGAATCAATGGACGAAGTTCCAGCTGACCTGCATTGATACTGACTGGGAAACTGAGTAAGGATTCCAGCGATTTTAATATCTCTTTGTCCTGAGGGGCGCCGCAGAGCATGATCTGATGAGGGCTCGAACCATGGAGTAGCTCCAAAGTCTCGCGGAACTTCTCGAGCGGCCAGACACCAGTTGGTTGGCGCGTCGTGACAAAGCAGGCCAAGACCGGGCGATCATCTGCCAACTTGAGTTCGGACCAGAGGGCTTCTGCTTTCTTGTGATCCTGCTCACTCAGAGTGACTTTCGGACGTAAATCCCAGCTTGCCTCTTGCCGCGTGAGTTGAGCGACCAGATCTCTGAAATAGGCAGGAAACGGTTGCGGGTAACTGATCCTGATCGGATGGGTGACGAGTCCTGACCACCCCTTGTGGACGTATCCAACACGATTCGGAATGCCCAGAAGGGTTGCTATTAACAGCGGGCGTGTATACATGCCTGTGTCGTAGCAGATCGCGACATCGTACTGCTCCTGCTTGAGGGTCATGAAATCCTCTGATCCGTAGTACGGTATCTCCATTCGGTGGATTTTCCGGATTGCAGGATTGCCCTCGAGTACCTGCGCGGCCGGTTCCGGGGCCAAAATATCCCAAGTACAGTCCGGGAAACCCTTCGCCAATTGCATCAGGGAGGATGTGCGGTATAAGATATCTCCGATATGATTCGCGCCGATCAGAAGACCTTTTCGCCACTCTGTTATTTGTGTAGCTGGACCAGTGAAAACGCGCGATGTTACCTGCATTACTGGGGCAAGCAACTCCGTTGCCTGGGCGCAAATCAGCTGCCGGGGGCTTCGGAAACATTCAGGAATCATCTATGGAAGATCCTGCTCGTGCTTTCATCTCCCTGCAAGTAGCGAGAATAGTTTGGTTTATATAAATACCTATCGTGATTAATCATGAGTAACCAAACATTCAATCCAGCTAGCGGGCAATTGATAATTTGGGGCGTGATTGCACTAGGGTTATACGCCGCGCTCCAGGCGGGAAATATCATTGCCGAGGACGGTTATGGAACGATCCTGATCTCTCTAGGAGCCCTGATCGGGGTGATCGCTGTGCTGACCATCAGGCAGTATTGGTGGATTCCCCTCTTTCTGATCACGGCGATAGGTTTTTCAACCTCGGTTGGATTTCAGCTTCGTGGAACCGATCTCGCGGCCATGCTCGCTCTAGCCGCTCTCCTGGCGATGGTCTGCATGGGGCAACTCAAGTCAAAGCATGCCGAGTCGAACCTAGGTGTCTGCTTCTACATACTGCTGCTCTATGTTGGAACGCATGCCATGCTCTATGGCCTTCAAAACTATTATAGCGGAGACACGCAGTTCAAAAACATCGTGAAGGCCTACTACGGTGCGTTTATGCCCCTAGTGATTATCTGGTTGATGGACCGATACGCCCATGAAAAGGGAATGAAGGGAGTGATTCTAGTCGGAATAATCCTGAGTGTGATTTTGGGCATTTTTGCGCTTGTCATGCACCTCACCGGGTATTCCCTGCCACTCATCAGCGGAGGAGTGCTTGATTTCAGCTGGGCAAGCGCGGAGGGAGCCATGGGCTATCTCCGATGGGTGATTCTGCCGCTCCTGATGCTCGCGATCTGCATGGTATCCTGCAGGTCTATGTCTCCCGGAAGTAAAATCTTCTATAGGGTATCCATAGGAATTCTGATTCCACTCAATGTTTTCGGTGGTGGACGTGTGGCTCTACTTAGCCTGCTGCTTTTTCTTGTGATCTGGTTTGGCATCCGGAGGAAGTGGCAACAGTTGATCATCATGGGATGGATCACCATGCTGGCAGTAACGGCGCTAGTCGTGATGGGTCATACCATTGATGCAAGAACCCTCCAAAATATGCCGGAAAGTTTCAAGAATGTGCAACGCGCCGTCTCGATCTTCCTGCCAGCGAATCAGCAGAATGATGATGATACAATGACTGAGGGGAGCAATGTGTGGCACGAGGATCTGGTGAAGGGATCCTGGGACTATGCGATGAAGGAACCGTTAACCATGATTTTCGGCAATGGCTATAAGGGGTGGGACGACTCGATCGATGTGAGTATGTTCACCTTCGGGGCGGCCTATGAATCTGCGGTCCAGATGGCTATCCGGATGGGTGCCTCGGAAACTTTATTCTTCAGCGCTCTGGCGATTTTCGGATGGCTGGGTGTGGTACTTTACTATGCCTTCATGATCGAACTGCTTCGCAGAAGCCTGCGGGTGATCCATCTCTGCCCCCAAGGCACGATGGCGAGGAGTCTCTGCGAGTTTTCGTTCTGCAGTATCCTGGTGACCATCATTGTCTCCCCGATCGGAGGGGCGATTCCCTCGTACAGCCTTATCTACTGGATGCTAGGATTCACTGCTGCAGAGCCGTACCTAATGGGGCGTGCGAAATCCAGCAGGAGCACGATGCCCCCGATGCATCTGGCACTTACTTCCCAGCCAGCTTCCTGAACATCTTCTCATAGCTGGTGGTGATGACCTCCCAGTCATAGAGACTCGCCACACGTACACGTGCGGCTAGGCCCAGTCGCTGGCGTTCCTCTGGGTTTTCAAGAAGTCGTGCGATTGTTTCGGCAAGGCTTTCTATCTCGCGATCCTTGTCGAACACGGCCACCGCCTCACCTCCCACTTCAAGGTTCGCGGTAGAATTGCGTATGACGATGCAGTTTCCGAAGCCCATCTGGTCCAAGAGGACGGGTCTTGTTCCGTCGATGCCGCTGGGTAGACAGAAGATTGATGCCGACCTACTAATGGCGACATAGTCGTTGGCAAATACGTACCCCGTAAAGACGACCCTCTCGTCTGCTGCCTCTCGAAGGGATTGCTTGTACTCCTCAGAGTAGGGTGCATCCCCTACGATGACCAGCTTCTTGTCTGTCCGGATGTGCTTGAATGCCTCGATGAGGAGTTCGGCACGATTCTCCGGTACAAGGCGGCTGACGAAAAGAACGTATCTATCTGGCACTAGGCCTAGACGCTTGAGGATGTCGCTCGGAGGAGTTTCAGATATGATATTCGCTCCGTACGGAACATAGACCGTTTCGCAGTTGTAGAGCTCGCGGTACCGCTTCTGGATGACCTTGGCATCGGCAACAACAATGTCTGCAAAACGAGCAGCCCAGGACTCGCTCCAGAGAAGCCATTGGGAAGCAAATCCGCTCCATTTCTTGCGAGCCCAGTCTTCCCCGTCGACATTGATGATCGTGGGAATGCCAAGCCAGCGGCAAGGGAGGCAGAGGATGGCATTGCCAACGCCGCAAAAGTAGGCGACATCAGGACGTAGGAAGGGTAGCAAGAGCACGGATAGAAATGTATGGACTATGGTGTCGAGGGACTTGTGACTAACAGTCGGCAGTCTGATGATGCGCACCCCCTTGTAAGTTCGGTTCTTGAACGGCACGAACGGGTAGCGGTTGAAGACCACGACCTCATGACCGCGCTTCACAAGCCTTATGGAAAGCTGCTCATAGAACGTTTCAAACCCGCTGTAACGAGCCGGTATGCCACGCGATCCGAGGAATGCAATTTTCATGTGGGTCGAGGGGTGGCTTTTAAGTGGCAATTTGTGCGATGCTTTCCCATCCTCGGACCGTTGGTCCGGCAAGTCGCTCCAAGGTGTACGAAGTTGCGTGGAGAATTCCCTCGGCAGAAAGTGAACGGCGTTTCGTTTCATCTCCCATCAACATGAGGATGCTCTCGCCGAGAGCCACTTGATCGGTTACATCGGTATAGCAAGCCGCTGTCCCACAGACTTCTGCAAGCGCCGAATGTCCGCCGAGGATCACAGGTGTGCCGCAGGCCATAGCTTCGATGGGGGGGAGCCCGAAGCCTTCAAAAAGAGATGGATAGACAAAAAGCAACGCTCCAGAGTAGAGGAGGGGAAGATCCTCCTCCGGTAGATATCCGGTGAAAATAATCCGATCGCCCGATGCATCACCGATGCCAGCCTCACGGAGGATCTCATCAAAGAGCCAAGCCTTCTTTCCGGTGATAACGAGAGATGTATCCTTCATTTCGGGACACTCCATAATTCGTCTCCAAGCGCGGATCAATGAGGTGATATTTTTTCGAGGCTGGAGATTCCCAAGAGCGAGGATGTAGAGCTCGGGAATGCCCAATCTGGAACGAAGGCCCCTTATTTTTTCCGTTTCAGCGCGCTTGAAGTGAGGGGAAAGTGCGTTGGGAGTGACAATGACTTTTTCCGAAGGAATCCCCAGTCGCCGGATAATATCCTCTCTACAAAATTCACTGATGGTCATCACGATCCGCGAGGCTTTGGCGGATCGTGGGATCGTTGCCCGGAATCGAGCAACCTCGCCTCTGGTGAACCACTTCGGGTTGTGTTCATAGGAGAGATCGTGGATCAGTAGGGAGACCGGACATCCCGATAGCAGGGGGGAGACATACTGAAGATGAATGAGATCTAGGCCATCACGGAACGATGCTAATGGTAGGTCTAATCCGAGGCGTTTCAGGGGATTTGGAGAGACTTGATGGCACTCGGCGCCTGGCAGGAGTTCGCCGGCGATACGATTGGCTGTCGAATGGCTGACGTACAGGACGTAGTCATGCTCTGGATGAGCATTCAAGCCCTGAAGGAGACATCGCAGGTAAGTTTCGTTTCCTCC
>Ga0164296_1000924_pt1 | contig 32958 bp, 27 predicted proteins | sample GEODES057metaG_FD_113533 | JGI IMG/M metagenome (GOLD analysis project Ga0164296, IMG submission 113533) | Dystrophic lake water microbial communities from Trout Bog Lake, Wisconsin, USA - GEODES057 metaG | ecosystem: Environmental > Aquatic > Freshwater > Lake | place: USA: Trout Bog Lake...
GCTCGGGAAGGCCCACCTCGCGAGGGGCGAGAAGGGGACACCAACCTTCTCCTACGAGCAACTCGGTGCGCAGGCGGACGAGTGGATGATTCTGACCGGGTGCCGAAAGGGACCCTTGACGCGAACGCTGGAGCGTGAAGGGCCCCGAGCGGCGCAGCGCGCATTGGAGCAGTTGGTGGGTACGTTCGGTCGAAGCAATGTCGCCGTCGAACTATGGGAGCACGGCGACGTCAGTGACGTGGCCCGTAACGATGCACTGGCCGATATTGCCGTGCGCGCCGGCGTGGCCGTGGTGGCGACTGGGAATGTTCACTACGCCTCGCCCGACGGCTTTGCGCGCGCTAACGTGTTGGCCGCCATTCGCGCACGTCGCAGTCTCGACGAGATGCAGGGGTGGCTATGCGCCTCGCCCTTGGCCCACCTCCGTAGTGACGCCGAGCAGCGCCGGCGATTTGCTCGCTGGCCGGGTGTTGTGGACGCCGCCGGTGAACTCGCACAGTCACTGTCGTTCGACCTCCGTCTCGTCGCCCCGCAGCTGCCGCGTTTCGCCACGCCTGGCGGCATGTCCGAGCAGGCCTATCTTCGTGAACTCGTGGAGGAGGGGGCGACGAAGCGCTACGGCACGCGTGAAAACGAGCGAGTACCGGGGGCGTGGCGCCAAATAGAACACGAGTTAGCCGTCATTGAGCAACTGGGCTTCGCGGGGTACTTTCTCACCGTCTGGGACATCACCGAGTTCTGCCGCCGCTCAAACATTTACTGCCAGGGCCGGGGCTCCGCGGCGAACTCGGCCGTCTGCTACTCCCTCGGCATTACGAATGCTGACGCGGTCAAGTTAAGCCTCTTTTTCGAGCGATTCCTCTCCCCGGCGCGCGACGGCCCTCCCGACATTGATGTTGACATCGAGTCGGGTCGTCGCGAAGAGGTGATCCAGTACGTCTACGAGCGCTACGGTCGCCACCACGCGGCTCAGGTGGCCGCGGTCATTACCTATCGACCGCGGTCGGCCCTGCGCGACGTGGCCCGCGCCTTCGGCTACTCCGAGCAGGAGGCCAATGAGATTCGAGACGGGGTTGATCGATCCGCAATGACGGTGGTGAACGAGTCGGTGCCGCCACTGGTCGTCACGATGGCGACGGAGCTCCTCGATCGTCCCCGACACCTGGGAATCCATTCGGCGGGCATGGTCTTGTGTGATCGCCCAGTGTTAGAGGTGTGCCCTGTTGAGTGGGGGCGTATGCCGGGGCGCACGGTGCTGCAGTGGGATAAGGATGACTGCGCCGCAATTGGGCTCGTGAAGTTCGACCTCCTGGGACTCGGGATGCTCGAGGCACTGCACCGGGCGGTCGATACCGTCAGGGAGTTTCACGGGGTCACGATTGATTTGGCCGCTCTCGACCAAGAGCCGGCGGTCTACGACTTGTTATGCCAAGCCGACACGGTCGGCGTCTTCCAGGTTGAGTCGCGAGCCCAGATGGCCACGCTGCCACGCATGCAACCACGTTGTTTCTACGACCTCGTTATCGAGGTTGCCCTGATTCGCCCCGGTCCGATTCAGGGCCACGCGGTTAACCCCTATTTACGCCGCCGCCGCGGCGAGGAGCCCGTCACGTACCTGCACCCGAGGCTCGAACCAATCCTGTCTCGAACCCTCGGCGTGCCCCTGTTTCAAGAGCAACTGATGGAGATGGCGGTAGCGGTGGCGGGGTTCTCACCCGCCGAAGCCGACGAGCTGCGCCAGGCCATGGCGGCGAAGCGATCAGAGATTCGAATGCTCAAACTACGAAGTCGTTTCTACGAGGGCATGGCTCGCAACGGCATCACGGGTGCCGACGCCGACCACCTCTTTGATGCGCTGTCGGCCTTCGCCAATTTTGGTTTTCCCGAATCCCACTCGGTTTCCTTCGCCCACCTGGTGTACTGCTCCGCCTGGATAAAACTTCACTATCCGGCGGCCTTTTTGGTCTCGCTACTGAATGCGCAGCCGCTGGGATTCTGGTCACCCCAGTCGCTGGTGGCCGACGCCCAGCGTCACGGTGTCGTTGTTGAACGTCCCGACGTTCAGACCTCGCGAGCCGAGGCGACCCTCGAAGGCGATCGGGAGGCGCCCCGGGTCCGACTGGGTCTAGCGGCCATTCGCTCGATTGGCACACCGCTGGCCACCCATATCGCCGACGGCGCACCGTGGCGCGATGCCGAAGACTTGGTGCGACGGGCCGGGTGCTCACGGGCCAATCTCGAAGCCCTCGCCGCGGCCGGTGCGCTGGACTGTTTCAGCACGCATCGCCGAGGTTCCGCGTGGGCGGCCGCGGCCGCAGCCCAAAGCGCCCCCGATCGTCTCGAAGGGGTGATCACCGGGGCCACGCCGCCACCGCTGGCCCCGCCGTCACCGATGGAACGGGTTGCTGACGATCTCTGGGCGCTCGGACTAACCCCCGACGCCACTGCGATGGCGCTCATTCGTCCCCAGCTGGACGAACGGGGAGTAGTGCGTGCGAATCGGTTGGCCACCGTCGAGAGCCCGCGAGTGATGGTGGCGGGTGTCGTGACTCACCGCCAACACCCCGAGACCGCTAAGGGGGCCGTCTTTCTTAATCTCGAGGATGAAACTGGTCACGTAAACGTGGTGTTCTCCAAGGGCGCGTGGACGCGCTGGCGTAGCGTGGCCCGCTCGTCGCCGGCCCTGCTCATTCGCGGCTCCTTACAGCGGGGTCAGGGAACGATGTCGCTCACCGCGGAGTTCGTTGAGCCACTTCAGTTAGGCGCCACCACGCCATCACGGGACTGGCGCTAACGATGTCGTGGTCGTGGCAGACTAATGATGGAGGACTAACCGTGTCACAACGCCTACGCGCCGCTGCAGTGCAAATGACCAGTGGCACCGATAGCGAGGCCAATCTCGAGCAAGCCGTCGCGCTGGTGCGACACGCCGCCGGACTCGAGGCGCACTACGTCCAACTGCCCGAGTACGCCTCGTTCTGGGGGCCCGCGAGCTACTACGCCACCGCCGCCCAGACCCTCGACGGTGAGTTCGTTACGACGATGGCGGCGTTGGCCCACTCACTTCAGATACACGTTCACGTAGGTTCCTTCCTCGAGCACACCGGGCAGGGATACGCCAACACGTCCGTCGTGCTCGCCCCTAACGGTGCCCGCGCGGTCTATCGAAAAATGCACCTCTTCGACGTTGACGTGCCTGGTGGGGTCACCTACCGAGAGTCGGCCGCGATTGAAGCGGGCAACGAAATGGTTGTCGCGAGTGCCGACGACGCCGTCTTGGGGCTCACCATCTGCTTCGACGTCCGATTTCCCGAGCTGTATCGCTCCCTGAGTCTGGCGGGGGCCAACGTTCTCTGTGTTCCGGCGGCCTTTTCGGCCGTGACGGGGCCACCGCACTGGGAAGTGCTCATGCGAGCCCGCGCCATCGAAAATGGTGCCTTTGTGGTAGCAGCGGCCCAAGCCGGCACTACGGCTGAGGGACTCGCCACCCACGGCCACGCATTGATTGTTTCGCCGTGGGGCGAACTACTGGCCGAGGCCACGAGTGCGGGCCTCGAGGTCGTAGTGGCCGATCTCGAGCTCGACGCGGCTCGCCAACGACGCGAGCAGATTGACACGCTGACCCTCCGTCGACCCAGCCTGTATGGCGGCGCCGTGCGACGTCAATCGCTGTCGTAGGCAATTGACCGGCACTCACGAGGCGAGCCGGGCCGAGGTCTAAAGTAGAGAGAGCCAAAACGGCGGCGAGTAGGAAGGGTGGTCAACGATGCACATCGCAGTCTGTGGCGTTGGACGCTCGGGAACCTCGCTCAACACCATGATTATCGCTGCTCTCGGGTTGGATCCCGGTGACCCCGCTCAAATGAGGCCGGCCGACGAGAAGAACCCGCTTGGGTACTACGAATTAGTGCCCTTGCTGTATTTCTTTTCCAATCGCAAAACGAAGGTCAACATTGCCGAATCCGACCTGGATTTCTACGCTCCCGACTGGGAAACACAGCCCGAAATGCCGGAATTGATTGCTGATGCGCGAGAGTTGTGGTCGCAACTTCGAACGAGCGACAACATGGTCTTCAAAATGTTCAATATTGAAGACACCCGCCCCCTGTGGGAAAAGGCCATTGGCGAAGAGTTGATTTACTTGGTGCCGTTTCGCGAGCCCTACGAATCCTCCGTTTCGCTCCAGGACTTCAACGCTGGAAAAGAACAGTTTGAATCGTCGTTGTCGAATCGACTGCACCGATGGGCCACGACCTACCGAGGCCTCGTGCGAACGTTGCAGGGCCGTCGCGTCTTTTTTGTCGAATACGGTCAGCTGCTCGCCGAGCCTGATCGGGTGTTAGGCGAGTTGGCTACGGCGCTCGTGGAGTGGGGGGCGTGTCCTCCCGGCGTTGACGTGGCACCGGCCCGTGCGCTCATTCGACCGTCGCTCCATCGAAATCGCAATGTCGAGAATTGGCGAACTCGGTTCTTAAAGCCTCGAACGAAGTACATCTATAAGGCCCTGCGCGAGCTGGAAGGCCGTCACGACGCACTCCACGTTGACAACCCGGTTTTCTGGCGCGATGATGCCTACTCGAACGCCCTCGCGCGCGCTCGGGTACTTTTGCGCCCCCTTCGAAAGGCGGCGCGACGTCTTGCGAATCTGGGTCGGTAACTCGCCATACTGCGGGGTTCGGCTCGTGACGTTGTACGTGGCGAACTCGTATCGATGACGAACGGACGAACTCGACGCGCAGCGATTCGACGAACGCAACGGTGGAGCCCCCGATGAACGTTGTGGTGCTGGGCTCGTGGCGATCAGGTACCTCATTGACCACGTCGCTAATTTCGTCGCTCGGTCTCGACGTAGGACGGCCGAGCGACCACAGTCCGGCCGATGACTACAATCCCCGGGGCTACTTCGAACTCCATGAACTCATGGAGTACTCCCGAACGGCGGTGCCCCGCGTCTTTGGTCCACTCCTCGAGAAGTCGGGGTTCACTAATACGAAGTGGCGAGATATCCCGGGGCTGACCTCAGTGCTCGATGAGGGTCGGTCGATCTGGGGTGGCCTGCGAACGAGTGATTCAATGGTCATCAAGCTGCCCGATGGCGGTGGTGCTCCACTCGAATTTTGGCGAGAAGTATTCGGTGTCCCCAGCGTCTTCGTTGTGCCGTTTCGTCATCCCTTTGAAGTTGCGTCGTCGAGAGCCAAGTTTCGCGCTGAAGGCCCAGTGACGCGAAGGGAACTGGTTCGCCTTCTCTACCTGTGGTCCCGCTTCCACCAGGTTCTGTTGCCCCAGCTCAACGGCAGTGACGTCTTCTTCGTCGAGTACGGCGACTTGCTAGCGCAACCCGCCCGAATTGCTGACGAACTCTTTCACGCGCTGCGAGGCTGGGGAGTCCCGGTCGATGACGCCAATCTCTCAGCGTCTGCCGACCTCGTCGATCCCGCGCTCTACCGCAACCCCGTCCAGCCGCTCCCTCACTGGTTTCCTCTTCCGCGGTCGGCGCGCCTCTACGCCCAACTGCGAGAGTTGCGCGGTGGCCATCGCAACTTCTCATCCGTGGGCGTACCGACCGACGGTTTTGATCTCTACAGCCGGGCCATTGTGAAGCTGTATGGGGATTTCGAGTAGCGATAATGTTCGGCAACTAGGAACCTGGCATTCCGCTGATACGGAAATAAAGAGCCGCCTGGTGTACAGAGGTACTTGGTGGAACACCTTTCTCAATTACTATGACCTGACGAAAATCGTCAAGGTGTTCGGTTTCGGTAGTGGGGACAGATGACAGTACTAATTGTGGGATCGGGTCGATCCGGTACGTCGCTAAACGCCATGATTTTGGAGGCGCTCGGCCTCGATGTCGGTAATCGTGAGCAGATGCGACCCGCGACGGACCTCAATCCTCAGGGTTATTTTGAGAACGTTCCGCTCCTTGATTTCATTGGTGAGCGAATTTCCCCACTCTTTCCTTCGGGCCCCTTTACGAAAAACGCCTTCGGTCCTGGCTGGCAGACCCGTCCCGGCGTGCCCGAACTTCTGGCCGACGGCCGCGCGCTGTGGCAGTCGCTTAAGACCAGCGACTCGATGCTCTTCAAATTCTTCGAAGTCGGATACCACCTACCCCTGTGGCGCGAAATTATTGACGACGAGATCGTTTTCGTGGTTGCCTTTCGAGACCCCTACGAGGTGACGACTTCCTATCAGAGCGTGTCGTCGTTCTTTTCTCGTCGGCCCGACTCGGTCGCGTATCGACTCTTTCGGTGGTCCGCGCTCTACCAGCGCCTGCTGAACGAAATCGAAGGATCGAAGGCCTTCTTCGTTGAGTACGGGCAGCTCCTGGCTGAGCCCGAGCGGGTCATTACTGATCTCGCCGAGACCTTGGTTGATTGGGGAATTGTGCCAGGGCCGGTCGACACGAGCGCGGCACTGTCGTTGGTAGAGCCGACGCTGTATCGCAGTGGTCGCACGCGACCTCTGCCGTCGGCGAAGCTACGACCCCGGACTAAGGGTATGTATGAGTCGTTGCAGGGCCTCTCGGGTCGTCACGACTCGTTCCGCTGGACGGACCGCGTCAGCGATGGGCGGGACTTGTATTCAATTCTGCTCATCTGGAGCCGGATGGCGCTGCGACCAGTTCGCGGCGTGTTTCGCCGGTTGGCCGCATCGCTGAAAACCGGCGGCGAGTAAGCCGACTGTTCGTCGGCGGAAGCGGCCGACGGTGGCTGTCCGCTTACGACCAGCGAATAATCGACGAGGCCCAGGTCATGCCGGCGCCAAAGCCGGTGAGCAACGCGAGTTCGCCCGGCTTAATGCGGCCTTCCTTGCGCGCGACGTCAAAGGCAAGCGGAATCGAGGAGCTCGAGGTGTTGCCGTAGCGATCGAGGCTAATAACAGCCCGGTCCATGTCGATCCCGAGCCGTTCGGCCACGGCCTGGATGATGCGGATGTTGGCCTGGTGGGGGATGAGGAGCGAGAGCTCCGACGCCTTGACGCCGGCGCGCTCGAGGGCCTGCTCGGAGGACTCAACCACGGCGCGAACAGCACGGCGGAAGACCTCGCGACCATCCATGGTGAAGGTCTCGGCGTGATTGCAGGCCAGGATGTCGGCGGCCGTTCCGTCGCATCCGAGGGAGAACGAGAGGATGTCGTTGACGTCGTCGCTGTACTCCATAACGCAGGCGCCGCCGCCGTCACCGAAGAGCACGGCCGTGTTGCGGTCGGTCCAGTCAACCCAGCCCGACAAACGTTCGGCTCCGACGAGGAGAACGCGGCGGGTACCGGTCTCGATGAGTCCCTGTGCGGTCCGGACGCCGTACATGAAGCCACTGCAGGCGGCGTTGAGGTCCATAGCCGGGCAGGTCGCGCCAATGTCGGCCTGAATCATGGCGGCCGTGGCGGGCGCCATCCGGTCGGGCGAGGTGGTCGCGAGGAGGATGAAGTCAATATCGGCCGGGGTGAGGCCCGCGTCGGCGATGGCGTTCTTGGCCGCTTCGGCGCCGAGCGAGCGGGTGGTGCCGCCAATGCGACGTTCACGAATACCGGTGCGCTCAGAAATCCAGGCGTCGGAGGTGTCGAGGGTCAATGAGAGTTCGTCGTTAGTGACGACTCGCTCGGGGATACCAATGCCCCAGCCGGTAAAACGAACGCCCATGTGATTGCCCCTTTGCTGGCTTTCCTGTCGCTGAAGTCTACGCCGTGGCGTCCGTTGCGGGGTGTTCACGTGGTGCGGCCAGCACCTGGAGGGAGCAGCGGGCGACGCAAATCGCGCGGTCTCGATCGTCACTAATAGTGATTGACCACACCTGCACGGTGCGGCCTTTGCGAATGGGCGTGGCGACGGCGCGGATGACGCCGCTTCGCACCGCACGCAGGTGGGAGCAGTTCAATTCCGTGCCGACGACCACCTGGTCAGGGCCGACGCTGACCGCGCCGCCGATTGAGGCCGCCCCTTCGGCGAGGAGAGCCGAGACGCCGCCGTGCAACAGACCGTAGGGCTGGTGGACGGTGGGGTTCACGTCGAGTCGTAGGACGACGCGGTCGGGCGTGACCTCCTCCATTTCGATACCCAGTACATCGTGGACGCTGCGCGCAGTCGGAAGGAGTTCGGCCCAGTTCTCGCTCATGACGCGAGTTTAGGTGGGTGGGTAACCTTGGGGTCATGACAGCCTTTATCGACTTACGTAGCGACACGGTGACCCAGCCCACCCCCGAAATGCGAGAGGCCATGGCGGTGGCCGTCGTTGGCGATGAGGGCTTCGGTGAAGACCCGACGGTGCGCATCCTCGAAGAGCGCTTCGCCACTCTCGTCGGAAAAGAGGCGGCCGTGTTTGTGCCCTCCGGCGTCATGGCCAATCAGATTGCGGTGCGCATTTTGACCCAGCCCGGCGATCTCATCGTGGCCGGTCGCAGTCAGCACATCGTGAGCTTTGAGTACGGGGCGTCAGCTCGCAACTCGGGCGTGCAGTTCGCTCTGGTTGACGACTCGTCGGGGCAGTTAGCGATTGACGACGTGCGTGAGATTCTCGACGCCGAAGACGATCATCAGCCCCACGTAGGAATGGTCACGATTGAGAACACCCACATGCCATCGGGTGGCACCCCCTGGGATGCGGCCGCCATCGTCAGCCTTTCGCGGGTTATCGGCGACCGACCACTGCACCTCGACGGAGCCCGCCTCTTCAACGCGTCCGTGGCCACTGGCGTATCGCCGGCCACTATTGCCGCGCCGGCGACCACGGTGATGGCCTGCCTCTCTAAGGGACTCTGCGCCCCCGTTGGCTCACTACTCGCCGGGCCGGCCGCCTTGATGGAGCGAGCTCGCGTCGAGCGCAAGCGCCTGGGCGGGACTATGCGCCAAGTGGGTTTCCTGGCGGCGGCCGGACTCGTCGCGCTGTCGCAGATTGATCGACTCGCCGAGGACCACCGCCGCGCTCGCGTACTCGCTGAAGGCTTCGCCCGGGCCTTCCCCGAGGCCGAGTACGACCCGGCGACGTGTCAAACGAACATCATCGCCTTTACCCACCCCCAAGCTCGCCAAATTGTGCACGAACTCGAAGCGCTCGGGGTAGTCGGTGGCACCATTGCGCCTCGTCGAGCGAGGTTCGTCGTCCACGCGGGCATTACCGACGAGGACGTCGCTATGACGCTGGGAGTCCTGGAGTCGTTCCGTCCACAATTTTGACCGCGGCGTGGTAGAGAGCATTCGTTAACTCGCCACAGTGCGTCACGCTCTGCTGGCGTCGTAAGGCGACCACGGCCTCTCGACAACGATTGAAGTTCGCATCGTCGAATTGGGACAGACGTTCGGCGATGGTGTCTGGATCATCGCCCACGACGTACGCACCGTCGCCGAGATAGCTGGCTGTGAAGGGCCACGAACTGGCGAGAGCGACGAGTTCGAGGCTCACCACGTCGCGAACAATCCCCGTGCCCAAGGCGTAGCCGTCGCTCTGGTAGGGGATGGCGAGTGCGTCGCAAACGAGGAGCCGCTCCAGCCACTGGGATGAAGAAGCGAACTGATGGACTTCGGCGATGGCAATTCGGGGATCGCTCGGTGGAGTCTCATCCTCGCGAAGGGCCCAGCAGACGACCTCTGCGTCGAGTGAACTACGAGCGACGCCCTCGAGGAACTCCACGACACGTCGTTCGGGTCGGGGCGCGCCAATGATGCCAATGCGCAGTCGGGCCGGCGATAGTCCCAGGGACCGTTCAATGTCGGCCCGCTGGCCACGGCGCGTGAGTTGGTCGCCGAAGGTTACGCCCATGGGAATGATCGCCTGAGCCGCCGAGGTCGGAATGCGGTAGTGCTGCTGAAACCGTTCGCTGCTCCAGTCGGCGTGATGGATAATTCCGGCCGCATGGTCGACCCACGTTTGGTAGTACTCCTCAAATCCCGGCCGATGCTCGTGCGGCCGAAGATTGTGTGCCGTCAAGACGAGAGCGACCTGGTGGTGCTGGAGTCGTCGCCACAGTGGTGTCATGTCTGGCAAGTCGCTCGACAGGTGCTCGACCCAGTGAACGTGAAAGACGTCAGCGTGTCGCCAGTACCAGGGCTGGAGAAACGTTGCCGACGAGTAGGGAATGACGACGGTGGAGTCGGGTAGCCCGGAGACCAACGTGATGACGTAGGAGTTGCGGGGAAAGGTCATCACCACGGTAAAGCGATGCCGGCGCCACGGCAGGGACGCTCGAAGGAGTGTGACGACGGCGGGAAGCGTGTGGCCGAGATGGTAGCTCGCTCGATTTCGAAGTGTTTGCCGCACCGCCCTCATGGTGTCAGCGTAGCCCTGGCCCCAACTCGGCCGTTTGCGAAGAATTCACTTTGACTTCTTGGTCAGCGATTTTCGTGCTGCGGTAGCCTTAAGTGACCAACGAAGGCACCCATGACGGAAATTCTCCACCTCTCCACGTTTTTACGCCGCCCGATCTACGACCAGGACGGCGGACGTATCGGGCGGGTGCAAGACCTCGTCGCGCGACTGGGCGATGACGCTCACCCGCCCATTGTCGGGGCCGTCATCAAGATTGAGGGTCGAAACACCTTCGTGCCGATTCGCAAAATTGGTGGACTGTCTCAGGGCCGCATGACCTTCCAAGGCAAGCGTGTTGACCTTCGTCGCTTTGAACGGCGCCCCGGTGAACTGCTGTTGGCCGAAGACCTGCTCGCGCGCAACCTGATCAACTTGGTGCGCGGTCGCCTCATCATCGCCAACGAAATTGAGATTGCCGAAATTGACGGACGCTGGGAAGTCGTCGGGGTTGACCCCGGCCGCCGGCCATTCTTCCGCCGCGTGCTCGGTCAGACGCTGGGCCAGCGCGTGAAGGCCGAGTCGATCGTTGACTTCGCCTCAATTGAGCCCTTCGTTTCGCACGTTCCTTCGGCACGTCTACGCATTCCCTATCGGAAATTGGCCAAGTTGCACCCGGCCCAGATTGCCGACCTCGTGGAGCAGGCGAGCCACGAAGAAGGCGAAGAGATTATTGAGGCGGTGGGTCTCGACCGTGAGCTCGAAGCCGACGTCTTTGAGGAGCTCGACACCGAGCACCAGTTGGAGTTCCTCCAGAGTCGCTCGGACGCCGAAGCGGCCCGTCTGCTCTCTCGCATGGAGGCCGACAACGCGGCCGACTTGATCAACGAAATCGATCAAGAGCGGCGCTTGCCGATTCTGGAAAATCTCCCCGATGACCAGCAGCGCAAGGTTCGCCAGCTGTTGTCCTATAACGCGGACACGGCCGGTGGCCTCATGAACACCGACTTCGTCTCGGTACCGTCGTCGGCGACCGTTACTGAGGCCATTGAAGCCATTCGGGTGTCGTCGGTGCCGGCCGCCTCGCTGCACTCTGTCTTCGTCCTCAACGACGAAGGTGTGCCGGTCGCCGAAGCCTCATTGGGGTCGCTCGTCAAGGCGCGCGACAACGAATCAGTTCTCAACGTTGCGCGCTCGCCGTTGTCGCACGTCCACGGTCACTGGGACGTACACCGGGTTGCGCGCAAAATGAGCGACTTTAACTTGACGGTCGTTCCAGTCCTCGACGACGAGCACGGGGCCATGATCGGTCTCGTTACCGTTGACGACTTAATCGAAGAACTCCTGCCCCAAGGGTGGCGTCGCGAGTTCGGTATGACCACGGTGGAGGAATAGCCGTGGCGTTGCTGGCCGTTCTAAGGGGGCTTGTCTGAAACCCCCTAGTTGCACGCCCATAGTCCCGTAATTCACCACCGTTAGCCGGCGAGCGACACGCCTCGCCTCGCTGCGGTGGTTCCCACCCCAGCGAGCGAGAAAGGAGTCGTCGTGAACACGGCCAATACGGAACACCAAATTGCCGGTGCCTTTGGCACTATTAAATCTCACGACCTCGGCGGACGCCGAGGCCTACGGGCACGACTCTTAACGCTCCTCGCCATCATTGGCCCCGGGCTGATCGTCATGGTCGGCGACAATGACGCTGGTGGGGTTTCGACCTACTCCCAGGCCGGTCAGAACTACGGCTACTCCCTGCTCTGGGTCCTGCCACTGCTCATCCCTGTCTTGGTGGTCATTCAGGAGATGGTGGCCCGCCTGGGCGCCGTGACTGGTGTCGGTCACGGCCGACTGATTCGTGAGCGCTTCGGTCGCTACTGGGGCAACCTCTCGATCTTCTCGATTCTCTTTTTGAACTTCCTGATCATCATCACGGAGTTCATTGGTATCTCCCTCTCGATGGAGTACTTCGGCGTCTCGCCCTACCTCTCGGTACCGGTGGCCGTGGTCTTGTTGTTCGCCGTCACCGCCTCGGGATCGTTCCAGCGCTGGGAACGGTTCATGATGCTCTTCGTCGCTATCAACCTCTTCACGATTCCCTACCTTGTTTTGGCCCACCCGAGTGCCCACGCGGTCGGACTGCACATGGTGGTGCCGGGGATCCGTGGGGGAGCGACGTCAACGGCCGTGCTCCTGGTCATCTCCATCATCGGCACCACGGTCGCCCCGTGGCAGCTGTTCTTCCAGGAGTCCAACATTGTCGACAAGAAGATCACGCCGCGGTGGTTGAACTACGAGCGGGCCGACACCATCATCGGCTCGTTCATTGTGGTTATCGGCGCCACCGCCCTGATGGCCGTGTGCGCGTCGGGACTCGCACCCCACGGCGGCACCAATAGCTACACCACGGCCCTTAACGTCGCCCGGCAGCTCAATCACTACGTCGGTCACGGCACCGGTGGCCTCTTCGCGCTATTGCTCTTGAACGCCTCGGTTATCGGGGCCGCGGCCGTCACGCTCGCCAGCTCCTACGCCATTGGCGACCTCTCTTCGTCGCACCAGGGGCTCAACGCCCGCTTCAAGGACGCCAAGGGCTTCTACGGCGGCTTCGCGGCTCTGTTGGCCGTGGCCGGTGGGGTCTCGCTAATTCCCCACGCGCCCCTTGGTCTCATCACCTTGGCGGTCCAGGCCATTTGTGGCCTTATGCTGCCGAGCACCACCATCATTGTCTTGTTGCTGTGCAACGACCGGGCCGTGATGGGGCCCTGGATCAATCCGAAGTGGCTGAACGCTATCGCGATCACAATTGTCTCGACGCTGGTGGTGCTCTCCATCACGATGATGGTCTCCACGCTGTTTTCGGGCGTCAACGTCGTGGCACTCCTCGAAATCCTCGGCGGCGCCGAGGCCGTGGGTCTGGCCATCGGGCTTCCCCTGGGGCTGCGCCGATTGAGCGACCCACCCACCGTGAGTATCGACCGGCGTGACTGGCGCACACCGCGTCTGACCCTGCTCGAGCCCCTCCCGCCACTGGCCTCTCGCAAGTGGCTGATGCGGGGCCAGAGCACCTACTTGGCCCTGGCCGGCACCTTGCTCGTGGTGCGCATCATTCAAATCGCCACCTCCTAGTCTCGCTATATGACTTTTCAACCAACGTTGCTGTGTGTGCACGCACACCCCGACGATGAGGCCCTCTTCACCGCCGGCATCACGTCGCACTACGCCGAGCAGGGCTATCGCGTGGTGCTGGTTACCTGCACGAACGGCCAGTTCGGTATTGATGACCACGGCCGAGGCGGGGCCGAGGCGGGCCACAATCCTCTGTGGGTGCGAGCCACCCGCGCTAACGAGTTGGCCTACGCCGCCGACCTCGTTGGTTTCTCGCGCGCGCTCACCCTGGGCTTTAGCGACTCCGGTATGCGGGGCTGGCCGCAGAACGAGTTGCCCGAGGCGTTCATCAACTGTGACGTTGAGGCCACGGCCCAGCTCCTGGCTGACTTGATCGACGAACTCGACGCTTCGGTCGTCGTGACCTACGACGAAAACGGCTACTACGGTCACCCCGACCACGTCATGGCCAACACCGTGACTCGGGCCGCCGTTCGTCGAAGTGCGAAGGCGCAACGCCTCTTCTATCCGGTCACCCCGCGCAGCGTGCTGGCCGAGTTCATGCCGAAGGCGCGGGCCGCGCAGCTCAGCTTGCCGGCCTGGGTCGAAGAGGCCGTCGCCGACATTCCCGACGATTCCGTTCACGTGGTCATGGACGTGTCGCGCTTTAGCGAGCGCAAGCAGCGCGCCATTGCCCTGCACGCCTCCCAGACCGACAACGCTGATCTCGTCACCATGGACCCGGAGCTCTTTGAACTACTCTTTGGCACCGAGTACTACCAGCTGGCCTGGCGGCGCAATGAGGCTGCCGTGGCCTGTAGTGCTGATCTCTTTGGAGGACTGTCTTGAGTCAACTCACTTTCTTAGCCGTGCACGCCCACCCCGATGACGAGGCCTCCTCGACGGGCGGGTTGTATCGACTCCTCGCCGACCAGGGCGTGCGAACGGTGCTGGTCACGTGCACCAACGGTGAGTGCGGCGACGCCCCCGACGGCGCCAAGCCCGACGCCGACCACCACGATGGCGACGCCGTCGCGGCCATTCGCAAGGTCGAGCTCGAAGAGGCCGTCGAGATCCTCGGCATTCGCCGTCTGATCCGCCTCGGGTATCGCGACTCGGGCATGATGGGCTGGCCCCAGAACAAGGACCCCGAGAGCTTCTGGGCGACGCCGGTGGAAGAAGCGGCCGTTCGTCTGGCGGCCATTCTCCACGAGGAGCGCCCCCAGGTCATCATGACCTACAACGAAATCGGCTTCTACGGTCACCCCGACCACATTCAGGCCCACCGCATCACCATGCGGGCCTTAGAGCTCATCGACTACGAACCGACCCTCTACTTCAACGCTATTCCGGCCTCGGTGATGGCGACCATGCGCGAGCGCTGGGAAGAGGAAGACCGTCGTAAGCGCGAAGAGGAACTGGCCAAGGGGATTGTCCGCGAACCGGAAGTTGGCCCCGTGGACGAAGACGGCAACGAAATTGACATGGGCACGCCGGACGAAGAAATCGGCGCCATCATCGACGTCAGCGCCTTGACCGACGCCAAGTATGACGCCCTCTCGGCCCACGCCTCGCAGATCAGCCCCGACTCATTCTGGATGAAGATGACCAAGGACGAGTTCCGCCAGGCCATGGGTCGCGAGTGCTTTAAGCGGGTAACGAACCCGCAGGGCCTCGAGGGTGTCGTTGACGACATCTTCGCCGGCTACCGCTAGAGCTCTGGCCTTCGCCGTCACCATCGGCGACCAGCGCTCTAAACGCAAACATCCCCCGGCGTCCTAGCGGACGCCGGGGGATGTTTGCGTTTAGAAGTACTACGCCTCGTCGGGCACGATGCCCTCGGCGTACTCCTCTTCGATTTCTTCGAGCTGGGCCTCGTCGCCCTGCATCTTGGGTCCCTTGAACCACTTGCGGGCCGAGGTGCCGTACCAGGTGAAGATGATGGCCATCACGACGATGAACACCGGACCAGACCAGTTGATGTCAACGGCCGTCGTCCACGGGTAGAACTCCGGTGCGAAGAACAAGAGCATCACGATGACGACCCAGACCACGGCGATGCCGTTGATCAGTGGTGACCACTTGCCCAGGTTCCACGGACCCTGCTTGAAGGTCTTGGAGCGCATACGCAGGAAGATTGGAATGCCGTAGGAGATGTAGAGACCGACGGTACCGATCGAGACGATGGCGAAGAAGGCCACCGAAGCGCCACCGACTTGGTAGAGCGAGGGCAGACCCAGGATGAAGGCCACGATGACCGACATCCACACCGCGTTCACCGGCGTGCGGGTCGACGGGTGCAGACGGTGCCAGTACTTGTGACCCGGGACGGCGCCGTCACGCGAGAAGGCGTAGGCCATGCGCGAGTTAGCCGTTACCGAGGCGGTGCCACAGAAGAACATGGCCACCATGGCGATGAGGGTGAGCAACTTGCCACCGGTCGCGCCAATGGCGTTCACGAAGATCTCGGCGCCGGCGGGAGCACCTAGCAGGGCGATCTTGCCGTAGGCGGCCGAACCGCTGGGCAGAGCCAGGGTCATGGCCAGGTTCAGCACGAAGCCGGCGATGATCGAGACCCAGATGGCGCGAACGATGCCCTTGGGGCCACCGGTCTGAGCGCCAACGGTCTCTTCGGTCATGTGGGCCGAGGCGTCGTACCCGGTCAGGGTGTACTGGGCCAGGAGCAGACCAATCGCGAAGGCGTAGACGCCAGCGAAGGGACCAGTCCAACCGGTCAAGTTCTCGTGGTGGAACAGGAAGCTCACCGACTGGTGGTGCGAGGGCACGATGAAGAGCACGCCCACGATGATGGCGGTGCCGAACAGGTGCCACCAGGCCGACACGTTGGCGATCATCGAGACCAGCTGCACCTTGAAGCAGTTGATCAAGCCGTGCAGGAACAAGATGATTCCGTAGAACAGCAGGACCCAGTACTTGTTCGAGACGAAGGACGAGTCGTACAACGAGACGAAGAAGGCGAAGAAGGAGGCGAGGCCAAAGTCAATTGACGCCGTCACCGCGATCTGGCCAACCAGGTTGAACCAGCCACACGCCCACGACCAACCGGCCTTATTCTTTTCCGCCAGCTTCGCCGACCACCAGTACAGACCACCGGCCGTGGGGTAGGCCGACGTAATTTCGGCCATCGACATACCGACGCAGAGCGTCAGTGCACCAACGATGAACCACCCAATGGTGATGACGAACGGTCCACCGGCGTCCATGCCGAGGTAGTACGTCGTAATGCCACCGGTCAGGATGGAAATAATTGAGAAGGAAACGGCGAAGTTGGAGAAGGACCCCATTCCGCGTTTTAGCTCCTGGGCGTAACCCATCTCGTGGAGCAGTTGTTCGTCACTCTTAATGAGTGCCGACTGTGCATCTGTAGCCATTAATTCCCCCCTAGGTACGTGGCTGACATTGAATTGCCATTGCGCAAGGTTTATCAGAAATAGCCAACGACGTGAGGTTTTACTGTTTCGGGCCGTTTAATTAATGTCGGCGCGAGATGACCTTCGTCGACTCCTCGGGGGGTCGGTGGCTCACTAGTATCGGATTCCGTGACGATTCCACGCTGGGAATCGTTTGGGGGGAAACAACACATGACGACGCAGGGACGCATCACCAAAGAGGAACTCTTTGGCCGCATCGAAACGGGCGACATCGACACCATCATCCTGGCCGTCACCGACATGCAGGGTCGACTCCAGGGCAAGCGCGTTGATGGTCGCTTCTTCATGGAGGATCTCCGTGACGGCGTCGTCGAAGGTTGTAGCTACTTGTTCGCTTCCGATGTCGACATGAACACCGTCGACGGTTTTGCCCTGACGTCGTGGGAGCGTGGCTACGGCGACCTGGCCTTTCGTTCGGACTTCTCCACCATTCGAGTTGTGCCGTGGTTCGAAAAGACCGTCATTATTTTCGCCGACGTCGAAACGACCGACCACGAGCCCGTTGGCCCCTCGCCGCGTCAAGTACTCCAGCACCAGATCGACCGACTGGCCGCTCGCGGGTGGCACGGACTGACCGGTACCGAGCTCGAATTCATTGTCTTCAATAACACCTACGAAGAAGCCTGGAGCAACGGTTACCGCAGCATGATTCCGGCGAACCAGTACAACGTCGACTACTCGCTCCAGGGCACGTCACGGATTGAGCCCCTGCTCGGCCGACTGCGGCGCGAAATGCGCGGGGCCGGCATGATCGTCGAATCGGTGAAGGGCGAGTGTAACTACGGTCAGCACGAGGTGGCCTTTAAGTACGACCACCTAATGGACAAGTGCGACGAGCACGGTCTCTACAAGCTCGGCGCTAAGGAGATTGCGGCTCAGGAGGGCGTCAGCCTGACTTTCATGGCCAAGTACAACGATCGTGAGGGCAACTCGTGCCACATCCACTTATCGTTGCGCGACGAGAACAACACGCCGGTCTTCGCCGGTGACGGTCCCCACGGCTTCTCCAAGACCTTCGAGCACTTCCTGGCCGGTCAGCTCAAGTACGGCCGTGAAATCTCGCTGCTGTTGGCGCCGAACATCAACTCCTACAAGCGCTTCGTCGAGGGCTCGTTCGCGCCGACGGCACTGCTGTGGGGCATCGACAACCGCACCTGCGCCTTCCGCGTCGTTGGCCACGGCCCCTCGATTCGCTTCGAGTGCCGTATCCCCGGTGGTGACGTCAACCAGTACATGGCCATGAGCGCCCTGGTGGCCGCCGGTCTCGCTGGCGTCGAAGAGGAACTCGAACTGCCACCCGCCTTCCAGGGCAACGCCTACGCCGCCGACGCGCCCCGCGTGCCCACCACGCTGCGCGAAGCGGCCGAACTCTTCAACAACAGCGCCATGGCCCGGGCGGCCTTCGGCGATGAGGTTGTCGATCACTACGTGCACGCCGCACGGGTGGAAGTGGCGGCCTTCAACGCCGCCGTCACCGACTGGGAACGCTACCGAGGATTTGAACGACTATGAGCACGTACGACGTACTAAACCCGGCTACCGAAGAGGTAGTCACGACTATTGAGCTGCACGACGTCGCCAGCGTCGACCGAGTTATCGACCAGGCCTACGAGGCCTCTATCGCGTGGCGCAAGGTAACGCCGGCCGACCGTGGTCGCCTGCTGCGACGCTTCGCCGAGGTTGTCGACGCCCACATCGAAGAGCTGGCTCAGTTGGAAGTGGCCAACGCCGGCCACACGATCGGCAACGCTCGCTGGGAAGCGGGCAACGTCCGTGATGTGCTGCACTACTACGCGGCCGCGCCCGAGCGTCACATCGGGAAGCAGATTCCCGTGGCCGGTGGTATCGACATCACCTTCTACGAGCCCCTCGGTGTCGTCGGGATCATCGTGCCGTGGAACTTCCCGATGCCCATCGCCGGCTGGGGCTTCGCCCCCGCGCTGGCCGCGGGTAACACCGTGGTGATGAAGCCGGCCATGCAGACGCCCCTCACCGCGCTGCGCTTGGCTGATCTGGCCCTTGAGGCCGGCATCCCCGAGGGCGTCTTTAACGTCGTCGCCGGTGGCGGTTCGACGGTGGGCTACCGCCTCGTCACCAACGAGAAGGTTCGCAAGGTCTGCTTTACCGGATCGAGCGCGGTCGGCAAGCAGATCATGGCCGGTGCCGCCGACCAGATGAAGCGCGTCACCCTGGAGTTGGGTGGCAAGAGCGCCAACATCATCTTCGCCGACGCCGACCTCGAAAAGGCAGCGGCCGGTGCCCCCTACGCCGTCTTCGACAACGCCGGCCAGGACTGCTGTGCTCGTTCGCGCATTCTCGTGCAGGACTCGGCCTACGACCGCTTCATGGAACTCTTCGAGGCGGCGGTCCGGGGCATGAAGGTCATGGACCCCACCAACGACGCCTCGGAGATGGGCCCGCTCATCAGCGCCGGCCAGCGCGAGACGGTGCTCTCCTACGTTGACGAGTCGGCCGTGGCATTCCGCGGATCGGCCCCGACCGGTGCCGGCTTCTGGATGTCGCCAACGGTCTTGACCTCCGACGGCACGGATCGGGCCTTTCACGAGGAGATCTTTGGCCCCGTGGCCTCCGTCGTTCGATTCAGCGACGAGGCCGAGGCCTTGCGTATTGCCAACGACACGCCCTATGGCCTGTCCGGTTCAATTTGGACGCGCGACTCGGCGCGCGCACTTCGTGTAGCTCGAGGCGTGGAGACGGGGGCCTTGTCGGTCAACTCGAACTCCTCGGTTCGCTACGCCACCCCCTTTGGTGGATTCAAGCAGTCCGGCATCGGTCGAGAACTCGGCCCCGATGCCCTGCGTGCGTTCAGCGAAGAAAAGAATGTCTTTATCTCAACGGAGGAATGATGGGTCGTCTCGACAATAAGGTTGCAGTAGTTACGGGTGCCGCCAGCGGCATCGGTCGGGCCACGGCGATTCGCTTCGCTGCCGAAGGCGCCAAGGTGGTCGTGGCCGACATGTCGGTCGAGGCCGGTACGGCGCTGGCTGACGAGTTGGGCGGCATGTTCGTCAACGTCAACGTGGCCGAGGAAGACAGCGTCATCGCAATGTTCGCCGCCGTCAAGGAGAAGTACGGCCAGCTCGACGTCCTCTTCAACAACGCTGGTATCTCGCCAGCGGACGACGACTCGATTCTGACCACGGGCGTCGACGCCTGGCAGCGCGTGCAGGACGTCAACTTGAAGTCGGTCTACTTGTGCTGCAAGTACGGCATCCCGCTGATGCAGGAAAAGGGCAAGGGCTCGATCATCAACGTGGCCTCGTTCGTGGCCGTGATGGGGTCGGCGACGTCGCAGATCTCCTACACCGCCTCCAAGGGTGGCGTGCTCTCGATGACGCGCGAGCTCGGTGTGCAGTTCGCCCGCGAGGGTATCCGCGTCAACGCGCTGTGCCCGGGACCGGTCAACACGCCGCTGCTGCAGGAACTCTTCGCTAAGGACCCCGAGCGCGCCGCGCGCCGCTTGGTCCACGTGCCGATGGGTCGTTTCGGTGAGCCCGAGGAGATGGCCAGCGCCGTCTTGTTCCTCGCCAGTGACGACTCGTCCTTCATGACCGCGAACACCTTCTTGGTTGACGGTGGTCTCTCGGCCGCCTACGTCACGCCGCTGTGAGCCGCGCCGCTGGACTCACTCGAGATTGAGTGAGTCCAGCGGGGTAGCCCGCACTTCGGGAATGTAGTACTCGCTGAGGTACTTTTCTCCCTCGTCGCACATGATGGTGACGACGTGTTCAATGTCGGGGCGCATGGCTTTGATCTTCTTAGCCGCCACGATGTTGGCGCCCGAACTCGGTCCCACCAGGAGACCGTGATTTCTCGCTAGTCGACGCATCTCGTCAACGGCGTCGTCGCTGTGCACGTCGACCACCAGGTCAACTTCGGCCGCATGGCGGGCGTAGATGCCGGGCACGAAGCCGTCGGCGATACCCTCGATTTTGTGCAGTCCCGTGTCACCACACAAGATGGTGCAGGACTCACTGGGTTCCAGACCGACGAGCAGCAAGTCGGGGTTGGCCGCGCGCAGGGCTTGGCCCACGCCAATGAGCGTGCCGCCGGTACCCACGCCCATAACGAAGGCGTCGGGCGTGACGTTGTGGGGGAGTTGCTGGAGAATTTCAGGGCCGAGCCACTCGCGGTTTTCTTCGACGTTCCACTCGGTCTCAAACTGCTGGGGGGCGAAGAAACCGTCGCGTGACCCGAGTTCCCGGGCTACCTCGAGGGCCCCATTGACGTGGAAGTTACCGACCGTCACGAGCTCGGCGCCGAAGGCGGTCGAAATGGCGGAGCGCTCGGGGCTGAGACCGTCGGGCATGACGACCATCATGCGATAGCCCTTGACGGCGGCCACCATGCTCATGGCGTTGCCGGTATTGCCACTGGAGGCTTCGACAATGGTGTCGCCGGGGCGAAGCAGGCCTTCTCGTTCGGCTCGTTCAATAATGAACTTGGCCATACGGGCCTTGATTGAACCCGAGGGATTGAGGTATTCGAGCTTGAGCCAAATCCCCTCTACGTTGATAAGCGGCGTTGAGCCGATTGCGTCCAGAACGGTGCCGGTGGGCGTCGTCAACATGGTCACTCCTTCGGAGTAGCCACGTCGCTACCCCGTAAACGAATCTAGCCACCTCGCTTCCTCCGGGGAGGGAACGAGGTGGCTAGAGACGTTGGCCAGTTTCGGCCAGGAATTGGCTTAGTAGCGGTAGGTGTCGCTCTTGAAGGGACCCTCGACCGCGACGCCGATGTAGTCGGCCTGTTCCTTGGTCAGGGTCGTCAACTTAACGCCGAGCGCGTCGAGGTGCAGACGGGCCACCTTCTCGTCCAGGTGCTTGGGAAGAACGTAGACCTTCTTCTCGTACTGGGCGTTGTTGGTGTGTAGTTCCATCTGGGCCATGACCTGGTTGGTGAAGGAGTTGCTCATCACGAAGCTGGGGTGACCAGTGGCGTTGCCAAGGTTGAGGAGGCGACCTTCGGACAGCAGGATGATGGCGCGACCGTTGGGCAGGATCCACTTGTCGACCTGGGGCTTGATCGTTTCGCGGCGAACGCCCGGCAGGGCGGTGAGGCCGGCGATGTCGATCTCGTTGTCGAAGTGGCCGATGTTGCCCAAGATGGCCTGGTGCTTCATCATCAAGATGTGGTCGACCGTGACGATGTCGCGGTTACCGGTGGCGGTGATGATGATGTCGGCGCAGGGGAGAGCCTCTTCGAGCGTCGTCACCTGGAAGCCGTCCATGGCGGCCTGCAGGGCGCAGATCGGGTCGATTTCGGTCACGATAACGCGAGCACCCTGGCCGCGCAGCGACTCGGCCGATCCCTTGCCGACGTCACCGTAACCACAGACGATGGCGACCTTGCCGCCAATCAGGGTGTCGGTGGCGCGGTTGATGCCGTCGATGAGGGAGTGGCGGCAGCCGTACTTGTTGTCGAACTTGGACTTGGTGACGGCGTCGTTCACGTTGATGGCCGGGAAGAGCAGCGTGTTGTCGCGCTCCATCTCGTACAGGCGCATGACACCGGTCGTCGTTTCTTCCGAGACACCGGTGATGCTGGCGGCCATCGGGGCGAAAATCTTCTCACCACTCGAGACGATCTTGTTCAAGAGGGCGAGGATGACGCGGTACTCCTCGGAGTCGGCCGACTCGGGCGCGGGCACGAAGCCGGCGCGCTCGAATTCGAGACCCTTGTGCACCAGCAGGGTGGCGTCGCCACCGTCGTCGAGCAGCAAGGTTGGTCCGTCAAAGCCGGGCCAGCGCAGCAACTGCTCGGTGCACCACCAGTACTCCTCCAGGGTCTCGCCCTTCCAGGCGAAGACCGGCACACCCTGGGGGTTCTCGGGAGTGCCGTTGGGGCCGACGACCACTGCGGCGGCGGCGTGGTCCTGGGTCGAGAAGATGTTGCAGGAGACCCAGCGAACATCGGCACCGAGGGCCACGAGGGTCTCGATCAAGACAGCGGTCTGGATCGTCATGTGCAAGGAGCCAGCGATGCGGGCACCCTTGAGCGGCTGGGCGGCACCGAACTCGGCGCGCATGGCCATGAGGCCGGGCATCTCGTGCTCGGCCAACGTAATCTCGGCGCGGCCGTAGTCAGCCAGTGAGAGGTCAGCGACTTTGAAGTCGAAATTCGAGGTCATGGTACTCCTAGGTGGTCGTAGGTAAGCGTCGGCGTCGACCTCTGTCGGTAGCCATCGACCATCTAGGTTAGGCGCCGACGCGGAACTCCACGACGTCGCCGTCCTTCATGACGTATTCCTTGCCTTCAATACGGGCCTTGCCGGCGGCCCGCACGGCGACCATGGTGCCGTGCTCCATCAGGTCATCGAAGGCCACAACTTCGGCCTTGATGAAGTGCTTTTGGAAGTCGGTGTGAATTTCACCGGCCGCTTCGGGCGCGGTGGCACCCTGGCGAATGGTCCAGGCGCGCGTTTCCTTCGGTCCGGCCGTCAGGAAGGTCTGCAGACCGAGGGTGGCGAAACCGACGCGGCTGAGCTGTGAAAGACCAGATTCGCTCTGACCGTAGGACTCGAGGAGTTCGAGGGCGTCGGCCTCGTCGAGGCCGGCCAACTCGGCTTCCACCTTGGCGCACAAAATGACGCACGGCGCCGGCGCCACCGACGCTTCGAGGGCAGCCCGACGTTCAGTGTTGGCGAGGGTGTCTTCGTCAACGTTGAAGACGTAGATGAAGGGCTTGTCGGTCAACAGGTGGAGGTCGGCGATTTCGCTGTGGTCGAGACTGCCGCCACTACGAGAAAGCACCTGACCACTGTTGAGAAGCTCCTGGGCCTTCTTCACCTCGGCGAGCTTGCGAGCCACGTCGGGGAGACGCTTGGCGTCACGCTCGAGTCGCGGCAGCACCTTGTCAATCGTCTGGAGGTCGGCCAGGATCAACTCAGTTTCGATCGTGGCGACGTCGCTGGCCGGGTCGATGCGTCCGTCAACGTGAATGACGTCGTCATCTTCAAAGACGCGCACGACTTCGCAGATGGCGTTGGACTCACGGATCGAGGCGAGGAACTGGTTGCCCAATCCTTCACCCTCACTAGCGCCTTTAACGATGCCGGCGATGTCGACGAACGTCACCGAGGCCGGCAAGATGCGCTCGGAACCAAAAACGGCGGCCAGCTTGGCGAGACGAGCGTCCGGCACGGCCACGACACCCACGTTGGGCTCAATGGTCGCGAAGGGGTAGTTCGCCGCCAGCACGTCGTTGTTGGTGAGAGCGTTAAAGAGGGTGGACTTTCCGACGTTGGGGAGTCCGACGATGCCGATTGAGAGTGCCATAGGACTTCCGAGGCTACTAAACCCTTGGCGCCGGCTTCGTTAGGCGAGCTCGACGAGCGTGCCATCCTCAATTTCCAGACGACGGTCGGCCTGGGCAGCCACCTTCTCGTCGTGGGTCACCACGAGCACCGTCGCCCCCTGGCTTTCAGCCGCTTCGTGCAGCAGCGCCACAATCTTCTGGCCCGTGGCTCGGTCGAGTGATCCAGTGGGTTCGTCGGCCAGAATGATTTCGGGCTGGACGGCGAAGGCGCGGGCAATCGCCACGCGCTGCTGCTCACCACCGGAGAGCTTGGCCGGTCGACGGTCGGCCTTCGACTTGTCGAGGCCCACCATTTCCAGCATCGCGTCGGCACGTAGGGCCCGGTCGTCCTTGGGCCAGTGGGCGAACTCGAGCGACAACATCACGTTTTCGCGGGCGGTCAAGTTCGGCACCAGGTTGAACTGCTGGAACACGAAGCCCACTTGGGTCGCTCGGTACTTCGTGCGACCGGCGGCATCGAGCGTCGCCAGTGGCTGCTCGTTGACGTTGATCGTGCCGCTGTCGGGCGTGTCGAGCAGTCCGAGGAGCGACAACAGGGTGGACTTGCCCGAACCGCTCGCACCGATAATGGCGACGACTTCGCCATTCTTGGCACTGAAGGTCACGTCCTTGACGGCGTGTACGTTCCCGGCCGGTGTCTTAAACGACTTATTTAACTTGGTTACTTCCAGCATTATTCGCTCCTCAATACTTCGGCGGGACTAATTCGGACAATGGTGCTGGCGGCGACACTGCTACCGACAGCGGCGATCACGATCGCCATGATGAATGCGAAGACCAAAGTGGACCAGCCGGCCGAGGTGTGCAACTGGGTCAGGGTATTGGTGAACCCGTGGAAGTGGAAACCGAAGCCACCACCGCCAGGACCGCCACCCGATGGTGGGGTGAAGCCGTTGCCACCGGCGCCGAAGCCACCGCCACCGCTCCCGGGGCGAACGAAGCCGCCAAAGCTGGACTGCGTGGTGCTCGAGGCATTCACCAGGGCCGAGGTAATGGGGTTCGAGAGCGCGACACCACCAACGAGACCGACGAGGGCGCCGAGGACCGTGAAGGTGGTGGATTCGGCAACGAACTGCGCAATGACGGAGCGGTTGGTCGCGCCAATGGCTTTAAGGACGCCGATTTCGCGACGACGTTCACGAACGATCATCAGCATCGAGAGAAGCAGGATCAACGCGGCGCCGGCCACGGCGCCAAACAAGGTGTAGGTCGATATTGACTTAACTGAGTTCAGCGGAGCGAGCTGCGCCGCGACGGTCTGCTCGGTTGAGGTGACCGACGCACCCGAGCCCAGCGCCTTCGAAACGGCCGTCGAGACGCTTGACACATTGCTGATGTTGTTGACCGTGATGGTCGCGCCCGTTACCTGGTTGCTGGCTGCAGCGAGGCGCTGCACGGTGGCGAGCGGCATCAAGACCTCGGCGTCAGCGAAGGTGGAGCCGGAGGAATAGATACCGACCACGGTGACCTTGGTGCCCCAGGCGGTGAAAGTCGAGCCAACGCTCAACTGGTTCTTCGTCGCGAGCGTCTGACCAATGACGGCAACGTCAGCCGTCGAGGTCGGCTTAAAGGCGGCGCCACTCACGAGCTTCTCGGTGCCGCCACCGTTGGCGCCACCGGTGACTGCCGTGCCCGGGTCGTTGGTACCAATGACGCGAACGGGCAGCGTGAAGGAGTGAGTGCCACCACCAAAACCGTTCCCTGATCCTGAGGAAGAACCCTGGCCGAAGCGCTGACCCAAGAAGCCAGTCGGTGTCGGGGTCTTTAATGAGGTCTGGCTGGTCGAGAGCTCTTCGCTGAGGGATTCCTGCAGGGCCACGACATTGGGCAGGTCGAGCAGGGCGTTGACTTTGGTCTGCTCGAGGGGGGTGCCACCACCGCTGAAACCGAAGAAGCCGGCAGGCGACACGGTCACGGTGGTGCCGGTAGTCGAGCGGACGGAATTGATTTTTGCCGTCACCGCGTCACGGGCAATGAGCATTGAGATGGACAGCGCAATGGCGACAGCCAAAATGACGACGACACCAACCGATCGCATGGCGTTTCGAAAGGCGTTACGCACGCCTCGTCGCAGAGCATTCATGTCTTGGTTTTCCTTTCGAGAGCAACGAATGCAGTCTGCCCTCGGCAATGTGACTGTTGCTAGGTAGGGGGTAATAAGAAGGTAAGAATCGATGCGCTACCGTTAAGCGATGCCGCAGGAAACCCTTCTTCGCCTCGATGCCGTTGAGAAGCGCTTTGGCGATACCGTGGCGCTGTCGCCCACCTCGCTCTCGATTGCCGAAGGTTCCTTCGTGTCAGTCGTCGGACCGTCGGGCTGTGGCAAATCCACCCTTTTTAACGTCATTGCGGGCCTGCTTCGCCCCGACGGCGGCGAGGTCACCCTGCGCGAGACCGCGGTGACGGGGACCACGGGGCATGTCGGGTACATGTTGCAAAAGGACTTGCTCGTGCCGTGGCGAACGGTGCGCGACAACATCACCATGGCGGCTCGCTTAACCCGACGTGTGACTCCCGAGGACACCGCCGAGGCCATCCGCGTGGCCGAGCGATACGGCCTGGGCGAGTTCCTAAATCACTACCCCAAGGCCCTTTCGGGCGGCATGCGCCAGCGCGTCGCCTTTATGCGTACGCTCGTCACGCCGCACCAGTTGCTACTGCTTGACGAGCCCTTCGGTGCCCTCGACGCCCAGACCCGACTCGAGATGCAGCAGTGGCTACTCGAAGTGTGGCGGGAGTCGGGCCGTACGGTGCTCTTCATTACCCACGACGTTGACGAGTCGATTTTCCTCTCCGACCGTATTCTCGTGATGTCGCCGCGACCGGGCCGGGTAGTGGCTGACTTCGAGAACCCGTTGCCGCGACCGCGCACCATTGATGCCCTGACGACCCCTGAGTTCGTCGGACTAAAGGCGCAAATCATGCGTCTGCTCCACGGGGGTGATCATGCGTAAGGTGCTGCGCAACGTTGGCATTCCGCTGCTCTCGCTAGCCCTGCTCTTTGGCGTCTGGCAGGCCATCATCGTTATGTTCCACGTCAACACCTACGTGGCACCGCGGCCGTGGGCGGCTATTACTGCCATCACCAGTAACTGGGGCACCCTGTGGCCCTTGCTGCTGGGCACTATCCGTGAAACGGTGTACGGCTTCCTCTCCGGTGCGCTGCTGGGCATCGTGCTGGGCGTGGTGATGGGCAAGGTCGCCTTCATCCAGAAACTGATCTACCCCCTGCTCGTTCTCTCACAGGCCGTGCCGAGCATCGCCTTGGCGACCCCACTGGTGCTGATCTTTGGCCTCACCATCAAGCCCATTGTGATCATCGTCGCCTGGATTGTCTTCTTCCCAGTGACCGTGTCCATCGTTGACGGTCTAAGCCACGTCGACCACGACTTACTCAACTTGGCCCGGGTGTACGGGGCGAGCAAGGCCCGCACCTTCTGGTTCATCGAAATGCCGGCCGCGGTGAGCCCGCTCTTTAGTGGTCTAAAGATTGGCGCCACCTACGCGGTGACGGGCGCCATTATCGGCGAGCTCGCCAGTTCAACGGGGTCGAACTTGGCCGAGTACCAACAGCACGCCAACGCCAACTTCAATACCGCTGGCGTCTACGGGACCACCATTTTGATGACCGTGGTCGGTATTTCCTGGTTCCTTATCGTGGTGGGCATTGAAATCTGGGCCACCCCGTGGCTGCGTCGCACGACGGCTCGCCGCTGGGGGCTGCGGTCGTTGCGCCGTTCCTAAGCGAGGGGTAGCCTCGGAGTACGTCGCATCGGTGCGGCGCCGAACAGAGGTGTCTTCATGAAGATTCGTCGTTTTAGTGCCGTAGCGGCCAGTGTCGCTCTTTCCCTCACCAGTGTCGTCACCGCGTCGTTGCACGCCAGTGCCGCGTCACTCACCACGGTGACCTTCGCCTACGACTTCCCAGGTCCCGACTTCGAACTCACCCCCATCGTGGTGGCGCAGGACCTCGGCTTCTTCAAGGCCGCCGGCCTCAACGTCAAGGTCGTCTTCCCGCCGAACACCTCGACGACGACCCAGTTGCTCGCCACCGGTGGTGCCCAGATTGGTTTCGTCACCACGACCGACATGGGGGTCGCCGTGAACGCCGGCGTTCCGGTCGAAGCCATTGGCAACTACTCGATGGAGAACAACTGGGCCCTCTTCGCCAAGCCGGGCGTCTCTTTGACCGCGGCCAACATTCACAAGGAACTCGCTGGCAAGCGCATCTTTTCCTACGGTGACACCTGGACCGAGGCCATGTTGCCCTTCGTCCTGCGCTACGCCGGCTTGACCAGTTCACAGGTCAAGGTCGTGACTAACCCCACCGGCAATGACCTCACCGACCTGCTGGCTGGCAAGGTCGACATCTCGACCTCGACGACCAACTACGAGTTGCCCGGCTTCACTGGCTCCAAGACCAAGGGTAAGGAGAGCCAGCTGCTCGGTATTTCGGTCGGTGCACCCAACATTCCGGTCTGGGTCTACGCCACCACCCACAGCTTCGCCAAGGCCAACCCCGCGACCCTGAAGGCCTTCATGTCGGCCGTGTCCAAGGCCACCAAGTGGGCCTCGGTGCACAGCACGCAGGCCGCGGCTGACTTCACGAAGGCTTACCCGAAGTCGGGCTACACCCCGGCCTACAACCTCCAGGGCTGGCAGCTCACGGTGCCGTTCTTGACGAATTCCAAGGACCAGTACTTCACCCAGACCAATGCCCAGTGGCAGACGCTGGCGACGGCCTTGAAGAGCATCAAGTTGATCTCGAAGGTCCCGGCCTCGAGCACCTACTACACCAACGCCTTCCTGCCGGCATCGTGAGTACGCCCCGCGCTGCGCGGGTCGGCGTTCTCGGCAGTGTGAACGTCGACGTCGTGGTGCGATGCGCGGGGTTTCCCCGACCGGGTGAGACCATTCTCGCGAGCGACCCGGTGCGACTGCCGGGTGGCAAGGCCGCAAATCAAGCGGCCGCACTGGCGAGGTTGGGCGTCGACACGACGTTGCTCGCGCGCGTCGGCGGTGACGACCTCGGCGACTGGTCGTTGCGCAACGCCCACTCCCACGGGGTCCACACCATTGACGTGCAGCGAGGACCGGAGCCCACGGGCTCGGCCTACATCATGGTTGACGACTCGGGGGAGAACATCATCGTGGTCTCCCCGGGGGCGAACGCATCGCTCGATGTCGACGCCTTCGCTCTCGAGTCCTTCGACGTCATTTTGGCCCAGATGGAAGTATCACCCGACGTCGTGGCGGCCGCGGCGCTGCGGGCGTCCTCACTCATTCTCAACGTCGCCCCGGCCCGTGCGGTCGACCCGTCGATCATGGACCGCTGCCGGGTGGTGATTGCGAACGAACTCGAAATCGAACAGTTCGACCTCGCCGCGCTCGCGCACTGTGTCGTCACCTTGGGTGCCGCCGGGGCCGTGCACTATTCGTACGGCCGAGAAGTCTGTCGAGCCACACCGCCGCCGGTCACGGTTGTTGACACCGTGGGATCTGGCGACGTCTTTTGCGCCGCCTACACGGCCCAGTTCGTCCGGGGCGCGAGCGATCAAGAGGCCCTCGCCTTTGCCGTCACCGCCGGCGCCTTCGCCACTCAAGCATCGGGAGCGCAAGGTGCGCTGCCCACGACACAGGAGATTCAGACATGGCTCGCACGCGCGTAATTATTGACACTGACCCGGGCGTCGACGACGCCGTGGCCATCTTGATGGCCTTAGCGAGTGATCAACTGGACGTGCTGGCCATCGTGGCCGTCGCCGGCAACTCGCCCATCGTTGACACCGCCCGCAATGCTCGCCGCCTCGTTGAACTCGCCGGTCGTCCGGACGTCATCGTAGCGGCCGGCTGCGACGAGCCCCTGGGTCACACCGTCTACGAACACGGGTCGGTCCACGGTCAAGACGGCCTCGGCGATCTCACCTGGGATGAGCCGAGCGTGGCCCTCGATGCCCGTCACGGGGTTGAGGTCTTGCGAGACCTGCTGCTCGAGGCGCCGACGACCATTGTCGCGATTGGGCCACTGACCAATATTGCGGTACTGGCCCAGCGCTATCCCGAGGTCATCGAGCGAGTGGAAAACCTCGTCATTATGGGCGGCGCTTCCTTCGAGGGCAACGTCACCCCCGCCGCCGAGTTCAATATCTGGTTCGACCCCGAAGCGGCCGAGTTCGTCTTCGCCCAGTCGTGGCCCATTACCTTGATGCCGCTCGACTTAACGCACCAGGCCTACCTGACTGACGACGACCTCGACGCGCTCCGTGCGCTCAACACGGAGGTCGGCCGTCGGACGGCGGGCATGCTCGAACCCTACGCCGCTTTCCACCAGACCTGGTACGGCAACCGCAACATCATCATGCACGACGCCATGGCCATCTACGAACTGCTCGACCCCCACGCCATTACCAAGCAGGGTGTGAAGGTCCACGTCGAAGTCGAGGGCCAGCACGGTCGCGGCGCCACCTTTATCGACCGCAGTATTGGGCTGGCCGACTCCATCGTTCGTGTGGGCTGCGCGGTCGATAATGACCAGTTCCGTCGCGTCGCCCATCAGCTGCTCGCCACCTACCAGTGACCGCTTCGCGGGTCCTCGGACTGGACGGTTGTCGCGAGGGCTGGGTTGGTGTCTTCTACGACGGCACCACCATTTCGGCTTCGGTCCGGCCCCGTATTGAGGACTTTCGCGACGAGGGGGTCGAACTGATGGGTGTGGACATGCCCATTGGACTACCGAGTACCGGCCGGCGTCGCTGCGACGAAGCCGGCAAGGCTCTCTTAGGTCGACGGGCGAGCACCCTCTTTCACGTGCCTCCACGCGTCGTGCTTGAAGCGACGACGTTTGACAAGGCCAATCGTCGCCACCGCGAACTGCTGGGACTGGGACTTACGCGTCAGTCGTGGAACCTGCGCGACAAGATTCTCGAGGTGGACGCCTGGATGGAACGTGCGCCGTTCCCGACTTTCGAGGTTCACCCCGAAATCTCCTTCACGAAGTTGACTGGTGCCCCCTTGTCAACCAAGAAGAGTTTCGCCGGTGTGATGGCCCGTCGTCGGGCGCTCGTTGAGGCCGGGCTGGACGTCGAGTCCCTCGTTAGCGACGTGGGAGCTACCGGGGTCGATGACGTCCTCGACGCGACGGTCGTCGCTTGGTCGGCGTGGGAGTTGCTGCAGGATCGGGCCTGGCGTCTGCCCGAGGACCCCGACTTTGACGACCACGGACTAGCCATGGCTATCTTCGCCTGACCGGTCTGGCGTGCCGGCCGGTTACTCGGCCAGTTCCAGCCACGTCTCTTCGGCCACCGCGAGGTCGCGCAGCACGCCGTCGAGTTCGGCGCCCAGGGTGGACTGCACCTGGTAGTCCGAGGCGGCGGCAATCTTGTCCATCAAGGTGGCGCGCTTTCGCTCGAGGCGGGCCATTTCCTTCTCGGCTTCGCGCAACAGCTTGTTGCGCGAAGCACCGGAGGGACCGGCCACTTCGGCTCGCTCGGTGGCCGAGTCAACGACACCCACGCCCATCGAGCGAGCAATCCAGGCGTCGATGCCGCCGGGGATGTCGCGAAGAGAGCCGTCGGGGTGGACTTCGAGCAGGCGGTCCGTCGTCCGACTTAAGAAGGTGCGGTCGTGGGAAACGACTACCAGAGTGCCCGTCCAAAGTCGGAGGAACTCTTCGACGAGGCGAATTGTCTCGAGGTCCAAGTCGTTCGTTGGTTCGTCGAGGAAGAGAACGTTGGGCTTTTCGTTCAGCGCCAGCAGGAGTTGGAGGCGACGACGCTCGCCACCGGAGAGATCTTTGGCCTTGGTCTTCGTGAGAGCTCCGGTAAACCAGAAGCGCTTCATGATGGCCAAATTGGCGGGCGCGTCGGGGACGCCGCGCGGACCGGCCACGAGTTCCTGCACCGTCTTCTCGCCGTCGAAGGTACCACCCTCCTGGTCAAAGAAGGCCGTGACCACGGTGGGGCCGTGCTTGACGGTGCCACTAGTTGGTTCAAATCGCTGGGCGAGGACGTTGAGCAACGTTGATTTGCCGGCGCCGTTGGGGCCAACGATGCCGATCCGGTCACCAGGGCCGAGCTCGAGATTCACCTTGTCGAGCAACAGTCCACCACCGGGGTAGGCGAAGGAGGTCTGATGGGCCTTGATCACCATGGTACCCAGTCGAGGGGTCTCGACCACGAACTCCATCGAGCCCTCGCGCGCGGCCGCCTCGGGCTTGGTGTTGAGGAGCCGCTCGGCCGCGTCAATGCGGGCCTGAGGCTTGGTGGAGCGGGCCCTCACGCCGCGGCGAAGCCAGGCCAATTCGGTGCGGGCGAGGTTGCGGCGCACCTGTTCGGCGTTGGCGGCCTGCTCCTCACGCTCGGCCTGGTTCTCGAGCAGCTTCGAGTAGCCGCCGGTGTGGACGTAGGTCTTGCCGCGGTCGATCTCCACCATGCGAGTGGTGACCTGGTCGAGGAGGAAGCGGTCGTGGCTGACCAGGACGACGGCACCCTTAAAGGAACGAATCCGCTGCTCCAGCCACTGAATGGCCCCGAGGTCGAGGTGGTTGGTTGGTTCGTCCATGATCAAGACGTCGTAGTGGGCCGAGAAGAGGCGGGCGAGAGCCACGCGCTTTAGTTGGCCACCGGAGAGCTGGGTGGTCTGGGCGTCGACCGAGCCGAGCATGCCGAGTCGGTCGAGCGCGGCGTCGACTTGCCAGTCGTGGCCGAGGGCCTCGCGGACCGTTCCTTCGGGCAAGACGGGAATCTGCTCGAGGTAGCCGACCTGCACGGTCTGGGGCTGGCGGAGCTGGCCCGCATCGGGTTCGAGGACGCCGGCGATGATGCGCAGCA
>Ga0164296_1000927_pt1 | contig 32882 bp, 49 predicted proteins | sample GEODES057metaG_FD_113533 | JGI IMG/M metagenome (GOLD analysis project Ga0164296, IMG submission 113533) | Dystrophic lake water microbial communities from Trout Bog Lake, Wisconsin, USA - GEODES057 metaG | ecosystem: Environmental > Aquatic > Freshwater > Lake | place: USA: Trout Bog Lake...
AAATTGGAGTAATACCGGGCGTAAAGTTCTTTGCATTATAAATGTAAGGAGCTACGTGGTTGCCTACCAACTCTTGTATGTTTTCTAATTTTATCATTTGTATGTTGGGTTGAATATGTAACATTCTAATCTTTCTATCATCCACGGTGCACTATCGTCGTCCAATAACAGATCGCACACAAGTTCGTAGAATTCTTTAGATCTTAAGTGAGCGTGTTCTTTGGTAATAGCGAAGTGTCCTCCTGGCATGAACTCGTACTCTGTTGGCTTTTCGTCGGTAAACAATAGGTCCCAGTATTTGTCCACGTTTATGTTTGGATTGGAGTCCTGAGGTTGTCCGTTGCTTTGACACACTAATACATTTCCTGCGCCGTGTTGTTTGGACAAGCTCAAGTCCCACATACGACCTCCTAACGGAGAAGGTATTGTTATCGTGTTCCAATGGAATCCATAGTATCCGCCTATCTTTAATTGGCATCGACTATCTTGAGCATCGTTATTTATTACCTGTACGATGTCTTGCCAATGATCGAACGGATAGTCTTGTGCAAAATAAGTAATATCCGCCAAACTATCGTAATTAATATGCAAGTGATTAAAGAAAGTGTGTACGCACCTTCCTCTGTTTAATTCTATCTCGATCTCGTTCTCTCTTTGTGGTGTCTCGTCTCCCTTTCTATAGACCGTAATCTTTGTAGAAAGATCGATATCGTCCAACCAATCCAAGTATTTATCGTAAGCCGCTATAACTAATTCTTTACTCATATAGTATCATATAAACTATTCTGCTTTTCTTGTCTCTTGATGTCTTTAGGGTGATACAACGCCCAAGTTTCGTCGGTATCTGGTAAATAAGTGTAGATTTGGCATCCGCATATTCTCTCGTGTACTTTACCTTCCCACTTGATCTTGTCAGTGTTCTTACAGATTCTGGTTTGGTAGTCGGGCCAATTAACGTAGCCTTTCTTGTTTACCTGCCATCTCCACTTGGCGATGTGCTCCTTTGTCAAACCCGTTACTGTATTGACCCTTGGTACGTGGATGCACTCTATAGTAGAGTTGGTTTCTAGTATACCCTTCAAATGCTGTATCAGTGGTAAAGACAAGTACTCGTCAGCGTCTATGAAGAAAATGTAATCCTTTTTGCAATTGGATTTGATATTATTTTTGAAGTGAGCGAAGTCTTTGTTCAATGGAGTGGAAACGAATATCAAATTGTCCGAAGTAAACTGTGTCTTGTACTTCTCTATTACGTCCAATACTTTCTGAGTTACGTTATCCGAATCTACTTGGACGATCACCTCGTCTTCCTGGTCAGCGTAATTAACCAACTGCTGTAATAATCTATCAAGCTCTTGGTCCTCGTTGCAGGCTGTCACTGCATAGCTGATGGTTACTTTACTCATATATCGAATAATTGAATGTAATCGCAAGCTTCATAAAAATCTCTACCAAAATCTTTAGTTGAAGTAGGATCTGACTTATGAGTTTGATTTTTATATTTTGGTGATGCTAATTCTTCTTCTGTTAAAGCAACGCTTTTTGTTGCTCTCCATTGCCAGTTATCGGCGCTATTACCAAATGCGTACACTGTGCCTTTGCCCTTTATGTTTATGGTCATTGGGTACCAGACTCTGTGTATTTCGTCTGTTCTCTTTATGTCTTTATATAACATTGGAAAAGCATCGTCTGATTCGTAAGTTTCGAAGTCGAACTCTCCTTCTCTCATCAAGTCGTTTGTTTCGAATCCGCAAGCCACGCAAGAGTACTTGTTATGGAACTCGTTGATCGGTTCTATGTTGCAGCACTCGTCTTGTCTGCACAAAGGACACATCATTAATGTACTATCTATCATTGTCGTCTGGTTTTAAATCGTTAAAATATGTAGCGTACCAATTAGGACTACCATTGTTGGTAAAGGTGATAGTACTACCCGATGGAAGCGATGTACTTGTTGATATAGATAAATCACCAAAGGATGCTATGTTTGGGTTAGCTATTGTAATAGAACTAATTCCCGGCGTTGTTGTTACTGCGAATCCACTACTTACTGTTCCACTTCCTGTAAGAGAAGTAACACGAAATGGACTATCTGAGCTCCAATATGGAGGATACGATTGAAGAGTATGATCTTGAAACATGCCTGGTGTTTCTTCAAACTCGTCATCATTTACTTGGTCTAATCTTTCTTTTAATAGGGTCCACTGTTTAGGAGTCACGTTGTATTCGTGAACTCCTTCAGTGAATCCTCGAAGCCATAAAATAAATTGTTGTGAGGTCATAAAATTTTTTTTAATTTTTTTTGTTTTTGAGCTAATATTCGTGCTTCACTCCAAGGTTTTCCTTTTTTACTTTCACTTATTTTCTTTTTTGTTTCTTCAGTTTTAGGAACGCTAAGTTTTTCTTTATGCGAATTAGATAGTCGTATCCCTTTAAATCTTTTAGAAACATCAGGTTGAGGCTTTCCTTTTTTTGCTTCACTCATTTTTTTCTTAACCTCTTCTGAATGTTTTATACCAGTTCTACCATTATTTTTTTTAATTCCCTTATTTTTATAAGCGCCTTTTCCTAAATAACTTCCTTCCATTCGACCTTTCATTATGTTATCTATTCTTTCTTTAGAGTGTTTTTTTCCAATTAAGGTCTTACTTATTTTTTTCTTAGTATCTTCAGGACACGCTATGCCTTTTCTTTTTTCCGCAGCGTATTGGTTTATTTTTTTTATTTCATCCTTAGATAAATTTAATCTTTGTCTTATTAATATGCACGCATTCCAATCTTGTTGTTTGTAGTGTATGTCGTAATGTTCTTGTATCGAAACCGCTTTTAAATTTTCTATTGAATTATTATTTCTATTTCCATCTATGTGGTGAATATCATAATGCACTCCATTTTCGTCTAATGGAATAGCTCCGTTGTGATCTTTCCAGATTTTTCTATAATTTTCCATTCTATTTTATTATAAATATCGTGAAAAACAAATTCTTTACTTGTCATTTTTAACTTCTATTTTCTTAAGTTTAGGTAATGTCAATCCAACTTGCTTGGGTACTTTGTCCAAGTAAGTCGACAATAAGTTCTTCATCTCGTCGAAGGAGAACATCGTCTTTGACTTGTGCGCTTGTTGTTTTGCCTTTTCTTGATACTTCGTATACTTTTCGAATACGTCTCTTAAATAGAACTCCGCTTGTTTGATATCAGGCGAGAACCAACCGGATTCTGCGATCAACATGTTTTCCACTACTGCAGAAGGGTGAATCTGAGTTATTTGACCACCTACCATTGAAGTGTACTCTGCGAATAAGAAATCGATGTGGCCTGAATAAGCGGTCACAATGATTGGCTTCTTTGATAAGCTGAACTCCAATAAAGGTCTACCGAATCCTTCTCCTTTTGTTAAGCTGATCATTGCTCTGATCTTACCGTGATTGTACAAATAGTTCATGTCTTCGTCGTCCAATTCACCGTGTATCAAATACAAGTTGGGTAAATCTTTGGAGTCGATAGTTTTTCTAATTTGATCGATCTTCTCAAGTATAGCGTCTCTGTCCATAATACTTGCACCACCGCTTGATACTTTTAGCACCATTCCTGGCTTGTTCTTCTTGTTTTTGAAAGTCTCCAAGAAAGTTTTGATCGTCAATCCGATATTCTTTCTGTCTTCTCCCAAATCTCCTTGTAACCAGTGACCAACCACTAAATAGTTGAAGTCCTCTTTGATTGTGTCCAATGTCGTCACTAAGTCCGTATCAGGAATCTTTTCGTCCTCGATAAAGAAGTACTTGTTCAAGTCAGCACCTTCGAATAAAACATCAACCGGTTTTTCTAATTTGATCTCTCTTACTTTCTGACCTTGTTGATTGGTCTCTGTAAACGTAGATTGCTGGAATACGTTCTTTGCATGTTGAGAAGATACTAAAGTTAAGTTCATTCTGTTAACACCGTCGATCCAGCTAGCGTGACAAAGTGTTGTCTCGATTCCCGCTGTCAAACCAAGGTTAAATTTACCGATCGATTGGAATTCGTTAGGCACTGTAATTTGGCACCAGAAATCGGGTTGCTTCTTCAATTGACCTGTTGTATTAAACAAAGGTATTACCCATCCCCATTCTTCTTCGTTGTCTGCGATGTAACCCCAAGGAGTTGCACCCCATCGTTGCGGTAGGATTTCGATCTCCCACTCGTCTTTCTTTAATTCGTACAGAGCTTTTACGAAATCTCTCGATCTTGCTCCGTATCCACTGTATGTGTCTATAGGACACGATATAACTGCGTATTGTTTCATAAACTGATTAATATGTTAAAGGGTGAGGTATGCTTTTAGGTTTTAACGATTCTACTTTAAAGAATTCGAACTTAGCTCTTGGTTTGAACTTATCGAACGTTTCGTTAATTCCATCGATTACGTTTTTGGCCATCCATCTTGCGCTCATCATTGATTCGTCAGAAGATACCCATTCGCGAGCTGCTTTAGAAGCTTCTTCGTAATTAGCAGGAGTTTCCGTTTTCAATTCGTACACTTCTCCAATTTTGTTGGCGATGTCTCTAAAGTCAGCTCTATCGTCCCAAATGTAAGGAGTAGGAATCGATCCAACCAAGCTCATATTCGTAGGAAATACTGGGAATGCCCATTTACCGTGATTGGTATAAGTTCCAAAATGGTTAGACGGGATTTTCTTGGTCGGCGTGAACCAATTTCCTTCTTCGTCCTCGAATCTCATTTGATCTTGCATTCCTCCTGTTACTGTAGCGATGATAGGTTTTCCGCACATCATGCCTTCTGTTAAACTCAATCCCCAACCTTCGTTAGAAGATATTAAAGCAACAGCGTCGCACACGTTGTACATTAAATTCATCTGATCTACCGGTAATCTATCGTCGTTAATGATTACGTTCTTGTGATCCTCTGAACAAAGCAAGTTAATTACTGCCGGTAAATCCGTACCGTTTTCGTCCATTGCTTGAGTGTGCATTAACAACACGCACTTGCTAGCTTTCTCCGCTCCGATCTCATCGCAGAAAGAAGACCATGCAGCAATTAAATCCGATACGCACTTACGTCTAATGTTTCTTGCGTTATAGAATAATACGAAATCGTACTCTTTGCCTTTGAATACTCTTTGCTTCAACTCTTGTACTTTTGCGTATTCCTCTACCATAAATTCGTTGATAGGGAAAAAGTGCTTCTCGTTGATTCCGTGAGGAACATACTTAAGGATCTTCTCTTTGATACTTTCGCCCAATACAAGTTCGTTGATAATCTTTGTCTGCTTGGATATCGCGAACAAAGTATCGCATGACTCGTAGAAAGATTTGTTGTATAACGGAGCCGGTAAATCGTCCCAAATATTCAAGTAAATAATTGGCATGCTTCTTCTGATCTCGTTCTCCATTTGGAACAACCATGTCCAATATCTTGGATCGGTGAATATCATGATTGCATCCGGATTCTCTATCTGAATCATGTTTCTTACTAACTCTTGCGTACCGTAACCGCTGATTGGGTATATGAACACCGAAGAGTCTTTGATACCCAAGATGTTGTTGGTATCATCGCAGATGTCCAACCTTTTACCTTGGTCAGGATGGTTGATTGCACCTCCTAAATTTATCCAATTAAATACGTGAGCAGTACTTACTACTATCTCTCTTGCCATTGTGGATATACCGCTGGTCATTCTAATGTCGTCGCATAACAACAGGATTTTTTTCCTGTCTTTTTGTGGTATGTAACCTTCTATCATAACGTTGATTTGATTTTTATTTTATTAATCCTGCATTCTCAGATCCTGTGTAATGCGTATTGATTTGATTGTATATGGTCTTTCTGAATCCCTCGTCAGTCATGTAGAGATACAGGGCTCTTTCTACGACCTCTTGTAAGTTCATCTTAGACTTTATACATGTTACTTTGAAGTCCTCGTAAAGTGTTTCAGGGATCTTCAGGGACGTAGTCGCCCTTTTTGGTTTTATTAGTGTCATATTACTGTTTTCTATAAATATCTACATAAATGTGTAAATATATCTAGATATACAAAATAGTTAGGATTTAGAGCAAATTTCTGGCTTGTCCTTGAACTCGCACCACTTACAGCTGTCAAAATTCTTGGGGTATTCCTTCTCTATAAACTTGGCGTCGGGAGTAAAACAGTCCCTTACAAAGGATTCGAACTCTTCTACCGCTTTCTTTAGCTTCGCCTTTCCTTGAGCCGGTTTAATCTCTTGTACCCAGTGCGTAGGGAAGTCTTCGCTTATGAACGGTCTTCTTTTGACGATCATGAACATTACGTCCACTTCTTCTGGGCTTATCTTTAGAGCCCTTGAGTAGAAGTGTTTGTAAAGTAATAACTGACTAAGCTTGGTCTCGTCCTTTTTATCGGAATCTTTCCACCCTCCGGTGCTTGTTTTGAAGTCAATGACTATGTACTTCTTCAGATCTTGGTCGTAGAATATGATGTCTATATAACCCTGCATGATGACGTTGGGAATATCGTCCACTATGTATTGCTCCATTGGAATCTCGATACCCACTAGCTTGACTTTCTTTGTGGTAAAGTACTTCTTTCTGTTCTTCTTGACCCATGACATGATATTGATACCGTCTTGGATAAAAGCGTTGAAGTCTTCCTTGTTAACGTAGTGCTCGTCCTTGTTTTTCTCCATCTCTTCCTTGTAATTGGCAATCATGCGCTCTTTAAGAAAGGTCTCGTAATCGAACTCTTCTGACTTCTTAACGGACTCTTCGTACATTAAGCGTAGGTATTCTTGAATAGTTTCGTGAAAGCTAGTACCGAATAGAGTGTGAATGGAAGGTTTGAATACGCGCTGCTTCTTTACGTAGTTCATGTACCACCTAAAATTGCACTGTTTGTACATTGAATACTGAGAGTACGATACCGATTTTTGGTAAGCGTAATTTATGGTGGATTCCCTTTTTGGCATAACTTATTTTTTACCGTCTATGGTAGATTTGATTTTCTTTAAATACAATATTGCGTCCATGTGTTCTTCTATTGCATGTTGTAACCACTCTGATAACGATAGATCGGTTCTATCAAGGTCGGTATTGTATTTTAACTTACCCACTCTTGATCTATCGATAAACTCATCAACAATAGAATCAACAATAGAATCTGTCTTTAGTATCTGTCTTGTATTTTCTTTTGTATAGATTACGTTGTCTCCGTATATGTCCTTATTATTGCTCATTTGCGTCTTTGATTACTAATTCTGGAGGATAAAAGTCTTGATTAATGTGACCGCACTTAACGCAGTAAAATGTCTGAATGGGTAATACTCCATCTTTGCCGTCTGAGGATACGAATTTGCTGACTTTACGAAGTAAGAGTCCTGCGTTGAATACGTTGTGTCCGCATGAATCACATTGTATAGCGGTAGTTTTTGTTAAGTCTACTTGTGGCTGTGGCTGTGGTCTTGTTTGCATTATTTATATTGTTTAAATTTTTCAGGGTAAGTATCTTTCATATATTGTTCCCAACGATGGGTCATATTTCCATTGTACATAAAGTATCCAATATGGTAATCGAATAAAAAAGAAAGACTTCGGTATAAAGTCTTGGTTTTACGTACTATAGATAAAAAAATAAGGTACATTGTATTCAGTAGTTTGATTATTCTACTAATATACAATATACCTTATTAAGTATAAAATATAAAATCTATGTGATTAAGACATTGCCTCTTGACCTACGAAGTGACAACCAACGCTAGATGCAGTATTGGCAGTACTTACAGCCACTGTTAAAATGTCAGGTAAGTTACCTCTAATTGTATTGTACAATGGGAATAAGTTACTTAAGTCAAATACTTGTAAGCCAGATCCACCTGCTGGTGCAACGAAAGCGTATACAACTTCACCACTACCAGAGTTCATTCCAGTTGCAGAGATGTCTCTTGTTACGAAAGAGTTAAGAGATCCTAATGTACTCATCGGTACGAAGTTAGATCCTGTTAATACTACCGGGTTATTAGGAGTACTTGAAATCAACTCTACTGTACAAATGTTATCTGTTGAAATTACCAAGTTCAATGGTAAAATTTGACCTCTGTTTACAAGACCGATAGTGTATTGACTACCTGCGGTTTGAGCCGATTGAGTCATAGGAAGACCGGTAACAATATCAACGAAGTTAAGTGTGTTATTAGTGTTGCTAATAATACGAGCTGTTTGAGATCCAGTTACGAAATAAACACATTTACCTAACCATTGATTTGCTGTCCATGGAGTTCCAGTTACAGTCATACTAGACGTTGTTGCCGATGTAATCGCAGCAGAAGCTTGCGTATACTCTTGAGTACCCATCGTTCTATTCTGAATAGACAACACTGGATATCTGAAAGCTCCTTGTGGTACAGTTCTACCTCTTGGTGCTGTTGGATTAATACCGTAAGAGTAAGTGAAACCTCTTTGTGCGTCACGGCCACCTTCAACTACCACAGATACACCGTAGTGTACGAAAGTAGTAGGAGCTGCGATTGTTTGACCGATAGATCCACTGTTTCTTACTTCGTATCTAACCGGTAAGTTACCAGTTCTAGACCAAGGTCCTTGAGCTATGTTAGCCGTATTGAATGTGTGTAATACGTATTGTTCGCTATTTGCAGTTACTCCGAATCTAACCGTACCGGCACCGTACCAAGCGTACTCAATCCAAATCATTTGAACGTTTGCCCAGTTAAGATTCTTTGCAATGTTACTATCACCGTTCCATTGATCCAAAGATACTTTAGTAGTTACAGGTAAAGATCCAGTTAAACTAGCGTCTGAACGTAAACAAACGTACATACCTTGAGGGTTCAAAGAAGAAGTCAAACCTTGCTCAAAGAAAGCTCCGTTTGAATCGTCGAAGAAACCAACTCTTTGGTAGTTTCCTATTACAGGACCACCGAAGTTTGCGTTAGCCGACATGTACATTGTCTTACCTGGTTGATATCTGTGGTAAGGTCTAGATTGACGAATAGCCAAATCGTTAGAACCAGTACCAACTTGCATTACAACTCCACCTAAACTAGGAACTTGTTGAATAGATGCAGATCCGTAAGTCAAACCTTCCCAACGTAAAGGTTGAGGACCGTATTCAAAATCGGCCTCGTATACGTTTTGGTGAATTGTTACTTTCTGACGACCGAAGTTATCAGATGTTTTTTCTGAGGGTTGAGTGTGTAAAGAATATCCGCCATCAGAGGTATTGGTACCGCTGAACCCATAGTTAGGGTTGGATATATTAAATTGCGCCATTTAAATAATTATTTCTAATAAATATGTTCAATTATGGATCACTAAGCGTAGGTGCTGATTTCGCCCACTGCTTTTGACTCCAATAATTGTCCTTCGTGATCGTATACTTTGAATAAGAAATCTGCGAAGTTTTTAGCGTATTCCTCTAATTTTTTGTATACTGCATCTTGACTACCGTGTTCTGATTCTTGATGTACCAATTCTCCGTTTTCCCAATAAGAGATGTGTAATTTGTGATGTGCCATTGTGTTATTTTTAGTTTTTAAAGTATTCGATCCATATCTTCCTTGTCTTATTAGTATATGACGTTAGGAATGTCCGGTTTAAAAATACGTTCACCTTATAAATATTATACGTTCTAAGTAAAATCTTGTACATGTCTTCTGACTCTACTGGATTGGCACAGAATAGGGTACTGGCCCATGGAATCTCTGTGGACGCAATTAATGGAACTCCTTGGCTTATTAAGTCCGCTCCAACGATGTTAAATGTTTCGGAAAATGAACACTGCATACCGATGTCCATGGTCGCACAGGTTTTTAAGAACTCCTCTCTTGGTTGCCAGATATGATTGATTAGTCTGTGCCCTGCAGGGTAAAGTTGCGTAAAGAATCCTTTTAAGTTGTGAACTATAGCGTCCCCTTTCATCTCTATTCTGCCCGAGTTTATGTGAAAACGTAATTTCTTGCCTATCTTGTCTGCGAACTTCACGGCAGCAATTGCCTGAACCATGTGATTCTTCAAAGGTCGTACAGCTCCAAAGCAAGCGATGTCTACGAACTCTTTGGATTTGTCCAATTGTTTTGACTTGTACTCTTGCGGATAAAAGTTTGGTAAATAAATTATCTTGTCTTTTACCTCTTCGTTGGAAATTCCCAAAGCGGTCTTTACGTACAGTCTAACCTCTTCCAAAGCTCTTGGTGCGTTTGCTGCAATGGTAATGTTTTTGAATCTAGCGTAGTCAGCAACCCAATCGAAAGCTATGCCCTCGTTGGCCAAAAATGGAGTTTCGCTGTGTAGTCTTACGATCCACTTAACGTTAGGATGTAACTTACACAATACGCTGAATTTGCTTGGGACTACCCACAAAGCTTCGATGATTACGTGAGTGGGTTTGAATTTTGTAACTTCCCTATCGATGTCGTTGTTGTCCGTAACTACCGATATGTCCGATGTGATGTTGGCCTTTTGTAACATTTCGTTCATGAAATTGGCCGAATTGTATAAACCTGTACTTAAGCCGATGTGTGAGTCGACTATTCCATTGTAATCTTCTTTTCTCTTCAAGATGAAAAGAATTCTATTGTTTGGCATAAACTTGGTTGTGTATGTATTTGGGAGATGGTTGTTCGCGATTATAAATATAGGACTCAGTGGTGGCACAATGTTAATTTATAAAAAATTTGCTGTATCGGAAGGATTCGAACCATTCAAACGGAGATTCGGAAAGTAACACAATCGCATGCATGCTGGTGGTCAACCCCATATTACTTTTCTATTTCTTAATCCGTGCCCTCGAGACGAGAGGGTGTGTTTGCCGGGCTATAACTGAGATAACCCATTTTCACCACGATACAATTTTCTGTCTAAGCTTACGTTACTTTGCAGAGATACATCCTTATTGCTCAATACCCATATATCACCGTTGTCGAGTCCACAAACGAAATATACGTAATGTTCCTGAGAATAATCAATAATAGCGTACGCGTAACCTTTCATTCCGTCGCTTCTTCTAACTATGGGAATAGTAGGATTAAGCTGTAGCATTGTTTGACTCATACTAATATATATGATCCTCTTTGTCTATTTTGAAATCGACAGCGTCTTCTTTCTTTTTAGCGTGTAAGTGTTTGTAAGAAATAATCGCGAAATCAATCGGACCCAAGATCCAACCAATGCACAATACCATTAATAATTCCATGGCGTTTCCACCCATGTCGTACTGAGCGTCCCATTTTTTGTACAATCTAACGATGCAGTAAAAAGTACACGCAAAGTAATACAGTTCTAATAACATAATCTTTATTTTTATTTAAGTTGACCCTCATGGATTCTAACCACAGCTAGATGGACCAAAACCACCTGTACTACCGCTATACTAAAGGTCAAAATCGGACGAGGTTCGGTTGGCCTACCAAACAAAGTTACTACTTGCTGCACCACGAGTTACACGTGAATGACGGGTGCTTCCACTTTCGCCTCCTCTCATCCTTGCAGTCAGAGCTGGACTTGAACCAGCAACATGGTCTCGTAAAAAGAAGCATCACCAATTTTGCCTTACCGAGCTTGAGCCCGCTTACATATCCACTACCTGACTATTTGCAACTTTTAGATTACCCTCAGAGTTGCTAACTGCGCCGTCATACGATACGGAGGGAGTTTCTGTCAATTAGAAGTCCTCGCGAGCACTAACTAATGTTATCCCTGTCTTCGTCGTTCCACGTTCGAACGATTATTAGTTTAGGAAAGGAGAAGATGGTTCAGTGGACAACTCCTTTTATGATTGGCGTTACTAACGATGGTTTAAACTCCGATACAGTCGGCCAATGCTTTTTGAGCGCCACCAACAGGCTAACCTATATCATTCCCCAATCAACCTTAATATTGAAACAAACTATCCACAATTTTTCTAAGTCGCCATCCAAGTCATGCTCTGGTTAAACCAGCGGCGGATAGTTGTTTTTGTTGCAGGAGAAGGATTCGAACCTCCGACCTATAGGTTATGAGCCTACCGAGCTACCTCTGCTCTATCCTGCGATATGCGGTACTCTTAACGGGAATCGAACCCGTATTACCAGGATGAAAACCTGGTGTCCTAACCGTTAGACGATGAGAGCTACGTTAATTTACTTGTTTGTGTATCCATTCGTAGGTCTTCTTGACTCCTTCGAACAGTGGATAGAAAACGTCTACGCCCATTTTTTCTTTATATAACGTGTTGTCAGAAGTTCTTCCTCTTACTCCAGTCGGACATTTGTATCCGTACTTATCGATGAACTCTTGACCGTCTATGTTATCGATCTTAATATTTTTTCCCGACACTTTAATCGCTAACTGGGCCAATTGATTGATCGATACCATCTCTTCTGATCCTATGTTAACCGGACCGTCGAAGTTGTCCTGTCTCATGAACAATAAGGTCTTGTCTATGCACTCGTCGATGTACAAAAAAGATCTTGTCTGCTGACCGTCTCCCCATACTTCTATGCTTCCTCCGTCCTGCGTTTCTGCAGCCTTTCTACACATTGCTGCTGGTGCTTTCTCTTTGCCTCCTGTCCACGTACCGTAAGGTCCGTATACGTTGTGATACCTTGCGATCCTCACTTCCAAACCGTAATTACGACAGAACGCCAAGAACAATCTTTCGCTAAACAATTTTTCCCATCCGTATTCGGAATCAGGATTCGCTGGGTAAGCACTGGATTCTTCGCAATTGGGATTGTTTACGTCAAGTTGATTGTGTTCTGGATACATGCACGCCGAAGAACTGTAGAATACTCTCTTTACCTTTTGTCTTGCTGCTTCGTAAGCCACATTCAAATTAATCAAAGCAGAGTTGTGCATTACGTTAGCATCGTTGTTTCCAGTAAAAATGTACCCAGCTCCACCCATATCGGCAGCTAATTGATATACTTCGTCAAAGCTCAAAGTCGGTGCGATCATTATGTCCTTAACGAATTTAGGATCTCTTAGGTCTCCTAAAATAAACTCGTCGCACATTTCTTGCTCTGTAAAGTACTCGTGACGTTTAATGTCTACAGCACGTACGTAGTGTCCTTCCTCTTTCAACCTCTTGGCCAAATGACCTCCTATGAAGCCACCTGCGCCCAAAACTAATACTTGTTTCATAGCCTTTTATTTGTAGATCTTACTATTGTTATAAATTCTTCTACCTCTTCTTTAGATGAATTAGACTTAAACTGATTCATCATATCACTGATAAACTGTATATTACCTTTTATGTATCCTTTAGAAGAATCGATTCTATCTATAGAAGCTTTATAGTTGGAATTTGCTTTACTATATTCTGGAAATTTAGGTAACACTAGTTTTGATTTAGTGTACACACATTGTCCAAATTGCGCATTCCATATTTCTATGAGATCTTCTAGCGTTATATCATAATTTCCGAATCTTTCAGGTTTATTTTTCGCTCTATTCTTAATTCTACGTAAAAATTCTTTCATAGATGCTCTAATAAAACCTTCCTCTGTCAATATCTTATTTTCTCCTCCTTTAAAAGGTTTCGCTACTTTTTTTATATGTTCTATATTTTGCTCTCTTTTACTTGCGCACTTTAAAGAACAATAAAATATAGTTCTACCTTTTTTAATTTGTCTATTGTATTCTGGTTTATGGTAGCCAAATTCAATATCACAATTTCCACATTTTAGGTTTACTTTACTCATCCTCTACTTTATTATAAATATGTGTAGAGGATGGAAAGTGTCGTGGAGATGGGGAGGGTCGAACTCCCGTCTTCACAATGAACAATAATACCAACGTCTCACACGCTTAGCTATTCTGTACACAGAAGCAAGAGTTAATCTGACGTAATAAGCATTCTACTCCCCGCGGTACGGAATTGCATCTTACTTAGCCCTACGTTAGCGGTACGGGTACTTATTCTATCTGATTAGTAGGGGTCGTACGGTTTTAAGGTACTTTACCACCACTTGATTTTACGACTATCAAGAAAACTTCCCCCTGACCGGATTTTAGGAGCCGTCAGGTTTGCTCCTTTGTAAACACTTCTGTTCCTAGGTTATATGTGCACCGACCCGATTGCGGACTAGGCTGCTACAGCTAAGTCGGCACCTACGAAAGACATTAAGTCTGCGAAGGTCATTGTAGATAATTCTACGGTTATTGTTTGTACGTAGTTTAAAGAGATACAGTACTTATCTCTGCGTGTAGTATTACCTCCGAATTGTGAATCAATTCCAAAGCATCCCCATGTGAATTTATAAATATATGAATTAAGAGAAAATTCGATCTAATTCTTCTTGATCAAATTCGAATAATGATGGTAACTCGTCCCAAATTTCTAATATTTGAAATCTGTTTTTATCAAAGCAATTAAAACCTTGAGGTGGAGTCACTTCTGATAACATGTAATTGCCTTTCGTGGTTACTGCATTTACTGTATATAGTGCATCTTCTACTAAAATATTAGTATCGTCTGCTTTGATACACTTTACTCTCATATACATAACTAATAATTTAAAATTAAACACGTTTTGGTTTCCGTAGTGTTACAGGCCTTTTCCTGACGCGATCTCTTAATTACTTTACTTGAGCTTCTGTTTTAGCTCCGCCTTCTGTAGCTTTAGCAGTTGTATCCGCAGTTGCTTTTGTTGAATCTACTGTAGTCTTTGTTGAATCTGCAGTTGTAGCAGCGGGAGTGCTAGTACCTCCACAAGCAGCCAATAATAAAGCTGTTGAGAAAGCGATCATGATTTTTTTCATGGTTTTCTTGTTTTTGATTATTAAATGATAGGATACAAATATACCCTAACCTGGTAAAATAGAGAAATAAAAGTTTTTAGTGAGGCTTATAAATTTAACCTGCTACCGATCATGAAAGATCTCATTGATGTTGAACCAGTTGTGCTCATCATTGTCTTAAAACTGAAGTTCACTTTAAACTTTCTAGTGATCTTAAAGTCCGTACTAAAGCCTGTCAAGAACGTTAGGTCCCTGTTTCTAGTCTGTTGACCCGTATTAGGTGCGTAGGACCATGGAGCCGATATCATGAATATGTCCGGGGTTATTATCTTCCTGCCGAACTGTAAGGGATACATGGCGAAGCTGATTATAGAAGGCGATAGATTAAACGATCCGCCTTGAACGAACGAGCTGTTAGCGCTCAGGTTGTACCCAGTGATAAGTTTGTCTATTGGCTGAATGTACGTATAGGCAGGGAATACCATGTGATTTTTGAAGTCGGTGAAATACGTAAGACCGAAATTGTGTAGTGCTTCTAACTGTCCTCTCGAGTTCATTTGATTTTGAGTGTAACTACCTCCTACGGCCACTTTGCTTAAGTCCAAGAATATCGAAGAGTTAACGCCTATGCTGGACATTCCGGTCATCGAGGACTTGGATATTCCTATGTTCATTGTAGGAACTATCTTTCTATTAGGAGCTGTTTCCGCTGCACTCAGATCCGCAGAGAATATCATCGGATTTGTATTCTCCGATTTTTTCTTCTCTTTCTTCTTTTTCTCCTCTTTCTTTTCTTCTTTCTTTTCTTCTGATTTTGACTCGGATTTTTTCTCTTCTGATTTGGTTTCTGACTTGGATTCGCTCTTTGTTTCAGAAGAGGAACTACTGCTCTTGTTGTCAGAAGATCCACTCGTAGAAGAGGACGATGAAGACGAAGATGAATTAGAAGAAGATTCTCCGCCTCCACTCGTAGTAGTAGAACTATTAGAAGAAGAACTTTGATCGCCACCTCCACTCGCTTGGGTCGTAGTGCTAGAACTGCCAGTGGACGGAGCCGCGGTTGGCGCTGCGCTTACGCTTGACGTTGCTGCACCGGCGGAACTACTAGCTGCAGAACTTGCAGCAGAAGACGCTGCGGTACTTGCTGCGCTAGATGCAGCCGAAGCCGCGGCAGTTGATGCTGCAGAAGTTGCCGCTGCAGCAGCTTGTTGTGCTATTACTGTTGTTGCTTGTTGTGATACTGGACACGCTAAAGTAGAATACGATAAGTAAACGCTCTGTAACCATGCTTGTAACAAACCCAACTGAACTTGTTGTGGAGTAAAGGTTCTAACTTGATCGTAGAAGGATACTACCGCATTTCCGCTTACGTAGGTAGTAGTGGCCACTTTGGTTTGGCCTGTGCATTTGTCTATGAATGTCTGGGTATAGGTTTGGCCCTTTGCTTTTTCAGCAAACAGGAACGCAACCAATATTAATAGAACTCCCAGCCATTTTTTCATTATTTGTATTTAGCCAATATAGCTAAGTTGTTATTAACTCTCTTTAAAGTCTTAAGTCCCGCTTTGTGACTTCTCATCGGTCTTTTCTTAGGTGCTGCGTTTGCCATATACTAACTTTTGAATATTCCCTTTTTAACCATCCTTAATAAGATTCGAGAACACGCGATGTCTAACGCTTTTTTTGTAGATGTACCTATAGTAGATTGATTGAACTTAACTTCGTTTACCGTAGCGTCGCTAATCAAACTTAACTCTCTTGTTGTAGTTGCTTCGCCCAAACCAGAAGCCGCGAATATTTCTCCGGTCTCTGCGTCAGTGAATCTAACTTGTAAACCCAATCTTGTTACAACCTTGTCTTTCACTCCGTCCTTTAAATTAACTTGTTCATCGTCGGATACAGAGAAGTCGTACACTTCGATCTCAACAAAGTAGTGAGCCAATCTGATCTTGCCCCTACCGTCCAATTTATCTTGACTGATTCCAGCTTGACTGGCTTGGAATTGTTTTACCATTCTATTTTTTATCTCTGTCTTGTCTTCTGTAAAAGTGAATCTATTCAAGTTCTCAAGGTATTCCATTGTAATGTTTGCAACACCCAGGCCGACTTTCTTTTCTTTCAACTCAGGATACTGCTCGTATACTTCGTCACCGATACCGCATTTCAATATCTGAATAGGAATCGTAGGACCAGAATAGTCCATGAATTGACTGATGTCCACCTTTGTTTCGAAAGACGCTTTATAGTTTTCGGTCTTAGTTGACCCAATAGTTTGAGAAAAGCTAAATACCGGTAATAATATTACTAATATTGAGAAAAAAATAAACTGCTTCATATTAGTGTCTTCTATAAGATGGTCTGTAATAAACTCTAGGTCCTACAGGAACAATGATTCTTGGAGCAATGAATGGGTAGTACAAACCCCCGTAAATTACAGGAGTTGTTACTACGTTAACGCTTGCTTGAGGTACACTGTAACCTTCGCTTTGTTGATAGTACTTTGTCTTGATTTTGATTTGCTTTCCTGTACTGTCGGTAGTAGTTGTTTCTACCACTCTAACTGGAGTGCAGCTGCTCATAAACATAACTAACCATAAAAATAAAATAAAGGACGCACAAATTGTAATGATCTTTTTCATATTATTTGGTTTTTGGTGATTTGTACCATATATTGTCCGGGCTGTCTTTGAACGTTGCGTCGAACTTCCATTCGAACTCTGTCGCCATTCTTTGTTCTTTTTCTTCGTCTGTAAAATGGACATAGATCATAAACACTTCAAAAGAAAATGCGAATGCTACCCAAGCACAAACGAATACTAAAAATGTTTTACCTAATATATCGATAATTTTTTTCATAGTCTATTTTAAATTTATAGTGGAATACTTATTCCGCTGTTGGAGGTGCTGGTGTATCTGTTGGTGCTTTCTTGGTGAATTTGTCCAAAGTATCCGCGCCCATTCCTACTGCGGTAATCACCATAACGGCGTTTACTAATTCTGCAGAAGGTTTGAATCGTTCTTCGGAAAAACTGTTAGCCAACATAGTACCGCATAAAAATAATGCACCAACAAAACCAATTACTGGTTTGATTGAAGTTGATCCTCTTTCGTCTTTGAAAAGATCAATAAGCCATTCTTTGAAAGTCATAGTCTTTAATTTTTAGTTTTTATTGTTTAGTGGGAATCGTCCCAAGATTCTTTTAGTAATCCACAGGTTTGGCACTCTAAATGACCGTCGTGATCGCTATCACCCCACACGTGTTGACACTGTCTGTGCTCGTGGTGCTCGAACTCTAGCTTTTCCATCTCGTGTTGGTGCTTTTGTTGAGCCACAGCCAATTCGTGATCTTGCTTGTTTTCAACTACGGCCAAATCCCTTGCTGCTGAAGCTCCGGCGATAAACGCGTCTGGAATTAACGGAGTTGGAGGAGTGTTGGTCACCTTCATATCGTTTGTGTTAGAAAGTGTGGTACCGTCTTCCTCGTCCATCTTTTGAACCAACATTTTGTCTTTGTCCTGATCGCTGAACCAGTAGTCGATGATCTTACCGTAGCTACCGATGAAGGCTCCTAATAATAACATTAGTAACTCTTTCCATCCAGCGGCCATTGCTGTGTTCATCATGATAGCGGCAAATATACCTGCTATGATTAAAATAAATCCACCTAGAACCATAGCGGTAATATACCATCTACGTTTCATTACTGAATTTAATAGGTCTCTAAAACCCGTGTTAGGTTGTTTAACTTCTTCTGCCATAAATTACCATTGAGCTGGTTTTTCTTTAAATTCGTCCCCTTCTTTCTTAGGCTTTGGTTGTTCAGATCTTTCTGCCTTCTTTAAGTCTTTGTCAGCTGGAGCTTTTTCTTTTATAATTACTGTTTTGCTACCCGCAGCTTGCTGTTGTTGAGCTGGGATATTGATGTTAATGCTTTGCTGAGTTTGAGGTTGAGCTTTAGCATCTGTCTCTTTTGGTTTCTGTAAATAGGTCATTAAAAATGCACCACCAGCGGTAACTAAAGTACCGACAGTTCCAATGATTGTTTTCTTCAAACCAGACATTGAGCCATCGTTGTGCTTTTCGTTCTTAGCCATTGCTTCGTCAGGCGTTTGTTCTTTTTTTGCTTTTGCCATATTATAATTTATTAAAATCTGTTATTGCTAATAATGCACCTTTAGCATCGTATACCGCAATTCTATAAGCAGAAGATGGGAAAGCAGAAGTGTACAACTTAAGGATATTGTCTCCTTCTTTAACATCGGCTGTAGATTTGGATACTACGCTATTAGTGATATTCAATATTTTGATAGTCACAGTTTGAGCTGTGCTAGTCTTAACGTTCATTGATACTTCGCTGGTTACGAACACAGTCTGTAATTTAATACCAACTGAGCTACCGATAACCAAATTAGTAGGAGTTTGCACAGAAGCCGTAGACACATCTTTAGTACATCCAGCAAGCAGGATAAACGCAACCGCTATTGTACATAATTTATTCATTTTCTATTAGTTTAGTTGACAATTAAAGTCGTTTTGACTATTTGGTTCTTTGTGCTGTCCTCTAGCAATAAATATAGGTACTTGCTTTGGAGAGCTCTGGTATAAATATTTAGCTTATTGGTTCCAATGACGCCCTTGATTATTTCTCTGGTAACCACCTGATTTTCTATGGAGTCCATCATGGTCAACGTGTAGGTCCCTGCGGATTTTAACGTAAATTGTATCTCTTGTCCGTTGGAAACAGTATTTTGCGCAGCATCAAATACGTTCTTATCCGGCGTTACTTTTTGTACGGGCGCAACAGTCTTTGTGCACGATATTATAAAAAGCATACAACACAATATTATAGTTTTCATACATTTCATTAATTTACCGTTATTTTTAATTGGGTCCCAGATTGATTAACTGCATCTATGGGTGTTATTGTTATTAGACCCAGTACGTTGGTTAATTTTACTAAAGGTTTAAACGATATAACGTATTTGGTCGTGTTGTCGAGCATCCCAGTGCCGTTTGTGATTAAAGATCCAAAGTTTATGTACTGTCCCTTGTTCGTAGAAAAATTATTAGAGTTATTGACAGTGGTGAAAGTCGCGCTTTGATACTGCAATATCGAACTATCGTAATTCAAGTGATATTGAGTTCCTACCACTGCCTGCTGTAAAGGATCTAGGGTTATGGTAGCGTAAACACTGTCGCCTATCAACTGGGTCACTATCGAAGATTGAATCTTATTCGATACCGGTGACTCAAGGGAAAACGTTGCTACTCCTGCAGTTTGTTTGGTAGAGTAACTAAGTTTAGCGTCCCCTAACCATATAGTGGCCACGTAGAAAGTATCGTTAAGTTTTCCACTCGGTAAAGTGAAAGGTACTAACGATCTTGTTCCACTGTAAGCGCTCCAATTGGTGTGATTGATACTATCGTAAGTAGATTGATTGTACAGCTTTAGCATGTTGGGTAAAGTAGACACTAAGGATTTTTTGCCGGTCAAATGTTGTAAAAGTAAGTAGCAATCGGTTTCGTCAAATTGCCCATCGTTGTTTACGTCAGCGGCTATATATTGAGCAGCAGAGGTAAAGTAATTACCAGCAGTGTTTCCTAGTAGCCCTTTGTTAGAATATTCCTGAAACGCTAGATACACATTCGACACGGTTATGATACCATTGTATAAGGAAGTTAAATTGGTTGTGGTCGTTAGTCCCAAAGCTTCGGCCTTATTTTTGGTAGTATCCACGCTAGTACTTACGTCCACAGTATCGCTAGTGCTAATCGCAGTTGCAGTATTGTTTGGAGTTAAAGTGTAAGCGTTATTAGCGTAAGTGTAGATATTAGTGCTAAAATTGGTCGGTGTTATTAATGTGTTAAAATTGAAATTAAACTGGACTTTCAATTGTTGTGTTACTGTAGGTTGCGTAGAATAGAGTTCGTCTGCTTGTACTGCGTAAGAAGATTGAGAAGGTCTTTTCCAAGTTAAATACATTCCCCATCCTCCGCCGGTTTGTTGCATTCTGGCCACAAAAGTGTACGATTGACCAGCGACTAAATTAATAGATCCATAACGATATCCTGAAAATCCGTGAGGACCGTACTCCGAAGTAACCACAGCTCCGTTCAAAGAGAAGTCAACTCCATCGTCTCCGTCTATTGCGAAGGAATAAGTTCCGGTCTCTTTTGGAATAAAGTAACCATAGGATTTGATTCCGAAATAAGCGCCACCGTTAGGGACTCCAGTAAAAAAAGTTTGACTAAAGTATATTGCGTTGCTTGCAGTCGTAACTCCGGATTTGTATATTGTAGTACCATTTGCGGTATTAAACATATTGTTAAAATCCGTAGCGCTGTTAGCGTAAACGTTCGCACCACCATTGTAAGTTGCAATGTTGTATATCGTATAATTCAAATAGCCTACTCCCGATTGAGAGTAAGCTATTGAAGAAATTAATAATAAGAATGCAACTATTAAGGATTTCATTATTCTACTGTTAGCTTAACTTTGTTACCGCTACCGTCTACCGCATCGGCCAACACTGTAAAGAACAATCCAGTTGCGTCAGTCAATGGAACAGTAGGTGTAAAAATTAATGTGTAAGGAACTCCAACTTTAATTCTAGCAGTTTTAATTTGATCTATAGAACCAAAAGTCAATCTACCGTTATTGTGCGTAGAGAAGTTAGTGATATCGTTTCCTGCGTCGAATACTACGTTCGATAAGCTTAACTTAGTGCTATCGTATTGTAATATAACTTGCAATCCTGCCAAACCAGCTTGAGTTAAAGTTCCAGTCAAAATAACTTTACCGTTAGTTATAGTAGAAGATAAATTCAACGAAGCATCAGTTATAGTTGGAGCCGCTGTGTTTACGGAGAAAGAAGATATTTTATCAGCGCTATTAACTGACATGCCTGCAACCGATCCTGGTATTAAAGAAGGATCCGTTGAGTGAGAGAAGTTTAAGTCTCCACCGTAAGCGTAAGCTAAAGTATCGATTTGATTAATTGAGTTGATGGTGAATGTGTGATCTGACAAAGATCCTGCTGCCCAATTATTATACTTTCCTGACATGAAACTCATTGCAGTAGCCGTTGACGATGGGATTCTTGCTTTTGAACTTACGTCTATGCCCATTACGTAAGCAAATAAATAATACGCATCGTTGCTGTCAAACGTAGAATCCTGAATACCAACGTGACCGATTATCTTCTGTAAAGTAGGGTAAGTAAAATAGTTGTTAGTTCCGGTCAACCCAACTTCAGAAACACCCAAGAAAGCTTTGTAAGCGTTGGATACTGTTACGATATTGTCCAAGTAAGGTTTACCAAAAGACGGAGTAACGTAGACTGCAAATTTTTGACCCACTTTTAAAGTCGTAAACGTAGCAATACCTTGAGCGTTAAACTTAGTTTGCGCAATTGGAGGATTGCTCCAATCGGTAGTTCCATCGGTTTTAAGACCCATTATCTGGGCGTTCAAGTTTGTGATAGTTGTGTCCCCTTGTGGAAACGCTATAGCAACTTTATAAGACGACGTGTTTCCTATTACGTTAGAAGTAGGAATAGTAAAATCCAACACTTGAGATCCTATGTTTGCGATTGCTTTACCTGCAGAATCGGTAGCATTTGATAGATCAAGCTTGTGAATATATGTGTAGTCTTTCTGATCTAATAAAATGTATTTTTGAGAAGCTATCAACCCTGAAATTGGTGCGTCGGTTCTTTGTACAGTTAACTGACCAATATTCCAGCTATTGTTTGCTGCGTAATTCCATGGAGTGTGTTGGAACTGTCCGTACAAATCTCCTACGCCTATAGTTGGGTAAGAACTAAATTGATAGTTGTTCCAGCTCGTATAGTAAGTTTGAGAAGAAGTACCTTGAGAAAATACTGTACTATTAGGAACGTACTGTAACGCACCGTTATTGTATTGGTATCTCAACCAAAAATAACGAGGTGTTGTCCCAGAGTTAGTAACCGTATAGCTGATGGTCAAAGTATCTCCTACGTGATAAGGAGGCTGTTGAACTATCGCCTGGTTAATAGTTATGTTTTGAGAAAAAGAACAAAGGGATATCAAAAGTATCCCTAAAAATAATACAATTTTTTTCATAGTTTAAAGTAGTTTAGACACAACCTGAACGCATGTTTTTTTAATTGCGTTTCTCATAACGGTTGAGTTAAACTCTCCAGACTCTGAAATCAATAACGTAGATGTGGATATTTCAGAAGACTCGTCGGTCACCAACTCCTTTTTAACAACCTTTCCTTGCTTGTCGATTAATTTACCAAGCATTCTAATAACCACCGCGTTTTCGTCCTTGTGGAATATGGCTACATTGGAAGCAGTCTTTTGCTGGTCCATGTATACGATCTCCACGTCGACAAAAAGATCCGCGTCTTGTTTGTTAACTAGTGTGTAACCTTTGTCCTGTAAAACCTCTTGAATAATATTTTTGACCCCGAATGTCAGGTTTAAATTCCCGGTCATTGGGCCCATTTTAACGCTGTTTCTAACAGTGTTTACCGAAATCTTAGACTTTGCCTCTTGGGATAAAACAAAAAGAGGACATATCAATAGTAATAACGTTAATAACTTCATACAAAAAGATTTTAAACATAACTACGAATAAAACCTTTAGGTATAAATATACGTTATCTAGCCGAAGATAAGAACTGGGTCAATGCTGGCTTACTCATTGCGCCCGATTGGCGCTTCACTACTTGACTTGTAACTGGGTTCACTATCAATAAAGTTGGAACGCTATTGATGCCGTACTGTTGGGCCATAGGTCCGTTTGAATCCACGTCTATATAACTTACTGGGATTCCCAATTCTGATGAAGTTTGTTGTAATACTGGTTTGAAAACCTTACAAGGACCGCACCAAGCGGCAGAAAAATATAATACTTGCATGTTTGTTAATTTTTAAATTCGAATAAAGTAAATTTATTATCGTTGTCCATTAAAATCGCTGTTCTATTTTCCACCCAATCTCCTGAGTTTATGTATCTATTGTTGTTGATCGTCAAATCTGCAGGTTGGTGAATGTGACCGCAAATTGCACCGTAACAGCCTCTCTTTTTGGCCATCTGTATTGCCGCGGTCTCGAAGTCGTTTATATAATTGGTGGCAGCTTTTACGCCTGCTTTTATGTCCTTTGATATGGATTGGTAAGGTAACTTTCTCCAAGCTCTGTATCGGTTGTACCACCTGTTGCACCAGAGCGCTAGGTCGTAACCAATCGATCCTATCTTTGCAATCCATTTGTACTTTGTAATGAACACGTCTATAACGTCCCCATGAAATACAAAATAGTTTCGTCTATTGTAACTGTCGTTTTCGGTCCATTCAATGGATTCTATAACGTAGTCCTCTCTTATCTCTATGTTACCAAAATGCGTACCGATAAATTCTGTCAAGAACTCATCGTGATTACCTCTGATCCAAATTATTTTGGTCTTGTTCGATATCTTTAATAATTTAGATATGACTTTGGTGTGTTGCTTCTTCCATTTGGATCCTCTATTTAAGGCCCAGCCGTCTACGATGTCGCCGTTCAATATTAAAAGATCGGTTGGATGTTTGTCCAAAAATTCCATGAAATCCTTCGCCTTGCTGTCTTTTGTGCCAAGATGTAGATCCGATACGATGATCGCTTTGTATTTAATCATGTCCAATAATTGTGGTCTTTTTTAAACCATTCATCGTTGTTTCTGTTCAGCCAAGATTGCCAAGCCAGTTTGATCATATACCATACACCTTTCTTATCAAATCTTCTGCTCGTAGTATGTGCATAACAATTAACGATTCTAAATTTTTTGGGCAAAACTTTCGAACTGAGATGATAGTCCTCAGCAACTTTGTCTTCTTCATTGAATCCTCCTAATTTATTAAAAGTATCTGTTTTAAATATCATGAATCCACCTATGGCAAAGGGCCTAGTCTTTGAACTTAACAATTGGATAACATCGAATACCCTGTACACCCAATTGAATTTACCACCCAAAGTTTTAAACTTACAAGTAACCAAATCGTAATCTCCTTTTTTGGCTACTTCCAAACATTTTTTGACAAGGTTTTTGTCCTTTAGATACATGTCAGCATCAAGGAATAAAACGTAAGGCGTGGTTACCAATTTTGCGCCCTTGTTTCTGGCCACCGAAGGCAATCCACCTTCTATTATTCTTATTACTTGAGGAGATCTGGATCTATAGTTGTGCATCAAGGTGAAAGTATTGTCCTTGGAAGAATCAGCTATGATAATTTGACAATCCAGTCCTTGTCTTACGATTAACTTTAGGACCTCTATAATACCTTGGCCTTCATTTTTACATGGAATAACTATCGTAATATCTTTATTCATGTATATAAATATCACCGGTTCCATTTCATGCGCCTCGACCTTTTCTTGGGAGTTTTATTTTTCGGTATAAACTTCTTAGAGTGATAAACCACTTTAGTATCGTTGTCGAAATCGTCCAATTTAAGACGAACTATAATGTCTTTTAACTGGGACGAGTAGCTACGTCCTACCTCGCTGTATATGTAATCCAAGTAATTGTAATAGGCCTGCTCTGTGTTTATGCTCTTGATGTCGTTTCTAACAGAAAGCATTAGGTAGTAGTCTATCACGCTTTCTTCCCATTTTTTGTAGTGAGCGTATCCATTGATGGAAGTATCGGCCGTGGTCATTCTGTTGTAAGGGACTCTCATGCCGTAAAGGTTATTGTTCACTTTAAAGTTCTTAGAAGTAAACCAACCAGTTTCTAATACAGCTTGCGCTACTACTATTCTTTTAAACTTAAAAGGCAAAGAGTAAACGGCCAGCTCTACGTCCTTTACTGTAAGACTATCGTTAGGGATTGTCATTATCGTAGGTTGCGAAGTGCAGCTCATTAGCGTACACAATAAAAAGATCGTCAAAATTATTTTTTTCATTTCCAAAATATTTGAATTGCAACTATACTGAAAGCAAGTAATATACTCAGTAAAGTTTTTAAATTAAAGGGTTCTCTAAATAGAATAATGCTCATGGTCGTAAATACGATTATTCCTACAGCAAAGCCTATCAATCTACTCGGCCAAATTTCTCCGGCGAATCCATGAACAAAGTACCGAACCGACTTGATGTAGCATCAACTCAAAGGCACACTCATCAAGAGTATCAGCCACATGTACTTTTCGTACCATCCGTATTTGATAGCTCCTTGTAATTGTAAAAAAGATCCCATTTGGCCCAATACGCCGAATAGAATTCCGTATATTATATCCATTACTCTGTTTGTGTTGTTAAAACGTTTTCGAACGTTTGTGCGGCTTTTTTGTCTTCGCCGTCCTTAAGTATTTCTAGGGTCATTTCGTATCTACCCAATTCTGCTTGAGTGTTAAATAACTCTTGTCTTAACGAATCTGTTATAACTTCGTTTTGTTTGTACTTGGCGATTTGTCTTTGTTGTCCTTCTATGGTGATTAACAATAGAGCAACAGTGGCCAAACCCAAAATACCTTTAACGTACTTTTTCATTTTAATCTTTTTTGTTTTCTTCAATAATATTACCGTCGTCGTCCATTAATGGAGCTCTTTTAAATTCGTAAATAATCCAACCTGCTGTAATAGCAGCGATCAATACTAATAATACTTTTCCTAACATAACTCTATTTTTTGATTTTTAATAATTTATTTGTTTAGTCCCACCACTCGAATATATGATTTTCTAATATATCGAATAAAATTCTTGTAGCTCTTAAGTGATTTATGTGACCAATATTAGTAGCTATACCCAATTTTGTATCAGTTGAAAATGGAGGTTTTTCCATGTTTTCAACGATAACGTACATACGAGGATATTTTACAAAATATTCGTCCAATCTTTCCGATACTAATTTTAAGTCCCATTCGAAACAATCTTCGCACTTTTCGCTTGGAGTGAATATAGACTCCGATTCGTGATATTCTGTGTACTCGTGTTCGTAATACCCAATTTGAAGTTTTTCTATTAATCTTATGCAAGTCATCATTCTCTGCGCGTCTCTTTCGTTATCTACGTGATGTCCTTTTGTTTTAATATACTCGGCTTGATTCTTTAGTTTAAATTTAAGTACTTCCCAAATGTAATGATAGTCCCAATCTTGGTCCTTCCAAATAATGGGTAACCATCTGTACAGGTTGTAGATGCGTCTAAAAAATTGTTTTACTTTATACATGGTTATAAGTTTTGTTCCCTGCGCTCTCTGGTCAGTTGTTTTACGTGGTCGTATAATTCTAAGGTAGTACTGTCAAAGTCTTCCATAATGAGCTCCAATTCGTCTGGATGTATATTGAAAGTGGCTTTGAAGTCCTTCTTCATCTTTCTCAGAATTTCTTTTTCTTCTTTTTGGTAATCGTCAATTAATCGCTTCCATCTAGCACCGAATAGACTTCTGTGTTCTAGCTGATCTTCGTAGAATCTAATGCCGTTGATCTTGTCGGCCAATAGATAGTTTTCCATCTGTGCTTGATAGTAATAATCCGAGTGTTCGTAATCTCCGTTAATTATCTTGTCGTACAAAGGAGATTTGTCGGGTAATGTCTGTCTAACTTCGTAACGTCTCCACCAAACAAATTGATTGTATCGTTTGGGCGTTAAGTTGGACAGTTGGTCTTGTAAAAATTCGCGTGATAGTTTGGTTGCGATCATAACTTTTATTTAGGTAAATATACTCAATACAGGTAGACGGGAGAAATTTATTTTTTTGGTGGTAGATAACTCCAAATAAAGCCTTTAGATTTATTATTTCTTTTTATTGAGTTAACTATTGCAGAAGAGTGTATTTTATAATGAGTGGCGGCTTCTTTTAATGTTTTCCATTCTTTAATTAGTTCTAAATTTTCAGAATATTGATATATTTTTCTAGAATGTGAATTATTAGAACCTCTTCGTCTTTCCGCCTGATCTTCTGTTAATTTCCATTTTTTACCAAAATTATGATGGAGAGATCCATATTTACCATAATTATTATTTTTTTCTCCTTTTGTAGATTCACTTATTTTTAATCTGACCTCTTGCCTTTTAGACCAATGATTTTCTTTTTTTGATAAGTGGTGGTCTTTTATTTTTTTTCTTGTTTCTTCCGATTGAGAATATCCTTTAAAGTTGAAATTTTGCAATCTTAGACTAATAGCTTTACAAGCTTCAAAATCCCCTTGCTTAAAATGAATATCAAAATGCTCTTTTATAGATACTGTGATTAGATTCTCTATTTGATTATTATTTTTATTTCCATCTATGTGATGTATATCATAGCTTCTACCATCAGAATCTATAGGTATTTCTCCAAAATGATCCGTCCATATTTTTCTATAATTTTTTGTATACCCTTTTGACATAAAAAAGAAAAGGTCCAAAAAACAAAGGAGCTACTACCTTCCTAAGTTTAAAGGACCAATAAGTTTATTAGATATATCTTGTAGTAGAAGATAATCTAGTATAAATATGCTAAAATTTATTCCAATGTCTCTCATATAAATGAATATTGGTAATGTGCCAGTGCATTTGCCCTATTTTATAATTAGTTTCGTTAGATACTTTTTCCATTAATTTTGCAAAACAATATTGATCATTTCCAAATCCATACCATAAATCTATACTTCTTGCGAATACTGTTAGATGTAGCTTATCGTCTTTTATGTAAAAATTAAGAGCAACATTACAAGGCGTATCGTACTTATATAAATCTAATTCATCTAAATTATAATGTACTATTATAGCCCGTCTTGTTTCTTTGTTATTTTTTATTTCTTTAATAGTTCTATTTAATTGATCGTTGTAGTTCCAAAAATATCCATAATTTGAAACTACGTTAGAGGTACCAGGAACCATCATCTGCTTCCAAATCTTTGCTCTTTCTCCTATTTCTTTTGCATCTCTATTACCTGCACAATACCAATCAAATTCAAAATTTGCATAATCAGCATTGAACTTACGTTCTACTGTAGTGATCACTTTATCGCTAGGATCCATTAGTGTAAATGAAACGTTGAACTTAGCTTTAGTACCAGCGAATGATTCTCCGTTGGCGTTAATATCGCTAAATAGTAATTCGAATGCGTCTGTGGCGTTTTTATATATCATATTTTTCTACTTCTATAAATTGTGATAAAAATTGTATGCCATCTAAATTTCTATATGTATTCAAATATACAACTTTTTTAACACCCGATTGTAAAATAAGTTTCGAGCACTCTTTACATGGACTAAGTGTTAAGTACAAAGTACTGCCCTCTACTGAGTTACCTGATTTTGCCGCTTTCAATATGGCATTGGACTCTGCGTGCAATACTTCGTGTTTGGTGATTAATTTATATTTTCCTAGATCATCTTCAAATGGCCAAAATTCATCTATAGTATCTTGATCTAACCAACCTCCAGCATCAGACGACATTCGCTTCTTATCTTCACAAGAATTGTCCATTCCTGCCGGTGTCCCATTGTACCCAAAAGATATCACGTTACCGTCCTTCACCAACACTGCGCCCACTTTTGATCTGGTGCAGTACGATAATAGGCCTATTTCCTTTGCGATGTTGATAAATGTTTTATCTAACTTCTGTTGTTTGTTCATTATATACCTGTTGATCCGAATCCACCTGCTCCTCGCTCTGTGTCTCTTTGAGGCAATTCTGGTAATACGTGTACGTCCATATAACTTACTGGAACTAACACGAATTGGGTTAATTTTTGACCAGCTTTGATTTCTGTTGCAGCGTTAGACGTGTTGATTAAGTGTAAGTGAATTTCTCCTTCGTAATCTTCGTCCACTACGCATGCTCCAACAGAAAGTCCTTGCTTAACTGCAACGCCCGATTTGTTGAATGCGATTAAAGCGTAACCCGAAGGTACGTGAGCTCTGATACCCGATGGAATTAATACCGATTCGTTTGGTTTCAACACAACTCCTGCGTAATCCTCTGGTACGTAGAAGTCCAAACCTGCTGATTGGCTCGTGCCTCTACTTGGTGTTTTTACGTTTCTTACTTTCTGAATGTTCATTCTGTACATTGTTTTTGTAGTTTACAGTTTTCGAAATGGTATCTTTTCATTACTGGATACCCTCCTATTTTTTTACAATAAGGACATTCTACTTTTACTTTCTCTTTTTTCAATTTTTGTTTAGTCTCTTCTGGCATTATAGCGCCTTTACGAGATTGAGAAAGTTTCATTTTGTGTTCCTTAGAAAAACCATTACTATAAACCGCTTTTAAGCTTTTTGATAAATTTTGTTTTTGCTCTTCATTTCTTTTTTTACCTATTAATTTAGAGACTCTTTTTTCTACAGTTTGTTTACTTTGTTTTTTTCCTTTGTGAGCTACGCTTAGTTTTTCTATCATATCTTCGGAATATTTAAGTCCTTTATTCCATGAAGAGTATTTTCCTTTTTTTAAATCATTAGCTTTTTTAAAATTAGATAGCACTTCATTAATTCTATCTTCAGACATCCACATTTTCCAATTGCCGCCTTTACCTCCTGAAGATACATTATAGCAATTTTCTTTTAAGAGATTTTTATAATATTCTACCCAATAAATTTCTCTTTGGCACAATTTTTCAAAAGTATCACAGTATTCCAAAATGTCTTTTTTGAAATTATGCTTACCGTATTTTTTGATTGCGCTCTTTATCACAGATCCACTTCCAAGATAATTTTCATCGTCTTTTGTGGACATCCCTATATAAACTTTAGAATTTACTAAGCAAGTAGTTTTGTAAATGTACATATTTTATAATAAATATCTAAATTGAATCAAAAAAGTTACTTACTTTGTAGCATCATACTCATCTTTAGAATGATTATACTTAGCGCCCAAATAAGCAATCGCGTCTAGCAGATTATCATACTTTTTATTATATGACTCTCTAGAAAGCTTTAGTGCAATTAGAGCTGCATACATATCTTCGCCAGTAATATCTTTACCGGTCATTCCTCGCATAATCATTGCGGCTCTATCCATACCTTCAGAGAATGGTCCGTACTGACGTTCTTTTTCTTGTGATCGTTTATTTACGATGTTATTTGCTTCTTCTAGTATATTCATAACAATTATTTTTCTTTTTTAAATAGTACCAACGTAGGTATGTTCAATAATTTAAACTGACCGTAATTCCAATCTTGACCCAATTTGTTTAGGTTTTTTATAAGAATGGCCTTATAAAGATTGTGCTTTTGTGGGTCGGAATAAGAGCCGTTAATGGGTTGCCCGGTTTTTGACATGGCCAAAAATAAAAGAGCTTCAACTTGTTTGTGCGATTTAACGAACTGTATCGTTATTTCGGATACTGTCTTTAGCACTTTTATTAGGGTAGAATAGTCCAGCTTTTTTGCTTGGGTGTCCGTACCGTTAATTATGTATCCAACGTTGTAGGTATTATCTGCCGATGGGTTGCCAGGAATTTTAAGGCCGTTCAATAAATTCTGATCGATATCTCCTGTGCTAAATTTGACAACTGCGCTTAGGTCTTGGTTTATGTCAAAAGAGTACTGCAAGTCGTTGATCTTTTTTACTGGGTAAGAAAGCATCTTATCGAGATCACCGACTTCGGACATTATTTCTTCCAGTAGAATTACTAGCTTTAATGGACTCATGTAGTCTGATTCTGTTTTCATGGAATAAATATAAAAAATAGTGGGATCCAGTAAAATTAATCTTTGTAGTAGGCCTTGAAGTCCTTGAAGTCTCCCCACTCGCGACTTGAATCGATGTCCTTGGGTTTAATCGTTGGTTTAGGCATATTACCGGCCACGTTCCAGAACCAATCCCCCTGCTGTCCATGGCTCTTTAGGAGCTCCCAACCTTTGGCATCGTATGTTTGTATAGAATCGAAAGGAGTCTGCACCCTTGAAGCTTTTAAGAACGGTCTATCGTGAGTGTAGAATTTAGCTCTACCGAGTTCTCCGTCCTGTACGTTTCTTGCAACAGCAACCGCATTAAATTTGGTGTTCGGTAAAGCTATCTGTAAAGTACGAGATAAAACTCCAGTAGAAAATACTGTCCACATTGTTTCGATATCGGTGTTTTTAAAATTATCGTGGAATATTCTAACTCCACCGGCAACCACCATCTCGTGTTTTAAACCGAAAGGTAAATACTTTGCACCGATTCTTTCTGCGAACTGCTTTGCCCAAATGTTTGCGGTAGGCATCGCCGGAATCTTTACGAACAAGGGAATTCCACCGTTTTCTATTGCGGTTAGTTGGTGCTCTGAAGCCTCTTTGGAAGCTGGCATAACTAAATACAATTTTTTGTTGTACTTCTTGGCCAAATAGCAAAGAGAATAGGGCGCGTAACCTGTTCTTGGCGCTACGTAAACCATTGCGTCCTCTTTTACTTGAGAGATCATGAAATCTCCCATCTTTGCTTTGGTACCGAATTGGAATTCTCCATCGTCGACTATGTTGAATCCATCGTACTGTTTTACTTTGAACGTAAAATCGTGCTTGTAATCCTTTGTCATGTTCAAGTAGTAGTTTAGGTCCCTACCGTTGGACATGTCCAAGTTGGATTGATCTGTTGTTTTATTTAGAAACATTAGCTGTGTTTTTAATTTTACAATTTTCAAAATGCCATTGTTTCATTTGATTTATTGCCCCTTCTTTATCACAATAAGGACAGTGCACCTTCTTTCTTTTTAGCGCTCTATGTTTCATTTTTTTCTGAACATCTAATCTTTTAGCTGGATTATCTATACTTAGACCTCTAAGTCTTCTAGATTCTCTTAAATCGTCTGAAATATTTTTAGCTTTTTCACTCATTATTTTTTTAGTTTCTAATGAATGTTTTTTTCCACTGTGAATTTTAGACATGTGGTGTTTCATTTCGTCTGACCAAAATTCATTTTTCATATAGCTAGAATGTAAAATAGAACTTTTTATTTTAGCGTATTCAATTATTCTACTACTAGGTGTATATCTAACTTGATTTTTATCTTTTACACTGCACAACATGCTAAATGCTTTTGCTAGCTTATAATTCTCAGGATAAATTTCATGTAATAGCCAATGGCATAAAAAATGTTCTCTAGCAGTTAATAAAGCTATATTCAAATGATCGTATTGGGTAGCCCACCCTGTTCCTCCTAAACATTTTGGAACTATGTGATGACCTTCATAATACTCTCCAAGTTTTTTTTTATTTTTTCTAATG
>Ga0164296_1000930_pt1 | contig 32780 bp, 21 predicted proteins | sample GEODES057metaG_FD_113533 | JGI IMG/M metagenome (GOLD analysis project Ga0164296, IMG submission 113533) | Dystrophic lake water microbial communities from Trout Bog Lake, Wisconsin, USA - GEODES057 metaG | ecosystem: Environmental > Aquatic > Freshwater > Lake | place: USA: Trout Bog Lake...
ATAGGTCAATGCGGTATCGCTGAGTGCTGATAAATTGACATTGACAGTAGGAGTAGAACCAGTTAATGAAGTGCCGATAGTCCAATATGGCTGTATACCGTATTGGAATCCCGTGATTAAAATACCTGCACTATTAGTCGCAGTATTGACTACATAAATCTGTGCCGTAGCAGGGTAAGTGGCTACATAACCAGGCACTCTGGCATTGATCTGTGTACTACTGATATAGGTAGTACTAGTAACTAGATTACCTTGTATGTAAAGTTTATTCTGGCTATTAAATCCTGTACCTATAATAGATACATAACCGCCACTGGTATTTACTGTGCTACGAGGTGGAGTTAAAGGATTGTAATTGCTGTCAGTAGCCAAAATGGTAGTAATACTGATACCTGCTGACCCGCCTGACACGACCGTAGCACTAGACACAGTTCCAGGAATTGCTGTTAATTGTTTAAAGACCGTAGAAGAAGTAATAGCCTGGCTACTGATAGTATATCCAGAGCCGTCAGCACTTTTCTCAACGGCAGCCGCACTAGACCCTGCAGTTTGTACAGTAGTTCTCTGTTGGCTAGCTGTCTTGAATCCCATTAGCTTATCTCGCTACCGAATGCCGCAAAGCTAACTGGATAACTAGTCGCTAATACTGATATAGTATCACCTGTCGCCATCGTCATTCCGATAGCCATCGTCACGGTGTCATATCCTGGTATAGGAGTTAGGTAATTTATATAACTGCTGGTCGTTAAACTACCGCCGCTAGGTATAACGGCTATGCTAAATGAAGTCGCTGTTGATCCCTGATTACAAACATTTATACTGCTAATCACGGCTCCTAATCTGATTCCAGGAACCGTATATAGTGTAGTTGTCGTTGTGCTAGCCGGTGCTACCTGTCCTAGGATTTTATATGTTAATGCCATAAACTTACCTTATGAATAAAAATGGATTCAATACATCTTGTGTTACAAATGTACTGCTGTTTCCTATAGTAGGACTGGTTATGTCAATCCAATAATAGCTAGTTCCATCGAATGTGTATCTTAAAATTACGTCGTTAGTGGTGTTATACCAAATATCTCCCACTGTGGGTGCGAATCCTGTAGTAGCTAACGAAGGTGCTGTGCTAGTACTAGTTGCTCTAACACCACCACCAGTGACGGTACCTCCTACATTTAGATTACCGCCTATTCCCACACCACCTGCTACCTGTAGTGCACCACTATTTGTTCCGGTACTCTGTGTTAGATTTGAAATTACAAATGTAGTCGTGGTACCTGTGCCACTGGCACTGGTCGCATATTGCCCTATCGTGGCCGTAGTTATTATGACAGCACCACCTACAGTTGATGTCTGTCCGACGTTAATTGAACCTCCAACGCCTATACCACCCGCAACTATTAAGGCTCCGGTGTTAGTTCCCGTACTCGGTGTGGTATTTGAAATAACAAATGTAGTTGTAGTTCCTGTACCGCTACCCCCTGTACCTACCGCTACACCATTTTGGTAGATAGTTCCACCAACATATAAATTTCCGCCGATACCTGCACCACCGATAACCTGTAGGGCACCGGAAGTAGTGCTGGTGCTAGATAATGTGCTAGCGACCAGCAGAGTGTTGGTAGCAGTCAGCGTCCCGGATACTTTGGTCCAGGCGTTTGTACTAGAGCTATATGTATATGTAGCTCCATTGACCGTTGCTACCTGGCCATTGGTATACGGGATAGGAAATGACATTTAACTATTAACCAGGTGTAACTTCAGTCCAACTTGTTGTTGCTTCATCCCATGTATATGCTTTACCATCTGTTGGGTATGGTGTTGGTGCTTCCCATGTCCATGTTGGTGCTGAAATAGTCCAACTTGGGTATGGTCTTGGTGGATAAAATACATCGTTAGTACGATCATATGTATATCCAATACCAGCATAATTACCACGTAGTGCTACTCCACCATCTGGTTCGTTGCTATTTGGTCCGTAGTGTACACCACCACGTGTGTTATAGCTAGTCTGTATCCATTCACCGGGTGAACTGTCTACGAATGTCTGAAAAAATTCTGGTTCAGCAACAATAACTTGTGTAACTGTTCCATCTACTACTTTTGCGAAATGTCCCATTTAAGGTCTCCTTTTTGTTTAGTTTAATATTTACTCGAAAAAAATCTCTATAATTCTTATTTTAGGCTGTAAAAATACCACTGGTTGCAGTAAACGCATGAACCCATATCTGCGTATTCCCAGATGAATATGACGACACTGTACCTCCGCTAGCACGTTGGTTGGCAGATGCATAACTGATAATAACTATACCTGATCCCCCACTACCTCCTATAGAGGTACCTGCTGTAGGACCTCCGCCACCTCCGCCACCACCTGTTCCGTTAGTACCGTTGCTTCCTATACCAGGACTACCACCGGATCCGTTACCCCCGCCACCTTGACCACCTAATCCGTAACCAGCATTTCCACCACCACCGCCACCGCCTGCATAGTATAAACTTACCCCTGTTATAGAACTTTGTGTCCCTGTACCTCCAGCACCCACCGCTGATCCTGTTCCGGTAACACCTACCCCCCCTGCACCACCTCCACCACTTCCCCCGTATAGAGGAGCGGAAGATGGTGATACATCGGCTCCGCCAGCATTACCTTGTCCAGGAGTTCCTGGTGCGGTTAATCCGTTTCCGGTATTTCCACCTCCACCCCCACTTCCGCCACTGGTTGCTTCAGAACTACTGTAAGCACCACCACCACCACCGCCAACAGTAGATACGCTACCGAATGAACTAGCATTTCCACGATTACCTGTGGTGCCTCCAGTTGGTCCTCCGGAACCTGTTCCTCCAGTTCCACCACCTCCTACTGTAACAGGGTATTGTACCCCGGCAATAACACTAGTAGTTCCGGATAGTAACCCACCTGCACCACCACCACCCGAATTCCACGAGCCGCCGCCGCCGCCACCAGCAACTATTAGATAGTTTATTGTATAGATAGGAGTAACAATGCTAGTCCAAGTTCCAGAGTATGTACTAGTTCCGGATTGGACAAACACTTCAAGTCCCGATGTTCCACTAGTATTATATCTAATCATACCTACTGCAGGGTTTGCTGGTCTTTGTGCTGTCGTACCTACTGGTAATAAAACCGCATCAGTTGTGTTGACCATCAATCCAACTGAAGTATAAGTTCCTGTACTTGCACCACCTATAACAAATGTCGTACTAGTTGTACCAGTTGAACTAGCACCACCGCCTGCTGAAATAGGGGCACCGCCGACCGATAATTGTCCATTTACGATACTCAGAGGTGTACCACCTAGATCGATAGTTGAGCTAGTTACATACAGTGTACGGAAACGGAAACTGGGACTTCCTAGATCATAGACTGCGTTAGCTGCCGGTATGATTGTGCTGTTTACAGTTCCGTAGGCAGTTGTGTTAGACACGCTGTCACTGGTCGTATCTACCCAATAGTAACCAACACCGTCAAAATCATAACGATACATGACATCAGTGGTGTTGTTGTACCAAACATCCCCCACTGTGGGATTTGCTGGTGGTGTGCTAGTCGTAGTGGTGCGTACTCCACCACCTGTGATAGTTCCGCCTACATTTAAGTTGCCACCTACGCCAACTCCGCCTGCTACCTGTAGTGCACCGCTGTTAGTGCCAGTGCTTTGTGTTGTATTTGATATTACGAATGTTGAACTAGTACCGCTACTGCTAGCACCTGTTCCTATTCCGCTGGCATATTGACCAATAGTTGCTGTTGTTATAATAACAGCACCGGCTATAGTTGATGTTTGACCTACGTTTAATGCACCTTGTATGCCAACGCCGCCTGCGACTTTTAGTGCTCCAGTGGTTGTGCTTGTGCTTGATTGGGTTGAAACGATTAGGACATTTGTTGAGCTGTCAACAAACTGTACACCTGCGATCAGTATCCCGTCTTTTACTTTAAATGTCATCGTCTCGTCCCAATTAATCAGAGCAGATGATTATGAATTTTATTTTATTAAACTTCTATAATCACCTGTTCTTATAACATCCTTCTAAAGTTTAGATAATAGATACTGGTTGTACTATTATTGGTATTGCCCGCTATCTGTAGATTCATAACTCCACCCACAGATCTTAAAACTTGCAGATAAACTGTTCCGGAACCACTGGCAGCACCCGCTCTGTGTAGCACTATTTCATCATAGCTACCTTCTGTAGTTGCACCAGCATACCAACTCATTATACCGCTGTAGTAGGTATTTATCTCACCTCCGCCCACACTGCTGTCATTGGCTAACGCCTGTATGATATAAGTGCCTGTGGTCAACATATTACCACTGATTCCAGTATTTTGCCAGTTAGTAGTCAGTGTTATGTTGGTGCTAGTTGAATAGATTTGGTCTATGTTTAGACCTTGGCTTGGAACTAGTCCACCGTGTGTGACTGTGCCGCTCAGTGTCAGTGTATTGACAAAAGTCGCTGTGGAACCATTGCTGGCTAACACGCTACCTGTGTTACCGATACCGATAAAACCGGTCTGTCCTGGTGCGGTTTGGTATACAATACTGCCCGTTGTACCATTGGTTATGTTAGTAGCACTACTTGATACGCCAGTGATCGTAGCATTGATATTTCCGGAGACTGTGAGGCTACCGCCTACATAGACGTTACCGCCAATGCCAACTCCGCCAGTTACAGTTAGTGCACCTGTAGTAGTTGATGTGCTAGTAGCTGTACCAGATACCACGATATTTGTAGCAGATACTAATGTAGCACCAGTTATGCTTCCTCCAGTACCCACTGTAGAAAATGTGCCACCGATAACTAAATTACCGCCAATGCCTACTCCGCCTGCTACTTGCAATGCACCAGTATTGGTGCTGGTGCTAGACGCATAGCTGGTGATCGTCAATGACGAAACTGTGTTGCTATAACTAGCTGTAGTGCCGTTACTGACTAACAGACTGCCAGTAGATCCGATTCCAATATAACCTGTTACGTTTGGAGATACTTGATATAGTATACTACCTGTAGTACCACCTGCTACGTTAGTGGCTGTGTTAGCAGTGATACTGGCATTTATGGTTCCGGCTACTGTTAAGTTACCACCAATAAATGTGCTACCACCTATACCAACTCCGCCAGTTACAGTTAGTGCACCTGTAGTAGTTGAACTAGCTATGGTACTATTACTGATAGTAATAGCATTAGTAGTTGTATTTCCTCTGTTGGTTACAGATTGTAATGTGCCGGTATTCCAGATAATCACAGCACCTGTGCTGGTGCTGATTGCTGTATCTGTTCCTGCTGTTATTGAAGTAACAGCGAATTGATTTATAGTTCCTGTAGTGACTATCTGTGCATTAGCGACATAAGAAGTATTGTTTATGTATACGCTACCACCTACACCTACACCGCCTGCTACTGTTAATGCACCGCTTGTTGTCGAAGTGGATGCTACAGTACTGGTGTTAATTATTCCGCCGGAAGTTAATGTACCAGTGACAGATAAACTAGATAAACTGCTCTGGAATGTGGCTGTAGTGCCGTTGCTGACTAGTAGGCTGCCTGTGCTACCCACTGTGATAAAATTAGTTACGTTTGGTAATATTTGATACAGTATACTACCAGTAGTGCCACCCGCTACGTTAGTGGCTGTGTTAGCGGTAATGCTGGCGTTAATAGTTCCAGCTACGGTTAAATTACCGCCAATGAATGTGCTACCACCTATACCGACTCCGCCAATGACAACTAGTGCACCTGTAGTAGTTGATGTCGCTGTAGTGTTAGCCGGGTTAACGGTCATCGCTACATACGCATTGGTAATTGTAGTTGTAAGAGGAAGACCTGGCCCAACAACAAATCGCATCTGTGTGCCGCTAGTTAGAGTACCAAATACTAAATCACCTAGACCAGCTGTAGAATTTTGACCAACCATTAGGTAACCGTCATTTGGTCCTACGGTCTGTCCTAGACTGTATAACTGACTACCATCAAATGTACTGCTAGCGATACCCATATCGATATAGGCACTAGATACCGTAACGTCGTCGGCACTGGCTACGATATCTGTCGAAGCTTTTGCTCCGGGATTAATGTTTTGTACATTAATCTCCATGTAATTGTTGAGGTTACCAGATGCTTGGAACATCGTCTGTGCAAATGGAGTATATCCAAGAACACCTGCATACAATGCACCATTACCTGTACTATCACCGTAGAATGTACCGCTATTAGCAGATAAAAGGTTTAAGGCTACATTAGTACCACTGATAGTACCGTTAACTGTCAAGTTACCTGTTAGGTAACTGTTACCATTGATATTAAATCCACTGTTACCACCGATACCGCCTGCTACATAAAGTGCATTACTGCTAAATGAACTGGTGCTACTTAGAGTATTTGTAATAAGTATCTGTTGATTGGTACTATTACCTCTACTGGTTACAGACTGTAATGTACTAGTATTCCAGATAGTCACGGCACCTGTGCTGGTACTGATTGCTGTATCTGTTCCTGCTATTATTGAAGTTACACCATAGCCGCCTAATGTAGCGGTAGTAACGATCTGTTGTCCGCCGATATAGCCAGGACCGCCTACGTATATCGCACCACCTATACCAACTCCGCCATTGACTACTAATGCACCTGTATTTGTGCTTGTGCTAGTCTGTGTGCCGTAGACATTTAATGTGTTAGTAGCAGTTACGTTGCTTAATATACGTACCCATGCGGTTAAAGTACTGTTATATATGTAAGGGATATTGTTCAGTACTGTTGTCTGACCGTTTGTGGGTGATATCGGAAAACTCATTTATCTTGTCCTTAAGCTGTGTAACTACCCGAAGAGGTAAACGTCAATATGGTGTTTGCACCACCTGTGGTTATCGATACTCCGCCAGTATACAATCCGCTATAGTTTGTGGTTGGAATAGATAAGATAACGATTCCAGATCCACCTTGTCCACCACCGTATCCTCCACCAGCTGATGCCGCACCGCCGCCGCCTGATCCTGAGTTAGAGCTAGCGTTTCCGCCTGCACCACCGCCGTTACCGTTACCGCCATTAGCTTGGCCTGCACCACCCGGACCACTTTGGCTTCCGCCACCGCCACCGCCTGCGTAACTTACAGCAGATCCAGTTATAGTAGAGGTAGTTCCTAAACCACCTGCACCACCTGCACCACCGGTTCCTGCACCACCTGCACCACCCGATCCACCACCCCCGCCACCTGAATAGTAAGGTCCTGAGTTAGGTGCACCAGCACCACCGTTATTTCCTAAACCGCCTGATCCACTGCTAGGCTGTGTCGCTGTACCATATGTTCCACCATTACCGCCTCCCCCGCCAGAACCTCCAGATGCACCGTTATTATTAATGTTACCAACACCGCCTCCACCGCCTCCCAGTGCTGTTAGTCCTAGTGCCGTTGAATTGCCGCCAGTAGATCCCAATGTGCTTGAATTGCCAGGTCCGCCTGCACCGCCGCCACCAGCAACAACTATTGTATAGGTAGTTCCTTTCTGCAATGGAGCACTTCCGATTAATAATCCTCCAGCACCGCCGCCCCCAGATCCGCCATTGCCTGATGAGTTTCCGCCACCACCTCCTCCTGCGGCAGCTATTAGATAGCTGACATTATAACTAGCTGATGCGATAACTATCCAGCTATTACCTAGATATGCTTCTATACTGGTTGTAGAGCTGTTAAATCTAAACATACCATTGACAGGAACAGATGGCCTTTGGTTTGTTGTGCCGCTAGGTAACAATATAGCATCTGTACTTAAAACTTCCAATCCTACAGTAGTTCCTGTATTTTGATTTGTGGTTCCGACTATTACATTGCTTTGGAATGTAGTTGAGTTAGCAACTGTGCCACCATTGAAAGTAGTACCACCTCCACTGCTTGTGGGGACAGCATTAGCTACATTTGGTCCTGTGATATCTAACCAAGCACTAGTAGTTCCGTCGCTTGTATATCTAAAAATTTGATCGCCGCCGGTATAATACCAGATATCGCCGACTGTGGGGTTTAGGGGAGGAGTGCCTGAACTAGTTGTGCGTATACCGCCACCAGTAACAGTACCGCCTATGTTTACATTACCGCCGATACCTGCACCACCGGCGACTATTAAAGCACCAGAATTAGTTGCGGTGCTCTGAGTATTATTGTTTATGAAGAACGTGCTAGTAGTACCAGTATTTGATACATTTAGCACTTGCCAGCTAGCCGTAGTGCCGTTGCTGACTAGATATGTTCCTGTGGCACCAATTCCTATAAAACCAGTTTGGCTAGGTCCAGTCTGATAAACTAAACTGCCTGTAGATCCGCCAACTACGTTGAGTGCAGAATTAATAACGCTGGTAGCTGTAGCTAATTGGAAACCGTTTGAATATACATTGCCGCCGACGTAAACATCGCGTGCTATTCCTACTCCACCGTCAACGATCAATGCTCCGGTAGCAGTTGAAGTCGCGTTGACTGTACTTAAAATTGTGGCTGTAGTCGTGACTACTATGCCGTTTTTAACGACAAAATTATTACTCTGTGCGGCCATTAAGTTTCCCTTTCCACGTAACGGCTAGTTACTTTGATATTTATTACAGCATTTTTATTATGCTGTAATACTTGTCCTATATGCTTTAACAACCAAATTACTTGGAGCTAATGTCGAGCTTGGAGTAAACAATAACTGCATAGTGCTTCCACTGATGCTGAAGTCAAATGTTCCTAATTCACCCACTGTGGTATTAACACCGTATTCTGTTTTGTAGATATTGCTTGATCCATCATGTAGCACAGATATCTGTGTAACGTGTACACGATAAGGACTGTATCCAGTATCTGTTAACTGTATCAAATACTGTGCTGTTCTGTAATTTGTAACGCTCCATGTGTCTAATGTAACAGTACCACCAGTGGTTATGGCAGCACCGGTATAACTAGCTATCAAAGCGTTATTGCTTGCAAATCCGTTTACAACACTACCGGAACCTGCTGTACCAGCTGTGATCGTTCCACTGACATTTAATGCACCACCGACACCAACACCACCTGTAACAACTAATGCACCGCTTGTTGGAGAACTAGAAACAGTATTAGAACCAACTAATACGTTACCGTTGTTGATATATAATGCATAAGCATTGGTAATTCCAGTTACGCCTGCACCTGCGATTGGAGCTCCATCGATATATAATGTTGCCGCATTAGCGTAAGTTGGTGTACCTCCTGTCGCTACGATAGTCGGAACACCTAAACTATTGATACTTGAAACACCGCTTATAGCACCTGTGCTAGTTAAATCAGTATAGTTAGCTGCCGGATTGGTAATACCGACACCGTTAGTACCCCATGCATTAGCATATACAGTACCTACACGTTTGATAATAGCACCAACATTTAAGTTGCCACCAACACCAACACCACCAACTACCTGTAATGCACCAGAACCTGTATTTGTACTAGCTAATGCACTGGTGATTGATATTGGGTTAGTTGTGCTAGCACCGCGGCTAGTTACGCTTTGTAGTGTGCTGGAATCCCAGATCGTAATATTACCAGTACTGGTAGTGATTACTGTATCTGTGCCTGCTGTTAAACTTGTTACACCTAAGTTAGTGAATACTACATTACCACTACTTGTGCTTACTCCAATATATGTACTACCTGTAGCTGTTGTAACACCTGTGTTGCTGATAGTAAATGTTGTCGCTGTACCTGATGTAGCTACGTTAGTTAGACCAATTCCAACTCCAGCTGTAGGAGTTACACTGGTAACTACCCTATTACCACTGTCAAATACACTACCGCCAGATATGCTGTTAGTAGCTGTAATGTTATTGTTAACTTGTAAATTAGCACCAACGTTTAAGTTACCACCGATACCAACACCACCTGTAACAACCATCGCACCGCTTGTTGAACTGTAGCTAGGAGTAGTTCCTCCGACTGTTAGTATGTGTGTGCTAGGATTGAATGATAGTGAACTATCAGTGTATTCTGGACTATATCCCGAAGTTGTGTTTAGGAAACCAACATAGAAATTAGCGTTAAGATTTGTAGTTGTGCTTAAAATGTTTAATGCATTTGTCGCTGTACCACTAGCACTGGCATTTGGATTTACCCAAGTTGCTGTCGTACCGTTACTGGTCAATACATAACCAGCGATAGGACTTATAGAGATAAAATTAGTCTGTCCTGGCAATAATTGATAAGGAATACTACCGACCGCACCACCTGCTAGGTTAGTAGCTGTGTTTGCACTTGTAGCATTACCATAAACAGTACCGCCTACATATAAATCTTTACCAATACCAGCACCGCCTGCTACTTGTAGTGCTCCTGATGCGGTTGATACTGCATTTGTTGTATTAGTTACTGTAGTAACACCAGTGATAGCAACTGCGGCATTAATATAGCTGGCACCCGTAACAGCGATACCACCTGCTGTTACCTGTAAACCTTGTGTGGTTCCATTAGTCGTGCTACCTGCACCGCCTGATACTTTTAATATATTAGAAATACCAACGGTGTTGTTAAAATAGCTGTCGCCGTTTACTGCTAGACCGCCATTGTTAATTATTAATGACTGTGTTCCTACAGTACTTGAGCTAGCTGTACCGCCTGTACCGCCAACAAATACTGTACTATTAATACCAACACCACCTAATACCTGCAAGTCACCTGTATTAGTATTTTGATTATTAGTAGCATTACCTACAAGTTTAACAGCACCTGTTTTGAATGTACCGTATGTTCCGCCAACGAAATCACCTGCGGCATTTTCTGAACCAGTAGCATACCATTCTAGATTTTTACTATTATCTGCTAAAATCAAAGCGGCATTTTGATCGCCACCGTTGTAGTAGTGTATACGTATACCGATGTCTTTACCGTCATCGCTCGCCCAAGTTGATCCAACACCACCTGGTGGTACATGGATTTCTAATAAGTTATCTGTGTAATATGTATTTGTAGAGTATACATAAGTTGCAGGACCGTTAAATGTAACAGCACTACTGAATGTTGCTGGACCACCAACTAACAATGATCCCTGTATACCTGCACCACCAGCGACGTATAACGCATTGCTAACTGTAGTGCCTGTGCTGGCCGCAGTACCCATAACAACGAGGTTGTTACCGAAATATCCACCACCTGCTACTTGTAAACTACCTACTCCTGCTGTAGTTGCCTGTGCGTTTGATGAACTAATTAATTGACCAGCGACAACATTTCCGATTACACCTACACCACCTGATACTAATAATGCCTGCCCCGTGTTGGTAGTAACAGAATTTAATGTGCTTTGAATTACTGTCTGTCCACCGATTAATGCGGTTCCGCCAACACCCAATCCACCATTTGGTATAGACAATGCATTTGATGCAGTAGTTGATACACTGGCTGCAGATCCTGCTATAACTTCTGCATTAGCATAAATGGTTTTCGCTACTCCTAAACCACCCGCTATCGTTACGACACCGTTTGTCGTTGTTGTAGCGTCAACTGTATTTGTAAACGCACCGGCAGCGGCAGTTATGAGTCCTGCTATTGAAGCAGTTGTACCTACATTTAAACTACCTTGTATACCAACTCCGCCCGCGACTGTTAATGCACCTGTAGTGCTTGATATGCTCGCTGTGGCATTCGTAATGCTGATAGCATTGGTAGTGGAACTACCTCTGTTTGTGATCGACTGTAAAGTGCTTGTATTCCATATAGTAACAGCACCTGTACTAGTATTAACCGCTGTATCAGTTCCTGCATAGATAGCAGTAACACCTTGGTTAGCCAAAGTACCTTGGGTGATAACTTGGCTACCGCCTACATATAAGTTCCCACCAATATAACCTGTTCCGCCTACTCCGAACCCGCCTGCTATCTGTAATGCACCTGTGTTTGTGCTAGATGCATTGGATTGATTGGTAAGATATGTGACACCGCTGATAGCCAGTGCACCGTTTATATAGCTGTCGCCTACTATAGCGGCACCACCACCATTAACGATCATCGTCTGTGTAGTAATGCTAGAAGTAGATCCTACGCCAACGTATATTGGATTAATACCAAATTGCGATTTACCGCCAGCGTTTATATTTTGTCCTACACCTAATCCGCCTGCGATTAATGCGGCTCCGGTGTTAGTTGATATTGAGGTAGCAGTACCTTGTACTGTTAAGCCTGATTTAACTATAAAATTATTTGGTATTGATGACATTTTTTAATTTTCCTTATACACCGATTGATGTTCTTACTACATTAATTGTTTTTACTGTTGTATCATATCCTGTAAAATACAATATTGCTTGATTGTTTACGATATTTGCTGTAAAATCCCCTAATGGAGATCCTGTAGATATAATACCGTACTGACTAATATACACATTTCCAGAATTGTCGCAGAGTAAAGCTATTTCTACAAGATAGAATATGTTGCCATCTTCTATCTGTACCAAACTCTTTGCCGATCTGTATTTTGTAACATCAAAACTATCAACCGATGTTGGATTTGTAGTATTTACCACAGTAACTGAAGATTGCATGGCACTGTTACCAACAATGACTGTGCTGTTAAATGTGGCTGTGTTACTTACAATTAGGTTTCCACCTATTGTTGCCGTTGATGTTATTCCTATATTGGTAGCTGTTATGCTACCATTAACCTGTAAAGTATGTACTCCGTTATCAGTAGTGGTGTTAATTATCACGTGACCTGTGGTTTTTGCCACAACTAACCTATAGGCATTAGCTACATCGTCATGTAATGTAAAGTTTCCTTCATTAACCGCCGCACCACCTTGCCCTGCTCTGTTGCTTCCACCTAGATCAAAAGTAAAACTCTGCCCATTCAGGCTGGTATTACTAAATGTTAGACTGCTATAACTAGTTCTGGCATTAGATTGTATGTTTATACCAGTCGACGGAGTCGGACTGTAGCTATTATCTTTTACCAATAGATTATTAATTACGGTAGTAGTCGTAGTTCCTATACTCAGTGCCGCAGGATTTCCTGTGGTCATCCCTTCTGTAAAGAAATTTATTGGACTACTATTTCCTATGTTGAAGCTAGGTACTCCAGGATTTAAGTAGATGTAAGCAGAACCCTGTCCGTAGTTACCGTTAGTTCTATTGCTACCACTAATACCAAATTCTACATAATTGGTTGCATCGTTCTGTAGTGTATATGCCGCATAGGCATTTGTTCCTGTATTAACAGTTCCACTATAGTAACTGCTGGTAGTATTATATAATCCAATAACTTCTACAGGGTAATATAGTGGACTTTCAACAACTATAGAAGTTAATACTGTTTCTGCACCAACTGTTAGATTTAATATTGTGGCTGTATTGGCAGCGACATCAGTGCTGTACATACGTCCATAGACATTAACGTCGCCTTGTACTCCTATACCGCCAGCAACAGTTAACGCACCCGATTGACTGTTAACACTATTGGTAGTATTTGTTATAATAATCGGCTGATTCGTAGTGTTACCTGTCTGTGTAACACTCTGTAAATTGCTGGTATTCCAAATTACAACATTTCCGCTAGCAGTACTGACTTGTGTTCCTGTTCCTGCTATGATCGTAGCGACTCCAAATTGTCCAAAACTAGCCGAAGTAAGTATTGGAGCACCATTTGAGAAGATAGGACCAGCATTCAAAGTACCAGTGATGTTGGTATTTGAGTTTATTTGTACTGTTCCGTTAAAGGTAGCACTATTCGATATTAAAACACCGGTCTTGAATGTACCTAACTGACCGACGAAGTCGCCGGCGTTGTTCATTGAACCAGTACTGTACCACTGTAAATATCCAGTGGCGTTGTCTCTTCCTAAGAAAGCCTGAGTAGCTGTAGAACCGACATAGTAATTGTATAGCTGACCTATGTCCTTGCCATCATTAAAAGTCCATGTAGCTGTATTGTAATGTAGTCCAAATACATTACTACTTAGGTTGACTCCGCCAAAAAACGTAGAAGAATTAACGACAGTTAAATTATTTCCAATGTTTACACTATCGGAAACACCTACACCACCGGCTACAACTAATGAACCTGTTGCTGAATTAACACTGTTAAATCCACCATTTAAAAATATCTGCTGACTAGTTGAATTACCTCTGCTGGTTACAGACTGTAATGTACTGATATCAGATATTATGAAAGAACCAGTAGTAGCACTATTAGCCACTGATATGTCTGATCCGGCGTATATCTGTACATTACTGTATCCACCTGATCCGCCCGATCCTACTAATACACCGTTGCTATAAATGTTTCCGGCATATATATTTCCACCTACACCCAATCCACCGGTGATCTGTACAGCACCAGTAGCAGTTGATGTAGCTTGTGTGTTATTTGTAACAAGTAATTGGCCGCTCATTACTAAGTTGCCGGCGATACCTGCACCACCTTTTACTTGTAAGGCACCTGTATTAGTGCTGATGCTGTTAGCACCGCTGAATATTCCATTTACAGCGTATACGTTTGCCCATCTAAATGCTGTACTACCTAAATTGTAAGTGTTATCAACGCTAGGTATTAGATTTCCAGCACTCTTCCAACTGCTAACTCCATCATATAGTAAAGATATATAAGGACTTGCTGACGGACCAACTGTTATTCCGCTACCTAGTGCTAGTACAGCAGGACTTGTAGTAGTTGATAATGCTACAACGGTCCTACCGATAACAGTAGTTTGGTTAGTTACATTAGTCTGCGTACCTATAACATATAGATTTCCATATATCCATGTGTTACCACCAACTGTTAATCCTGTCTGTATGCCAGCACCGCCCGAAACATACAAAGAATTGTTAGCTACAGTACTGGAACTGTAGTTGGTTCCTGTTACCTGTAAGTTAGTGAATATACCGTTATTAGATACAAGAGTGCTATCAGCTTCATTTGTAATGTTGATATTGCTAGCACTGATAGTTCCGCCAATATATGCGTTGCCGGCTACTCCTAAACCACCTGCTATAACAACTGATCCACTGTTTGTAGCAGTTGTATTGGTTAAATTATTAAAGAAAACTGCATTAGTAGTAGTGTTACCGTTAGTAGTAACCTGTTGTAGCGTTTGATTTGCTATGTTTGGATCTACCCAAACAACCACATTGCCTGTAGTGCTACTAACTCTTGTACCTGTACCTGCGGTTAAACTAACAACGCCTGTGTTAGTTAATATTACAGTAGGACCTGTACTAGTTGATTCGCTTAATCCGGGGCCAACTAATATACGACTGACTACTCTAGTAGCGTTATCGTATACTCCGCTAGCATACATCGTACCAGTAAATGACGCATTTCCAAGAGAAGTTACATTTCCGCCGACATATATGTCTCGATTAATGCCAACCCCGCCTGCAACAGATAACGCACCGCTATTTGTACCAGTGGTGTTTACAGTTGATAAACTGTTGATCCTACCGCCTGCCCATAAATCTCCACTTACACCTACACCGCCTGCTACAGTTAATGCACCAGTAGTAGGACTAACAGATATACTTGTATCGTTTATGTAAGTGGCTGTGTAAACTTGGAAATGTCCGCCGCCTGGTGTATAGATAGATATATCTTGACCAGATGTATACTGTATCAAATTTCCAGAATCAAATACAATATTACCTAATACATTTGAATATTGTATAAGCGTAGTGGTGCTAACAATTATTGTAAAGCCTGTTGAACTACTAGGCGTGGGGACTAGTGCCGGTTGGGCACCTGATAGTGTTAAAAAATCACCACTACCACCACTTGAAAGTACTGCACCACTTAGTATTGTTGGCATCTTATATCTCTATTATGAGTTAGCTGTTTCTAATATACTTAGTACTATCTTACACACATTCGGAGCACCAGCATATGCAACTACACTATCTAAACTTTCTACGATCATCTTACCACTAATCATGTTAGCACTATCATTTCCAGGCAACGTAAAATTTTTCACTACTTCAGTTGTTACATTAGCTGCCTGTCCTCCATTGCCTTGTGCATCTGGTAAAATAGGAAGATTCCTGTAATGTGCCAAACTAACCTGTTGATTAGAATTTGATATGTTTGCTACGTTAGCCATCAATATGATAGCTGTAACACCGACTGGTGCTGTATATACAAAAGTATTTGTAATAGTTGTTAATATCGCTGTTTTTGTCTTAAAGACATTTAATGGTAATGCTGCCATGTTATTATCCTGCCTCGATTGCTAATATAAACGGTGTTAGGTTAGCAAACAAAGATTTTGTAAATGTTCGTCCGCTTAACACACCAGTTGCCTGACTGATAACCAATTCAGGTCCAATCCTAAAATCTCCGTTTTGATCTGTTGATGTATAAAATACCTTACCACCGTCCAACATGATCACTTCTTGTGTCTGTACAGGATCTGCTATACCCCATTGAGGTAGTGCACCGTAGTTAGTTCCCGCACCAACATATTCAAATAAGTATCCCGACGCACTGATATAACTGCGTTGATAGAAATTAACTGTAGAACCATCAGGGAATAGTGCTGGATCTGTAACACTTTCTTCCAGGTTTACTAGATGATAAGTGCCTCCTCTAGACCAATAACTTAATCCGCTATATACGGCATTATAATTTCCGCCAGTCTCTAGGTCATATATGATCTGTTGTAGTATTAACCTTACATCTCTAGCACACTTAGCCTGCATAGTTCCTAGGTCATAATAGCTGTCAATAAATGATACTAGCTCTGCTTTCAAGAACGGTATATTGGCTACCAAAGCATTGGCGGCATTGATCTTATTAACATCAGTAGTTTCAGCCAATCCGATCGGAGTCTTAGAACTTACGACACTCGGACCGTTCTGTATGATATTAACCAATAGATCTATCTCACTTTGTATGATGCCTGCATCGGTACTATTACCAACAGCTCCGGGGATAACCTGTGTTACTCCGTATTGATAAACTGTACCTGTCGTTATTCCTTGTACTACATAAGGTATCAACTCTCTTAGGTATTCGTAGGCCGCAGTGGTCTGTGTTAATTCGTTAGAGATATTTGACGATGTAGTACTATATCCATAATAGTAAACTCCACTTTGGACAGCCTGTCTATTTCCGCCGTAGGCTAAATCAAAACTGATGCTGTCGATAATATAACCGACATCTCTATCACAGGTCGTCGTGTTGTATGTAAAGTTACGTTGATATTTGTTATTGATATAGGCTATAATTTCTGCCTGTATAAATGATCTATTGGTTTCTAATATATTGTATGCTGTGATTACATTAGGATTAGTATTTTCTGTTAGTCCTACAGGAGTTTTATTAGTTACCACTCCTGGACCATTACTTACGATATTAATCAATGTAGCTATTTCGCTAGCCAATGTAGCCGCTTCGCTAGCAGTAGCAGGCAATCCACTGATTACTTGAGATTGTATGTTACCAGGACTAGGAACCACTGTTTGATTAACAACAATAGCCTGTACGATAGTGCTTAAATGATTATAAGCATCGATTACTATTGGTACTTCAAACGGTATCGCTGTAGAGTTTCCATTATATCCATAATAGTAAACACCACTCTGTACTGCTTGTCTATTAGCTGGTATTGAATTAGAATAAGGATGTAATAAATCAAAGGCCACGCTATCTATAATATAACCTACATCTCTAGCACAGGTCGTAGAGTCATAAACAAAACCTGTGCTTTGTGCTAGAGAATTTACATATGCTATTACTTCTGCTTTGAGATAATTTAGGTTAGTTAATAATATGTTGTAGGCATTTTTTACAGTCTGAACATTTGAAATCGCTCCATTAGAAACGATAGTATCGGTTACACCAGATGTTCCATTCTGTAGGATATTTAGGATAACATTAAAGTCTGCCGCAACAGTATTTGCCTCTGAAGGTGTTGCTGTGTTAGTATAAAATACGATTTGAGAAACTGTTGATTGATAGCGGACACCACTAGTGTCACCTAATATAACTTTTTGTGCCAGTGTACTTAGATATGTGATAGCCGCAGTAGTTGTTGTTATTTCGCGGCCGATCGCTCCGGTGTATCCATTTTGATTCCAATATTGTAAACCTGCAAATGTTGTTTGGCTGTAATACTGTGATGGGTACAATAAATCGAGTGCGATAGAATCAACTATCAATCCTACATCCCTACTACACTTAGTTTGGTTATAGCTGAAATTATTATTAGACTGTATATAAGCTTCGACTTCTGCTACGAAATAGGCCTTGTTTGCCTGTAATAAACTAAATGCCGCCTGTACAGTCTGTGATGTGCTAGATGTTAGACTGTTAGGAACAATTTGATCTGTTATACCTGCTGTTCCATTTGTTATGATATTGGTAATAACTTGGAAATCAGTAGATATAGTATTAGCTTCGTTGGTAGTAGCAGTTGTATTTTGTGTAACCTGTGCTATAGTATTTTGCCAACGTGTGCCTGTTGTTATATTTTGTACTACCTGTTGTGCTAGATAACTTAGATAGTTGATAGCCGCTGTAGTTGTGCTGGCTTCATTTGGAATAGTCGAGGAAGTCTGATTCCAATATTGTATACCAGCAAATGTAGTTTGGCTTGTTCCGCCGAACAATAAATCTTGTGCTAGTGCATCTATGATTAAACCAACATCTCTCTCGCAGGTTGCTCTGTTGTAATTAACAGCAGGACGCAGGCTAGTAATATATGATATCGTTTCTTGTGTGATGAATTCTGAATTAGCTTCGATCAATGTTATAGCACTACCAGCACCGCTAGGTATAGTGCCTGTAGTTACTATATTAGGAGCACTAGTTACTCCGTTCTGTACGATATTTTCTATAATACTAAATTCGTTAGCTACAAAACTAGCCGCACCGCCTCCGCCCGCTACTCCAAGATTAACATATTGAGTTAATGTTGAATATGTAGTCACTGTGGTATTAGCTATAACATTCCGTGTCAACGAACTGATAAATTCTAAGGCCGCTACTTCTTGTCCTGATATTCCAGGAATTACACTATCACCGACCGGTACAGGATTTGGATAAACGGTACTAGATAAAACTGTATAATAGGCATTACCGCAGGTATATACATTGAAATAGTTTGCGTTCGTTGGATCTCCTCCACCGCTCGTTAACGCTTTATTAAGTGTTATTGATTGATATCCTACATCAGTTACAACTGTTCCTGTAGCACAGTATGGAACACCGTTACTATCAACTTTACTGCCGTATTGATCGACTACATAAACAGTTTGTCCAATAGATACTTGTGAAATGCTTTCTGTTGCTATTCCGGCGATAGTAATTGATCCAGTTGTCAGTGTGCCTGTATTAAAATTGCCTTCTAAGAATCCAGGTAACCCTTGATTGTTAGTATGTCCTACTGGAGGTTCAACTTCCATAATTAGAGCGATATGTGGCCTGTTGGCACTATCTGGAACGAATACTAATACCTGTCCGCTACTTGTTGGAAAATAACCATTTGGGTAGTATTCGCCGTTGGTGATAAAATATGGGCTACCGGGATTATACACAGTTCCACTAAATTCTCTCTTACCATAGCTCTTAGCTACTAGACAGTAATCACCAAAGTTGCTGTTGGAGTTTGTAATAGAAGCGATACCACCTGTGTCAACTTCAACGGCTGTTGAACAGAAAATAGTAAACACTGACACTAGCTGGGCATAGCCGTTATTGATAATGTGTATGCCTCTTCCACCTTGATTGACCTGTGTATAGGCATCATAAACGAATGATTGTATCGGGCTACGTTTACTGACCACAGCACCGTCTACTAAACTTCCGCCCATCGCACCTAGCGGATCAACTCTACGCTGTGACCATTGATCTGGAATATCTTTAGTTTGTAGAGGATATATATAAGTATCTCCAAAATATAATGCCGCATTAGTTGCCGAACTAACTGTAGGTTGATTGATAGTTACGGTGTAATTATTTCCGGAAATATTATTAACTGCGAGAACTTTTGGTGCGACTTTAATATCGTCACCTGTCATACCTGTTGGAGCAAATACTGCGGCACCTTGGAAGAAATGAGGAGCTACTTCTACACCGTTAGTGATAATATTGTTTATAGTATCAAAACTGCGTCTTACATTCTGTGCCGCAACTATTCCACCACTGAAATATGTATTAATAACCTGTGATACAGGATTGCCGGATTGTGCGGTGACTGCTGTATTATTAATAATACTTAGGCATATGTCCCTGGCATGTGAAAGTGCGGCAGTCGTTGTGCTTTCTTGTCCGACGATTTGATCATATCCGCCTTTCCAATAACTGAAAGCGGCTTCCAATGTTTTCATGTTTCCGCCAAGTATTATGTCTTGGCTAACAGCATCTACGATTAATCCAACATCTCTATAACAAGTGGCCGTATTATAAACAAATGTTGGGTATGAATTGGCTATCCATGCTAATGTATCTGCTTGTATAAATGTCCTGTTCAATTGCAACAATGTCTCAGCACTCATAAAATCGCTGTCTATTGAAGCACTTATATATTCCGTAGGTGCTGATGAAGGACCACCTAATATGATAGTATTGATAGTAGAGATGTTAGCAGTAATACTGGCTCCAGCGATACTGCCGTTAGTCAGTGCTGTGTTAATAACTTGTGCCTGTGTGCTACTTGATCCTAATAGATTAGGTGCAGTAGTATTATTAATGATATCTTGTGCTAGAGTATTAATGTAGGTAATCGCTGATGTCGTTTCTGTTTCTTGCCCTGCGATGACACTGGTAACTCCATTCCAATATGCTAGACCACTTTCTACAGATTTTTGGTTACCACCGAATGCGGCATCATAGGCTAAATTCTGTACGATAATTCCAACATCTCTATAACATAGTGCTTGGTTATAAACAAATCCAGGATATTGTTGATTAACATATGCTACGACTTGTTCTTGTATAAAAGGTTGGTTAGCTAATAACAAGGTCCTAGCACTAAAGAATCCCGCATCTTGTTGTCCGCCATTGATGCTCATTCCAGCTGTAACAGTTCCGGAAGATACAGCTATTGTGATAGTCGTTGTATTCGCATCCCAAGAACCTGTAGCTACTGCTAAAGGTAATTGTACGGTTTGGTTAGGAACAAATAATGTGCCGTCGTTTAACCAAGGACCGCTTTGATTAGTACAGTTTTGAATATAAGGAGAATGGTATACGTCAATAGGATTACCATTAGCATCCCCATTGGGTGGGAAAGCGGTAGCATAAGCACCTCTATTGTAACCATTAGCATATGTTCCTGGTAATAATCCACTACGTCCATTTAAGAACTGCATCTGTGCTAGATAACAGCCACTTTGTAAATGGAATAGATCCTGAGTCTTGTTGATAGGCTCGATGCTGGTCGTTCTTAGATCACTACCGATAATACTTGTATATGGTTGTAATAGTAAAGGATTATTTTCGAGATAGTGGCCTGGTGATACTTTGATACTTGTACCTGGAGCATAATAAGGAGATTTTAATGCACCACCTATAGTACGGCAAGCACGACTTGGATCCATCGCACGGCCATCGTTAGTATCATCACCATCCATTGTAACATACAGAACATTTGTAACTACAGGTGCAGTACCTAATGGATTACTGCCATTAACTTTTATATTTCCGTTAACCTGTAGATATCCACCTGCAGGGTTTACATTGATCGGTCCTGATTGATTTGTTAAGAGATTAGCATAGACATTGTTAACAAACGCTTCTGCCCAAGCAGATGCAGTTGAACCTATATTATATTTGTTATCAGTATTAGGAATTAAATCGCTGGCAATTTCTGCATCAACAACTAAGGTGTCTGTAACTGTACTACTACCTAATACGATATTTCCTTCAGCAATAATATTGCCTTGAGCTATAATCGTGCCGCCGACATTTAAATTACCTTGTATGCCAACACCGCCATTTACTAGTAATGCACCGGTTGTGGTGCTAGTACTAGATGCTGTACTTGTTACTAATAATAATTGTGTAATTAACTGGCTAGAACTACTATCAAATTCTAATCCTAGATTACTAAATGGTAGAGCATATCCTGTACTAGTTGAAGCTAATATAGGATAGTAAATTCCAGTAAGCGTATTAACAATATTAATAGTACTAGCAGTAAAGGATGTATTGGCTAGTGTGCTAGTAGATATATTTCCATAGATATATCCGCCAACATAGATGTCTTCTCCTACACCTACACCACCGTCGATGACTAATGCACCAGTGTTTGTGCTTGTAGAATTTACTGTGCTAGTTACTGTTATTGAGCTAGCGGTTACTATGTTTAATATACTGGTATTTGTAACAACTAGATTATTGATACTTGCTACATCTGTTACATTAAGATCAAATGTTGTTGCAGTTGTTGTAACGTTTAATACTGTAACTGTTTCTGTACCGACAATTAAATTGTCAATTGTGGCAGAACTTATATTGGATACATTAACAAATTCTGTACCAGTTACTACTAGATTTAGTGTAGTAAGTGTAGAATAAATCGTTAAATCTTTAAATGTAGTATCTCCGCCTACATTTAAGTTTCCACTGATTCCAACTCCGCCGTTAACTACTAATGTACCGCTATTGGTTCCTGTGCTTTGTATACCGCCGGTTAGCGTTTCTGTTAATGCAGTTAGTGTATTAAAATTGCCTGTGCCGCCTACCCATAAATCTTGAGATATGCCTACACCGCCTTGTACGACTATCGAACCAGTGTCTGTTCCTACAGAATTTACACCCGCTGTAACTGTTACTATACCAGTAGCTGTTACTGTGCTGTTTAATATTATCGGTGCTAGTCCAGTTGGACTAATGATAGCTGGTCCAACAGTCGTTGCGATCGTATTGCTAGAGATTGAGAAATTGCCGATAGTGGCAATTCCTGTACCTGTAGTTGTTTGAACTACACGTAATTTTTGTGCGTTTATTGTTCCTGCTACATCTAATTCATAAGCAGGAGTAGATGTCTGAATACCAACAAATCCGTCAGTAACATCTAAGTATAAAGTGGGGTTTTCGGTTAAACTACTGGTGTTATAAAAGGCCAGCGGTATATTATCACGGAATAAATTCTGTTGTAGTAACGGACCGGATATGCGACCAACAGCCATGTAGATAAGCTCCTAAACCACCGTGTTTCACGGATAACCACCTTGCATAGCGGGTTTACCACTGTATGTTCTGCCGAACTACATAGCATCACAGTTATTTATACAGAAACGGTTTTATCAGTTATTAGTGGGGGCAAAGTTATCGAACCCCAATAGTGCTGTAATAGTCTTATCGGGAGGAGGACTGGTAAAACTAATGTAGGTAGTAGCAGTTGTTCCTGGACCAGTAGTTAAAGTATAGTTAGTTATTGGTATCTGATAGACGTTTTCAACATAGATCATTACATTTTGTGGTTTAGTAATATCTACATTATAGGCTAATGGTCCAAACACTGAAGTAGTATAATCACCGGTGCCGACATTTTGACAGATAATGTCATCTTGCCTATTCATTTTAATTTTTTCCCAGCCTGTTCCTTCTCCAGCTATATTGTATATTTCGCTATCATTAGTTGTTTGATTGTACCTTACGACTCCATTAACAGGATAGACAGCACGATCAGCTTCTGCTCCGGAAGGTAACTGCATTCCAACTTTTGTAGTTGTAACGATAGAGCTATCAATAGCTACAGCAAAACTACTATCTGTAGGATTGAAGCGATTTAATACTAGACGTTTTGTGTATTTCATTATATGTTCACAGAGCTAATAGTTGCGGCTACATTAGGAGTGGCACTAGATTGTGCATATATCGTGTCACCCGCACTTAATATTAATTTTTCAGTATCTAGGGTGAATGTTTCTGATGCTGGTAAAGGCAATTCGTATAGTATCGTAGTAGCTGGGCCGACTGTAGACGGATTACCTAAATTATCTTGTCCTACTACGTAGACTGTTAGTAGATCATCTACAGTATCTGTATTACAAAATATCATTGTAGTGATAGCTGAATCATTAGTAGCCGTAAAAATAGCTGTAGTTTGACCTAATGATATTAGTGAATTAGTTATTGCCATATCTTTTACCTTAAAATATTATCCCGTATACGATAGCTTTTTTCCTGCTGACTAATTCGTCAGCACCGTTTGTATTTACAAAGTACACTCCTGTGCCACCTCCGCCTACAGTGCTAGAACTGTAAAAATTTGTATAATTCGTACTTGTGGGAATCATAGGCGTTTGTAATATACTAAATCCGCTATCCATTTGAACTACTCCCATACCTGCAGGAGTTAATTCAATATTCGTGTTTGTTTCTGTTCCGGTGCTGGTAACTCTAATTGTACTATTAACAAATGTTAAATTTTGAAATTGTGCTGAGCCATCTTCGATCTTTAATACTATATTTGTACTAGTTCCTAATGCACCGATGATCTGATTAGTGGTACTAAAATATTGGCTTACTGTACTAACGCTGTTATCTAATATTTCTATAAAACTATTACCGACCAATATTTTCTGTGTTAGTGTTGTTCCTACCGCTAGTTGATTGTCAACATATTGTTTGTTAGGAATATCATCATTATCTAAAACATTACTGGCGTAATTAATAGTTCCTTTAACTGTTAGTATAGCATGAGGATTTTCTGCACCTAATAGATTTAATGCTATCTGATTAGGAGTCCTAATCGCCTGTACTTCGATAGCACTACCAAATTCATTTCCTGGATAGTAATTTTGTCCAGCAAATCTCCACATACCTGTTGTACTAGTAGTAACAGCTCTGCTGGCATTTGTTATAGTTACACTGTCATCATAAAGCAAGAATGCACCATATTGAGTGCTGTCACTATGACCCCTAGCTACCATTAGTCCTGATGTCTGCTGAGGAAAATTTGGAGTAGTTCTAGTAATACCTGATCCAGAAACAGGACCTGGTTCGCCTTGATTTAGCACTAACACTGTGCCTGTAACTATTACGTTTACGCTGTCGACATTAGTTTGTGTTCCAAGGACTGTTAAATTTCCAGTCAATACAGTGGAGGGGCTGTCAAGTGTGATGCTTCCATTTTGGGCTTGTACATTATAACTTCCCTGCACTCTTAGAACATCAGTAACCATTATTTTTTCCTTTACTGTATTTATTGTTACCAGACACGGGCCTGTACCTGTATCATGTTAGGAGTATCTCTATGTGGCCAATTAATGTTGCTCTGATACCTTAACAATAAACCAAAATTTCCGCTGTTTAATATGCCGGAACTTATCTGTTCAAAATTCCAAGTGTCTCCACTACCGCCGTATGTTTTAATATTAGAAAGATCACCGTCGGCTTTGCTACCACCAACTTGCTCTCCGTTATACCATAGACCTATAGTTTCATCTAAGATTCTACCTTTCCTTTTGAGATTTATATAAACTTCAAATCCGTTTATAGGATCGGTGATATCATCCCAATGGAATCCCGTCATTACGAGATAATAGCTTTTTGTCTGTATATTGCTTAAACGAAGATCGTCGGCGATAGTTGATAAATCTATCCTCGTACGGACCTGTTTTATAGACGTAAAATCAGAGCCGACTCCTAACCAATCTATATGTTGGGGAACTTCTCCGTATTGGGTTATTGAGGTAGGGTAAGACCAGTTACTAGGCATGAAGTATTTACCTACAAGAAAGGGCTCCGAAGAGCCCTTGGGGTTTAATCGTGATGATTAATTTTGTGCTTCTACAACTGCTAGATAAATCGGATATGGTGTTCCGCTTGCTTTATCATAAAATACAGTGCCTGCGGTCCCTTGGATGTAAGCAACTTCTGCAGTTAATCCTAGTGTATATTCGTAACGAGCTGGGTTACTGCTGTTCGTCCAAACATAGCGGTTGGTGATTCTAAACGCATACTGTGTACCTTGACCGTTATAACCTATTGAGATATACATTTGATTTGCGGCTAATGAGCTGCCTTCGATTAATGTACATCTTGTTCTTGTTGAGGCACCGCCTGCAACACTTTGAACATCGAACTGTTTACGACCACGTTGCTTGATAATATATCCATCGTTATATTGACTTCCGCCTGCAGTTTTAAAATGCACTTGGATAGTACGAGGTGCGGCAACAACTGGGTTTCCGGCTACACCGCCTAGTGCAGTAAATGTATTAGTATTGGTGCTGTTCTGCCACGTTACTAATCTCGGGCTGATCTGTGAATCGATTTGTATTGATGCACCGGTATATTCGGTGTTATCATATTTTGCTATTTTCATTCCTTTTGCCATTTTAACTTCTCCTTTAGTAATGTGGGTTCTAGCCACTACGCGGTTGGCACCGTCATAATCCATTGGACGATATATTTATAGGACTCAAAGAAAAAGGACTCCGAAGAGTCCTTTTTGCTTACCGAAAGTCCAGGATTACTGGAAGCTAACTGTTGAACTATTGATAGCAACTTTAGCTAGGTAGTCTGCGGCATTACCTAGTGAACTTGCTGTATTTGACAACTGAACATAGCCGTAGCGTGTTAAGAAGCCAACTACTGGTTCGAATGTTGCTGGATCTAGAACAACACCAGAACTCATTAAAGGAATATAAGGGCAATAGAACGCGGCAGCATCTGCCTCGCTAGCACCTTTATAACCTAAAAGAATTTGGTTATTGTTGTCTGTATCTGACTTGTATGCGTCAACATAAACACGCATAGCACCGTTCAATGTTCCAACAAATTTTGTATTTGTAGGAGCTTCGAAAGTACCTTCTGTAGTACGAGCAAAAGCTGATGTTGTTGCACTTTGTAGGATCGTTAGAGCCTGGTTAGATACAACAGCCCAGTTGGCTGCACCACGACGTGTTCTTTGAGCGATCAAGTTGGCAGCACGGTTGATAAGGATTGCCAATGCGGCGTGCTCATCACCAACGAATGTTGCTGTACCAGATACTAAAGATTGGTCATATGTTTCTTCAACTGAAGCCAAGCTACGTAGGCTTGTTAGAATCTCTTGGTCGATCTCAGCTGTAATTTCTTGTGCTAGAGCGGCCATGATTTCTGCTTCGATATCAATACCTTGTTGTGCTTGTGCGTCTTGAGCGGCTTCAAAAGTCCAACGAGCTGATAACTTACGTGATTTAGCTTCGACTGGTGCTTTCAAAATTTGGATGCTCATACGCTTACCTGGTTGACCCTCAAGCTGTGATGTTGCGGCAGCGGCAGGGCTTGCATCTGTGTTGTTACCAGAGTATGCACTTGCGATCTTGAATGGTGATAATGCCTCTTCACCAGCTACGATACCGTCACCTGATGATGTATCAGCATAACGAACACGTAGTGTATGAATTTGAGCTACTGGACCTGTCATTGGTTGTACACCGATGATTTCGTTAGCAATAACTGTTGGCATAACACGACGAATAACTGGAAGAATAACACGGTTAAGTGTTGCTACGTTACCAGAACTTGTAGCACCTGCTGTTGCGGCTTCTGCTAGATACTTACGTGTGTTTTCTAAGCAAACTTGCATAGAAGCACGACGGTTACCTTGTAGGCCTTCAAGCAGAGCTTCTTTGGTCTCGGACCATCTCTCATTTAATAATTGTGACATTTATGTCTCCTTGAATTTTTCTAAATTATTTTAGTCCCGCTAATTTGCGGATATCTAAAATGTTATCTAAGCCTACCTCGGGAGTCGGTGCTCCTCGATCTCCTGTTACAGCGGTACTTTCAGTTAGTGTAGTTTTATTAGCTACACGCTTTGTCTCGCCTTCCATTACTGCTGGTAGGTATTTCTCAAAAGACTCATTTAGTTTCTTTGTTGGTACTGATTCTAACAAATCTTTCATGAGTTTTCTTTTGTCAGCTCCCAAAGGTGCTAACAGCTCTCCCATCACTACTTTACGCTCCATTAAATCTTTAGCAACACGTAATTCGCGTTCTCTAGATTCAACGATAGTATCTTTTTGTGATAGTGCGTTCTTTGCTTCAGCAAGTGCGGCATCTTTCTTAGCGATAACCTTTAACAGTTTAGCTGTCTCAGATTTTTCATTTAGATAAGAACCGTTGTATTCCTGAACAAATGCTTCAAATATACGACGACCAAAGTTGTTTGTGCGTGCTGAATCAATATCTTCTTTCAATTGCTTGATTTCTGATGTTAATTTAGCTGTTACTGCGGCTTCAACTACTTTAGAACTACGTTGTATAAATTGTTTCTTGATAGATTCAAAGCGTGACTTTGCTTCGCGAACGAGTTTAACTTTCGTTTCAACTACGCTTTGCTTGTCAATGGCAAATTCTTTGATCTCTTTTGCTAGAGCATGGACTATGAATCCCTCTAGCTTTGCGAAGTTTTCGGCGACTTTTTTACGATCGCTTTGGAATTCGCCTAACTCTTTTGTCAGCTGTTTAATAACAAATGATTCCATTACTTTGGCATCATTTACCATCTTGCGTTGGTAAGCGACTTTAGCTTCCGCTAATGCACGTTTATCTTCAGCAAGTTCAGCCATTTCTGCGGCCAATCTTTCGCCTAACATCTTGTCGATTGCTTCAACTATGACACCTTTGTCGTGCTCATACTTTTGTGCAAATTCTTCACGAAGTTCTGCTGTGACTTGGTCGCGATTCTCTTGAATCTTTTGAGTAAAGGCAGATTCTAAGGCAGTGGTATGTTCCTCTGACAGAGTTCCTGATTCTACTAATTGTTTGAATGCGTCCAACATCTATTTTCTCCTCGGGCTTATTTTAGACCTTTAATAATTGAAAGAAGACTTTCTTTCAAATATTTCTGGGCCTTTGGATCTTCTTTTACTTCTTTAGCGGTTAAAAGTGCTCTATTGCCTCCACGCATGTTCATGAGATGTTCATAAACTGGTGTAGGATACGCACCCGGTGCGCTGGGTTGAGCAACTATGTCTACTGTAATAATCTCAAAATCTGCTACTTGGCCAGTCCTGTCATCAACGTTACCGCTGCCTCTGGAACTAACACCTAGTTTTACGCCGGCTTCAAGCATAGTACGAATTAAGTTACCCATCGGTGTAGGCAGGATTTTCATCTTGCTATAACCATTTGGGCCGTCCATCCACATATCTGTAATCATGTGAGACACACGGTCTAAATTTACTTTTAAGTCATCAGGATGATCAACTTCCCCGAGAACACTGTAACCATTTTGTATCTGATCATTAAGTGTTTTTACTGCATTAGTAATCTCACTTACTGGGTATACACGTTGATTAGCATTTTTGATACCACCTTGGATAGCGATGCCTTTTAGATAAAGATTTTTACCGTCTTTATCATCAGACTCCATTACCACACGGGCTTGATCAAAACTTAAATGTTCTCTTAGGTAGGAAAGTTTCATCTAATTATTTTTTGTAAGGTTGTAGGAAAGGTTTTTTGCTACCTTGTGCATCGCTAGTTTGACCAGCTTTGTCACCTGTACCTGAACCTACTGGTCCTGGAGTTGTACCTTTACGTTCAGCTCCGTGTCCTTTCTTAACAGCTTCTAAGGATGCACCATCTTTCATTTTAGCTTTGGCACTGTTAGCTAGATTCTTAGTTACACCTTTAGTGAATTCACCTTGTGTGTTACCAACTAAACCACGGCTACCTTTATCTGCGTTAGTGCTTGTACCTGTCATTTCGCCTACGCCTTTACCACCTTGAGCGATGTTTTTAGCGTTTGCTTTTGAGTTAGGCATTGTAGCTTTAGCATTGGTGTTAACTGTGCTTGCACCTTCTTTAGGAGAAGGATAGTTCTCACCAGTGTGACCGCCAATGTTTACGCCTTGGGCTTTTTGTGAACCTTTTTCCCAGTCGTTACCAACTGTTTCACGGTATTCACGTAGTCCCATGCTTTCCATTGACTCGTCTTCTTCGTCGTCTTCGTCGTCTTCCTCTGAATCTTCTTCATCATCAAAGTCATCTTCGCTGTCATCTTCGCTGTCATCTTCGTCACCGAAAGGATTAGCTTCGCCGTCATCTTCTGGCTCTTCTTCTCCGCCTTCTCCGCCCATTAGTGCTTCGAATTCGGCTTTTAGTTCTGCTAGTGCATCTTCTAGATCTTGAACATCGTCTTTAGTAGCTGGTGCACCGCCATCTTGGCCGCCCATGTCGTCCATGTCGCCGCCCATATCGTCATCGTGACCAACTTCAACGCTGCCGACCATATCATCGGCAGCATCTCCGCCCATGTCGTCGTCTTCAGCACCGTGATCGTCAGATCCAAACATTTCTTCTAGATCTTCTTCATCGTCTTCTGCTGACTCATCCATTTCTTCGTCATCGTCTTCTGCTGACTCGTCCATTTCCTCATCATCATCTTCTGATGCTTCGTCCATTTCTTCGTCTTCTTCTTCTGCTATTAGGTTTTCGTATATTGTCCTAGATTTCTCAACAACGATTTCGTGGAAAAGTTCATTAGCTTTTTCAGTTTCTTCGTTTACGATTAAGTCTAAGAGCTGTTGCATCTTTTTTGACATTGCGTTTTATCTCCTGTGTTAGATCGGCAAGGCTATCAGGAGTATTTACAGTTGATTGATATTAGATGCGTGAAACAGGCCAAAAACGGCCGTTTTTGACTGCGATTGATGTTATTACTTCTAAAATATTTAGTTTTTAAACTAAAATATTATGTGACCAGTTTATTAAATGGCTGGTCCGCCCCCAAAACCTCCACCGCCACCCTCTTCTTCTACGGGGGTAGCATACATCATTCTTACTAGACTTAGGTCTTCTTTGGTTTCTTTTTCTCTAGCATCACCTGCTTTACGTAAATCGTTAAGCATACCTAATGTCAGTCTACTCTTACGTAGATCCTTGCTTTTGATAACACTGGTATCTTTGGTAATATCATAGCGATCATTTTCTTTAGGTTCGGCATGATCTTGGTCAAAGTATAAAAATTCTAATAATAACATATCAATATTTATTATAGACCGCCTGCGGAAGAACCACCAGGTGCTCCGCCGCCACCTGTATCCATAGGACTAGGTGCACCGGGCATTCCATCATCATCCATTCCCTCTGGAGGTGTGGCACTCTGCCCTAGCTCGTCGATATCTCCGCTGATACCGCTAGGAGTAACTCCCGCACTACGTAATTCAGCTTGTGCAGAAAGATTAGTTTTAGCATCGATATTTTCCTCTTTCCACATTTTTTCGTTTTCTGCGATTTCTTCTTGGCTAAGTCCTAGGAATCGTTTTAAGGCAAAACGCTTGCTGATATGCGGAACTCCTGCCATCGTAGTAAAGGTACTAACACGAGCACCATCCATTTCTGCCTGTCGATAGGCCGCAAAGTTCTGCGGTGGATTAAATTTAAGGTCGAATAAATTAGGATCTATATTGATGCCTTTTTTATTCATGTACATCTTAAACTGTATGTCAAAACCTTCATTCATCAGGCTTTGTAATCGTTCGCAGTATTTGTTAAAACGCAATTCTTGTATATAAGCTGTGCCTACTCTGCCATCGTTAAAACTGCTTCCACCGTCGTCTGGTCCTGTTGGTAAGTAGCTACTTGGAATACGTAATGCTCTGAATAGCTTGTTAGTAAAGAATCTAAGATCATCGATTTCTCCTAGGTTAGTACCGCCGGGTAGCGTGTCGATCTTACTGCCTCTACCTTCAGCTGTCTGCGGAAAATAATAGTCTTCAGTAATGCTTAAAGGGTTATAACTGCTGTCTACGACACTACTGCTACCACCAGCAACTGACGGTAAACGACGCTGATTTACTTCGTTTTTAACACGCTCTACGAATCCCATCGCCAAGTGAGCAGGCATATTTCCCACGTCGATGTAGAATACTCTACGTTCCGGAGCACGCATCACGCGATAGATAATGATAGCATCTTCGAGCAATTCTTTCTGCTTGTAGACCTTAAAAATACTTTCTAATAGGCTGTTTCCAAATGGAAAATTATTATCTAGTCCTTCTGATAAACTAATATGGATAACATGTTTTCCGTCAATCGCCCACTGGTTTTGATTGACTGTAAAACGTCCACCTGCACCGTTAGATCCGTTTGCACTACCTACCATACCACGTTGCTGTCCACCACCGCTGACATAACTCTGCAGTCCAGGTGCCATATTTTGATTAGTAGGATTGATTTGTGTAACTGTTAATGTCTGGAAATTAGGATTAATGTCACGTATGATATACTGTTCAGGCTGTTTGCCTTCGCTTTCATTAACGATAATCTTGTCAACTTTAGCTGGATCTACGTAGAACCAACTGAGATTTTCCGGATCACGGATAAAGAAACTATCTCCATATTTGAAAGCATTACGAACTATCTTAAAAATACGTGTTTGGAATTTATTCAGTTTAGTCCACTGCTGTAGATATTTTTTAATAATCTTGATTTCAGTGCTAGTAGCCTGCTCGTTGAATGAGATCTCAAATGGTGTGCCATTTTCTTCATTCATCTGAGTGCAAAATTCAGCTAAGATATCCAGTGCGGCATTTACCTCACTATCCATATCCATAGTATCGTACTGTCCATATCGTTCTAATCTATTTGGGTGTCCGGAGTAAACGTCAGGGAGATGACTGCTGTAATTTGTACGGCTAACTCCAGATCCGGATCCAAATCCCAATCCATTAGAACCACTAATCGGGCTCAGAGATCCTGATTTATTAACAGGAGTAAAGTAACGTTTCCATGACATAATATTATTGTGGTAGTAAATTTCCGTTTAATGCTTTAGTAGCCGATACATTATCTTTGGCATGCTTAGTCATTTCTTTCATATGATGTAACAT
>Ga0164296_1000931_pt1 | contig 32769 bp, 37 predicted proteins | sample GEODES057metaG_FD_113533 | JGI IMG/M metagenome (GOLD analysis project Ga0164296, IMG submission 113533) | Dystrophic lake water microbial communities from Trout Bog Lake, Wisconsin, USA - GEODES057 metaG | ecosystem: Environmental > Aquatic > Freshwater > Lake | place: USA: Trout Bog Lake...
AATCCAACAGACACGGCTAAATTTTTAAATGATGAAGTGATAAAAATGGCTAAGATCATCAAATCAAAAAACATTAAGCCAGAATAATATTTTGCACTGCCTGTCCATGCTTTCCCATGGATGGGCCGATGCTTCTGATTGAGGTCTTTTGAATTCACTGATTGATTACATAAATCAGCTAAACTATTTCAATGAATACAGCCTCTACTCCTCCAGCAGTTCCGCCAGCCACGCCACCAAAACTCTCACTCAACGCACTCAAAATCCCAGGATTTCGGTGGCATTTGCTGACCTTTATGCTCGTCATGATGGCGGACAATGTGGAGCATGTCATCAGTTATTGGATGATTTTTCAGAAATTTCATTCCCCAGAATTAGCCGGATTTGCTGTCTTTTCACACTGGCTGCCCTTTTTATTGTTCTCTGTTCCCGCAGGGGCCCTAGCCGATCGTTTCGATCCGAGAAGACTCATTCAAATTGGGGTCTGCTTATTTATTATTTGCTCAGCTGGTTGGGCTTATTTATTTATTACCGACACCGTCGAAGTATGGAGTGCCATGACACTCCTCGTTTTGCACGGCTTTTCTGGAGTATTTTGGCTCATCATCAGTCAAATTTTGTTGTATGACATTGTGGATACTCAAACTCTGCCCAGTGCCATCCGAATTCTTGCGACAGGCCGTTACTTAGGATTATTAATCGGTCCTGCGGTTGGTGGTTTTCTGATGCTGACTGCTGGCCCTAAATATGGACTTTTGTGGAATATCTTGATTTATTTACCGGCTTTAATTTGGCTAATGAGTGCCCCTTATGGTCCGAAATATCGTACAGGTGAGCCCCCCATGAAAAGAGCGGTTAAAGGTCTCTCCGATATTATTCAAACGATTAAAGATGTGAAGCCAATCAAGCCGATTGCCGTCATGATCTTATTATGTTCATTTACATCCTTGCTGGTCGGTAATAGCTATCAGTCTCAAATGCCTGGCTTTGCAGAAGGTCTTGGGCATGGTGACCCAGGCGTTTTATATAGTCTGTTACTTGCTGCTGACGCTGGTGGCGCACTCTTTGCTGGTATCTTATCAGAGAGTCGTGGCTTGTTAAAACCTCATCCTAGAACGGCACTTTTACTTGCTTTAGCGTGGTGTGCCACCTTGTTCAGTTTTGCAGTCAACGGCAATTACGTCTTTGCAATCCTATTACTCTTTATGTGTGGTTTTTTTGAATTGTCATTTAACTCCATGGCCCAGTCGATTGTGCAAACCAATGCCCCGATGGCGCTGCGTGGTCGCGTGATTGGTTTGTATAACATGGCCTCCATGGGACTGCGCATTGGTTCTGGTGTGACGGTTGGCGTAGTTGGTGGTTGGATTGGCATCCATTTTTCTTTGGGTATAGCAACCTTATCCTTGATGGCTGTGATTATTTACTTACTTTATCGTAACCAACTATTTAGTGCCATGACTCCTAAGCCATAAGCTTCGTCAAACTTCAGTAACCATCATTCGTTCAGACGCTTAACTAATTACTTTACCGAGTATTTAACTAAGTAATTAACTCAGTACGCTTGGGCGCTGTTGTGAGTAAAGGGTTGCTTGTTGCCAAGCATAGCCTAACTGTAGCAAAGCTAATTCACCTTGCGGTTTGCCAATTAACTGCAAGCCAATCGGTAAGCCCTTAAAGGTGCCAGCCGGAATCGCCAGTACTGGCAAGCCAGCCATCGTGGGACCTATTACCACTTCCATCCAACGGTGATAGGTATCCATCGCACAGCCAGCGATATTTTTAGGCCAGTCATTCTGCGCGTCAAAAGGCATGACCTGAGATGCAGGTAACAACAAATAATCATGACTTTCAAATAATTGCATCATCGCCTTGTACCAGGCAGAGCGCTTTACCGAAGCGGCGTAAACATCTTGCGCTGAATACTTTTGAGACTGTTCAATTTCCCATATCGCTTCTGGTTTCATCTGCCCGCGATTCGCTTCTACTTGATATAGACTACCGAGTTTTCCACCCGCAATAAAAGGCCTTATTACTGACCAACATTCCCACAACTGCTCTAAAGAATAATTCACCTTAACTGGCACAACTTCTACTTGAAGATCCTTGAAGTATGAAAATGAGGCTTCTAGCGCACCCAGCAATCCCTCTTCCATTGGGAGGTAATTCTGATAGTCGCCTAACCAGGCAATTTTTTTACCCTTCAACATGGCGTCCAAATTCTGGTTAAAGGTGGTCGGATCTTCATTTAAAGATAAAGGGGCACGGGCATCATAACCCGCTTGAACGGATAACAACATCGCTAAATCTTGAACATTACGCGCCATGGGTCCTTCAGTAGAAAAATGATCGTAAAAGAGCTCCGGGCTTTGGGCTGGGACTCTGCCTCTAGAAGGCCGCAGTCCATAAACATTATTCCAAGCGGCTGGGTTGCGAAGTGAACCACCAAAATCACTACCGTCAGCTAGTGGCAACATATTTAACGCCAAACTCACTGCGGCTCCGCCACTACTACCGCCTGCTGACTTACTCAAATCATAGGCATTCAGCGTTGTACCAAAGACCTGATTGTAAGTATGAGAACCTAAACCAAACTCTGGGACATTGGTTTTACCAATGAGGATGGCGCCACTACGCCGCAAACGCTCCACCATAATGGAGTCTGGCAATTGCGTTTGATTTTTTAATAGAGGCGAGCCCAAAGTCGTCGCAATTCCGTAGGTCGCTGTTAAATCTTTCGGAGCCATGGGCAGTCCATGCAATACACCATGGTATTGACCACGGGCTAACTCTTGATCTTTTTCTTGAGCTTGTCGCAATAAATCTTCTTCTGCCACCATCGAAACGATAGCATTGAATTTTGGATTAAACGCTTGAATCTGCGCTAGATAGGCCTGCATGACCTCAAGGCAAGAAATAGACTTATTCGCAATTTGCGCCGAAAGAACTTTTGCACTGAGTTGAGTAAGGGAATGTATAGACATAAATGGTAGGTCGAATGCAGTTAATTGAATGAAATTCTTATCATTTTTAACATAATTATTGATAAACATTAAAATAGAGCTACAAATATATCTCCTTAATTCCAAATTGAACCCAAACCATCACCCCTCAACCAACGTTACTAAACAAGAGCGTTGGTGGATGCCATTAAAATACCAAGTATTTTTTATGCTTTGGTTGGCTTGGATGACGTCCAATATTTGTATGTGGATGAATGATGTAGCCGCTTCTTGGATGATGACCTCATTGTCTAGTTCGCCAACTTTAGTCGCCTTAATCCAAACTGCATCAAACTTACCAGTCTTCCTATTAGGTATTCCAAGTGGTGCATTTGCTGATATTTTTAACCGAAAAAAATATTTTGTAATTACCCAAATTTGGATTGCCTTGAACGCAGCCCTGCTGTGTTTTTTAACCTTCACGAATTCTTTAAATGCTTCATTACTGCTTTTTTTAACCTTCACCAATGGTATTGGACTAGCAATGCGTTGGCCCGTTTTTGCCGCGATTGTGCCAGATCTAGTTCGCCGAGAGCAGTTACCGGCCGCCCTCGCACTCAATGCAGTAGCGATGAACGCTTCTCGGATTATTGGGCCTTTAATGGCGGGTGCTTTAATTGCTAGTGCTGGCACCGAATACGTCTTTGCCCTTAATATGATCCTGTCTTTAGGGTGTACCGTTTTAATAATGCGCTGGAAATACCAAGCGAATATTTCATCATTACCGGGTGAGCGTTTTTTTGGGGCGATGCGGGTAGGTATCCAGTACGTTAGATCCTCCATGAGGATGAAGGCTGTGCTGATTCGTATTTTTTTATTTTTTGTGCAATCCTCAGCGCTTCTCGCTTTGTTACCAGTGATTGCAAAAGATCACTTTAACGGCAATGCCCAAACCTTTACGATCATGCTCTCTTGTTTGGGCATCGGAGCGATTTTATCCGCTTCCCAACTACCAAAACTGCGGCATCGGTATGACCGTAATCAATTGGTTTCTTTTGGTCAGATTCTGCAAGCATTAACCTCCATTGGCGTTGTATTAGCTCCCAATGTTTGGTTTTCTGCGCCAATTATGATGCTCAGTGGCGCTTCTTGGATTATTACCGCCAACTCGATATCGATTTCTGCTCAGTTAGCTTTGCCGAGTTGGATTCGCGCACGAGGTATGTCTATTTTCCAAATGGCTCTCATGGGAGGTAGTGCTTTAGGAGCAGGACTTTGGGGCTATCTCGCTGAACATACCTCTGTTACCACTGCTGTCATTACTGGTTCTGTGGTGGGTATTATCTCTGTCTTATTTTCCAATCACTTGAAGTTAGAAGGTGGTTCAGAAGAAGACCTCACTCCCGTTTGTCCAATTGAACACCCCATGCCTGATCGTGATATTGACCATGATGTTGGACCAGTCATGATTTCTGTCGAGTACCAAATCGATCCAAAACAAATGTTTGAGTTTCAAATCGTGATGAAAAAGGCAAGAGATGCTCGCTTACGCCAAGGTGCTGTTTCCTGGAGCTTTTTTGAAGATGCCGAACAAGAGGGCAAGTGTCTTGAGTATTTTATTTTTGAAACCTGGGCAGATTACTTAAGGCGCTTTGACCGTTTCACGACCAATGACCTCAATTTACAAGAAGAACGATTTGCCTTTCATTTGGGCAATAAGCCCCCTATAGTTACTCGTCGCGTTGCCGCCCCACTTCATCAATAATCGGTCTTCGGCTTATTGGAGTGGTTGATAGTCTGAGTCGTTAAGTTGGCTAACTGCCGATCTTGCCAATCCTCACTTTGCTCTAAATGCTGAAGGACCCCAGCTTGGTCCTGCTTCTCTCGATTTTGACTCACTTTATACTTGCCAACTAATTCATCAACCGTAATTTCTAGGCCACACAAAACGCGCATCATGCCGTCCGTATAATCCTCGGGCGCATCGGTCATTTCCCAAGTAGAGTTTCTCCTCGGTTCTTGTTGATTGGTAAGGTTTGTTAAATGATGTGTTAACCAATCTTTGTCCTCTTGCAACTTGAGTCTACCCTTTGCATGCACAACCGCATAATTCCAAGTAGGAACCACCTTGCCATGTTCGAGTTTAGACGGGTACCAACTTGGAGTAATGTAAGCATCTGGCCCCTGAAAAGCAATCAGTACCGGTAAGTCTTGAGAATTAACTGGATCCTTTAACCACGCCTGCACTTGCGCATACAAGGGATTTACTTTGGGTATGTGGGCTTGCAGGCAGTTACTTGCAATGTCAAAGTAAAAAGGTAAATGATTCATTTGCGGTATGCCACCAATCGCAGTTGCTAGCGTACCAAAAGGATACTTTAGAATATGGGCTTGTAATAGCCCCATATCCTTTTGCGCAAAAAGTTTAGGTAGGTACATGATTCAATTTATTTCTCTGGAAACGGTAGCGGTTTGCCTTCCGGAATCGGCTCTTCACCAAGGCTGAGTAACATCGCGACCGTCACATAGGTGCCCGTGACGGCGATTAAATCGACTAATTGTTGCTCACCTAGAATTTCCTTTGCTTGTGCAAATAAGGCATCGCTAATTTGATGATCGGCGCACATCTGCATACAAACATCGTAAGCAATTGCCTCGTCTGCTTGCATATTTCTTGGGCGTATATTCGCTTTCAAGTCATCTGCGACTGACTGGGCTAGGCCCGCCTTTAAGGCCAATGGATAATGGGCGTACCATTCAACTTGAGAAGTCCAAAGCCTAGCCTGAATCAATATTGCAAATTCATTAATCCGTGTCGATAAAGATGAGTTAAAGCGTAGATAATCCAATAAACTTTTCATCCGCTGAGCAAATACTGGACTTCTCAACATGACGTTATAGGGTCCGCCTAAACCCACACTCGAGATAGCTAAAATTTCTTTACCTAGATCCCGTGCAGCGGGGTCAAGTTGTTCAAGAGTAATTTGGGGAAATCGTTTTGGTTGGCTCATTGTATTATTCTTCATTTTTTCATTGATATCAGTCTATCTTATCAAAAGAAACCAGCGTGACTTTAACCACCTCTCAAGAACTCCTAGTTATTACCCATAGTCTCAACTCATAGCCACTTAATTTTCTTAAAGCGCCAAAACAACAAAGAGCACCCACCAAAAATAGTGAATAATGCCATTGGATAGCCAAATTGCCATTGCAGTTCTGGCATCTTTTCAAAGTTCATCCCCCAAATACCTGCAAAACTGGTAGCGAGTCCAAAAATCCCCGCCCACGCCGCTAAGCGCTTGGTAATCTCACCTTCATCAATGGTCACTAAGGATAAATTCACCTGCACAGTCATTGAAATCGAATCTTCAATGGATTCTAATAAATCAATGATCCTTGCTAAGTGATCATTTAGATCTCTGAAGTATTCATTTAAATGCGCCTGTGCAAGAACCACTGGGATTCTGCCACCATTAAAGTGCCCAAATTTTTCTCTGAGCGGCACGCATGCGTGCTTCAAAGTAGAAACCTTTTGTTTTAAGTAATAAAGGCGTTCAATATTTTGGCGGCCTTTACTTTTTATAAAGATATCTGCTTCAATCTCTTCCAATTCTGACTGCAAATCTTCCTGTACTTCAAAGTATTCGTCGACAACATAATCAACTAAGGCGTACAAAACATAAGCGGGCCCTAGGGCAAGTAAATGAGGGTCTTGTTCACACCGAGCGCGAACTCCCAAGAGTGGTTTATCACTGCGGGAACGAATAGAAAGAATAAAGTTGGGCCCTGTAAAAATATCTAACTCACCTACTTTTAAACTCTGATTCGCTTGCATCGTAACCATTTGTACTACTGAAAAAATCACATCACCATATTCTTCTGTTTTAGGGCGTTGATGACCATGCAGCACGTCTAGAATAGCCAAATCATGTAAATTAAACTCCTCTTGCATCACAGAAAGTTCTTCTGCATTGGGTTCAAATAGCGCAACCCAAACAAAAACTCCAGGTTTTGCTAAATAATCACTGATTTGATCAATTGGCATTTCTGCAATTTTGTAACCCTTTTCATATGCAACGCAATTTATTAACATGAAAGCCCCTTTGAATTCAATTATTCAGAGTTTAACTAATAATTAAGATGATTTTTTTAGACTTATCGATTTTTTTATGAATCTGATCTAAATATTCCTAGATAAGGCGAATAAAGTCGTAGTCATTCACAAAAAAAAGAGAGTCCATTATGTGGACTCCCTTTAGATAAAGACTAGGCTAAAGTTAGAATTACTTCGAACCCAGGCCAGTATTTAAATTCAAATCAGTGATTACGCCTTTGCAGCGAATGCACTACACCAGCCTTTGCTAGAAACTTGCTTACCAGCGAAAATTTGACATCCACCAGCAGCAGATCCAGCAGCGCCTTTATACAATGCGCAGCCGCCACAAACTTGAGTAGCAACGTGTTTTGGATATTTTGCTTTATCAACTTTAGTACTATCCGCTTTATAACCAAGTCCTACAGCTTGGGGATCTGTTTCAGCGACCATTGGATCAGCAGCGAATGTTTGACCTGCTGTAGCAGCAGCTAAACCAGTTGCAGACAAAATAATAAATTGGCGACGACTTGCTTTCATTAGAGTTCCCTTTCAGATTTAAATTAGACAACAATGTAAGGATAATAGAAATATTTAACTCTGTTTTTTTAATCGTAACCATTTGATTTAAATAGACTTTTAAATGATAATGATTCTCAATTAATTTTAGATGAGTGTAAACCCTTGCTTCAGGGATTTTCATCCCTGATAAACTCAAACTCTACTCAATGAAGTTCGGCTTATTTATAGCGACTGCCGAGGAAAGATAGGAATTCACGACGCAAGTTAAAGTCTTTCAAAAAGAGGCCTCGCATGACACTGTTGAGCATTTTTGATTCGGCATCCTTCACACCACGCCACTGCATACAGAAATGATCTGCATCCATCACCACTGCTAAACCAATTGGCTTAATTTTTTCTTCTAAAAGATCTGCCAACTGAATCACTGCTTCTTCCTGAATTTGTGGGCGACTCATAATCCATTCTGCAGTACGAGAATACTTAGACAAACCGATCAAATTACTCTCTTTGTTCGGCAATACCCCAATCCAAACTTTACCCATGATTGGGCACAAATGATGGGAACAGGCGCTTCTGACGGTAATCGGTCCGATGACCATTAATTCATTGAGATGTGAGACATTTGGGAATTCGGTAATCGGTGGCATTTCTTGATAACGACCTGCAAAGACTTCTTTCAAAAACATTTTCGCGACTCGTCTTGCGGTATCTTGAGTGTTATGGTCACTTACGGTGTCAATCACTAAACTCTCTAAAACACCCTTCATTTTTTCTGCAACCTCAGCCAACAGAAGGTCTTGATCACCAGGTTCTAGAAATTCGGCAATATTATCATTCGCATGAAACCGTTGTTTTGCTTTTAATAACTTTTCTCGGATTTTTACAGATACTGGCACACCAATTGATTCTTTAGTTGACTCTTTAGCTGACACTTTGGTTAATGCTTTAGATGGTGCTTTTTTGCTTGATTTTGTCGTCATATTGTTGAAATTTTGTTTATTAACTTGCAATTAACAAGCCCTTGCTTTTGGCTCATCGGATATTACTCAGTCTTTTCTTCCTAGTATTCTGCTGAGTTATGACTTTATCAGTAATTGAAGAATCTTTCAGAGCAAGACAAAAACTCACTAATGAGACCCTAAAGAGTACTGAAAGAGAACATAAAGCCTCATTTTTTAGAGCCAATCTTCGACTCTGTGCCATTGAGTAAATTCATGATATTTTTGCGATGACGCAAAGTGAGCAATACTCCAACCAACAAAATAGCAGTACAAATCGGTGCAAAACCAAATAATAATGCGGCGTAAAACGGCGCAAAGACTGCTGCTGCGAGGGCAGCTAGGGAAGAATACCGAAAGAAAAACGCAATAATCAACCAGGTTGATAGTGTCGCTATACCTAAAATAAAGTTCACACCGAATAAAATGCCACAGGCAGTAGCAACTCCTTTACCGCCTTTAAAACCATAAAAAATTGGATAAAGATGCCCAACAAATACGGCCACAATGACTGCTGGTAAAGCCCAATCTGCTTGTGAACTATTTTGTAAAAAATAACGAGCAAGGACGACTGCAACGAGTCCTTTTAATGAGTCACCCAATAAAGTCAGGATGGCGGCTTTTTTATTACCGGTTCTTAAAACATTGGTTGCCCCTGGATTGCCGGAGCCATAACTATGTGGATCTGGCAATTGCATACATTTACTAACGACGACTGCGAAGGAAATAGAGCCGAGCAAATAAGCCCCTAAAATTAAGGCGGCGGATAAAAACAATGTTTGCATTTCTGTTGTCATAAAAACTACCCTCTTGGGTGGTGATGTTGATGAATATTTTTAAGTCTCTCTCGTGCTACATGAGTATAAATTTGCGTAGTAGAAATATCGGCATGACCTAATAATAACTGTACTACCCGTAAATCAGCACCGTGATTTAATAAATGGGTAGCAAAAGCATGTCTTAGGGTATGAGGCGATAGGTGGCCTTCGATGCCAGCGATAATGGCATAACGCTTAATCATGTACCAAAATGCTTGACGAGATAGATGCTCCCCAGTGTATCTCCCTACAAATAAATAGTCACTGGTTTGATTACCTAAGATACTGGCTCGCGCCTCGTCTACATATCGTTGAATCCAATGCGCTGCTTGTGCGCCAAACGGCACTAAACGTTCTTTATTACCTTTACCACTCAAAATATGTAAGACCCCTTCGCCTAACCTTAGATGTAAAAATTTAATCATAATAATTTCTGAGACACGCAGTCCACTGGCATACATCAGCTCTAACATCGCACGATCACGCAATCCCAATGGCTCTTCCACATTAGGGGCAAGTAATAAATTTTCAATTTGCTTTTCTGACAGACTCACTGGTAAACGCATGAGTTGTTTGGCTTGACGAAGATATAGACAAGGATCGTCTGTTAACTTATTTTGGCGAATACAAAACCTGAAAAAACGTTTAAATACCGTTAAACGACGATTAGCGGAACTTGCTTTGTCCGCCCGTTTAGCTGCCATAAAAGCAGTGATCTCGACCTGAGTCGTTTCTAGAATCGACTTTTGATAAGTCGTATTCAGCCAGTTGGCAAAAATCTCCAAATCGCTTCGATACGCGTCTAAGGTATTTTTAGACAAGCCATTTTCTAACCACAAGGAATCAATGAAATAAGATATCTCATCCAGACTATGCCTTAAAATGATTGAATGATCATTTTTAGTTGAAATGGATGGATGGATTGCTTCGTTAGTCATCACCGCGGTATTTTCAAATTGAACTTAAAAATAAACAAAAAAATTAAATAACTAGACTTAAATAGACTGCACGAACCCTTTTTTGGGCGAGCAGTCCAACCGATGAAATCTCTTGAATACTGCCCTTATTTTACTTCCTGATTTTATTCTCATGATCTTTGCTTGGGGATTAAATCGTTTTACATTTCTCAATCGTGAAATATGGGTTGCGCTTGAAAAAATTGTGTATTGGATTTTATTTCCAGCCCTTTTAGTTTCTTCAGCTAGTCGCGCAAAATTAGTATGGGCAGACAATGTCTCCATGTTATTACTGTTAGCGGTTGGCATGATGCTCATGGCCTTCTTAGCCTATAGTGCCAAATGGCTTTGGCACCCCGATCCGGTGAGTCATCATTCAGGGATTCAGACATCTTTTAGGTTTAATACCTTTATTGCCTTTGCAGTCGCTCTTCGCCTAGGTGGGGAAGAAGGTCTTGCGTTGATGGCTATCGCAGTGGCAAGTCTTGTGCCTCTCTCCAATGCCTTATCGATTATTTCTTTATCCAGAAATTCGCAAAACAATGTATTGATGGAACTCATCAAAAATCCGTTCGTGATTGCTACCGTATTAGGTTTACTCATCAACCTAACCCATTTTCCCTTACCCGATTTTATTCACTCGAATTTGCAACGCATGGGGAGCGCATCAATTACGATTGGTTTGATGACGGTAGGCGCTAGTTTAGGATGGGTTAGTGCTAAAAAAGAGATGGCTCTTGTCTTCTTTTGGACATTTTTGAAATTAATCATCTTTCCATTATTTATTTTTACCGTCGGTAACTATGTTTTGCACCTGCCAAAACCTCAACTCACCACCGCAGTTTTAATTGCGAGCGTTCCAACCGCCACGAGTGCTTTTGTGATGGCAACCCGGATGGGGGGTAATGGCCCAATCGTCTCAGTGACGATTTCACTGATGACGATTGGTGCGGCCTTCACTATGCCATTTTGGATTGCTTTATTGCAGTCTTCTTAGCTGAGTTGTTTGGCCTAACTGCTAAGGGGTAAAGTTAGTCCCTGAAATTATTGAAATTTAGAGGTGATTCAGGCACATCCTTACGCAGCAAAGCCATGGTAGCTTGCAAGTCATCGCGTTTTGCGCCAGTAACTCTGACAGCATCGCCTTGAATACTGGCTTGTACTTTAATTTTGCTATCTTTAATAATACGAACAATTTTCTTAGCTAAATCACCGTTGATCCCTTTTTGGATGTCAATGAATTGTTTGACCTTGTCGCCTGAGATCTTTTCTTTCTTACCATCCGTTAAAAAGCGCACGTCGACATTGCGTTTCGCCATTTTGTTCAATAAGACGTCTTTTACCTGCGCGATTTTGAAATCATCATCAGCAAACATGGTTAATTGCTGTTCTTTCATCTCAACTCTTGCATCAGAACCTTTAAAGTCGAAGCGCGTACTAATTTCTTTATTTGCTTGTTCTAAAGCGTTTTTTACTTCAATCATATCTGGCTCGCAGACCACATCAAAAGAGGGCATTAAATTCTCCTATTCATCATTTAATAAGTAATAATATCCTCCTGTGAACATTCAATCCAATTTTTCTCTTCAAAAACTAAATTCTTTTGGTTTTTTATCCCATGCTGAATATTTTGTCAGCGTGGAGAATGAGCACGACTTGCTGAATGCCATTGAATTTGCCAATCAGAAAAAAATGCCGTGGCAGGTCCTTGGGAGCGGCAGTAATGTCGTTTTACAGGATTTTTTACCGGGCCTGACTATTCATATGGCTATCTTCGGTAAAAAACTCGTCTCTGAGTCAGCGACGCATTTTTATATCGATTGTGGGGCGGGTGAAAATTGGCATGAATTTGTAAAGTGGACGATAGAAGAGGGTTATCCTGGCCTAGAAAATTTAGCATTGATTCCAGGGACCACGGGAGCTGCTCCCATTCAAAATATCGGTGCTTACGGTGCCGAAGCAGCTTCCATGATTGATTCCGTTGAGGTCCTAGATACCAAGTTAGTTCTTGAAACCCAAGCAAATACTGAAGTTGATCTCAATATCCAACAAAATTGGCAAGTTATTCCTAAAGAAGAATGTGCATTTGCTTACCGTGACAGTATTTTTAAACGTGACCTACAAGCTTATGTAGTTACCCAAGTGCGTTTTGCTATTCCCAAAAAGTGGCAAGCTAACTTAAGTTATGCAGAACTGTCCAACTACTTTTTAGACAATAAGTCTCCTTCTGCCCAAGATATTTTTCACGCGGTAGTTATGATTCGCTCAAAAAAGTTACCCGACCCAGCACTACTTGGTAATGCTGGTAGTTTTTTCCATAACCCGATCGTTGATTTGGCAACCTATACCCAGTTAAAAGAAAAATTTACAGGTCTAGTTAGCTATCCTGCCCCAGACCTTTTAGGTGAAAAACAGTTTAAATTAGCAGCCGGCTGGTTAATTGATCAATGCGGCCTAAAAGGTTACAGAGTTGGCGATTGCGGGGTTTATGAAAAACAAGCATTAGTCCTTGTGAATCATGGGACTGCAAAAGGATCTGAAATGTTGGCATTAGCAAATCACATCAAACAGACGGTTTTAGAAAAATTTGGCGTAACTCTGAGTCAAGAACCAAATAATTTACCTTGAATTAAAATCCTTCATTTTTTGAACTAACTTATGGACACTGGTCATTGGATTTTCATTTTCAATATAATCCTGATTTTCTAACCAAATTGCATTTTGTAATGCAATATCCAATTTTTCCATTAGTTCAAGCATCAACAAATAATCACATTTTCTATAGTGTTGGATGTATTGATTTTTAGTTAATAATTCAATTATTTCACGTGATGACTTAAATGCCATATCTGTTCTTTTATAATGCAACAAAATCCAAAACTCAAAACAGGGAACACTGACTGCTTCATAAATAGGTATCGACATTTTTTTCTGGCTCGATAATTTTTTAATTTTAGCTCTTGCAGAGTCAAATGATTGGTGCTGATCTTTGTCAAATACGCAAAATATGATCTCAAATCCATCGTCTTGATGTTGTAATTCTTCGGCTTTTTTAACGAGATTAATTGGTGCAGAATCTTTTTTGTTATTGGCGATAACAATCTGAGTGGTTTTTAAATTTAATTGGCTTCTCAAGCTTTTAAAGTAAATTTCTTCTGTTATTCCCTCACATACGATGAGCATCGCCGGTGAGGACTCTCGAATACTATCTTTTCTTTTAAATCCCTTACTTTTACGAACAACCGAAATTCTTTTTTGCGGCACTAAAATTCCCTAACAAATGGTATTGCGCCGTATCTTCCCTTCAGATAACCACGTTCAATTACTTCATCTTTTCTCGGCTTGTATTCCAATAAAGAATACAGCTCAGTTGCTTTATTAGAATTTTTCTCAACAAACCAAATCTGATCACGCCTCAATAAATTGGTATCTAATAAATTAGTATCATGTGTTGTGAAAACGAGCTGGGCATTATTGATATTTTTTGAACTATGAAATAAACCCACTAAAAATTTACTAATAAAGGGGTGTAGGCTACTTTCTAATTCATCGACTAGAAGGGTTGCCCCCCCCTCCAAAGATTTAATCCATCCACCAGTTAAGTGAAATAACTTTTTAGTTCCCTCTGACTCATCCTCTAGTGAAAAATGAACAGTAGAGTCATTATTTGTAATGTGATCAGTAAGAATACTCATCAAAAGCGAACCAAGGCCCTCGGGAGGATTAAAGCCACCGGACAGATTTGTTCTTGATGAAAATGTCAAAGGGTTACGCATCGATCCTTGAGCATTTGGTGCTTGTTGATCATCTTCCTGAATTCTAATTCCATCGATACCAATATCTGCTGCTTTTAAATAATCTAATATCTTACCCTCTTGGTTTAATTTGATTAAATCAATACTTAAATGAGGGTCAATTGCTACCCCAGACGCAAGTACAATTAACTTATTCGCAATCCAATTAAATGCAGGCTTTAACTGCGCGTTATTCAATTGAATAGCGGTAGAAAAAAAGAGTGCATTACCTCTCGTAAACTCACTCCACACCTTTTTCTCAGCCTTATCCCCTTTAAACTTCGTGCCAAACCACCAATCATATTTTTTTGAAACAGGGTTTAACTCTCTCTCAAACCATCTTTGTGGACGATTGTTCGGATAGGCCACGAGCCATTCTTTGTAAATTAACTGGGACGTTGCAGATACAAAATACTCATACTTCACACCATCATCTGCCACAAAGACGATGTTCAATTCTGTCGGTGCATGGGTCGAATCTTTATCTAACAGAAAGGGTACAATTCCTGAAATTTGCACACCTTCTTGAGAAGATGCCGTGTGTATTATTAACCATTGAAGCAACGAAATCGCTTTCATTAAGTTACTCTTCCCAGCGGCATTTGGCCCATAAATTGCAGCAGACCTTAAAAGTCTATCTTGATTACCATCACAATGAATCACATTTTTTTGCTCATGATCATTTCCAACCCCTGCTACTAAACTGAGGGTTTGTTTGCCTAAAATAGAGCGATAGTTTGTTACGCTAAATTCAATTAACATACCCATTCCATTAATTTAGTTTCAATATTTACGATTTTTCCACGTAATTCACATATTAATTTAACATATCAATCATTTTGCGTCATTTATTTTTTGAAATAACCTTGGTAATTTAACCTAAACGTGAGTGCCTTTAGAAACAAAAAGGGATTGTCGAAGTTCATCGACAATCCCTTTTTGCTACTATTTTTTTCTTCTGTGACTTTAGGTTTGCATCTACTATTTCAGGTCAAACCAAACAAGTCACCACTACACTTAACTTTAATTAAGCAAAGTTTGCTGCAACAAAATCCCAGTTCACGAGATTCCAAAATGACTCAACATATTTTGGACGTGCATTACGGTAGTCAACATAATAAGCATGTTCCCAAACGTCACATGTTAGCAATGCTTTTGCATCGGTTGTGAGTGGTGTAGCAGCGTTGCTAGTTGAAACTAAATCTAAAGAACCATCTGCTTTTTTCACTAACCAAGCCCAACCTGAACCAAAAGTACCAACAGCACATTTAGTAAATTCTTCTTTGAATTTGTCAAATGAACCCCATTTAGCATTGATTGCATCAGCTAAGGCACCAGTTGGAGCACCGCTACCAGTTGGAGTTAAACCCATCCAGTAAAAAGTGTGGTTCCAAACTTGAGCTGCATTGTTGAAAACACCACCAGATGATTTCTTAACAATTTCTTCTAAACTCATGTTTTCAAACTCAGTACCTTTTTGGAGGTTATTGAGGTTGGTTACATAAGTTTGGTGATGCTTACCATAGTGAAACTCTAAAGTTTCTTTTGAAATATGGGGTGCTAAAGCGTCTAAAGCATAAGGTAATTGCGGTAATGCGTGTTCCATGACATCTCCTAGGGTTATTTAAGTCAAATTTCAAAATTCCATCAATTCGTTGTATTAAGATTGTAAGACGATTTCTTGACAGTTTCATAAACCGCTTCACTTTTTTGGTTAATAACTGATTTGTATCAACTATTTTTGGTTGCGACTTTAATCTCAGTCATTTGAACTTGCGCACTTCCCAGTGCCATTTCAATAGTGTATTGGTGTTTTACTTTTAACTGCTGCGGATTACTCAAGGGTTTCCCATCTTCTAATACCAAGGAGTATCCCCGTTCCAAAGTTCGGTTGGGACTGAGTGTTTCTAATTGCATTTTTAAGTATTGTGATTTCGATAACTCCCTTTGATACCGCCCTTGCATCGTTAATTGAATACGATGTTGGTATTTTTCAAGAACTTGATATTCATTTTTAAGGCGTTTGGCTGGAGTAATCGCATCAAGTCGAGTTTGCAAATAGCTTAGCTGCTGTTTTGAGGATCGCAATTTTTCGACGAGTGCTCGGTTCAAACGGTTATTCAGAAGGACCTGTTGTTGACGCATTTGCTCAGGATTAGGAATTGCGTGGTTCAGTCGTAAGACGAGATGGTCTAGGCGTTGCGCCTCAGATTCTAGCCGCGTTTTTGCCATCCGATGGATCCGATTTTTTACATTTTCTAAGTTTCTGAGAAGTTCTAAACCGTCAGGTGCTGCCATTTCCGCAGCCGCCGTCGGTGTAGGTGCCCGCAGATCCGCTACAAAGTCAGCAATCGTAAAGTCCGTTTCGTGGCCAACCCCTGAAATAATAGGAATTGTACTTTTGGCAATGAGTCGCGCTAGGGTCTCATCATTAAACGCCCATAAATCTTCAATACTGCCACCCCCTCTAACTAGCAGAATGACATCTACCTCATTAGCAGTTTGTGCTCGTTGTAAGGCCTTGATGAGATTTGCTGGGGCTTCACTACCTTGCACTAAGCTAGGATACAAAACAATGGGGATAAAACTTGCGCGTCGTTCTAAGGTAGTTAAAACATCTTTTAGGGCAGCTGCCTGGCTTGAAGTAATAATCCCAATTGCTCGAGGAATTTTAGGGATTGGTTTTTTGTTGCTTGGACTAAATAGTCCCTCCAACTCTAATTTTTGCTTTAACTTTAAAAAAGATTCAAATAAGACTCCAGCGCCCGCTTTACGCATGACCTGAACATTGAGGTTAATTTCACCCCGAGGAGCATAAAAATTGACTTGGGCTCCGATTTCAATTTGGTCACCGTCCTTTGGCGTGAAATCGACGCTAGTATTGCGCCCCCGAAACATCACACCATTAATCTGACCTGAATCATCCTTTAATTTAAAATACCAGTGGCCACTCGGATAGCTTTTGAAATTGGATAACTCCCCTTTAACCCATACAGTATCAAAATTTGACGAAATAAAGTCTGATAATAATTGGTTAAATTCGCCAACACTCAGGATTTTGTTACTGTTTTCCATGCTTTTAACCAAGCAATCTAATATTTAAAAGGGTTTGAAGGGAATAAATGTCCACAGGCTTAATCACAGGTTCGTTGTCAAGGATAAATTAATACTAAAAATTAGGATAAATCACATAAGTCATTGTATTTAAAGCATTTTACATCCATATTATGATAAACCCTAACAGGAATATTTTGACAATTCAACAAATAAATTTTTTATTTCAAATAGTTTTGCACAGGGTTATCCACAGGCAAATCATGTAAAGTATCGATATGTTAACAATTATTCTCGCAACTGGCTGGCCAATCTGGCCTCTTCTCTTTATTTCCATTATAGGTCTTGCAATTTTGCTTGAGCGTACCTGGTTTTTACGAAAAAATCGGATTTCACCAAAGATTGCATTGGAGCAAGCGCTTACTTTGTCAATTGAACTTCAAGCTTCAAACCACTTGACTTCGTCCCGTATCTCGGAACTTAGGGCAAATTCGATCTTAGGAAAAATATTGTCTGCTGGTTTGAATTCAATTTCTCTTGGCCAAGATCAATTACAGTGTCTTGAAGCCATGCGCGAAATCGCTAGCCCCTGTTTCAAGGAACTCAATAAGTACCTGAATGCTTTAGCTACCATTGCCACTTTAGCACCTTTAATGGGTTTGTTTGGGACGGTTTTAGGCATGATTGAAATTTTCGCTAGCCAAGGGGGTACCAGCAACCCAACCCAACTTGCTCAGGGTATTTCGATGGCTCTATACAATACCGCCTTTGGTTTACTGATTGCGATCCCTGCCATTGCTGGTTGGCGTTTTTTACGCGGCATGGCCAATAACCGCCAAGACGAGTTAAACGAGGCGACCAGATTATTCATTAAAGCCAATTTTGGCCATTAAAGAAATAAGATAAGAGTCCAGCTTGTTATCCCATCGACCATTACTTGATTCTACGCCAGGGCAAACTGACGAAGCTTCTCTATTGCAGACACCGCCTGAAATCAATTTAATCCCATTTATTGATGTTTTATTGGTGATCTTAATTTTTTTAATGATTTCGACTACGTTTACCCAGTATCAACAACTGTCGATTAATTTGCCAACCGCCCAAGGTGTCTCGAGTAGTCCCGTCGTCAAAGAAATGAAGATTGCCATTAGCAAAGAGGGTCGCTACGCCCTCAATGGGGTAATGGTAGATATCGATCAGTTGGGCTCGAAAATGAATCAACTTGCCAAGCAATGGGATCTGTCACAAAACACAGAGTCAAGCGCATTAGGTGCGCCAGAGAGAAGCAATGGCAGAATAGTGATATCAGCCGATGCAAAAGCATCCCACCAATCTGTCATGTTTGTTCTAGAATTAGCAGGTCAAGCTAATATTACGCAAGTGGTATTTGCGACACAGGATTTGAATCCTGCGAAATCCAAGAAGTAACCGAACCTTAATCTGCTGAAAGTTTTCAATTTATTCATTATGAATCTTCACGCACCTCGCTTTTGGGAAACAGTCAATATACTCAGTTGGCTTTTATTACCACTTGCCTGTCTTTATGGACTGATTATTTGGTGTCGCAAACTAGCCTATCAAGCCGGACTTTTTTCTACTACAACTCTGCCCGTGCCAATCATTATTGTCGGCAATATTCGTATTGGCGGCACAGGTAAAACGCCCATCGTCATCGCTTTGTCTAAAGCACTCCACTTTTACGGCTTTCAACCTGGGGTAATTGCAAGAGCTTACCGCGCTCAAAATGATCAAGATGACAGTAGTCAAGAAGTCCTCAACTCCCATTCTGCGCAGGAAGTAGGTGATGAGCCGGCCTTGATTGCCCAGCAATTATCAGCCCTCAACATCCCTATTTGGGTCGGGAAAAAACGGGCCCAAACAGCACTCAGTTTACTTAAAAAGCACCCGCAGTGTAATGTTCTGATTAGTGATGACGGCTTGCAACATTATGCTTTGGGCAGAAAATGTGCCCGAGAAGGTGGGCGAGATATCGAACTCGTGATTCAGGATGCACGTGGGAGTGGCAATGGTTTTTTATTACCAGCAGGTCCACTTCGTGAGGGGACAACTAGAGCTAGAGATCTCACTCTCGAGCTCGTTCCAAAAGGTGCTCAACAGTATGATGGGAAACTCTATACGGGGAGTCTTTCTCCCATTTTCGATCCCAAACTTCCTCAGATGGTATCTTGCGAAATGGGACTAGCTTATCCTTTGCACCCTAGTAGCACTGACGCGATAAACGTAGATATTGTCCCAAAGTCACTCCATCAATTAGCCGGCTGGATGGCAACTCATCATCCAGATAAAAGGGTTGCTGCAATTGCTGGCATTGCCTTTCCGGAAAAATTTTTTGGCCCATTAAGAGCCTTTTTCCCAAACCTAAAAGGGGTGGGACTACCCGATCATGCCGATTTCAAATCGAATCCATTTAGCCAATTCCCCACCGACATCTACCCACTAGTTTTAATTACCGAGAAAGATGCCGTAAAATGTAATACTTGGAATGATTCTCGGGTTTGGGTAGTTCCTCTTGAGGCAACCCTGAGTGATACCCTTTTAAAGTGGATAACAACTCAGATAAGTCGAAATCATTAACACCCTCTAGGAAAGAGTAAAGTGATGGAAAAACGTTTCTTAAGCATTCTAGTTTGTCCGAACTGTAAGGGATCATTGCGCTTTGATGAGAGTAACTCAGAATTAATTTGTGATCTCGATAAACTAGCCTATCCAGTAAAAGACAACATCCCAGTCATGCTAATCGACCAAGCACGACAAATTGCTCCTAGCTTGTCCTAAGCTTTTTAAAAGTTTCATTCTTAGCGCTTTTTCATCTTCATGCCTAATTCATTTCGTGTCATCATCCCAGCTCGTATGGCATCTACCCGATTGCCAAATAAGCCGCTCGCAGATATTGGCGGCGCTCCCATGGTCATTCGAGTTGCACAGCAAGCGCAAAAAAGCTTAGCAAAGAGCATTGTGATTGCAACTGATTCGGTTGAGATCGAAAGCGCCTGTCGTGATTTCCCGTTTGAAGTCATCTTAACGAAACCAACGCACCCAACAGGAACAGATCGTTTAAGTGAAGTCGTGGCTTTACTAGGGCTCGCAGATGACGAGATTGTAGTCAACGTGCAAGGCGATGAGCCTTTCATCCCGCCTGAACTGATTAATCTAGTGGCGCATTCATTACAGAGTCATCCTCAGTGTGCCATTGCGACTGCTGGGGTACCCATTACAGATATAATTGACATTAACAATCCCAATGTTGTAAAAATCGTACGAAACCATAAAGGTGAAGCCTTATATTTTTCTAGGGCTGCTATTCCCTTTCAACGTGATGAAAATACCGTTGCAGATTCAGTGAGGTGCCTTCGTCATATTGGGATTTATGCTTATCAGGCGCACTTTCTAAAGGCTTTTGCCCAATTAGCCCCTGCCCCGATTGAACAGTGGGAAGCGTTAGAGCAACTGAGGGCTTTGTGGTATGGTTATTCGATTGCTGTAGAAATTTCAGCACAGATGCCTCCTCTCGGCGTAGATACCTATGAGGATTTGGAAAAAGCTCGACTAGAATGGAGCAATATTAGGAAGTTTTCTAATTAATACGGTCATTTTTGCAATCAAAGAGGAATTAACATGAGATTAATTTTGTTAGGTGCCCCCGGTGCAGGTAAGGGAACGCAAGCAAAGTTTATTTGCGAGAAGTTTGGTATTCCCCAAATTTCAACAGGAGATATGCTTCGTGCTGCGGTCAAAGCGGGAACGCCGATGGGTATTGCTGCAAAAAAGGTAATGGACTCAGGTGGACTAGTTTCCGACGATATCATCATTGGACTTGTTAAAGATCGCCTTACGCAGCCCGATTGTATTAATGGTTACCTATTTGATGGCTTTCCTAGAACGATTCCTCAGGCTCAAGCGATGAAGGATGCTAGCGTGCCGATTGATTATGTCCTTGAAATTGATGTACCGTTTGAGGCAATTATTGAACGCATGAGTGGTCGTCGTGTTCACATCGCTTCTGGCAGAACTTACCATACCCGTTTTAATCCGCCTAAAGTTGAAAATATTGATGACGAAACAGGTGAAGAACTCATTCAGCGGGAAGATGACAAAGAAACCACGGTTCGTAAGCGCCTTGAGGTCTATGATCAGCAAACCAAACCATTGGTTGAATATTATTCCACTTGGGCTAAAAATGGCGATTCTTCTGCCCAGATTTCTCCGCCAAATTATCGCCAGATAGCAGGTACCGGATCAGTCGAAGAGATTACAACTAAAGTTTTTAACGCACTAGCTTAATGAAAAAATTCCTATTCATCTTTGGGTTGCTCTCAAGCTGTTTCAGTCAGATAAATGCTCAAGACCTAAGCCTTACTCCTCCTAGTTACGGAGTCTCATCCCGTTCCGAGATTTACTCAATTCCGAGTTTAACCATTAGCGACTCTCAGTTTTTACAAGGGGATAGCCAGGGCAAGGCTGTAACAGTTGGCGGTATTTTGCGTTATCCACCCAATCCAACGAAGATTTCTAGTAAGTTACCTGTGGTGGTTTTGGTTCATGGCTCGAGTGGCATAGGTGCTAATCTAGATTACTGGTCAAATACTTTTTTAGCGCAGGGTTATGCCACCTTTAATTTAGATAGTTTCACTGGTAGAGGTCTCAAAGTATTAGGTCCTAATCAAGCGCAGTTAGGTCGCCTCAATATGATTTTAGACACCTATCGTATCCTTGATATTTTAAAATCCAATCCGCTAATAGATCCTAAAAAAATTGTTTTAATGGGATTTTCTCGCGGTGGTCAAGCCACACTATTTGCGAGCAATAAGCGTTTTCATCAACTATGGAATCAAAGCGGTATCGAATTTGCAGCTTACATCCCTTTTTATGCTGATTGCTCAACGCAATATATCGGCGACAATATCACTACCGGTAAGCCGATTCGACTGCACCACGGCATTGCTGATAATTACAACCCAGTCGCTTCTTGCCGAACCTATGTTGAACGTTTAAAAGCAAATAATCAGGACGTCCAGTTAAACGAGTACCCATTCGGCCCTCATGCCTTTGACTCTCCGATTGGGAAAAACCCTCCCGTACCATCCACTAATGCTCAAACGGTTAGGAATTGCGTAATTAAAGAAGAGTCACCTGGACAACTCATCAATGTAGCGACGGGTAAATTATTTCAATATACCGATGCTTGCGTTGAAAGAAATCCAAATGTAGGATCAGACGTTGAGGCAACAAAAATTGCTACACAAAAAATTGCTCAGTTTTTAGAAGGCTTATTTAGCAAGAATTAACGCAACTCTTTGAGGGCGGACTCAAAGGATTCGATATCCTCGAAACTTCGATAAACCGAAGCGAAACGGATGTAAGCAACTTTGTCGAGTTTTTTAAGTTCCCGCATGACAAGCTCACCTACACGAGAAGTAGGTATTTCTTTTTCACCCAAACTAATGACCTTCTCTTCCAACTGCGCAATTGCAGCCTCTAAGGCTTCTGAGGAGACTGGCCGCTTACGCAGTGCTAGGCGCATTGAACTCAAAATTTTATCGCGACTGTACTCCACACGACTACCATCTTTTTTGACTAAGGTTGGCATAGTCAGTTCAATACGCTCATAGGTCGTAAAGCGTTTGTCGCACTTTTCGCAACGTCGTCTACGACGAACTGCCCGACCGTCCTCTGAAACTCGAGAATCGACTACTTGGGTCTCTTCATTAGGACAGAATGGGCAGTGCATTAGATTAAATTATGCTCCGTAGACAGGGAAACGCTTGGTGAGTGCTTCAACTTCAGAGCGTACTCGGTTAATCGTTTCAGTACTTTGCGGTTGATCTAATATGTCAGCAATCCAGTTACCAACTTGAACTGCTTCTGGCACTTTGAAGCCACGCGTCGTCATTGCTGGGGAGCCTAACCGAATACCACTTGTGACAAATGGCTTTTCTGGATCATTCGGTATCGCATTTTTGTTCACCGTAATATGCGCGAGTCCTAAAATACGCTCTGCTTCTTTACCAGTAATATTTTTAGCGCGTAAATCAACTAACATCACATGGGACTGTGTTTTTCCAGAAACAATCCGTAAACCTCTTTGGACCAAAGTCTTTGCCAGCGCGTCAGCGTTATCTAACACTTGTTGCTGATAGACCTTAAAGTCTGGTTGTTGCGCTTCCAAAAATGCTACCGCTTTTGCTGCAATCACGTGCATTAAAGGACCACCCTGTAAACCAGGGAAAATGGCTGAGTTAATGGCTTTTTCGTGTTCCGCTTTCATGAGGATGATGCCGCCTCTTGGACCGCGTAAACTCTTGTGCGTAGTGGAAGTAACGACATCCGCATAGGGTACTGGATTGGGATAAAGTCCAGCAGCAATTAAGCCTGAATAATGCGCCATGTCGACGAGGAAAATCGCACCAACTGCTTTAGCTACTTTAGCAAAACGCTCAAAATCAATATGTAGAGAATAAGCAGAAGCACCCGCAATAATCAATTTTGGCTTGTGTTCATGAGCAAGACGCTCCATCGCGTCATAGTCAATTTCTTCCTGAGCGTTTAAGCCGTAAGGAACGCTATTAAACCATTTACCGCTCATATTGAGAGCCATACCATGGGTTAAATGCCCGCCCTCTGCCAAACTCATACCTAAAATCGTATCACCTGGTTTTAAGAAGGCTAAAAACACCGCTTCATTGGCCGAAGCACCGCAATGGGGTTGTACGTTAGCAGCATCAGCACCGTATAGAGCTTTGAGGCGATCAATCGCTAATTGCTCGGCAATATCGACGAACTCACAACCACCATAGTAACGCTTGCCTGGATAGCCTTCAGCATATTTATTAGTTAATTGCGAACCTTGCGCTTCTAAAACAGCAGGTGAAGTATAGTTTTCGGAGGCAATTAACTCGATATGTGCTTCTTGGCGACCATTTTCTGATTGGATTGCTGCCCAAAGCGCAGGATCAGTTTTGGCTAGGTTGTGACTTCTTTCGAACATGTTTGGGTTCCTTGGAGGTTTAAGCTAAAATCAGTGGTGAAGAACATGATAAAACTTTTTAGTTCCGCACCAAAAGACCTTTATTTTAGTGGTTTTTCGATAAAGTAAAATATTTCAGTGATTTTTAATCTGGATTGCCTAAAATGTTTAGTAGTGGTTCTTTGTTCAACATGCCTCAAAATGTATACAAAGCGTTTCTTTTTTAAAAAATATTACTCTCTGTAAGATTCCCTATGCCTCAACAAGAAGATTTATCCATTATCAGTCTCGTCATGCATGCCAGTATTGTGGTGCAACTCATTCTTATCCTGTTGGTCAGTTTATCAATTGGCTCTTGGTCCATTATTTTTCGTAAGGGCATTTCCTTAGGTGCCGTGCGCCGGGAAACGGAAGCTTTTGAAAAAGACTTTTGGTCGGGTGGCGATTTAAGTACATTACTTGAAGCTGCCCAAAGAAATCAGGGCAAGCATGCCAACTCTTTACAAAGAATTTTTCAAGCAGGGATGCAAGAGTTTTTAAAAGGCAAGGATATTGATCCTGCAAGACGTGCCATGAAAGCGGCCTATCAGCGTGAAATGGATGCCTTAGAGGCCAATCTGCCTTTTTTAGCTTCGGTCGGATCAGTCTCTCCTTACATTGGTTTATTTGGTACTGTTTGGGGCATCATGAATTCGTTTAGAGGTCTGGCCAACGTGCAACAAGCCACTTTAGCTAGTGTTGCTCCGGGTATTGCGGAGGCTTTAGTAGCCACCGCCATTGGTTTATTTGCGGCGATTCCTGCAGTTGTTTTCTACAATCGCAGTGCCTCCGATGTAGACCGTTTAGCAATTCGGTTTGAGACCTTTATCGAAGAGTTTACTAACATCCTTCAGCGACAATCGAATGGCAAGTATTCAGCGTAGTTCAAGAGGCGGCAAACGCCGCGCAATGTCCGATATCAATGTCGTACCTTATATCGATGTGATGTTGGTATTGCTCGTGATCTTCATGGTCACAGCACCTTTTGTAAATCCAGGGGTAGTGAATTTACCTACTGTCGGTGGGGCAAAGGTACAAGCACTTCCGCCCATTTTTCTTAATATTAATGAGCGTGAAGAAATTAAGATTAATGAAAACGGTCAAGCGACTAAAACTTTGAATAAAGCTCAATTAGGTGCTTTTGCAAGAGAGCTGGCCGATAAAAATCCAGATCAACCAATGGTGATTGCCGCTGATAAATCAATTAAATATGAGGTGGTGATGGATGTCATGTCAAGCCTCAAAGAAAATGGCGTTAAACGCGTTGGCCTCGCTGTAAAAGGTAAATAATTGATTTTGAAGAAACTTCTAGATCATGCTTGCAGCTAACCGAACGACCTTCCCAATCCGCGGCTGGAAGCAACCTGAACCCGGGGGCAAAAAGGCCCTCTTACTGAGTTTGGCAGCCCACAGCCTTCTCGTTTTAATGTTCACGGTTGGTTTGAATTGGCGTACTAGCTCAACTCCAGCTGGTGTCGAAGTCGAATTATGGGACGCCCCAGTTCCAACTCGACAAATTGAACCTGAGCCGGTAGTTGAGAAGCCGGTCATTAACAATGATGAAAAAGCAGAGATTGTTACCAAAAAGAAAAAAGAAGAGCCAAAACCGGAAAAACCTAAAGTAGAAAAAAAACCAACAACACCCCCTCTCACTTATAAACCGATCGAAAAACCCAAGCCAAAACCGGAACCACCGAAGGTTGAGCCACCAAAAGTAAAAGAGTCGACTAAAACAAAACCAACTACGGATCCAGTCAAGGAGGCAAAAGAGGCGAAGGCCAAAGCCGATGCTGAAAAAGATCGCTTGGACCGGATTGAGAAACTAAGGGCTCAGGCTGGCTCAGAAGGTGGTGGCAGTGGCGGCATGGTGGGCTCAGGGGTCGGCACTGGTGGAAACGATTCCCCAGGTTTTGCTGAGAAGGTTATAAAATTTATAAAGCCCAAAATTACTTTTAACCCAGCGGGCGTAGTTGGCAATCCGGCCGTCACGATTCAAGTGGATCTCGCACCGGACGGCAGAATCATTAAACAAAAATTAGTCAAATCTAGCGGTTTGTCGGAGTGGGATAATGCCATCTTGCGCACTCTAGAGCTAGCAGGGTCTCTCCCGAAAGATGATAACGGCTCGGTACCTAGACAAATCACATTAATTTTTAGGCCAAAAGACTGATTTTTTCGCGTGTTCAGTTCGGAAAACTGCTCTCATCATAAAACCCCGCCTTTTTCACTCCTTTTTCTTAGAAGACAGTTAAAATAGACTCTAAATGCTTGCCATGAGAGTTCAAGCTAAGATAAAGAAGTTATTAGCAATAAGAAAAAAGTGTAAAAAGAGAGGGTTGGTTCGATGCCGTTATTCAAGTCGAAGTATTATTTTAGGAAAGCCATGCGCGCTTTATTTAATCGACTCTGTTTGCTTACCTTAATTGGTATCTCTTCTTCTAGCTTTGCACAAATGCAAATCGAAATTTCTGGGGTTGGACAATCCCTATTTCCAATCGCAGTGACGAGCTTTATGGCTGAGAATAATCTGCCTGCCAAAGTTACAGATGTAGTCCGATCCGATTTAGCCAATACTGGTAAATTTTTTAATATTGACCCAGGCAGTACCGTCCAAGGTATTTCAGAAAATCCAGATTTATCTTTTTGGACCGCACGGCGTGCCCAAGCCCTTGCGATTGGTGATGTCAAACCTTTACCTGGTGGCATGTTTGAAATTACTTACCGACTCTTTGATACGGTAAAAAAAGAATCTCTTGGTGGCACTACTGTACAAGTAAGTAATCAGGACTTACGCCGAGCTGGACATGCGATTGCGGATGATATCGTTCAGCGCTTAACGGGTGAGCGTGGTATTTTCTCTACCCGCCTTTCTTACATTACAAAAAACAATAAACAGTTCCAGTTAATGATTTCCGATTCAGATGGTCAAAACTCCAAAGTGGCTCTGACTAGTATTGAGCCTATTATTTCTCCAGTATGGTCACCCGATGGAAAAAATGTTGCTTATGTTTCTTTTGAAACAAAAAAACCAGTAGTTTATGTGCACGAATTAGCTACAGGTAAACGTATTGTTTTAGCGAATCAAAAAGGCAATAACAGCGCGCCGGCTTGGTCCCCAGACGGATCGAAACTTGCCATTTCCCTATCACGTGATGGTAATACCCAAATTTATAGCCTCAATGCAAATGGCTCTAATTTAAAACGTCTGACAGTTGGCTCTGCCGTCGATACAGAACCCCAATGGTCAAGAGATGGTAAATCAATTTATTTCACGAGTGATCGTGGTGGTTCGCCGCAAATTTACCGGATGAGTAGTGATGGTGAAGTATTAGGTAACGCGAGTCGAGTGACTTTTAAACATAGTTATGCAACCAGTCCTAGAATTTCTCCTGATGGAAGGTATTTGGCCTACATTGCCAGGGCTGGTGGGTATAAATTACAATTACTCGACTTAAAAACAGGGGATGTCTTAGGACTTACCCAAACAAATTATGATGAGACACCTTCTTTTGCAGCCAATGGAAAATTTATTTTGTATACTACTCGAATCGGTAGTCGCAATGTCTTAGCCGCTGTCTCGATTGATGGCTCCGTGAAACAAACTTTAAGTATTCCAGGCTCAGATGTTAGGGAGCCTGCTTGGGGTCCATTTATGAACTAAGCTTTTACCAATCAACACGAAACACAATAGTTTTAACTTTTTACCTAGTATTTTTTGTAATAAAACACTTTTTAAGGACTCTGATATGTCGACAAATTTCTTTTTCAACAATCAAACAATGTTGCGTCGTTTTAGTTTTTTCGCCCTCGCACTGATTACAGTTGGTCTGACTGCTTGCTCCTCAGGTGTGAAGTTAGATGATGTAGATGAAAATGCAAAAAGTGGTAACAACAGTTCTGGCAGCGTTGACAGTAAATTTGCTAATCAACCTTGGAATGATCCAAAAAGTCCAATTTATAACAAGAGCTTTTATTTCGATTTCGACAGCTACACAGTAAAAAGTTCTGATCAGGCGCTAATCGAAGCACATGCTAAGTTTTTAAAAGCGAATAAAAATTATCGTATTTCAATCCAAGGCAATACCGATGATTCTGGAACAAGTGAATATAACTTAGCTTTAGGACAAAAACGCTCTGAAGCAGTTCGTAAAATGTTGAGTTTACTCGGTGTGCCAGATGCCCAAATGGAAGCAGTTAGTTTTGGTAAAGAGAAACCAAAATCACCGAATACTGATGAAGCGGGTCGTGCAGATAATCGTCGTGCGGACATCGCCTATCAATGAGCCAAATGATTCCTCTCCAACTTACTCGGGTTTTAGCTTTCGCTGCGCTGAGTGCCTTGGCTTGCCAAAGTTCTCATGCCGCTATCTTTGAGGACAGTGATGCCCGTAAGCAGATTAATGTACTCACTGAGTCCACAAAAAATAATCAAAAAGCGATTTTTGAATTAACTAATTCTTTTGAACGCTCTGTTCAGGAAAATGCAAAATTGCGTGGCCGAATTGAGGAACTTGAGAGAGTGGTAGATGATCAAAAAAGTATTTTAAAAATTTACTACAGTGAGTTGAATGATCGTATCAATGATCAGAATGCTCGTCTAAAACTTATTGAGCCTGTCAAAATTGAAGTTGAGGGTGTTACAGGGAAAATTCAGCCTGCCGAAAAAGAATTGTACGATCAGGCCTTACTCGAATTTAAAGAGGGCAATCCTGTAAAAGCGGAAGGGCTTTTAAGCCAATTTATTACGGCATATCCCAATAGCCCTTATTGGCCAGTTGCACAATATTGGCTCTCGGTTAGCAAATACGCTAGCAAAGACTTCAAAGGGGCAATTGCGGCAGGTAATGCTCTGATTAAAGCTTTTCCAGATCATCCACGTGTTCCACAAGCATTGTTAAATATCGCTAACTGTCTTTTAGAGTCAAATCAAAAGACAGAGGGTAGAAAAACTTTAGAGCTATTAATTAAAAGTTTCCCAGACAGTAAATCAGCAGAAACGGCTCGGTTAACCCTGAGTAAAGTCAAGTAACTAAAGATTTTAAAAAGTTACGATTAAATATGGATGTTTTAAAACAATTTGAAAGATTTGCCCCGAAGAAAAAAGGTGCTCCAGCGGTTCTGTTACTCTCTGGTGGCCTGGACTCTGCGACCCTACTCGCACTCATTAAAACTCTGGGTTATACGCCCTATGCACTCTCTGTTCGTTATGGTCAAACCCACTCTTCTGAACTAGATGCTGCCGTCAATGTAGCAAAAGCTTATGGCGCTTTTCAGCATGAAATCATTGAGTTAGATTTACGGCGTTTTGGGGGTTCAGCGCTCACTGATTCTGAAATCGAGATTCCAATCAACGGTAAGGCAAATCCGCACCCTGAAAATGTCGGCGAAATTCCAGTAACTTACGTACCGGCTAGAAATACTATTCTTTTATCTTGCGCGCTCGGTTGGATGGAAGCTCTGGGTGGACAGGATATTTTCTTTGGCGCTAACGCTGTAGATTACTCGGGCTATCCGGATTGTCGCCCCGCTTACGTGCAATCCTTTGAAGCAATGGCGAATTTAGCTACTCGGATCGGCGTTGAAGAGCACTCCATCCGAGTACATGCACCCATTATTGATTTGCATAAATCAGAAATTATTCGATTAGGTATGGCTCTCGGCGTCGATTACGCCAAGACCGTGTCCTGTTACCAGGCCAATGCCCAGGGTCAAGCGTGTGGCATTTGTGAATCATGCCGCTTACGAAAACTAGGGTTTAGTGAAGCGGGTTTATCTGATCCAACGGTCTATCAAAGCAATACTTGATTCTGAACGATAAATCGTCTTAAAAAGTAATGATGTCAGACTGCTCTGACCTCATTTTAAGATAAGTCTGACGCGCATAACCCCTATCTAAAGAGCGTACATCGTCTTTAATAGTATCCATGAACCATGGATTTATTCTGATCGAACTTCTCACTGCCCTAGTTATTATTTCCTTTTGTTTGGGGGCGGGTATCAATTATTTATATACCAGTCATCAACATCATCAAGAGCTCTATGGCAGGTTTACCAAACATTTAGAACAGGTCTCTAGTGAAGAAATCCGCTTAAAAGGATTTCATCTCAACAAAAGGGGGCCACGATGAATTTGGTTGAACTCATGCTGAGCATTAGTCTTTTAACGATTGTTTTAGCAGGCTTAACCCATGCTGTACCAGTTCTACAAAAGAACATGGATGATGGGAGGGCCTTAAGAGAGGAAGTCGCTCAAGTTGAACAAGTTTTACAAATCATTACACGTAGCATCCAACAAGCGGGTTTTGAAGATATTATCAAGGGTCAATCTTCAAACTCACGGTCTCAAAAACCTCCCTTAGTTGGCATACAGGTTTTTCAACAAGCTACCTTAACGACCGATAAAGTTGGCAAAACATCAACTCAGCAATCCTATCTTGCTGGGCGGCGCCAAACAGATGCCATACTCATCCAACATGAAACCTATGGTCACTTTGATTGTGTTGGTAGAAAAATTACCGATAAAAGGACCCACCAAGGTTTGTCTAGAATTGGATTTTTTGTCCAATTCCGAGGGAATAAAGGGAATGCAATTGGAACCTTAATGTGCCAGAGTTTGACCAACAATGGTCAAGTACAAAATGATGGTATTTTGACTGGGGTAAATGACTTTCTCATTTACTTAGAAGACGATGTAGTGATCGTTGAATTAACGATGCAGTCATCACGTCAATACCATAAGTCCATCGCTCTTCAAAATCAGATATCGCTTTGATTTGAATTTATGAATAGAGCTAAAGGAAAAAATGCTGGTTTTATTTTACCTATTACCCTGGGATTGATTAGTTTGGTTGGTCTTTGGGGAACTATTCTCATCGAGCAAATGCATCGTCAATCAGATCAATTAGCCAAGTCTTGGCAAGAAAAATTTATATTTTATAAAGCACAGGAGCATTTGGGACAGTGTCTTGGCATCGTGGGTTTGCAAGAGCTACCAACGCAACGATGGGGTCAATGTTGCCATGTTGAAGCAATGACGAATCCAACTAGTACTAAAACCAGTACTAAATCCTCTAAGCTTGCTCTTCAAAAAAGTTACCGTGTTTCTGTTCATCACGAACTGATTCACCCCATCAGTAACCAGATTTTAGGCTCCTCCCGATTACAAGCAGTTGTCACCCTCTCACCAACCAATCAAGCGATTTCTAAACTGTCTTGGCGTGAGATATTCGACTTGCATTGGGAACAAGAATTAAATGCCCTTCAACCAAAAACAAACTATATTTGGGGTCAACTACCAGCATGCAAACATCCTCTTCCAACAAATTAATCAAAGGTTTTACTTTGATTGAAGCCGTTACAGTGATAGGGCTTGTAGCGATTTTTTTACTTTTTGCCTCGCACATATCGACATCTGTTTTTAGTACCTATCAGGCTAGAAATGAAGTCTTCTCAACTGCTCACGCATTGATGTTGGATGCGCAGCGTATCCGTACTTTAGCCCGCGCCCACAAAACCACAATCAGCATCATGCCCATTTGTAATAACTCGTGGGAGTCTGGCTGGGTTGCTTTTTATAATCCAGAGATGCGATTTGAGACCGAGGCGATTACAAAACCCCTCTGGAAAAAAGAAATATCCTCTCAAGTGACAACAATCCGACCTAGGCAAAGTGCTCCTGTCAGCGGCACTCAATTTTCTGATATCAGTATCAAATCCTACCCACACCCTAGATGTCCAAATGCAAGTATTACCTCAGAGTCGGGTGAAAAACTTCGCCATTTGAGTTTTAATGCCCTAGGAGCTGCCCAAACCAAAAATGGTGGCTTTGTGGCGAATCGTATCGTTTTTTGGAGTAAGATTTATCCCAATATTGAATACCATTTAGTTTTAGGTGATAGTGGAAGGCTTCGATTATGTAAGCCTGAAGCAATCAATCCGAAGTGTACTCTCTCGCTGTAAAATGTCTTTTTGAAGATTTTGTCAGGTTTGTCACCTTTAAATTGATTTTTTCTAAACTATACTTGCTGAGAAAGTTTAGAATTCTGTATTGATACCAAAGCCAATTTCGGTTTACCTATTTTTTAAATCCGAAAAGCCCCGATAAAGACCACTATGTTTAATCCGCAAGATTATTTTTTTATGAACCAGGCCCTTTTAGAGGCCAAGAAGGCGCTTTGGATTACTGATCCTAACCCGCGGGTTGGTTGTGTGCTTGTCAAAGAGAATCAAATCATCGGTGCTGGTTTTACTCAACAAGTAGGATCTCACCACGCTGAGGTGATGGCGATTCGGAATGCGCGGGAAAGAGGTTTTGATACCGTTGGCGCAACTGCTTATGTCACCTTAGAGCCTTGTTGTCATTTTGGCAAAACCCCACCCTGTGTTGATGCAATTATTGTGGCAGTCATCAAAAAAGTATTCATTTGTTCTACCGATCCTAATCCTTTTGTTTTAGGCAAAGGGATTGAACGCTTAAAAGAACATCAGATTGAAGTTCATACGGGTCTTCTAGCCGAACAATCGATGGCACTGAACCCTGGCTTTATGAAACGTATGCAAACTGGCATG
>Ga0164296_1000932_pt1 | contig 32761 bp, 29 predicted proteins | sample GEODES057metaG_FD_113533 | JGI IMG/M metagenome (GOLD analysis project Ga0164296, IMG submission 113533) | Dystrophic lake water microbial communities from Trout Bog Lake, Wisconsin, USA - GEODES057 metaG | ecosystem: Environmental > Aquatic > Freshwater > Lake | place: USA: Trout Bog Lake...
AGCAGGATGCTTATGATAAAGACGCTTTAAATCTTGTAAATCCTCGGTAACCGTTATCTTAATTCTTGATGCCATTAATTCATAACGAATTAATCAGCTCTTTATTTTGTTAATTGGTATTATATAGTCAAGCTGGATATAAAACTGTCATCCTAACAAGTTATCTAGTCAAGGAGAACATGAAACGGCTATCCTAAAGAGTTATATAGTCAGGGAGAACATGAAACGCCTATCCTAAACACTAATACGAAATTTCTTTGTTCTTTTTCACTCATAACTTATAATTCATAACTCATAACTACCCAAGTGTTATCTTCGCCCGCTTATGGCTAAAGAGGTTGTTTTAAGTGGCATTCGCCCTACCGGTTTTCTGCATTTGGGTAATTATTTTGGTGCAATGCGCAACTATGTGCGTATGCAAGATGAATATAACTGTTACTTTTTTGTTGCAAATTGGCATAGCCTCACTACCCATCCCGATACAAAAGAATTGCAAGAAGCCGTGCATCGGGTGATTGCAGAAAATGTAGCTTGTGGCTTGGATCCAGAAAAAGTGAGCCTGTATGTGCAAAGCGATGTGCCTGAAATTGCAGAATTATATCTTTACTTAAATATGCTGGCATACAAAGGTGAGTTGGAAAAGACGACTACTTTTAAAGATAAAGTACGCTTGCAACCCGATAATATCAATGCAGGTTTGTTGACTTATCCTGTTTTGCAGGCGGCAGATATTTTGATTCATCGGGCTGTGAAAGTTCCTGTAGGTAAAGATCAGGAGCAACACTTGGAGATGGCAAGAAATTTTGCACAACGCTTCAATCATCGGTATGGGGATGTGTTACCAGAGCCTTATGCATTTAATTATGGTGGGGAATTGGTGAAGATTTTAAGTTTGGACGGGAATGGCAAAATGAGTAAGAGTGAGAATCAATTGAATACTTTGTACTTGGCAGATGAAGATGATTTGCTAAAGAAAAAGATAATGAAGGCCAAAACAGATGGTGGACCAGAGACGCCAAACAGCATCAAACCAGATTATATTGAGAACTTGTTTACCCTGTTGAAATTGGTAAGCGCAGCCGATACAGTTCAAAAGTTTGAGGATGATTTCAATGCAAGTAGTTCTGGTAATTGCATTATACGTTATGGGGATATGAAAAAGCAGTTGGCTGAGGATATGATAAAGTTCATTACGCCAATCAGGGAAACGGCTGCTGACATTCAGAATAACAGGGAATTACTCTCGAAAATAATTAAACAAGGGTCTGATAAGGCTAGGGAAAGCGCAAGTGCCACCCTGCATGAAGTGCGAAAGGCGATACGGATGGACTATTGATAGAAGTTTTTGCCGACGATTGATAATTATTTACTTTATTTACACCACTTAATTAACTGTATGACAAACTCGAAGAAACCCAAGCATATTGCAGTTGCGGGAAATATTGGTGCCGGTAAAACAACCCTTACCGAGTTGCTTAGTAAACATTACAAATGGATTCCCCAGTTTGAGGATGTGGATCATAATCCATATCTGATGGATTTTTACGATGATATGCCTCGTTGGAGTTTCAACTTACAGATATACTTTTTGAATAGTCGCCTTCAACAATTATTGGAAATACAGAGGGGTACTGAAACCATAATTCAGGATAGGACAATTTATGAAGATGCCAACATATTTGCGCCCAACCTGCACGATATGAACCTGATGAGCAAAAGGGATTATGATAATTATTTTGCATTTTTCCAAACGTTGAAGTCAATGGTGGAGCCACCAGATTTGTTGATTTACTTAAAGGCTTCAGTGCCTACGTTGGTTTATCAAATCCAAAAGAGGGGTAGGGAATATGAAGAAAACATTCGCTTGGATTATTTGAAGAAACTAAATGTTTATTACGAAAAGTTTATTGCAGAATATAAAGAAGGACCTGTGCTGATAATTGATTGCGATAAGAACAAGTTTGCTGAAAACGAAGAACATTTAGGGGAAATATTCACCAAAATAGATAGCCAATTATTTGGTTTGTTTTAGGATGGAACGAACTTATATCGAAGACAAGGACTTTGAGCAAATAGACTTTTCAGTAAAAAAGCTAGCAGAGGGGGATTATGAAAACTGCGTCTTTACCAACTGCAATTTCTCCAACACCGACTTGTCGAGGATAAGTTTTTCCGAATGTAGTTTCCTTGATTGCAACCTTAGCATGGTTAAGCTAACTGGCACTACCCTGCGTGACATACAATTTAAAGGTTGCAAACTGTTGGGATTGCATTTTGAAGATTGCAGCGATTTTCTTTTTACTGTTTCCTTCGAGAATTGCATCCTGAACTTGTCTTCTTTCTACAAAAGGAAATTGAAAAAGACAATTTTCAAAAACACTTCTCTCCACGAAGTAGATTTTACAGAAGCGGACCTTTCACTTGCTCAATTTGACAACTGCGACCTTTTGGGGGCAACTTTTGTAAACACCATCTTGGAGAAAGCTGACTTACGAACTGCATACAATTACTCCATTGACCCAGAAATGAATCGTATTAAAAAAGCAAAGTTTTCAATGAGTGGCATTGCGGGGTTGCTGAATAAATATGATATAGAAATAGTTTAGAGGCTCTGTTTTTATCCTTACAGATTAAGTTTATTGTCCAATCTTCCAACTTAATTCCTTTTATTAATTTGAAATGATTCAGTTTTTCTGTTTGAGACCCTACTACTTCGAATCTCTTCAATAATTTCTTCGGCGGTTTTTGTGGATTCAAAAGCACCGAAAGCCTCTTTGAAAGACGATTCTTTTTTTCTAAGGTCAGTCTTTGCTGAATCAGTCAATTTGGAGATGAGCTCCAATTTATTACTCAAACTCAATTTATCCAATAGCCCAATATATCCTTCAACAATTGTTGTATTAATTTCTGCTGCTCTCATAAGGTCAAATATACATAGAATACAAGAAGCAATCTTTCTATGATTTTTAAAAATTAAAAAAAGGAAGATTTTCAATGAGTGGCATTGCGGGATTGCTGAATAAATATGATATTGAGATAATTATTTAAAGGCATCCTCCTCTTGGGTTAATTAATCTTCAGCTTCATCAACAAATCTTGTTGTACATCATCCCCCAGTTTGAAAAAGTGTTTATCAAATACTTCGAATCCATTTTTTTTATAGAAATTGATGGCTTTTAAGTTCTCTTCCCACACGCCCAACCACAGATAAGCAAGTTTTTTCTGCTTGGCAATTTTATGTGCTTGGTCAAACAGTACCTGCCCCACTTTCTTTCCGTGGTGTTCTTTCGAAACATAAATCCTTTCTATTTCCAGTGCATTATCATCTTTTACATCTGTTTGGGCTTGTCCAAAATTTATTTTCAGGTAGCCAACTATCTCCTTTTCAAGGATAGCCAGATAAAATTCAGAGTATGGGTTATTCAATTCATTGGTCATCTTTTCAAGGCTCAGTTCTTCTGTCAAATATTTATTCATATTCGCAGGGGTATTTCTATCGGTAAAGGTCTCCCCAAAAGTTTTTCTGCTGATTATTTGAAGTTGTTCTAATTCTTGTGGGGATACTTTTTTAATTTGAATATTATTTACCATAGCCTTTGAGCAAATGTCGGTTATCCATATTGGCTATAAGTTGAGTTTTTATTTAATAACAAACCTATATCCAACAGAAAAAAGTATAGGTGATACTGGGAATTTCAATTGCCCTCCTAAGTTTTTAAATTGGTTTAATTGGTCATAAAACTTCGAATTTCTTATCGGAACTAAAAGTTCAAAAGACCAATATCCAATTTTCTTAGACGTATATCTTGTGTCTATTCCACCTCCGAACGTAGGTCCTGCAAAAACTCCTTGTGATTTATATATAGAATTAACATTCGTTACTGAAAGGTTCAATGCGCCGTTATAGCCAAACATAGCGGTAGCAAAAGGAATTACTTTTGGGTAAGTTTCTTTTCTATAAAATCTATATTTCATTCCAATGTTTAAACCAATTGGAGGTACAAGCGGGTATCCAACCCCAACAAAAACACCTAGTTTCCTATTTGGGTAGTACTGCCAGTTAACACCAAGTCCCCCAAAGTCGAGTCCTGCACCAACACCTATCGTTGTTTTTTCGTGAAATATGGCATTGTTACTTTGGGTTGCTTGTGCATTAACTAGGGTATTCAATGCAATGAGTAGCAATGTAGATAAAAGACCTTTTTTCATTTTAAAGATTTTCAATTTTAAAAATCATTTGCTGTTTGTTTATTGTTAGACTTCCCAAAGATGCAACTATTCATCATTCATAAATAGATTTTTAGATAGAATTTGTGTTAGTCAAAGCCTTCCTTTGGAATAATAACCTAAGAAAGTCTCTTTTTTTAGTCAATGAATCAGTTCTTTCTGTCACCAAAAGAAGTGGAAGTGTCACCAAAAGAAGTGGAAGTGTCACTAAAAGAACTGGAAACGTCACTAAAAGAACTGGAAATGCCACTAAAAGAAGTGGAAGTGTCACCAAAAGAAGTGGAAGTGTCACCAAAAGAAGTGGAAGTGTCACCAAAAGAAGTGGAAGTGTCACCAAAAGAAGTGAAAGTGTCACCAAAAGAAGTGGAAGTGTCACCAAAAGAAGTGGAACTGTCACCAAAAGAAGTCATTTGTGGAGTAGAAGTAAGCATTTTCTCCAATGAATAAGCTTTCATTATTGAATCCTAAGCAAACAACTTCTCGCACATATCTTACATCTAACAACTAAAACCCTTTCGTTCAACTACATTTGCGGCTCAAAAAAATGGGTAGCTAATGCTGATTGGTTTTCAGAACTTAACGTTTGAATTTGGTGCAAGGGTGATAGTTGAAGATGCCACGTGGCATATAAACCCCGGCGAAAGGATTGGATTGATTGGCTATAATGGCACTGGGAAATCTACTTTATTAAAGGTATTAGTGGGACAATATTTGCCATCGAAGGGTACTGTGGAGAAGGGAAGGGAGACCACAATCGGCTACCTACACCAAGATTTGTTGAGCTTCGACACCAGCGAAAGCATACTTGAAGTAGCAATGGGTGCGTTTGAAAGGGTGCGCCAACTGGAAAAAGAAATAGAGGCATTGGGGATTGAATTAGAGACCAACGAGAATGAGGAACTACTGACCAAATACACAGACCTACTCCACGAAATGGATGTGTTGGATGGCTATAACATTCAATATAAAACCGAAGAAGTACTGCACGGACTTGGATTTACTACCGAACAAATGAGCAAACCCTACCAACAATTCAGTGGTGGCTGGAGGATGCGGGTGTTGTTGACAAAAATGATATTGCAAAGTCCGGATGTGTTGTTGCTGGATGAACCTACCAACCACTTGGATTTGCCTTCCATCGAATGGCTGGAGAAATATCTGATACATTATCAGGGTAGCGTGGTGATTGTGAGCCACGATAAATACTTCCTGAACAGGATGGTAAACAAGATTGTGGAGATTTATCAGCAGGAACTGCATATCTATTCTGGCAACTATGAATATTATGAAACCGAGAAAGCACTGCGTGTAGAAATGCAGCAAAGGGCTTTTGAAAATCAGCAGGAATACATCAAACAGCAAGAGCGTTTCGTGGAGCGTTTCCGTGCAAAAGCTAGTAAGGCTGCGGCTGCGCAAAGCATCATGAAAAGGTTGGATAAGATTGACCGAATTGAGAATGTAGAGATAGAAAGACCTAATATAAGAATCAACTTTCAGGTAAATAACCAACCGGGAAGAACGCTTGTTACCCTAAAAGACATCCATAAACAATACGGCGAAAACCTGATTATTGATAAAGGTTTTGCAGAGATAGACAGGGGCGATAAGATTGCATTGATTGGGGCAAACGGAAAAGGGAAGAGTACATTGTTGAGGATAATTGCAGGAACTGAAGAGAATTTTGGGGGAGAAAGGGTGTGGGGGCACAATGTAGAAAGTAGCTTTTATGCCCAGCACCAGTTGGAAGCGTTGAACCTGAACAATACTATCTTGGAAGAGATGTTGGAAAGCCGCAGCGGCAAAACAGAAGTGGAATTGAGAAGCTTACTTGGGTGCTTTTTGTTTAGCGGCGATGATTCTGATAAGAAAATCAAGGTATTGAGTGGAGGGGAAAAGGCGCGTGTAGCATTGGCGAAGGTTATTGTGAGTAAAAGTAATTTCCTGATGCTGGATGAACCTACCAACCACTTGGATATGCACAGTGTTGAGTTATTAGCTGAGGCATTGAATAAATATGAGGGCAGTCTGATATTGGTGAGCCACGATAGGTTCTTTGTTTCCAAGACGGCAAATAAAATATGGGAGATTGTTGACCACGAGATAAAAGAATTTAAGGGAACTTATACCGAATATGTTGATTGGAAGGAACGTATGGCAAAGCAAGCAAAGGAAGAAAGTAGAAAAAATGCCACCAAAGAAGAGCCTGCCAAGAAAGTAGAAGAACAAAAAACAAAGCCGCAGGAAGCACAAAAGCCTAAGGGAGATAATACCGAGCTAAAGAAATTGCAAAGCAGATTTAAAAAAGCTGAGGAAGAGTTGGAACAATTGAAACAACAAAAGCAAACGATAGAACTAGAGTTGGCTTCACCAGATAGTTACAAGAATGCAGTAAAGTTTGCAGAAACAGAAAAGCATTACAAAGAGATTAATGCCAAAGTAAAACTCGCCGAAGCGCATTACGAAGAATTATTCGAACAAATAATGGAGATGGAAGGATAAAATAAAAGGGTTTGCCAATTGGCAAACCTTTTCTTTATAACTAATCACTAATCACTAAACGTTAATCATTATCATTCATCAAAATACAATTGCACTTCTTTCAGTTGTGGTGTTTTGGATGATTCGAGGATATTTATCCTGAACTCTTGTGCTACCACAGGCTTGAACGATTTGAAGTATCCAGCACCAATTGTCTTGTCTTCAAAAACTGTTTTCCATTCTTCACCGTCTTTGTATTCCATTTTAAAGTCCTTTACAAACTTGTCAAACGTACCAGCTTCTGTTATGGAGATGCTGCCAATACTTGTGGGTTTGCCTAAGTCAACAGCTAGCCAACCAGTTTTATCACCATCGGCGGCAACCCAACCTTTTCTGCCATTACCATCAAAAGCCAAAGAAGCTTTACTCTTTTCATCTTTTATTGAAGAAGCAGTTGCCGGCTTCTTTAAAGATGGGATTGGGTCGGGGATAGTTATATTCGGTTCGCCATCTATTTGAACGGCTAATACTGTTGATACAGTATCCAATGCTTTTTCGGGCAAGGTAAACTCAATATATTTTCCAACTGTTTTATAAGAAACTTTCAATTTAGGATTAGCCAAGAAGGAAGCCTTAACTATCTTATTATCCATTGGCACACGGATAATACCGTCTGTTGGCCATTTTAAAATGTGGAAGTAGAGTTTGTCTTTCTTGCGGGTACAACGTCCAAACTTCAAATAAGCAAACGGGCTAACCGTTGTTCCATAGATGGCTTCACCGTTTGTTTTTAACCAAGCACCTACTACTTTCAGTCTATCAACTGATGGTTGCGGAATTAATCCTTCGCTGGTCGGACCAACATTCAATAAATAATTGCCACCTTTAGAGGCAATATCTTCCAAGTTTTGAATCAATACCTTACTGCTTTTCCATGCGCTGTCATAGCTTTTAAAGCCCCAAGTATTGTTCATTGTCATGCACGATTCCCAGTTTTTACCCGGATAGCCAGTAGCAGGAATGTATTGCTCAGGGGTTTCCAAATCGCCACTATAGCCACCACCCAAGCGATTGTTGTAAATTAAGTTGGGGTGTTCTTTAAGTACAGCATAAATTTTATCAGCATATTCTTTAGTCATTCCAGTAGGTGTGTCAAACCACAAAACAGAAATCTCTCCATAGTTAGATAATATTTCTTTTAACTGAGGCACTACTTTTTTATCAATGTACTCACCCATATTTCCATTTTGTGCACTGTCCCAATGCCCTCCAATTGCCGAAGCACCCGGTGCAGTCCAGTCTTGTGCCTGAGAATAATACAGCCCCAGTTTCATATCATATTTCTTGCAGGCTGCTGCTAATTCTTTTACAACATCCCTTTTAAAAGGAGTTGCATCAACAATATTGAAAGGGTTGGCATCAGATTTAAACATCGCAAAACCATCGTGGTGTTTGCTGGTCAGCACCATATATTTCATTCCCGCAGCCTTTGCGGTCTTCACCCATTCTTCTGCATTATATTTTATAGGGTTGAATTGAGGAGCAAACTTTTTATACTCTGCAACAGGTATCTTTCCTTTATTCATTATCCATTCACCAATGCCTGGAACTTGCTTGCCATTATAAGTTCCCGCGGGAACAGAGTACAATCCCCAGTGAATAAACATTCCGAACTTGGCTTCCTTCCACCAATCCATTTTAGGGTCATTGTAAGTTGATTTTTGGTCAGGGGAAGCATTCTCTTTTTGTGCAAACAAACTTTTGTTAGTTGTTGAAAGGAGCAGCGTAGCAACTGCAATCATTAAGTATTTCTTCATATAAGTCAGTGGGGGTCTTTTTGAAATCCCTCGGTAAAAATAGCAGACTTGTCTTTTCAAAAAGGGTTTAAACGTGTCAACTTATTGGCGTATTGTGTAATTTACGCCTACGTAGCTCTTGAATGAGCCGTTTTATTGAGTGTAGGAATGATATTCTCCGAAGAGCGAACGGTCTTTTCTTTAGAGCGAACCATTTTCTCAGAAGGGAGAACCTTCTTTTCTTTAGGGAGAACCGTATTCTCGGTAGAGCGGACCATCTTTTCTTTAGAGCGGACTATCTTTTCTTTAGAGCGAACGGTCTTTTCTTTAGAGAAAACCATTCCTAGACTAGAGAAAGTTGTTATTTCCCCTGTTTTTCAAGTTTATTTATTCTCTAGAAGCAGCTTGTTTTCCGGGATATTATCTTCTCCCTACTTTAAGGGAGATGTATATTAATTTTTTAAAATAGTTTTGTTGATAATTTTATGTGTAGTAAAATAGCTACTTCATCTAATATTGCATTATAAGGTTTATAAAAAGGGCTTGTTTTTGTACTGTTGGAGTAAATTAAATATAATATTTATAAATGAAAAAAACAATAAGATTACTGTTTAGCAGTCTATTTCTATTAGGATTAGCTATTGAATCGAATGCCCAAAGTGGTACAGTAGTAGCTGGTGGAAATGCAAGTGGTACAGGCGGAACAGCAAGTTATTCAGTAGGCGAAGTTGCATACACTACTATCAATTCTACTGGAGGCATCGTTATTCAAGGAATCCAACAAGCTTATACGGTTGCTGATTTGCCGATAACACTTTTAGAATTTAATGCCTTAGTAACTGATAAGAAACAGGTAGCGCTTACTTGGGTAACAGTATCGGAGCACAATAATAAATATTTTGAGGTAGAACGTTCGCAAGACGGATCTTCATTCGAAAAAGTATTAACTCTTGATAGTAAAGGCAATAGTGCCAATGCACAAGATTATGATGCTTTAGATGCTTCGCCATTAACAGGCACTTCATATTACAGGTTAAAACAAACAGATATTGATGGCAAAAGCACTTATTCTAAAAGTGTAAGGGTAAACATTGCTTTAGAAAATGAATTAAAGGCTTACCCCAATCCTACCACTTCAATATTGAACTTACAAATAACTGGGGCAGCAACTAAGCAGCTTACTTATGGGATCTATTCCATTGATGGGAAATTGATAGCTGAACAAAAGATAAATAATGACTTAACAATAATTTCAACTTCTAATCTTTCAAATGGTGTTTATCTGCTTAAGGTAAAAGACAAAAGCACCTTGGTTAAATCATTTAAACTCATAAAAAATTAAAAAACAATGAAAAAAATAATCTACTTAATTGCAATGTTGTTTCTTTCTGTGGGTGCGTTTTCGCAAGTACCACAACTGATAAGCTATCAAGCGGTGGTTCGTAACAGCAACAATGTACTTGTAACCAATTCGAACGTTTCGGTTTCAATCAGTATTGTGAAAGATTCTGCCAACGGTACAGTTGTTTATTCTGAACTACACAGTACCACCACAAACGCAAACGGACTTTTTAGTTTTTCCATTGGTACTGGACTTTATGCAAGCGGCAGTTTGTCTTCAATTAACTGGGCAAGTGGGGTCTATTTTATCAAATCACAAATAGACCCTAATGGTGGATTGAACTTTACCATTACAGGTACTAGTCAAATTTTGAGTGTCCCATATGCATTGTATGCTGCTAACGGTACAAAACCAGGGAGTAATGTTGGTGATTTGCAATATTGGGATGGTACCAAGTGGGCAATATTGCCTGCTGGTGCAAATGGAACCACACTTACTATGAGCAACGGCGTGCCAACTTGGGGGACTGGTTCTGTTACAGCTACTTTGCCCAGTTTGACTACAACCACACCTAGTTCCATCACAAGTAATTCAGCTTTATGTGGGGGCAATGTAACAAGTGCGGGTAGTTCTTCTGTTACAAGTTATGGTATCTGTTATGCCACCACAAGTAACCCAACAACTTCAAATAATACGGTACAGGTTGGTTCTGGTACGGGAACTTTTTCTACCACGGTTTCTGGGTTAAGTACCAATACTACCTATTACATCAGGGCTTATGCAACAAGTAGTGTAGGAACAAGCTATGGCAATCAAGTATCAATCACAACAAACAATCTAATTTCATCAGCTCCAACTGTAACTACCACTGCACCTATTTCAATTAATATCACTGCTTCTCAAATAATAAGTGGTGGAAACATAACAAGTATTGGCAGTTCTGCCGTAACAAGTTATGGTCTTTGTTATGCTACTACAAGCAATCCTACAGTTGCAAACAGCACAGTGTTAGCAACAGGTTCAGGAACGGGAAGTTTTTTGGATACTATTTCTAATTTGAATGCAGGCACCATATACTACGTCAGGGCTTTTGCCACCAACAGTGCAGGAACTAGTTATGGAAATCAATTGGTAGTAACAACTGAAACAGAGGTAGGTAATGAACCAACAGTATTAACAATTAATGCCACTGCTTCTGCAAATGGCACTGTAACACTTACTGGGGCGGTTACTGATAATGGTGGCGATCTGATACAAGGAGTAGGAGGCTTATGGGATGTTAATCCTATACCTGCATATAGAAGTCCTTACATGACGGCTTCTTTGGTAGATGGTAATTTCTTAAATGCATCGACAGATACTTTCTCTACCAGCATAACTAACTTGACACCAGGGACAACCTATTATTTCAGGGCTTTTGCTTCCAATGGTTGGTCGAGTACAGCTTATGGAAATCAAATAACTTACACAGTGCCAAGTAATACTGCTACTTACAAAATTGGTCAGAGTTACGGTGGCGGTACCATCTTCTATGTAGATGGCAGTGGACAGCATGGGTTGATAGTCGCAAATTCTGATGCCGGAGGCATAACACCTTGGTACAATGGCAGCTATATAACAACCGGCACTACTGATACAACTGTTGGAGCTGGGGCTGCAAATACCAGTTCAATCATTTCAACACAGGGCACTGGGTCTTATGCTGCCTATCTTGCCAGTCAGACAGCAAATGGTTACAGTGATTGGTACTTGCCATCCAAAGGTGAACTTGATTTAATATTTATCAATCTCACACAAGCTGGGCTTGGAAATATGCAAGGAAATGTTTACTGGAGTTCTTCGGAATATGATGTACACCAAGCATGGGCGCAACAGTTTGTTCAAAAAAACTACATAAATACATATACATATTACAAGAGTAACTCTGCTTTCGTAAGACCTATTCGTAAGTTTTAATAAAGACTATTAATTGAGAAAACGCCTTCCAAGGGTGTTTTCTCAATTAAATAAAATTTCTTTAATCAAATCTTTCAATCATTAAATTCTTAAAAATTAAGTAATGAAATTAGTTTCTTTCCTAGTGGCAATTCTTTGTCTATCGTTTAGTTCTTTTGCCCAAGTACCACAAAAATTAAGTTATCAAGCAGTGGTGCGTAATAATAACAATGTGCTTGTTACCAATGCCAATATCACAGTCGCAATTACCATCGCCAAAGATTCTGCAAATGGGCTGGGTGTTTATTCTGAATTACAAACTCCTACAACCAATGCAAATGGACTATTTAGTATAGCCATTGGCGGCGGGTATAAAACAAGTGGCACTAGTTTCTCTGATATCAATTGGGCATCGGGCATTTACTTCGTCACTACTCAAATTGATCCTAATGGTGGCAATAATTATACTATCAAAGGAAGCAGTCAGTTATTGAGCGTTCCTTATGCACAATACGCAGCCAATGGTAGCCCCAAAGGAAATAATGTTGGCGATATTCAGTATTGGGATGGCACTAAATGGGTACTATTGTCTGCTGCCAACAATGCCAATGGCAGTGTGCTTACTTTGTGCAATGGATTGCCAACATGGGGCGGTTGCCCTACTGCTGGTCTTCCTATTGTAAATACCATTGCTGTTTCCTCCCCTTACAACCGGGTGCCAGGTAATGGTTCAGGTTCAATAGTCTCAACAGGAGGCAGCCCAATAACGGCAGAAGGACTTTGCTGGTCAAAGTCCCCCAACCCCACATTGGCGGACAGTCTATATGCAAGCGCTTCTCTTTCAACAAGCGATACTTTTTCTGTTTATATATTTAATATGGGTGGCTATAGTACCACCTATTATGTGCGCGCTTATGCAACTAATAGTTACGGCACCAGCTATGGCAATCAACTGACGGTAACAACTTGGGCCAATCCTAATGTAACCGCCCCTTCGGTTCAAACCCTTTCTGCTACTGCCCCAAGTAATGGCAATGCAGGCATAGCGTATGGTTATTTGACCAATGTAAATGGTGAATTTCCTTCCTCACAAGGGGTTTGTTGGTCTTCCAATCCCAATCCTACAATTGCAGATAGTATTGCAACAGGTACTTATACTTCTCAAGATTCTTTCTACGCCAATTACACCAATATGGCGGCTGGCAATACTTATTATCTTAGGGCTTATGCAACCAATAGTGCTGGTACAGGCTATGGCAATCAAGTTACGGTGACTGTGCCAAACGGAGGGTCTAATAGTTTTTATATTGGGGAGAGTTACGGTGGTGGAACCATCTTTTATTTAGACAGCACCAAACAGCATGGGTTGATTGCTGCCGCTACTGATGCAGCATCAGGGAATCAGATACCGTGGGATATTGAAGTCAACAATACATTTCCGCTTGTGGGTGCAACCGATACAACAATAGGAAGTGGGGCAGCAAATACTTCTAAAACTATTGCTGCATTGGGCACAGTTTCAGGTTCCAATGCTGCATATATGGCAAGCCTTCCTGCTAGTGGTTATAGCGATTGGTACCTGCCATCTAAGGCCGAATTGAATTTGATATTTGTAAACTTAACAAAAGCTGGATTGGGCAATATGCAAAGTAATGTTTACTGGAGTTCTTCAGAATATGACATTACTAGAGGTTGGGCACAGGACTTCTCTCAATTCAATATTAGTTCCTTCACTTATTTTAAAGCTAATTCAGCTTTTCTGAGACCAATCAGAAAGTTTTAATAGGAAAAATATTGGTATGAGATAATAAAAAGCCCTTGAAGCAAACGTTTCAAGGGTTTCTCTTTTTACAACTCATAACTCATAACTCCTCAGCACTGCTTCTGCTTCTTCTGGTTTATTGGTGCCAATCAAAAGTTTGTTGCCATCTTTAAGTTCCAATTGAATGCCCATGTTCCCCGAAACATTCAAGGCATTGCTTTTACCCATTCCTCCCCTTACGCCCCACCCACCAAATTCTTTGATGGGACTGTATTGCCTGACGTAACATTTTGTGATGTCTTCCCATTTGTATAGTTTAAAGCTTGTTTGTATGGGATAGAATCTCACGGTGATACCTTCTTTTTTAATATAAGTTTCTAGTTTACTACTTCCAATCAATGTATACACAATAGCAAGGATAGCCATAAATATCAGCGTTACGGTGACAGATTCCCCAATATCACTTTGTTTTTTGCCCAATGTGGTCTTCGTGGAAAGTTGCATCACTATACTTGCTACAAGTGGTGCCACGCCAATAATTGCTACTACTATCAGCAGTACCCATATCCATTTTTGCCTAAAGCGTTGTATTTCTGAAAATAATACTTCTTCTTCCATGATTAATTGTATTCAATTATAATATTCTACTTTCGATTTTTTATTATTAAACCCCCTCTTCATACAAAACTAAGGGAATTACACCTTCAATCTCAACAATGCACCAGGCTTACTATTTCCAGCCCAACCTACCCTTCTCCTCCTGCTTTTCTCCCTTCCGCTTCCCTTTCTTTTTGGGTTCAACTAGCTTTTTAATGCCGCCACTGGCTCACCCAAGGACGCCACTGGGTCACTTCTGGAACTCCAGCAATCGTTTCTGGTACTCCAGAACCCATTTCCGGACGTCCAGAAGTCATTTCCGGAGTACCAGAAATCATTTCCGGACGACCAGAAATCATTTCCGGACGACCAGAAGTCATTTCTGGACGACCAGAACTCACTGCCGGAACTCCTTGGGTGACTCCTTGGCGACGTTATTTGGCGTATTATACACGTTATTCTTATAAATTTCGATTTATATTAAACAAACACTCCCTTTTCTCTCATTAAACTATAGGAATAAGTCATATTTTGTAGAGAAAAGCAATTCTTTCTTTAGCCTTCAATCTATCCTCTTAGTGTTACAATTGTTCCGCCATTGTCACTCAAGTGGTAGCCGTTGGCTTATCTTCGGCTCTTCTATAAATTTATTGATATTTCTATCTATGAAAAAGATTTTGTCCCTCGTTTCCATTGTCCTTTTGGTTTGTTCATGTACTGTTTCTCGTGCGCAAGAGGGTGGCTATCAGGTGCCGCCAAAAATAATGGCCGATTTGCTACTTGCCACGCCTACGCCATTGGTGAGCATTAGTGGGAAAGCCAATTGGATGTTGATTTGTGGACGAAGCAACTACACCACCGTAGAAGAACTCGGGCAGCCCGAAGTGAGGGTGGCTGGCTTGCGGATTGACCCAAATAATTTTTCGCTGAGTAGGCAATCGTATTACAATAGCTTTATACTTAAAAATATAAATACGGGCAAAGAATATCCATTGACGGGGTTGCCAGCCAAGCTTGCTGCCAGTCAACTGAGTTGGAACAATGCAGAAACCAAGATTGCTTTTGTGAATACTTCGGCCACCCATGCAGATTTGTATGTGATAGATGTTGCCACGCAAAAGGCTACTATCATCAACCAGCATCCGCTAAATACGGTGTTGGGCAATGCGTACACTTGGGTGGATGATAATGTGTTGCTGTATAAAACAATAACCCAACCAGCCTCAGCAGCACCGAAGAAACCAATAAAACCTACTGGACCAGCCATTCAACAGAACCTTGGCAAAGCTGCACCGAGTGCCACTTTTGAAGACCTTATTAAGACCCCTTACGATGAGCAGTTGTTTGAGTTTTATACCTCCAGTAATCTCACCATCAACAAAGGCGGCATAGAAACAACGGTTGGGAAGGCGGGTATTTATGCGTCGTTTACATTGTCGCCAGATAAAAAATATATGTTGACCAAAAAGATTCACAAGCCATTTTCTTATTTGGTAACCGCAAGCGGATTTCCATCCACCATCAGTATTGCTGATTTTAAAGGACAAACAATGAGGGTTCTGCATGATTTGCCTTCGGAAGAAGGCACGCCGTCGGGTTATGACAATACACAGGATGTGCCACGGGCTTATGATTGGCGCAACGATGAGCCAGCTACCATCATTTGGGCAAAGCCGTTGGATAGTGGAATGATAAAAAAGAAAACAAAATACCATGATGCCATCTATAGTTTGGATGCGCCATTTGCTGGCGAGCCGAAGCTTCTTTTCAAGACAAAAGCAAGGTATCAATCAACAACTTGGGGCGATTCTACACTGGCATTGGTAAGGGAAAGTTCGAGGGTGAAGCAAACGGTTACTGTAAGTGTTTATAATACCGTGAAAGATACGCTAGAAGAATTATATCAACGCAACAGCACCGATGCCTATAATAATCCGGGAACACCTGTGTTGCGAAAAAATAAGTTGGGACAATTGGTAATTCAAACCACTGATAATGGCACTAAGATTTTGATGAATAATGAGATAGGTTCTTCTCCCAAAGGTGATCTTCCTTTTCTTTCAAAGTTTGATTTGGCAACCAAACAGAATGAGATTTTATGGCGATGCCAGGACAGTTTGTATGAATATGTGGTGAAAGTGGTGGATGCAAATAAACTTACATTCATTACCCATAGAGAGTCGCAGAAAGTGCCGCCTTCTTATCATTTGAAGAATCTTTACGGAAAAGAAACTGATAAACTGCTTATCGGTTTCCCTAATCCTTATCCCCAATTGGATGGCGTGACGAAGCAAAAGATAAAATATCAAAGGGCAGATAGCATAGACCTTACGGGTGATTTATATCTTCCAAAAGGATTCGATCCCAAGAAAGACAGTGCATTGCCTGTGTTTATTTGGGCATATCCAAGGGAGTTTAATGCTGCCGCAGATGCTGGGCAAGTAAGGGGAACACAGAATAAGTTCACGACAATCAGTTGGGCTTCGCCCATCTATTTTGTTACGCAGGGATATGCGGTTTTGGATAATGCAGAGATGCCCATTGTTGCCAAGGAAGGCAAACGCCCCAATGATGATTTTGTAGAGCAGTTGCGATTGAATGCAGAAGCCGCCATCAATAAATTAGTAGAAATGGGAGTGGGGGATAGGAATAGGATGGCGGTTGGGGGGCATAGTTATGGTGCATTTATGACGGCAAACCTGTTGGCACATACCAATCTTTTTAAAGCAGGTATTGCAAGAAGCGGTGCTTACAACAGGACACTTACCCCTTTTGGTTTCCAGAATGAAGAGCGTACTTATTGGAAAGCACCACAGTTATATTACGACATGAGTCCGTTTAGCTTTGCTGATAAATTAAAGACGCCAATACTACTTATACATGGCGATGCTGATGATAATCCCGGAACGTTTACAATCAACAGCGAGCGTATGTATAATGCCATAAAAGGCAATGGAGGCACGGCAAGATTGGTGCTACTGCCTTACGAAGCACACCATTACGATGCAAAGGAAAATTTGCTGCACATGCTTTGGGAAATGAATACTTGGCTGGATAAATATGTGAAAAATGCGAAGTAGGGATGTAGATAGAATTTTATAATGCACCTTCTCACAACATATTTCTAGGTTAACTACCGCAACAATTGTAGCGTAGCGTCATCCAATTTATATAGGGAAACATTTTGCTCTTTATCAACCAAGAACAATCTAGAAGTAGCATTGCTATTCTGCAAACTATCTACTTTCAACTGTGCTGTTGGGCTTAAATTTCCTACTATCAAATAATACAAATTACCTAGATTGGTTGATTTTGCAGAGTCAATGGGTAATATTCTGAGGTTTATATTTTTAAATCCTAAGAAATATTCAGTCATTTCAGCAGAATTTGCATCAGAAGAAAATACAGTAGCAGTTATATCCTTTCCTGCAAAAGATTTTTCTACTAACTTCTTGTGGTTCCAGTAATAAGGGTATGGTGGGTTTACAATATCTATCAAATAATTACAGAAGAGTAAAACACAAATAGAGCCAATGAAAAGGGTTGGTATAATTTTATTTTTATCTAAAATTACAGAAGCTAATCGCAATAATAAAAACAAGGAAAATAGTACGTAAAGATATTTTGTGGAACCTGCATGTTGGTAAAACATACTCAGCGTTGCTAGTACAACAAAAATTGGCAGCAATAAAAACTTTGCAGGGTTTTTACTATACGCATAAACCAATGGACCAGATATAATGGCAGCAAAAGGAAACAGAAATATAAAATGCCGGGGATCTTGGCAAAGCGGAACATAACCAGTAAAAGAAATGGTCATGAAGTTGGAAGAGAGGAGTAGAATAAGGAAGGCATAAAAATCAATATTGCTCACATTTTCATAAAACTTTAATTTCTTTCTGTAGATAAAAGCTGCGACTGCTGGCAGAAAAATTAGTAAATCCCCATTTAAAAGCATTGCTTGCCAAAGCTCGTATCCTATTCGTTTTAACGTAAAAGAGAAAGGTAATTGATTAAAACTGCAACCATTCAAATAGCCATCGGCTTGAATTAGATGATACCTATAGAAGAAAGAACCGGTGGTTAATTTAAAATATAATAGATAAATCCCTACCAAAACGAGGGTAGAAAGTGTTGCATATAACCAAAAGAACAAGTGCTTTCTCCTCGAAATATCCGCAAGAAAAAAGATAAAGAAAAGGGGGATGACTATAATGATATTTTCCTTTGTGATGGTTGCCAATAGAAATGCAGCCGCAAATTGTAGTGCGTACTTTATATGATTGCACTGCTTGAATGTATAAGACCGATAAGATGAATACATCCAAAGCACCGCCAGGCACATCGGTGCATCAGGCAAAAGACGGTGCATATAAAATATAATGCTGTGCGCAAAAAAGAAGAGTGCCAACGAAAGGAAATAAACGGTTGTCTTATAAAGATTGACAATTCTTTTTAAAATAATACCACATAAAAGGATACTTATAAAAGAACAAATGGTGGATGCGAAAGCATTTATGCCGAAGATTTTATAGAAAAGTGCGGTAACATAAATTGGTGTCCAGCGTAGTTGTTGGTAGCTATCCTTAGCTGGTTCAAAAGAAAGTCCATGATTTACTATTCCGGCGGCAAATCTGGAATAATTAATGTCGTCGTTGAAATAAAAGCTACAAAAAACAAACAATAAGTGTATCAATAAAACAAATAGCATCCCCCAAAGGATAATATTTCTCTTTTGATTGTTGATAAGTAGCATATTTAGTGTAAAGTAAGATGTAAAAGGAATAAAGTCTATGCAATATTAGGTTTAGTAAGTCATTTATAAAGCTAAATAAGTCACGTATAAAGCTTTATAAGACATTTATAAAGCTGAATAAGACTTTTATAGAACATGATAGGAAGGTTATTATTGTAAATACCCCACCAATTCTAGAAACTCATTCTCAGTAATCACCTTTATAGTGTTTATCTTCTTTGCTTTTTCTAACTTACTTCCTGCATCTTCTCCTACAACAAGGTAATTTAGTTTGCTACTTACGCCACTCACTATTTTGCCGCCTTGTTGCTCGGCAAGTGCTTCTGCTTCGCTACGTTTTAGCTTGCTTAATGTTCCGGTAAACAAGAAAGTTTGGTCTGATAATCCCCCACTAACCACAGTTTCTTTCTTTGTATTCACCAGTTGAAGTCCCAATGATTCCAACTGATGCAGCATCGAAATGTTTTGTTCATTACTAAAGAAATGATGAATGCTCTTTGCTACTTTCACCCCTACATCATCCAGTTGTTGCAAGTCTTCTTCTGTTTTTGTGGCAAAATCAAGCAGGTGATTGACAGAATTAGCCAATGCCTTGGCAGTTGTTTCTCCCACAAAGCGGATACCTAGTCCATATATCAACCGATAAAGCGGTTGTTGTTTACTTGCTTCTATGGCAGCGGTTAAATTATCAATACTCTTTTTGCCAAAGCCTTCGAGTGTACCAATTTTATCAAAATCTATTGTATAAACACTAGGAATGTCTTTGATTAATCCCAATTCATAGAACTTACGAATGTTAGCTTCGCCAAAGCTCTTGATGTCCATAGCATCCTTGCTAACAAAATGAATGATTTTTTCTACAACCTGCGCTTCGCATTCTATGTTGATGCACCGCCAAACAGCTTCCCCTTCTTCTTTAAACAATGGACTTTTACATACAGGACAAACCTTGGGAAAATCAATGGGGGTTTCAGTTCCATCACGTAAATCAGGTTGACTTTTTACTATCTGTGGTATCACATCGCCCGCACGTTCTATTAAAACAGTATCACCAATTTGTAAATCTTTTTCTTTTATATAATCTTCATTATGAATAGAGATGCTACTAACCGTAACGCCGCCCACTTGCACTGGATCAAGCTTTGCAACAGGCGTAACAGCCCCAGTTCTTCCCACTTGAAACTCTACGCTACGCAATTTAGTGGTAGCTTGCCTTGCCTTAAACTTAAAAGCTATTGCCCAACGTGGATGATGGGTAGTCATTCCCAACTTTTCTTGCAAGGCAAAATCATTAACTTTAATTACCATCCCATCTATTTCATAAGGAAGGGTATCACGCATCAGCTCAAAATCGTGTACATGCTTTATTACTTCGTTAATGCCCTGTACTACTTGCTTTTCTTTCTGCGGTGAACGGAAACCTAGATCCCAAAGGAGTTGAAGGGAATTGGAATGGGTGGAGAGAGGGTTTTCCGTTGACCGATTACCGTCAACCGATGTTTGCAGACTGTTGGATGCCTCACTTGCTTTCGGTAAACGGTCAACGGTAAGCGGAATACTTCTTAGCACATAATAACTAACATGATAAAAGAACGCATCCAAATTTCTTTTTGCAACTTCTTTGGGATCTTTCATTCGAAGGCTGCCACTTGCCGCATTGCGGGGATTAGCTAGTGGTGATAAACCCTGTGCAATAAGGCTTTCATTGTATTTAGTAAAGGCCGCTTTGGTCATCATTATCTCGCCACGTATCTCTATTTGTTGAATGCCATATTTACTAAACGGAGCAGACAAAGGAATGGAACGTATTTGTTTGATGTTATTGGTTATTTCTTCTCCCTCAACACCATCGCCCCTAGTTGTACCACGAACCAGTAAATCATTTTCATAAATCAAAGAAATACTTGCGCCATCAAACTTTGGTTCTATACAATATTCAATACTCTCCAGATGGCTTTGTTCTTTTGCTTTCCTGTCCCAATCTATTAAATCATCGGCATTGTAACTATTCTCCAAACTCAACATTGGAACAAGGTGTGGCACCGTTTCAAAACTCTTGTTCAAGCTACTACCAACCCTTTGTGTAGGAGAGTCTGCTGTTACTAATTCAGGGTTTGCAGTTTCTACTTCTTTTAGTGATTGATAGAGTTTGTCATATTCAAAATCACTAATCAATGGGTCATTCAATACATAATACCTATGTTCATGAAACCGTAGGATTTGCTTTAATAAATCTATTTCACTTAAAGAAATTCCTTTTTTTAAGGTTAATTGGTCTAAAAAGTGATTAGTATTTTGTTGAAAAGACTGTATTTCCTTATTATTGTACATATTCAAGTTTTAAAAGGATAAAGATAGGAGCAAGCAAGTTAATTATGGCCTTATTGTGTATTTTTTACACATTCAAAAAGAATACTTACCTTAGTACGCTTTTTTGAATTGCCATAATAACGTAAATGCTTGTAACGATGAGAAATAATATAGAAGAAATGATTCAATCCCCTGAACACGACCTAGTAGTCGATCACATAAAATTAGTAGATACTTACCCTAAAGTCCCCCTTACGGTGGACTGTGTTCTGTTTGGTTTCGAAGAAAATGAACTAAAAGTATTGTGCATTCGAAGTGACCTTAAAGTATTCGATGGCTTGTGGAGTGTGCTTGGGGACAATGTACTTGACCAAGAAGAATTGGATGATGCGGCAAACCGTATCCTTAAACAAAGAACGGGCATGGATGATGTATATCTAGAGCAAGTTCATTCTTTCAGTCACCCAAACAGGCATCCGGGCGGTAGGGTAATTACGGTTGCTTATTGTTCGTTGATTAATATTCAACACCACCAACTAAAGATATTGGATCATGAGTTGCATTGGCATAATGTCCAATCACTCAACCAAATGGCTTTCGATCACTTCGAGATACTGACTTATTGCCTAAACTGGCTACAAAAGCGCATACAAGAACATCCTTTAGGCTTCAATCTTCTGCCAGAAAAGTTCTCTATGCGTGAACTGCAAAACCTTTACGAAGCCATATTGAATCGTCAACTTGATAGAAGGAATTTCAGAAAAAAGTTCGCCTCAATGGGTTTCTTGATAGATGTAAATGAGATAGAAGCCGATGTTCCGCACCGTCCTGGTAAACTATATAAATTTAATTTCGAGAAATACGAGAAGAGCAAACGTAACTGGATTGGGATAGACTTTTAAAACTAGTTATGAGTTATGAATTATGAATGATGAGTTCTCTCAAATTAGTCATAAGTATTGCATATAACTCATAACTCATAATTGATAACTCATAACTAAATGACAGTAATTATAACAGGTGCTTCGAAGGGATTAGGTAAGGCAATTGCGTTGCAGTATGCGGCGGCGGGGCATACATTGATTGTATGTTCTAGAGGGGCTAAGGCTTTATACGATTTTGTCGAAGAGATACAAACCAATTATCCGGATGCAACTATAAAGGCAATGCTCGTGGATATGAGTATCAAAGCAGAAGTGATAGGCTTTGCTAAGTTCTGTTTGCAATTTGGCACACCAGATATAGTGGTAAATAATGCCGGGATTTTCTTGCCGGGTTCAATCAATAATGAAGAAGATGGCATTCTAGAAGCCATGATTTCAACCAACCTTTATAGTGCTTATTATCTTACAAGAGAATTGTTGCCTAACATGATTGCCAACAAAAGTGGGCATATATTCAACATTTGTTCCATTGCATCGCTGCAAGCATATAACAATGGGGGCAGTTATAGCATCAGTAAATTTGCCTTGTTGGGCTTCAGTAAAAATCTTAGGGAAGAATTAAAACCATTAGGAATAAAAGTAACTTCCGTTATGCCCGGAGCAGCTTATACAGATAGCTGGAGCGGTAGCAATATAGACCCTAAACGAATAATGGAAGCAGATGATGTGGCAAAGATGGTATTTGCTGCCAGTCAATTATCAGCACAGGCAGTGGTAGAAGATATTATTTTGCGCCCTCAATTGGGCGATTTATAGTAGTATTGCCTTCTAATTTTAGTTATGGGCAATCGCTACAAACATCTTTTCTTCGATTTGGATCATACATTGTGGGACTTTGAAACTAACTCAAAAGAGACACTGCATGACTTGTATAACCTAAATAACCTACAAGAAAGAGGGATTTCCAGCTACGAAGATTTCTTTAAGAGTTATACTTTTCACAACAAAAGGCTTTGGGAGAGATATACGATGGGGTATATCCGACAAGAAGAATTGAAGTGGAAAAGAATGTGGCTTACGCTGCTTGATTTTAAAATAGCGGATGAACCATTGTCGAGGAAATTAGCCGTAGAGTTTCTGGAGCATCTGCCAACCAAAACCAATCTGTTCCCTTATACTTTCGAGATATTAGAATACCTAAAGGGCAAAGGCTACCATCTTCATCTCATAACCAATGGGTTCGAAAAAGTGCAGTATTCAAAATTAGAGAGGAGTGGATTGAGGAGCTATTTTAAAGAAGTTATCACTTCCGAAGCTAGCAACAACACCAAGCCCAACAAGGAAATATTTGATTATGCCTTTATGAAAGCCAATGCCGAAGCCGAGGAAAGCATCATGATTGGCGATAACCTAGATGCTGACATACAAGGCGGAATCAACGCTGGGATGGACACTGTTTTTGTGAATCATATTGATGAAGAGGCATACATTAAGCCTACTTATATGGTGATGGATTTGAAAAGTTTGGAGAAGATATTTTAATTCTCCATGCCCAAAATTGCTTAGGGTTATAATTAAAGTCCGAGCTTCTTTTTTATGAATCTATTGCTTCGTTTTACGTGTGTGATACCAATGATAATAATTGTTTCTTCGGATATTATGTAGAATATTTTAAATGGAAATCCTTTAATTAAACATCTTCTTACTGGCTCCTTGGCAAATGAAAATGAAAACGGTGCCGATTGAATTCTATCTATAGTGAATAATAACTTCTCGTAAAACTTCTTTCCTAAACCTTCAAGTTGTTCTTCATAATAAGCTACAGTTTCCTCCGCATCAATAAAAACAATTGGCTTAACAAGTACTTTAATAGCCATACTTCTGTTTAAAGTACGTTTTAAAGCCTTCTAGGTCTATATTTTCGTTCGGGTTTTTGTTGTGCAAACGTAGTCTTTCAGTAGCAAAGGCTTCTTCTTCGGTGTCTTGGGCAATCATTTCGTTTTCAACGCTTCCCCATAATTCTTCGGCCAATTGAAGCTTTTCTTTTGGGGGCAACGCCATTAACTCTTCTTTATTGTAGGGCATAAAATATATTTCCTCAAAGATATAAACTAAAAAGGCTTTCCCCAATATTTTAGAGAAAGCCTTTTATAGTAATTTTTTCAACTACTTTGCTGGAGCCGGTGCAGGTGTTGCTGTCTTAGCATCTGCTTTTGCATCTTTTTTATTGCAAGACTTTTTGCAACAAGACTTCTTTTTGCAACAATCTTTGTCGCCGGTTTGTGCAATTACCGCACTTCCCAAAACCATTGCCGCTAAGGCCAATACAAATACTTTTTTCATTGTTTACTATTTTTAATAAATGAATCAAATTAATTCCATTCAAAATTAACGGGATTTATTTATTAATGTTTTTTATGCCTTGTTAAAAATTGAGTTCCCATTTAGTATCAACAAATCCTCTTGACTCACAATTCACTACTCACAACTCCCTAAACTCTCTTAGTTCCACGTTGCCAAAACAGTCACGCCACCTTGTACCTTCTGATTCAGGTCAACATTTATTTTAGTGCCCACAGGTAGCAAAACATCCACTCGGCTACCAAATTTTATGAATCCGTATTCTTCCGTTTGTTTTACTTGTTGCCCAACTTTGGTGTAGTTACAGATGCGTTTTGCCAATGCGCCCGCAATTTGTTTGTACAAAATAGTCCCTTTTTCATTCTTTACTGCCACGCTCCAACGTTCATTTTCGGTAGAACTCTTCGGGTGCCAAGCTACCAAGTATTTGCCCTTGTGGTATTGGTTGTAAACTACTTCTCCATTCATCGGATTCCTGTTTACATGCACGTTTGCCGGACTCATGAACACGCTCAACTGTATGCGTTTGTCGTTGAAGTATTCTGTGTCTATTATTTCTTCTATCACCACAACCTTGCCATCTGCTGGGCTGATTATTTGGTTGTTGTTAATGGTTAAGGTTCGGTTTGGTATCCTGAAAAAAGAAATGATAAACAGAAAAAATACCAGTGTGACAAAGAAAATAGTGAGCGATAACCAATTTAAACTTTCGCTCAAAAATGAAATGGAGAGCACATTGACGATGCCAAATAAAAGAGCCGTAATTGCGATTGTTCTAAAACCTTCTCTGTGAATAGTCATTACTAAAATTTAGGGTACAAATATAGTGGGATAGATATTTGCGTGGCTTTTATCTACCTTTTCTGGCTGTTTTTTAAAGATTTATAACCCAAGAAAAGTCCCACAGCCCTCTTTTTTAAAATTGAGGAGTAAAAGGGACTCCTTTTGCTGCTAGTATTTAAAAAAGAGGAGCAAAAGGAACTCCTTTTGGTAATTGTATTTAAAATTGAGGAGTAAAAGGACTTCCTTAAGGTACTTGTAATAGAACGAAAAGGTAGTGAGAAAGTCCCACAGCCCTAAATTTTAAAATTGAGGAGCAAAAGGAGTTCCTTTTGTTGCTAGTAATAGAAATTTAGGTGTGTGGGGGTTTCCTTTAGTTATTAGACAATTATTTCGAGTGTAAAAATGACTATAAATAGATTACTGAAAGGAATTTTTAGATGGAAAAGAAGCTTGTTTTATTATTCATAAAAAATAGGTAGGTGTAAAAGAAGGTTGTTTTATTATTCATAAAAAATAGTTAGGTGTGAAAGGATATGTTTTGATTAATCATAAAAATTAAGGGTGGGATATAGTACAGATAAGTGCCTTTAGGCACAAAATATTGGTAGTAATTACATTGAAAGTGTAATGTAAAGTCCCTTTGGGGATGATATATTGGTTTAGGAATGAATAATTGATGACATCTTTAGATTAAGAATAGCAATATATCGTACCTACTGCACTTATTTAAACCAACTTTGTTTATTGCTACCAATATCTCGTCCCAAAAGGGACTTTCAAACTTTAATTCTTATTAATCATTATCCTATTTAGGGAAGGCAAATATTTCCTTGAATTGCTCGTCTTTTTTCTCGAACAAAAAAACATTGTTGCCATTTGTCAAGCATAAATAAGGGACGGGCAGCGCAAGGTGATAGCGTAAAATTTGTTGCAACGTTTTTTCGGAAAGAGGCACATTGGGTTCTTTGCATTCAATTATTATCCAAGGAATGGCGTTTTTATAAATAATAATGTCGCAGCGTTTACGGAGTTCGCCAAGCTTTATTTCCTTCTCTATCGAAAATAAAGATGCCGGATAATTCAATTCTTGCAGCAGATATTGAATCATGTTTTGCCGCACCCATTCCTCTGGCGTGAGCCTTATCCATCGTTTTCTTATCTCATCAAAAATGAGTTCGTTGCTGGTTTCACCCTTTATTTTGAAGTTGAAAACGGGATAATTAATTTTTATCATCGTATAATAATGATTGAATGATTTGAATGAAAAGAATGATTAACCATTTCGAAAGTAAGTGCTTTCTGGTAAACTTATTTAAGTTGATTCATTTTAAACATTTATATTTACGAAATAAAAGAATAAAACGAAGAGATAATGAAAACGAAAGAAGAAATAGTAAATAACTGGCTGCCTCGCTATACTGGGGAGGCGTTGGAGAATTTTGGGGAATATATATTGCTCACTAATTTTAGTAACTATGTAGAGCGGTTTGCCGAGTGGAACAAAGTGCCGGTTGTGGGTAAAGACCGCCCTTTTCAGTGCGCTACCGCAGAGGGAATAACCATTATAAACTTTGGGATGGGCAGCCCTGGAGCCGCTACAGTCATGGATTTGGTGAGTGCCATCAACCCTAAGGCTGTATTGTTTTTGGGTAAATGTGGCGGGTTGAAGAAACGTAACCAAATAGGCGACCTTATACTGCCAATTGCAGCCATAAGAGGGGAGGGGACGAGTAATGATTATTTTCCGCCAGAGGTTCCGGCACTGCCTGCTTTTGCTTTGCAGAAAGCTATATCCACTACCATCCGGGATCACAATACCGACTATTGGACGGGGACTGTTTACACGACCAACCGCAGGGTTTGGGAACATGATGAAGTGTTTAAAGAATACCTTACCAGAATAAGGGCTTATGCTATAGATATGGAAACGGCCACGATATTTACGGTAGGATTTTATAACAAGATTCCAACAGGTGCATTGCTTTTAGTGAGCGATTCGCCGATGATTCCTGAGGGCGTGAAAACAGAAGAGAGCGATAAGAAAGTGACTACGGAATTTGTAGAAAGACACATCAGGATTGGCATGGATTCTTTGCGCCAATTAATAAATAATGGGGCAACCGTTAGGCATCTTCAATTTTAAGGAACTTAACCACAAGGTTCACAAAGGGCTATACAAAGGACACCAACAAAACAAAATATAAACCTTGTGTACATTGAGAAAACCTTTGTGGTCTTTGTGGTAAATTTCCTTGTGAACCTTGTGGTAAAATACCTAAAATGGCAAACCAATACCTAGTTGAAAGGCATAGTTGTGAACTTCTACACGGTTTTGGCGGGTGCTTGTCCACTCGAAGTTTTTGACGCTCATCCAACCATTATTGTAAAGGCGATCGGGGTCTTTTACACGATAAGCCATATCTACCCGGATAAGAAAATAATTAAAATCAACCCGCAATCCTGTACCAACTCCAATTGCCAAATCTTTACCAAGTCTGCTTAGTTTAAAAGTTGCAGTTGGGTCGTTGGATTGGTTCTTGATATTCCAAACATTGCCTATGTCCGTGTAAATGGCACTACCTATTTTAATGCCATTGATGATGCCTAATTGAAAACGATACTCCAAATTTCCTTCTATTGCAAGGTCGCCGTACCTATCAGTGTAGCCACTAGTGGAAGTATCAGATGCCAAGGAAGAACCAAGCCCAAGTTGACGCAAACCCCAAGCCCGCATACTGTTGGGGCCACCTAAAAAGTACTGTTTGAACACAGGCATGGATTGACCACCATGCAAACCGATGCCGGTAAAGAAGCGGGAGGCAAACTCATCCCTCTTAAACTTTTTAATGAACCGATACTCGCCCTCAAGTTTGTTGTAATTAAAAATATCCACATCTTTAGAAACAAATTGATTGATGATAGCACCACTCTCTTCATAGCCAAAACGAAAATAATGGCTTTTAGATGGGTCTTTTGCACTGGTGAGGGTTCTGGAATAGGTTAGACTGACGCCAACCACTTTGCCATTCTTAAAAGAATTTCGCAGAAAAGGCGTGGTTTTAAACAGCGAATCCAATCCTCTCAAAGTATCCACTTTATAGAGTTCTATGTTCAATGGTTTGAAGAGCCAAGTGTTGTTGTGATAAGAGAATTCGTGACCAATACTCGATACCAAAGACTTCAATCCATACAATGCTTTGCGGTCGGTATAAGATCCCGCAATATTAAAAAGGGTGCGTTTATTATCTAGCTTATCAAGAAACGCCCAATGTGGGAAGGGTTGAATTAATCTAGGAAAAACATAGGTATGGCTGAGGCTTATCTGTGTGGTTTGCAGTAAAGAGTTGTCGCCATAAGCGTTGGTGGCATTGTTTACATTAAATTCAAAACCAAAACGCAACGAGGTAAGGGACTGTATGGAATGATTCCAGACGTTTCGGTTTTTGTAACTGAAGTTTGTTGCCAAACCAAGCAGGTTGCCCGAGCCGATATCTCCGGTGTTCCGGCTAAACTCTTGGTCAACTGTAAAGCTTTGTTTTTTGTCCGGCACCATGAATATATATAGGTCGATGCTATCCTTGTCACGTATCTGTGTTTTGATGTCCACTTGCTTCCACGTACCTATTTGCGACAGTCGGTTGATGGTTTTAAAATAGAGTTCTTCATTGTACAATTCGCCATTGTGCAGGTAAGTATGTTCTCTCATTGGGCGAAAGAAATACTTGTTTTCGTCATAATACACCGTTGCTTCTTTATGTGTATAGGTCATAAAGTCGGTACGATTGATGGTTGCAGATGGGCTATAGTATGCATTCTTTAGGTCGGGGTAATAGTTTATTTTGCCAACATAAAAGGGCTGCAATGCTTGTGTGTCCTTGCCCGGTCTTTCGGCAATGGTTATGTTCCAGTAAGTATTTTCTTGGTTTCTTTTTTCGGCATCGGCAATCATCTCTGCTTCTTTTACAGGGTCGAGGGTCAGCTTAAAGAACCGCTCATCCAACGTATCCAATAACGCATAGATATTATCCCTCGTAAACTTAAAATATCCTTTTTGATGATACCAACTCGTTAGTCGGTCCAGCTCATTGTTCACAGATTCCTTGGTGTAGGGACTTCCTTTTTTGATGATTGAGTTCTTGGCTTGTTGCAGTGTAAGGTATTGCAAACTAGAATCGATGGGTTGCTTGCTAGAGTCGTACATGGCATACGCAATAGAATCAATCCTGATTATCTTTCCTAAGTGAATATTAAACGCAACGGTTGTCCTAATCTGGTGACGCACCGTATCTATTTTGTAAGACGACTTATAGTTTGAACGATAATATCCCTGCGAATTTAAATAGGCATTCATAAAAGTCTTGCTTCGATAAAGATTGGTTGAGTCGAAAACAGGCGGGTTCTTTATTCTGTATCTAAAGCCAAATTGTTGCACCCTATCGGCCTTCATGCTATCGTCCCAATAATTATTAAGCTCTAGGGTTAATCTTTTTTTCTCATCTTTGGAAACATTCCCTTCTACCGTAACCTTGTTTAGGTAAACGAAAGGTTTGTTTTTGGGATAGTTTCTAACAACGGTGCAAGACGCTAAAAAGAGGGCAAAACAAAGAAGGGTGGGCGCAAGGAAAGGAAAAGTTGTTTTGCTGATAAAACGCATTATATGTATAAGTTAAGTAAGAATGAAGCCAAATTTATTCAATCATTATGCCATAAAAAACATCGGCAGGCCGAGGGATTGTTTATAGCAGAGGGTGTAAAGTTGGTGGAAGAAATTATAAAAAGTAATTTCCTTGTAAAAAAAATATACGCAACCGAGAAATGGGCTAATGGAAAAGCGGATTTAAAAGACTTGCTTTTTATTGTTTCGGAGGATGATTTGGCTAAGATTTCTACGTTGCAAACGCCCAATCAAGTACTTGCTTTGGTGGAGCAACCGACTAATAAGCCAGTTGCCCAATTCAAAAACAAACTCTCTTTGGTGCTTGATGGCATACAAGACCCGGGCAACTTTGGCACCATCATACGCATTGCAGATTGGTTTGGTATAGACCAAATCATTTGCAGCCACGACACGGTGGAACTATATAACCCCAAGGTAATACAAAGCACGATGGGCAGTTTTATAAGGGTAAATGTGCTGTACGAAAACCTGACTGACCTATTAAAGACGGCACAAGTACCCATTTATGGCGCACTGCTAAAGGGAGAGAGCATCTATAATATTGATAAACCTAAAGAAGGTATTTTGATTATCGGCAGCGAAGGCAAAGGGATAGGAGAGGAGTTGCTACCCATGATAAATAACCCCATAACCATACCGAGGATTGGTGGTGCCGAAAGCCTAAATGCAGCCGTGGCAACGGGGATATTGTTATCGCATTTGGTGGGGTGATTTTAAAGAGAATCCCACCAAATTATTACCTTTTCACTTGACAAACTTTTGAAAATATAAAATAGAACTGACCATTCATTACTTTCTTTAGAATCATTTATGGGTTCGTCAAGAAGCATTTCTTCCCATTGGTAATCAGTATAATATTCTTTCAATTCAGGATGTATAGATTTTTCTAATAAACTTTTCCCATCTCCATCATGAGCGAGTGAATTTAAAAATGGTTTTGACCCATAGCCAATAAATTTTGCATAATCAGCATCAATGCATGGCCACCTCATATCTTGCCAAGTGACTAACGTAGGCGTTGCTTGTTCTATTTCTTTAGTTCGTTCTTCTGCTAATTTATATTGGGCTTCATTCGTTAAATCAAAAAAAGTATTTTTTATCTGAGATAATAATAGCTCAAAATTACCTTGGTTAGTACTTATGATTCCTCCATAAAGCTTCTTTTCCGAAAGGCATTGTGGGCATACAAATACTTCATCATTTCCAGAACCTAATTCAAAGCAGAGTATTTGTTTTTCGCAAAACTCGCATTTAACCTTGTATTCTGTAAGAAAAGACAAACGTTCAAAGTCTTCAAAATATTTAAATTCCATTTTAGATAATTTTCATTCTTAAAAGTAAAAATAAGTATTGGGGTTTGATATTGCATAACAATCTTACAATACATCCTTTATCATTACTTGGCTGGTATTATTGAGGGAATCGTACATGGATAGTTGTACAAAATAGGTTTCCCCCTTTGGCAAGGATGGCAGGAAGGTTTTATAGAAGATGCTTTTGTAGATTGTTTTGTAATCTTTTATCGCCTTTGAAGTATCCATGATGCAGATTTTATAGTCAAGCTTCATCTTGGGCGGGTTCAATAAATACAAGAAAAGATTATTCCCCAACTGTTGTTTATTCAAAGCATTACTCAATACTAAGTTTATCAAATTACCAGCTACGTTCAATCGTTTGCCAGCACTGTCAAAGTCATTCTGATAAATAGATTGCCCCTCAAAGTCTTTGAATTGATATGTTTTCAACCGCTTGAGTGTATCGTATAAGTAACATGCGCCCAATGGATTGCCCAAATAATAATTCTGTTTAAAACTCAATCGCCCAAGCGAATCATAGCAAGTCCTTAGTCCGATTAGTTCGTTGAAATAAAAATTATCATCCTCCTTCAACACACCATTTGGGTAATAGTACAAGGCATTCCCGTTTCTATAATTGTCTGTGTAATTAATTTTTGCATACAAATGCCCCAAGGAATCATACACATTTATCGGCCCATTCTTTATCCCATCCTTGTCAATATCGCCCTCCCAAGTATATTTTTTATCTTTCACAGTCCTAAAATGAGTTTTGAGAGAGCAGCTAACAATCAGCATAATGGTTGCAGCAATAAATATTATCTTTTTCATTTTATTTTTTATTTCTCAAAAAGTAAATGTAAGAATTGGGGGTTGATATTGAGGGTGATTGGTTAAAAATCATCAAAGTTCTCTCGAAGAGTTGTCGAGTGCATTCGAAAGATTGTCGAGTGCCTTCGAAAGGTTGTCTAGTGCATTCGAAAGATTGTCGAGTGCCTTCGAAGAGTTGTCGAGTGCATTCGAAGAGTTGTCGAATGCATTCGAAAGGTTGTCGAGTGCGTTCGAAAGGTTGTCGAGTGCATTCGAAAGATTGTCGAGTGCATTCGAAAGATTGTCGAGTGCATTCGAAAGTTATACAACCATTTTATTAGAGTGGTTTGACTACTTACGACTTATTCCTTATCTAAATTGTATTGTTTTTACGGGAGAGAGTTTTTTTACCACTATCGTGGGAATAATCAGGGAGAAAAAACAAACAAAGCCTGTGCAGAAACAAACCAACGCCACCTGCCACCCAATGATTTTGATGGGGGCGTAGGAAACGTAATACGAACTTTCGTCTAGGTGGATGAAATGGGTGGCTTGCTGCAACCAACACAGCCCAAGCCCGGCAACCAATCCAGCACCGATACCTATAATAGTAATGATGGCGGCGTGGTAAAGAAATATTTGTTGGATGTGCCAATCGGGTGCGCCGATGGCTTTGAGGATGCCTACCATCCGTGTCCTTTCCAAAACCAAAACGAGCAAGCACGTGATGAGGTTGATGATGGCAAC
>Ga0164296_1000933_pt1 | contig 32735 bp, 30 predicted proteins | sample GEODES057metaG_FD_113533 | JGI IMG/M metagenome (GOLD analysis project Ga0164296, IMG submission 113533) | Dystrophic lake water microbial communities from Trout Bog Lake, Wisconsin, USA - GEODES057 metaG | ecosystem: Environmental > Aquatic > Freshwater > Lake | place: USA: Trout Bog Lake...
AGTTTGCTCATTTTTGTCCCTGCTCATGTGCGATACGAAGTCCAAGAAGTGATGGGTCACCAGCTGAAACACCTTGATCGGCTAGGCCATCGGAGAGACCAGCTAATACCGCTGAATTCTCTTTCCAGGTTGGCAACTTGGATGGTCCACGAGTTGGAGCTGGTGGATTACCGCTGCGAACTTGGTCTACTAAATCGTTAACGGATGTTGGAGTCTGGTTATCGAAGAACTCCCAGTTGACCATGACAACAGGCGCGTAATCGCAAGCGGCATTACATTCAATGCGCTCCAGCGAGATCTTGCCATCAGCTGTTGTCTCGTGATTCTTGATTCCGAGCTTGTCGCAAACGGATTCGTAAATCGCGTCGCCACCCATAATTGCGCAGAGCGTATTGGTGCAGATACCAACGTGATATTCACCGACCGGTTCGCTCTTATATTGGGTATAAAACGTGGAGACCGCAGTAACTTCAGCCGTTGCAAGGTTGAGCTTTGCGGCAATAGCTTCGATGCCGCGTTCGGTGACATAACCATCAATGGATTGCACATAATGAAGCAGAGGCATAATGGCCGAGCGACTCTTTGGATAGCGAGCAATGATGGTATCCATCACTGCTAATTGCTCATCGCTGAAATTCATTGTCGTTGACATTAACGGTCCACCCCACCCATAACTGGATCGATAGATGCAACAGCTGCGACAACATCGGCGATCATGCTGCCTTCGCACATTGCTGCAAGTGATTGCAAATTATTAAAGGATGGTTCGCGGAAGTGAACACGATATGGATGTGTTCCGCCATCAGAGACCAAGTGAACTCCGGTCTCACCGCGTGGAGATTCAACCTTTGAGTAAACCTGTCCGGCAGGAACGTGGAATCCTTCAGTAGATAGTTTGAAGTGATGAATCAGCGCTTCCATAGATTGACCCATGATGTGCGCGATATGTTCCTTGGAGTTGCCCATTCCATCTGGACCAACTTTGAGGTCGGCAGGTGATCCGAGCTTCTTGTCTTCGATCACAACTGGCGCTCCCGCAAGCTTTTCAAGCTTGTCACAGCATTGTTCGATGATGCGAAGTGACTGTTCCAGTTCATCCATCTTGATGAGGAAGCGACCGTATGTATCGCAACCATCGTTAGTGATGACATCAAAGTCGTAGTTTTCGTATCCGCAATATGGATCGGACTTGCGAAGGTCCCATGGCATACCCGTTGCGCGCAGGATCGGACCGGTAACACCAAGGGTGATGCAACCAGCGAGGTCAAGGTAACCAACTCCTTGGGTGCGCTTCATCCAGATTGTGTTACCAATCAAGATCTTTGCATTGTCTTTAAAGTTATGTCGCAACTCTTTAACGGTCTCACGAATCTTTGCGATACCGCCTTCAGGAATATCTTGGGATACTCCACCTGGACGTACATATGCCATATTCATGCGAAGGCCAGAGACCATCTCAAAAATATCCAAGACTTTCTCGCGTTCGCGGAATGCAAAGATCATTGGAGAAAGTGCGCCGAGTTCTAGTGCACCGGTACCGAGGGCAACCATGTGTGATGAGATGCGATTGAACTCCATCATCATGACCCGAATAACGCTGGCGCGCTCTGGAATTTCATCGGTGACGCCCAAGAGTTTTTCAACGCCAAGGCAATATGCGGTCTCGTTAAAGATTGGCGCCAAGTAATCCATGCGAGTTACGAAAGTGACGCCCTGGGTCCAGGTGCGATATTCCGTATTCTTCTCGATTCCAGTGTGAAGGTATCCAATACCTGCACGGGCTTCGGTAACGGTTTCGCCTTCGAGTTCCAAAATTAAACGGAGCACACCGTGAGTAGAAGGGTGTTGTGGTCCCATATTGACGACAACGCGCTCTTCTTTCGTTGCACCGATCTCAGTAACGAGTGAATCCCAATCGTTACCTGTTACTGAATAAACGCGACCTTCGGTGGTTTCGCGTGACGATGCGTATGGATCGTAATTACTCATCGATAAGACCTGCGCTCTGATGGTGGTGGAACGGTTGCGCCTTTATATTCAACAGGAATTCCTCCCAGTGGATAATCCTTACGCTGCGGGTGACCAATCCAGTCGTCTGGCATCAAGATGCGAGTCAAGCCAGGATGGCCATCGAAGACAATTCCAAACATGTCGAAGGTCTCGCGTTCGTGCCAGTTATTTCCCGCCCATAGTTCCACCAGTGATGGAACATGAGGATGTGAATCTGGAACGCTTACTTCCAATCGAATACGACGATTAAATGTCATTGAAAGTAGTGGATAAACGCAGTGTAATTCGCGCTCTTTATCCTCTGGATAGTGAACGCCGTTCACTCCCAAGCAGAGCTCAAAGCGCACCGCAGGGTTATCGCGCAACTCCTGTGCGACATCAAAGAGACGTTCAGACTTCACATAAAGAGTGAGTTCACCGCGATCGATAACTACACGTTCGATATCTTCATTGAAAGTTGGATAAGCACGTTCTAGTTCATCCATCATCTCATCGAAATACCCGCCATATGGCCTGGATGCAGAGAGAACGTTGAATCGGCTTTGTACTAGCCCACCATAACCAGAGGTGTCGCCAGTTCCTTTAGCCCCGAATAGTCCGTGTGACTCTGTCATGATCGCAACAACCCCTGAATTTGGAAGGTAGGTTTGGAAGCGAGCGCAGCTGCCTCGACTTCGCGGATGACTTGCTCGCGATTGACGCCGAGCTTGGTGTCGCTGATTTGCTCGTGAAGTTTCAAGATTGCATCCATCAACATTTCAGGACGTGGTGGGCAACCAGGTAGGTAAATATCAACTGGAACTACGTGATCAACACCTTGAACGATCGCATAGTTATTGAACATTCCACCGGAAGAGGCGCAGGCGCCCATTGCAATAACCCACTTTGGGCCAGGCATTTGATCATAAATCTGGCGAACAACAGGGGCCATCTTCTGCGAGACGCGACCTGCAACGATCATCAGATCTGCCTGACGTGGGGATGCGCGAAAAACTTCCATTCCAAAACGAGCTAAGTCATAACGGCCAGCGCCAACTGCCATCATCTCGATTGCGCAACAGGCGAGGCCGAAAGTAGCGGGCCACAATGAGTTTTTACGCATATAGCCGGCTAGACCTTCAACAGTTGTAAGCGCGAATCCCGCCGGTAATTGTTCTTCTAAGCCCACTTTTAATCCCATTCCAATCCGCCGCGGCGCCAGACATATGCATAAGCGACGAAGACCGTGAGTATAAAGATGACCATTTCAACGAGTCCGAAAAGTCCAAGTTGATTAAATGAAACTGCCCATGGATACAAGAAGACAATTTCAATATCAAAAACAATGAAGAGCATTGCAGTGAGGAAGTACTTCACCGGGAAGCGACCGCCACCCGCAGCTACTGGTGAAGGTTGAATTCCACATTCGTAGGCTTGTGCTTTTGAGCGATTGAAACGCTTAGGACCTGAGAGTGCTGCGGCGACGACCGAAAAGGCTGCGAAACCAAAGCCAATCGCGCCGATCGTCAGAATCGGGACGTAGGGATTCATGCGGCGAGCATACGACGGGTTAGGTCGTAAGAATAGGAGGTGTGGCGACGATCACGCTCTGGGGAACCCAATGGGCGATCGATAATCTTCATGCCGCTATCGCAGAAGTCCAGCAACTTTGGATCCCAATGTGAAGGGGTCGATGGGATGGGAGATGATCGCTTCTGCGCCGGACCATGTTGCAAGCCAGCTATCTTGCGGACGCGCTATGACGACCATCACAGGCGGGCAATCAACCAACTCATCCTTAAGGGCATGAGCAAGGCCAAGGCCGCCTTCAGGAACAGCTTCACCATCCAAAATAAAGAGATCCGCCTTGCGATTTTCACCCAAGTAAAGGCGAAGCGCATCTGCAGTCGCGAATTCAACAACTTTGTGGGGGTGCTCTTCACCGGGCAACTTTTTGCCGAGCGCCGCCGAAATCTGGGCACGCACCGTTTGATCATCGGAGTAAATCACGATCACCCGCGATTTAACCGCCCCTTGCAGGGCAGGATCTCCATAAATAGGGGCTGGTGATGAGGAATCGTAAGTACTTACTTCCATGTTCATGAGTCTAGTACGCCAATTCGCATAATTAAATTCGACATCAGCGCTCCATCAAACAATTATGACAAGAGAGCCAGCGAGTCAATAGCCTCCTTAAAATCTTCTAACTTAGATGTTGGTTTATTGCGGATTTTTGCCATGTCGTCCCAAAGACGTACCCGCACCGCATCCTCGGCGCCGACTCTAGATATAAAGTCGATGACCTCTTCTTGATTTAACGCCCCACCTTGCATATTGAGTGTATGAACACTTGACGGCGAGAGTTTCGCGAGGTAATCCTTCTGAGTAGTGATCAAATAACGCTTAGCAGCAACATGGAGTCTGATGGGTTCAGCGACGCTTACTGGAAAACGAGCTGCGACCCACTCGGCGCCCACTACATCATGATGCATATCAATACCTGCATCTTGCGCACCAGGGGCATCATCAACGAGCAAATGTCCGATGTCATGAAGGAGCGATGCGACAACGAGATAATCGGGAGCACCTGCCTCCTTTGCCAAATCTGCGCATTGCAACATGTGTTCAACTAATTTCACATCTTCGCCTAAATATTCTTCGGAAATTCCCGTTGTGAAAATAATTTTGATCTCTTCAAATACTTTACTCATTCGCCCTGGACCTCCTTACAGCTCATCCGCTTTGCCTCTTTTAACCACAACACGCGATTGCGATCACTAGACGATCCAGCTAACTCTTCGAGATTAAATTTCTCTCCTCGACGTTGCCAGTCGTTAGCCGCGAGTAACCTAGAGAGCCCTGCCAAGTTGACTGGATCACTCAGGTCTGAAGTGGCTGCACCTAAATCTATCGGGCTTTCATGATTAAATGTTGTTGTTGCTATAGCTACTCGATTTCCGCCTTCGAAGATCTCAACGAGTCGACCTTGTTGAGGCCAATCAATAAGCGAGCTCGTCATCACATGCCAGAAACCAAAGCCATCTTCGTCGGCAATTAATTGGATCTCGTTCTGATGATTGTGGCCTGCGAGCCAGAGAATGATCCGATCGTGTTTCAGGAGTTCGGCACGTAACTCATCTTGGCAGATCCTGCGATCCATCGGCCGAGGTGTGTAGTCGTTATAAAGCGTATGAAGCGGATGGTGCGAGAGCAAGACAAAATAACGAGGTGAAATATCGGTAAGCACTCGCTTGAGCCAAAGGAATTGCGCCTCATCAAGGGAACCCTGCCAGCCACCGTTTTCGTTCACGGTGTCGAGTGAAATCAAGCGAATTCCGTCAATGTCCTTATACCAATACTTGGAACCGTGGCTCTCATTTTCAGGAGTGAGTCCATGTCCTTCATGATCAGGGTTCCCACAAGAGAGATGCACCTTCGCCCAATCACTTGGCGAATTAGCCTTGCGGCGATCATCTGCGCCAATCGGCCGAGTCTCGCCACCCTCAAGCGGCGGGTATGCAGCGGGTCCAACTTCGCTCCACTTTGACATAAAGTCAAAGAGATCCAATTGCGGAGAGAGTGAAATTAATTTCTGGTCGCCAACTGCAAATGCCGCGAGCGTTGGATCACTGGGTACCGTTCCCTGCAAAAGTGCGTCATGGTTTCCATGCGTCGCTAACCATCTGTGTTTCGAGCCCGTTGCATAGAATGGTTTACGTACAGCATCGGTCAGACCTGGAACCTGCGGTAACCCGTAAAGTGATCGCGGATAGTCATCTTCACATCCATCAGGTGTTCCCTCAGGATTCCAGTAAGAGCGATCATAATATTGTGGATCCGTTTGAGCTGCACCTTCCCAACGATCCAATGAACCGGAGTCAGGAGTGATATCTCCACCATCAAGCAGAGTCATATACCAGTCAAGTTCATTCGATTGCGCGTTATCAGTGACATCGCCGGTGACCACAACAGCATCAATCGGCCTGGCTGAAAATATTCCCGAATCAATCTTATTCGCGGTTCGAACCATCGATTCTAAAGTTTGGGTCGTCATAATTTCTTGCGCACGATAAGAACCGACCAAACCAACCTGCTCGGAGATTGGATTATGTGGATCCGCGAACCTGTCGACGATCTCCGCGCGCACTGGGGATTGTGCGTCGCATATATGCAAGTCGCTGAGATGGATCAGTGAAAGTACTGGCGTAAATTCAACCGTTAACTCTTCACCGCGATGGTCATCCCCGTCAGTGGTTTCTAGATTGCGCCAGCCGAGTTCGTTTGCCGCTCCGCGGACAATGTTCTGGTTGGATGTGAGAAAGTCAGACATTCTCGATCATTACAGAGTCGGCATGAACGAGGAGTTTGACGAAGTCTCCCGTATCGAATTTCTTCGCCTCTTTGCTGGTCACTTCTGCATAGACCAAATCATTCATGCCAACATCAATGCCAAGTCTGGTAAACGGTCCAAGGAATGATTTGGTGATGATCGTTGCTCCTTCTGATGCGCGCTCGACCTGAAACTCTTCGGGACGAATGAGCGCGGTAACCTCTGCGCCCTTTGCAACAGCTGGAGAATGATCAGAAATATCAATTTGTTGGCCAAGAACTGTTACCGCCGACTTTGAATAAGCGACTGCGGGAACGTAGTTTGTGAGACCGATAAAGCCAGCAACGAATGTCGTCTTAGGCTTGTTATATAGCTTTCCAGGTTCATCAATCTGTTCCAAAATGCCCTTATTCATAACGCCAACTCGATCGGAGATAGCCATCGCCTCTTCTTGATCGTGGGTCACAAAGAGCGTCGAAATTCCAATGGTGCTTTGAATACGGCGAATTTCATCACGAAGCTGTGCGCGAACTTTTGCATCGAGAGCAGAGAGAGGTTCATCCAACAGAAGCACTGAAGGTTGAATCGCCAACGCCCTTGCGAGTGCAACGCGTTGTTGCTGTCCACCCGAGAGTTGATTTGAACGGCGATCGGCTTGCGCGGAAAGTCCCACGAGTTCAAGCAGCTCGCCAGCCTTTGCCAAGCGCTTGGTGGCATCAACGCCGCGAACGCGTAGTCCATAAGCAACGTTCTCAATAGCCGTCATATTAGGAAAGAGCGAGTAAGCCTGGAAAACCATGCCGATATTGCGTTGGTTAGCGGCAACGCCTGACATATCTTTGCCATCGATGGTAACTGTGCCCTCGTGGTCCTTGTCGATGCCAGCCAAAATACGAAGGGCGGTTGTCTTGCCGCATCCGGAAGGACCGAGCAGAGTGACCATTTCACCCGGGTTAATGGTGAGCGAGAAATCGTCAAGTGCCCGAACATTTCCAAAGATCCTCTTCACATTTCGGAATTCAACGGTGCTTCCATGCGTATCTTGTTGGTCCATTAGATAGCCCTCTCTTTTTTGCTTTCGAATAACGCTTTGAGTCGTGGCGCAAAGGCGATCAAGATCAACAAGATCCATGCTCCGCCAAGCGTGGTTACTGAGATTGCGATAGAGCCATAGAGATTTTCTTGCGAGACGTTTGTTGCCCAAGTTGGGAATGTATGAAAGTGCAGCAATATCGCGAGCGTGTATTCACCGAGTGAGAGCGCGAAGGTAATAAAGAGTGCGCCCATCGTCGATGAACGGATTGCAGGAATGATTACAAGCGTCAAAGTATTAGTCCAACTTGCGCCCAGACTTTGCGAAGCTTCTACTAACGTAGTGAGTGCAACAGATTGCAATCCGATATCCAAGGTTCGGTACACATATGGCATCGCTACAACAACATAGAAACAACAAAGTTCGTAAGACGTCGATTGCATAAATTTCGGCATCGCCACTTGAGCGCCAATTGCCAACGACACGACTGGTATGACGATCGGGAGTAGACAGAGGATTTCAACGAGACGGCGATACTTGCGGCCACCAAGTTGGATGTATACGACGGTTGGAACCATCAGCACCATCACCAACACGACGGTGAGGATGGAAATTCTCATGGATGTCAGGAGTGCTGGCCAAAAGCCTTGCTCATGCACAATCCAAACATAGTTCGAGAGGGTGTGGCCTTTGTTACCATACCCACGCGCGGAATACTCGGCAGCCGCAATAAGCGGAGCTAAGAAAAAGAATGCAGTGACTGCGATGATGGCGCGATCAAACCAGGTGAATTGTCGCTTCATTGATTAACGCTTCCTTGTCAGACGAAGGAGCAATAGGTAACCGGCGATCACCACGAGTGACACGATGACCATTCCCATCGCCAAGGCATCGCCTTGGTTCGCTTCACTCGGAATCACGTTACCGTTCACGAGATTGCCGATAAGAAGTGGAACAAGCGGGATCGTTCCGTTAGACATTGCAGCCGCGGTTGCAAAAGCCGAGAAAGCACTCGCGAAAAGCAGCAAGCATGCCGAGAAGAATGAAGGTAGTAATACTGGAATCAGCACATGGCGGAAATATTGGAACTTCGTTCCACCAAGTGACTCGTTCGCTTCAACCCATTCGATCTTCAAATTTTCAAGCGCAGGAGTGAAGATAATGACCATGAGTGGAATCTGGAAGAAGCAATAGACGAGCAAAATTCCCCAGAAGTTATAAAGATCAAAAGATCCCGCATAAAGGTCCCAGTGGAAAACCTTGAGCAAGAGTTTGGTGATGAGGCCTTCTTGTCCGAAGGCAGCAATGAACATAAAGGCGAGTGGTACGCCGCCGGTGTTTGCAAGAACTCCAGCAGCAGAGCTTGTAATGGTACGCACAACGCCATTGGTCTTTACAACGGCCCAGCAAATGATTGCGCCAGCGATACCCGCAACGAGCATGGAATAGAAAGCTAATTTAAATGAGCCAATAAAGGCATCCCTGTAATTTCCGAAAAATAGATTGTGGTAAAGACTCAAAGTTAGATGGTGCCTATTGTCATGCAGCGACGCTGACACGATAGCGGCGATCGGATAGAGCAAGAAGTACCCGAGGAAGAGAAAGAAGGGCACAAGACCCACAATGCTCTTATCGAATCGGATGCGAGAGACGTTGCTCCCACCCTTTGTGGGGGTGGGAGCAATGCGATCGTCAGCTATGACCATCTAGAGATATTCTCTTACTTAGATCTTTGGCCATTCAGTCTTCAACAAAGCGATTGCTGTTGCTTGTTGAGCTACTGAAGGTTGTGTTGGTGTCAACTTGTCTCCGGCGCTTGGCACGAAGATTGTTGAAGGAGATGGGATGAGCAACTTCTTCTTTGTCATTGCTGCGATCTCGATTGGGACAGCTCCACCCATCTGGAAGATGTTCTGACCACCCATGAGTGAGTTGAACAACTTTGCTCCATCAAGAGTTCCAGCCTTCACGTTTGCTGCCTCATCACCTGCGAGGTCCTTAGCAAGGTGACCCTTGTTCTCTGACATTAAGTACTCAACCCAAAGGCGAGCAGCTGCAGGGTGTGGAGCTGTTGCGTTAACAGCGAAGAGGTATGGGGTTCCCATTACTGCTGCATCAGCTGGCTTGACATACTTGAATGTCTTTCCGATCTGAGCACCGAGTTGTTCGGTTCCAAGAGCGTTGAATGAGTAGTCCAACCAAACCTTTGGATTTCCTGTTGCAATGTGTGTTGAGTCAGCAGTTGCACCAGAGAGGTTTCCGCTCTGCTTAAGTGAGTGGTAGAAATCGACGCCCTTTTGAACGTTGTCGAATGTTCCACCGTTAGCAACAGTTGCTGCCATGACTGAGATCAAAGCTTCTTGTGCACCGGTTGGGTCTCCAGCGATACCAACAACCTTCTTGTAAGCAGGATCCTTGAGGTCCTTGATTGCCTTAGGAGCCTTCTTCAACTTTGAGTCATAACCGATAACGATTTGACCTTGGTAGTTACCAAACCAGTTGCCGTTGACATTCTTCCATGCTGCAGGAATGTCATCCCATGTTGCAACCTTATAGTTAGCAAAGATTGAAGCTGAGCATTGTGTGAAATCTGTTGGGCAAGGTGCGCCAGCTGCTTCAGCAACGTGTGAAGCACCGAAGTCGATGACATCTGGTTGAGCATCTGCAGGAGCGGTCTTGATTGAGTTAATTTCGTATGATGATCCGCCGTCTGGGTTGTCATCGTTGATGTGAATTCCGAAAGCAGCTTGGAAAGTATCTACTGCATCGCCATAGTCGGCCCAGTTACGGAGAACTGTTGTGATATTGAGAGTTCCTTCGGCTTGTGCAGCCTTAACAAGAGCACTGAGGCCACCGCATGATGTGAGATCTGTGCAGGTAGCGAATGTTGAGTCATCGGCAAATGAAGGCGCTGCCGAGACTGCTGGGAGAAGTGCAACAGCCATTGCTGCAACTACTCCAAAAACGAATTGCTTACGCATTAGTCCCCCTTAAGGATTTGTAGCTGAAGCAAACTTGTACGAGTTAACAAACAGGGGGTTATTAGGAGATTAAATGATGTATGTAAAGTTAATTATCGGTAACGCAAGTACCCAAATTTCATCGTGTAGCAGTTTTATATCAGTTCTGAGAGCGACAATACGCTCGCAGAAATATGGGTTGCCCCTGCTTGCGTCAATTGCTCGGCATTGTGAGCTCCGCTGGTGACACCCAGAACTACCCTTACACCGGCTGCCACTCCTGCTTTCATATCCGAATCAGTATCCCCAGCAACTACAACCTGATCCGGCGTAATCGATTGACCGGTTTTTTCGTTGTATAACTCTATCGAGCGAAGGATCATGTCTGGGGCCGGACGGCCATCTTTCACCTCAGAGGCGGCAACCGAAAAATCAATGAGTTCAAGCCACCCTAACTCAAAGAGGATTGGATCGAAGATTTCACGAGGAAAGCCCGAAGTCAGACTGATGCCAATTCCGCGATTGCGAAGTTCTTTGAAGAATTCGCTGACGCCCGCAAACTCGTGCATCTGACCTTCGGCGACCAAATCGGTATAAGACGTGACAAAACGCTCATGCGCCTCAAATGCTGATTCTTCGTCACCTTTGCATAAATGCCGAAAGACATCAATTTTTCGCTGGCCCATAGTGGACTCCACATAACTAGTCATTTCCGCTAACTCTTCTGGGGTCGGATCTAACGGTTCCATTGCGACCTGAAATGCCCGCACTACCAAGCCGTCATCTGCGGCGGTCGTCCCTGCGACATCCAAAACCGCTAGCTTAATTTCGGTATTCGTTGTTAGTTCGCCCATGACTTTATAGTCTCCTCTGCAACCGCCGGTGAAATTGTGTTTCCGCGTCCGCCGCCGCCAGTGACAACAACCGCGCCTGGTGCCAACTCGCGCCTGAAATAGAGTTCGGAATTAGTTATTTGTGAATAGTTACCTGACCAACGCCGTTCGATCACAGGAGCTGGACCTCCAAAGATCGCAGAAATAACGGTGCGCAAGTGGTCGTAAGGCGCCTCAAAGATTTCATGTGAAAATGGTTCTTCGTATTCGTGGGTGTCGCCAATGGTGAAGGTGTGATCTAAACGAGGCACAAGTAATAATTGCATCTTGTATTTCGCCGCGACTTCATTCTGTGGTGGCAAGGTATCAAGTTCCAGATTCTTAAAAGCAGGGTAGTAACGCATCGAATCCGCGTCAGCAATTGAATGACCCAAAGTCGCGGCAAAAGGAACGGTTGCCCCCATTTGCAGGTGAACTTTGCGAAGCGGAGCGCCTTCTAAAAATTCTGCGAGAAATCCCTTGTGTGCCGAGCCGGGGCAAATGACCATCCGATCACCGGATACCTTCACACCATTGACATCTGTCACGTGGTTACCAGTTTCATCATGGTAAAAATCGACGACCTCGAAGTTTGGCTGCCAGGTGTAGTTAGGCTGGTTCTTCAAGAAAGTCCGTAACCCAGTAAAGAGCATATTTGGTTCGACCGCAGCGTCCTTTGTGCATTGCAAGCCACCTACAAAGTTCCCTTGAAGGACCGGCTCCAAGTGCTTCACTTGTTCAGCCGTGAGAACTCTAAAGCCACGAGCATGCGCATCATCCATATGCGCTGCCTTAATCATGAGGTTGAATTCGGCTTCGGTTTGGGCGATGGTGATTGAGCCTTGAGGCCTAAAACCTATATGTGCGACGCTGCCGATCTCTTCCCAGAGTTCGCGGGCTCTGAGCGCCAAATCCAGCTCTGCCCCTGCTGCCCTGCCACTTACCCAGACCAATCCGAAGTTGCGCACTGATGCTGACAAGGCTTCTGGATCACGCTCCAGATGATGAACTTCATAACCCGCTTGTACAGCCAAGACAGCATGCATGGTCCCAATAATTCCGCCGCCGACGACTACAACTTTCACCCCCGAATGAGAACACAGAGAGGGCCCCAATATGCGTACCCGAGGTGTACAGAAGGTGAATTTTCTGCAGGGGACGTGGAGAATGGCCCCATGACGATCTTTCAGACCGATCCCGCGATTGATGAGACCGCTAAGACTTCTATCGCCCAAGCTCGCAATCTCATCCACGAAGCAGACTCGATTCGCGATCGCAAAGACTCGGCAAACCGAAAGCGTTTTGCACGGCTTTTCCGCGACCCGAGAGCTATTGAAGTAACAATCACCCTGACCGATGAAGTCATGCGCATTCACTCCACAAAAGAGGCAGTTTCGATTTACGCCAGGGCGGCGCGCAAAGCGACTTTTCGCGGTTTCGGACCACTCAACGCGATTGGACTTCGGATCAGCGGAATATTCGCTAAAGCCATCCCTGGTGTCATCATCGCAGTCGTTCACCACAGGGTTCGCGCACTATCAAAAGGGCTGATCCTCCCCTACGAAGTTACTGGGCTTACCAAAGTTTTGCGACGTCGTGGCAAGCAAGGAATCCGACTTAATATCAATGTGTTAGGTGAGGCGGTACTTGGACAGCATGAGGCCGACACACGATTCAAGCAGATACTAGAAATGATTGCGCGGCCAGATGTGGATTACATCTCGGTCAAACTCTCCGCAGTCGTTGCGCAGATGATCACGATTGATAATGCAGGTTCACTTGAGAAAGTCTGCGAACGTCTTCGCATCCTCTACCGCGCTTCGCAAGAAGAGAAGACATTTATTAACCTGGATATGGAGGAGTACCGTGACCTTGCGCTAACGGTGAACGCCTTTAAAACGGTGCTCTCTGAGCCTGAATTCTCCAAGATGACAGCCGGCATTGTTCTGCAGGCCTACCTACCAGAGGCTCATGCCGCCTTCGCCGACTTAGTGTTGTGGGCACGTGAGCGCCACAAGTCCGCTGGTGGCACTATCAAAATTCGGCTTGTAAAAGGTGCGAATCTGGCCATGGAGAAGGCCGAAGCAGAGTTCAATGGCTGGACCGCCGCCCCCTATGGCTCAAAGTCCGATGTCGACGCGAGTTACGCCAGGTTAATCGACACCGCACTTCGCCCAGAGAATGCAGAAGCTGTTCGAATTGGTATCGCTAGCCATAATCTCTTTCACCTCACCTGGGCGATAGAGGTAGCGCGCAAGCGAAAGGTGCTGAAGCAACTTGATATCGAGATGCTTGAAGGAATGGCCAATGCTGAAGCGATAGCTGTAACAAAATCTGGACACCAAGTTTTGCTCTATGCACCTGTAACGAAATCTGATGATTTCGCATCAGCTGTGGCATACCTCGTGCGAAGGCTTGACGAAAATACTTCAGATGAGAATTATCTAAAAGCGGCCTTTGAAATCGGACGCAACGTTGAAAAATTTAACGAGCAAAAAGCTCGCTTCGAGAGGTCAGTGATGGAACGTCACACGATCTCGGTTGAGTCCCGTAGACATCTGATCAAGCCTATGGCGAAGGATGGTTTTAATAATGAACCGTCGGGAGATCCAACGGAACCACACTTCATTGAGTCGATCAGCAACGAGGTCTCCAAAGTTTTACGCCTCAAGAAATTCGATATTCCGGTTGTAGTTAACGGGCAGTCATATACGACATCCTTAAAAGGCGCTGGAACTGACCCAAGTGCTGATGGCCAAGAGTGGTACACATATTCGGTAATCGATAAGGCACTTGTTGACCTCGCTATTAAAACCGCCGAGACTTCGAGTTGGCCCGCAAAATCTGCAGCAGAGCGTCGCGAGATTTTAGAGCGAGTCGCTGACCTGATGTCTGCGCAGCGCTCGTCAACCATAGCAATTATGACGCGTGATGCTGGCAAAACGGTGGCGGAAGCTGACCCAGAGATAAGTGAAGCCATTGATTTTGCCCGCTTCTACGCAGCAAGCATCGATGATGAAAAAAGCACACCTATGGGGACGGTGTTGGTTGTACCACCGTGGAATTTTCCCTATGCGATTCCGGCCGGTGGAGTCTTTGCTGCGCTTGCCGCTGGAAATCCAGTTCTCTTTAAACCGGCGCCAGAAACTGTTGCGACTGCTTGGGAACTCGCACAGCAAATGTGGGAAGCAGGAGTTCCTGATGATGCCTTGCAATTCCTACCCAGCATGGATGATGAGAATGGAAAGTACTTAGTAACTCATCCCGCAATTAAGGCGCTCATTCTTACAGGCGCTTTTGATACCGCGAAGCTCTTTGTTGATTGGCGCAATGATCTCAATCTGCTTGCGGAGACTAGCGGTAAGAATGCACTCCTTATCACTTCTTGTGCGGACATTGACTCCGCGGTAAAAGATTTAGTGCAATCGGCATTCGGCCATGCGGGTCAGAAGTGTTCAGCAGCGAGCCTGGGCATAATTGTTGAAAGCATCTACAAAGATCCTGCATTTATCAGACAACTCGTTGATGATGTATCAAGCCTCAAAGTTGGTGCCGGGTATCACTTTGGCACCTCAATCGGTCCGGTAATAAGAGCGCCCGAAGGTAATCTCTCTCGTGCAATCCATCATTTAGATGCTGGCGAGAGTTGGCTTGTGGAGCCACTACAACTAGATCACTCAGGACACCTGTGGCGCCCCGGAGTCAAAGTTGGAGTAAAGCCTGGGTCATGGTCACATCTGAATGAATGGTTCGGACCGGTATTAGCTCTCATGGTTGCGCCAGATCTCAAAACTGCAGTGAAATGGCAGAACACAACTGAATATGGTCTTACGGCAGGCATTCATTCACTTGACCCACAAGAACTTTCTTACTGGATGGAACACGTTGAGGCTGGAAATCTCTATATCAACCGCGGAATCACTGGGGCGATCGTTAATCGACAACCTTTCGGTGGTTGGAAGCGAAGCAGTGTTGGGGCGACGGCAAAGGCTGGCGGACATCATTATGTAAATACGCTTCGCAACTGGGCGCCCATCCAGCATTTAGATTTGGCGAAGCGCAGCGCAGCTAAATGGTGGCACGAAGTCGGAAAGCAAGCGATTGATTACACGGGCCTTAATGTTGAGAAGAACTACCATCGTTATCGCCTCCCGCTACATCCCATCATTGTCCGATTTGATTCGGAGACGGCGCGAGATGAAACTGCATTCGCTAAATACATCGCAGATTTGACTGGAAGTCCTGTTGAATTCAGCAGTAGCAAAGAAGAGAGCATTGAACATTTAGTGGCTCGCGCAAATGGAAAAGTTCGTTGGCTTTCCCATGAAACTCCCCCACGTGCGGCACTGCTCGATCGTGGCGTGAGTCTAGATGCCAGACCAATTGCACAGCGCGGTGATATCGAAGTTCCCAGATGGTTGCTCGAGCAGAGTGTCTGTATTACGTATCATCGTTATGGAAACGTCAACGGCGGCCCGAAGCCTCAATGCCCCGGGCTATAACTTCTTTTTAACTTAAGTTACCCGTTGTAGCGAGCCATCTCGCGCTCGAATGGATCCAGACCCATGGGTCCGATCTTTAACGCGTAGTTGTGCCAGGCCTTGATATCAAACTTTTCACCAAGGCGAGCCTTCGCATCTTCGCGAACCTTCACCCAGACTCGCTCTCCGACTTTGTATGAGATTGCTTGGCCGGGCCACCCCAAGTAACGATCGATTTCAGAACGTGCAAAGTCTTCCGCCATCAGCGCACGATTGACCATGAGGTCCAATGCAGAATCGGCGTTCCACACATTGCCGTTAAAGTCTTCGTAGCCGCAATGCATTCCAATATCAACGATGATGCGTGCAGCACGTAGCGCTTGGCCGGAGAGGAAACCAAGTTCATATGCAGGATCTTCAAAGGCGCCAAGTTCATCCATAAAGCGCTCGGCATATAGCGCCCATCCTTCACCGTATCCACTGATCCATGCTTCAGTGCGTTGGAACCTAGTGAGGCGATCCTTCTCAATAATTGCTGTCGCAATTTGTAAGTGATGGCCCGGAACAGCTTCGTGGTACCACGTAGAGGCGATATGCCAAAAGTTAAAGCGGGTGTGACCAAGCGTTGGATACCAGGTGGTTCCTGGTCGTGTTAGATCTTCACTTGGTGGCATGTAATAAGGAGCGGCTGCCGAACCCTCCGGCGCAATTCGGGCATCGCAGAATTCGATTCGCGGATCTATGTCAAAGTAGACGCCATTTACTTTTGCAATTGCCTCTTGGGTGAACTCCTTTAGCTTTGTCAGCAGGTTCTCTTCGCCATCGATTCTGTGAAGTTCTGCCTCTTCGCAATAGTCTGCGACCTCTTTGAGGGACTTGCCGCCGAGACCCAATTTTTCTGCTGCGCGATACATGCGAGCATTGATCTGCTCCAAGTCGCGAATTCCCCATTCATATGTTGCTCGTAAATCTAAGTCTGCACCTGTGAAGTACCGAGCCCATGGTGCGTAACGTTCTGCGCCAACTCCATCGACGTCGGCAGAGCGTGGAGCGTGAACATCTTTCATCCAAGCCGACATTGCTAGGCACGCCGCCTCGGCGTTAGCTGCAGCGCTGTGCAACTCTGGATATTTGTTAGTTGGATCAATTGACTTTGCCATATCGGCATAGCCCCCAGAACCATGTACGTGTAACTGATTTGCAACTCCGAGAACTTGGCGACGCGATGTTCCAAGACCCTCTGCATGCATCTCTTCCAGTGTGGACTTCCATGATTCAAGTGCGGCGCCGACTGCATTGAGGCGAGAAGTCACATTTGCAGCGCCTTCGTCGCCAGCCGTATTCATAATGGAAAATATTGAGCGAATACCTGACACAGGATTTGCGATTGGACCAAATGTAATGAAAGCTTCTTTTGAATCAAAGAGTTTGAGTGCGGCCTCAACGCGCTCGATCAACACCTCTTTAGCAATACGATCGATATCGTCGATCGGTTCCATTGCTTTGATGCGAGCCAAGACCTCGCGACGATAATCTGCAACTTTGGTTTCGCCAGCAACAGAGAAATCGTCAAGCAAATGGTCATAACCCGGAATACCAAGCGCGGTCGCGCTCATTGGGCTCATGCGGCCAAGGGTGTCAATATATTCATCAGATATTGCGAAAATTTCAGAACGATGTGTAGTCATTGCGCAATAATATTGCCTCAACGTTTTCATGCATAGAACGTGCCGTGTACGTATGATCTACCAATGAAGGCACACGCGGGTGAGCGAGCGCGCAACACGTTGTGGTACCTCTTCTTTCTCATGGGCGTCGTATCTATGGCATGGGTTCCCCGGATTCCCGAGATCAAAGCGGAGCTACACCTCAGCGACGGTCGTCTCGGCTTCCTATTGCTTGGTAGTACATGTGGTGCAGTGATCGGTTCTCAACTTGCCGGCAGACTGATACACACCTTTGGCTCCCGAATTCTCGCAAGCGCAGGTTCCGCAATCCTCTCTCTCGGACTAGTTGCCATGAGCGCCTCGCATCACATACCACAATTATTTGCGGGGCTCTTTGTTATGGGAACAGGTTACGTAACGCTTGATATTTCTGTGAATACCCAAGCAGTCGCCGTAGAAAAGATACTGAACAAACGTTGGATGTCGACCTTTCATGGAGCGTGGAGTGCCGGCGCATTTGTGACAACGGTAACTGGAGGACTGGTAGCACATATCGCATCTCCGCACTTGGAGTTAGCAATAGTCGGACTTGTTGCGCTCTTTCTTTTCATTCCTGGGCTCGCATATTTACTTGATGGCAACAATGACGGTCATAAAGGTGAGAGCGGGGTCTCTGAAGGAAAGGTTCCATTGTTTGGAAAAGTTTCACTTCCACTGTGGGCAATCGGAATTGGTTTGCTTGGTTGCTTGCTGCCCGAAGGAGCGGCAAGTGACTGGGGCGGAGTATTACTTCATGATCATATGCGCATCGGAAAAGGAGCGGACGCGGTTGCCTTTGCAACTTTCTCACTCGCCATGATCACAAGTCGACTCTTAGGAGATTCATGGCTGGCGAAGTACGGACCGCATCGAACTGTCAGAGTCGGTGGATACACCGCTGGAATATTTTGGGGGCTCTCCATTGCAATCGCTGTTCCGCTTTCGGCTCATGCCAAGATTCCAGCACTCATCATTATTTGCCTCGGATACGCTGCGGCAGGTCTCGGTATTGGCCCCATGGTGCCGGCTTTTATGAATGCGGCTGCAAAGGTTCCCGGTATTGCTCCATCTGTAGCACTTGGGCGAGTGAATATCATCGGCCTTGCTGCATTTTTCATAGGACCGACTCTTACAGGTGGAGTCGCACAAATAACTACTCTTCCCCTGGCGCTTGGAATCTCGGTAGCGCTCCTTATATTTACGGGCTATCAATCCCGCGTGATTCGGCCTTAACTCTTGCTACCCTCATAGCGTGATTACCGAGGCACTCACCTTCGCCTTCTTTTTACTCATCGGCCTAGAGATCCGCGAAGATCTAGGGCACCCCAAGGAGATTGCGCTGCCCTCACTTTGCGCGCTCTCCGGCATGATCTTCCCGGCCGTGATATTTAAAGTTCTTAACCATCATGGAAGCGCATGGGTTGTTGCAATGCCAACGGATGTTGCTCTCGCCCTAGGTGCGCTAGCACTTATGGGCAAGCGAGCAAATCCAGCCGCACGATTATTCTTGTTGTCTCTCGCGGTTGCCGATGATTTCTTCTCACTCGTCGTCATCGCGATCTTCTTTCATAGCCATCTGGACTTAAGCAGCGCCATTTACACGATGGGAGCGGCGGCTATTGGCGTCGTTCTTCCTAAGCGTCAAACTCTGATCAAGTACTTTGCGCCGATTGTTACTTACATCGTTATTCCTCTTTATATTTGGATAAATCTCTTGCGACATCTCGAGTTTTCACAAGCAGGTTCTTCATTGAGCGTTTCGCTCATAATCGCACGTGTAGTTGGAAAGTGCCTAGGTATCACGCTCGCAGCATGGGCAATAACAAAGGCAACACCACTCAAACTTCCAGCAAGTATCAAGATTCGCGAAGTGGCGGGGGTAGGACTTTTAGCAGGAATGGGGTTAACTGTTTCGCTTGTGATAGCAAAGATCACAACTCAAGGGGCAACTCAAATTTCGCAAATCAAGATTGGGCTCTTTATCTCGGCACTGATCTCTGCGTTATTGGGAATTCTCTGGCTTAACGTAAGCGCGGTTCGGCAAGAAGATTAATGAGTCAACGTCACTTTGCTCAATCCTGCAGGAGCATCGGGATTAAAACCGTTGTGGACGCTGATGTTATGGGCAAATCTCTGAATTAAGATCGCATCTAAGAGCGAGGAAATCATCTCATCGCCTGCCGGACATCCTCCGACCATCAGTCCGCGACTTGGATTTACGCCGTGTCCAATCCAAAATAATTCGGCATTTGACGTGTAAAGACGAGGCAAAAGATCGGCGAACAAGTTTTCCGGAGCACCATGCGGGGCGATGACGATGACCTGTGCATCTTTGGACATTGCCGATATTGGACCATGTAAATAATCTGCGCTCGACCAACTTTGAACCGCTATATGTGAAGTCTCTTGAAGCTTTAAGCCCATGTCCTTTGAGTTTCCATAGCTTGATCCGCGACCAATGATGACAACCTGCCTAGAAAGCTGAAAGACCTTTACTACTTTATCGATCTCAACTTCCAGCATCGATGGGGCTAAAGATGTAATCAATTCCAATTGCGGATCCTTCTTTGCCCAAGCCATCACAAACAAATAACTGGAAAACATCTGCGCCGCATAACTCTTGGAGGAGGCCACGGCCAACTCAGGGCCCGCGCCAATATTTATGTGAAAATGTGAAGTTTGGGCCATAGGAGATGAATCATCGTTTGTAAATGAAATCGTGAATGGGCTGGTCTTCTTTGACTCCAAGAGGTAATTCAATAGATCCGGAGATTTGCCGCTCTGACTGATTGCAATGACCAGCGTCTGTTTCAAGTGCATTGAAGCCTTGTAAATACTTACGAGCGATGGCGAGGCGAGGCTTACTGGTAGGCCTAACTGATATTCAATGAGAAATTTTAAGAAGTGCGCAGCATTGTCCGAGGAACCTCGTGCGATGATCAGAACATTTGATATCTCGCGGTGGCTCATCGCATCAACAACTCCCTGAATATTTGTAAGGAGTAGATCCCCCCTTGAATAGATATCAGGAATCTCTGCGATCTCTTTCCCCATAATTTCGCCGAGTTTCATACTAAACTCCTCTCATCATTTGCATTAAAAAATCCATTATTAGTTATCCCGGAAAGGAAAATCGATGGCTACTTCCGGCACTTTTGAAGACGACCTCGTTATTGGTATTGACGCGGGTGGTACCGAAATAAAGGCTGGAATACTTAGTGGTGGTGAAATCATTGCGCAGCGCAGATTTCCCACCGAACGAGAATTTGGTCCAGAGCATTCTGTTGCACAAGTCTTGAATGCGGCTATAGCGATGCACGAAGAGTTCCCTAGCGCTCATGCGATAGCCCTAGTGGTACCAGGTGTCATTGATTCCAAAAATGGAATCGAAATATTTTCCGAAAATTTATTGTGGAAGAACGTTCCCTTTGGTCCCGAACTTGGACGCTTAACCGGTTTGCCATGGGGGTTTGGCCATGATGCCCGCTTTGCCGGAGTAGCCGAAGCCACGTATGGAAGTGGCAAGGGATTTTCTGATTCGTTCTTTCTCGCAATCGGCACTGGTATCGCCGGCGCGATGATCGTTGACGGTGAGCTCATTGATAATCCTTATGGTGGAGAGATCGGCCACATGGATGTCCATAGCGGTCGGCCATGTGCGTGCGGAGTGAATGGGTGTCTGGAGAGCATTGCAACTGGACCATCGATTTATGCGTATTACGCGGAGTTAGCCGGGATTGCAGAGACAGCGGACACTCCAAAATTTGGAGCACGTGAAGTTTTGCAGGCCGCAAACGATGGTGATCGACATGCCCAAAAAGCGTGGGGCGATGCCACTCGCTCACTGGGTGAAGCACTTGCTGCATATGTCTCCATTCTTGCTCCCGATTTAATAATCCTTGGTGGAGGTGTCTCCAATGCTGGTGCCGACCTCGTTGAGCCAATATCCGCATATTTGGAATCAAGACTCACCTTCCAAAAGCGACCTCGCATTGCACTTGCCGCTCTGGGCGATACCGCCGGAATGATTGGTGCGGGAATATTGGCAAGACGATCTTTAGCTCAACATCGCGAAAACACTCGTTAATCCATAAATGCTCCGCCGTTGACAGAAATAGATTCACCGGTAATAAAGGATGCATCATCCGACGCTAAGAACGCGACCACTTTTGCAACATCTTCGGGAAGTTCAAGGCGACGCAAAGGAGTGTCATTAATCCAGAGCTTCTTTACGCTTTCAGGATCTGTTCCACGAAGTTCTGCTTCCCATGCAAGTTCGCGATCCTGCATCGGGGTCGCGACGAAGCCTGGACATACTGCATTAACTAAAATTCCATGATGTGCGAGTTCAAACGCCATCGCTTGGGTAAGACCCATGACAGCAAATTTGCTCGCGACATAATCGGCTAAGAATGGAACACGACCTTGCTTGGATGCCATAGAAGCGGTATTAATAATGCGACCAGGCTTACCCAGCGCAATCATCGCGCGAGCAGCTACTTGGCCACAGAAAAATGCGCCGTAGGTATTTACTTCAAAAGTTCTCTTAAGGTCTGCTGCCGAAACATCCAAAAAGTTCTGCATCTTTGAAATTCCGGCATTTGATACCCAGACATCCAGCGCACTGTGGGTTTCGACAACCTCATCGACAAGCTTTTGACATGAATCGGGATCTGTTACATCAATGAACTTTGCCTCGCTACTTTCTATACCCGCAGCGACTTTTGAGGCGCTATCAATATTTATGTCCGCGACAACAACGTGATAGCCACGTGCCCCCAAAGTGGTTGCGATTGCGGCACCAATTCCTGACCCTGCTCCCGTAACACATGCAATTGGTCGTGACATATCTATCCCCTCGCTATTCGGTGTGAAAATGGAGTCAACGCTGCTCCAAGATTTAAGAACTGGTGGTACTTCTCTTCGTAAATTGCGGTGTTAGATTGGTTCGGCGCAATCTCTTCCCCGACTTCAAGCGCAGTGTTCACATACGCCCAGTCATCGATGGCTCCAGTGCCGATTCCTGCAATGACTGCGGCGCCAAAGGATGCGCCTGGATGGTTAATAATTGAATGTAATTCTCGATCAAGGACATCTGCCAATATTGTTCGCCAGAGTCTGGATTTTGACCCGCCATTCGTGACGCGCACTCGAGTGATCTCCACTCCGCCTTCAGCAAACACATCGAAATGAGCTTTAAAGCCATAGGCGATCGCCTCTAAGAATGAGCGATGCAAATCTCCGCGTGTAGTTCCCAAATGCATTCCGATAACTGCACCACGTAGATCGGGATCATGAAGCGGGGTCTTTTCGCCGAGAAAATAAGGTAGCGAGATCAACGCTCCAGGGCTTCGCGAAGCAGCCTCAGCGTCTAAATCTTCAAGAGAGGCACCGCCCATAATCCCTTGTTCCCAGCGCAATAACGATCCACTCGTGGCCATGCAGCCGTTAGGCATCCATTTGCCCCGAATCGGATGGCTATCAAGGTAAAGCCTGCGGTCCAGATGAATTGAATCCGCAACGACCAAAATGTCGCCAGCTCCTCCGAGTTTTACGAGGCAATCACCCTGATTAACCAAGCCGGCGCCGTATGCCGACAAGACATGGTCCGCTCCACCAACAACGATTAATGTTCCAACTTGTAATCCAGTTTCTAAAGATGCGCGTTGCGAGACGGTGCCAACTACATCACCTGGATGTCGCACATCCAACAAATGGGGCCACTGAATTCCAGTAACTTCTTGCGCAAGGGGTAGTGGTTCCAAATCGATTGAGTAGAGTCCGCTTTCTAGCGCCCAATTGGACTCCACATGTGGTTCCGCACCCAGTTGCGATGCGATCCAATCGTAAGAGCCCATGATCGCCGAGATGCTTGGATATTTCTCGCTCTCGTTGTTTGCTAACCACAGAATTGTTGGTGAGACAGATTGCTGCGAGAGTACCGAACCCGTTAAGTTAAGTAGATCGACATCACTGAGTTTCTCTTTAAGGAACTCAATTTCTCTTACGGCACGCGCATCATTTTGCAGAATAGCTCGCCTTAGCGGCTTACCCGTGGAATCGACCACAACAACTGCAGGGACCATTCCGCTCACAGAGACTGCGGTAATTGCTGTTGCACTGCACTGAATTTCACTCAGTAGCGTGGGAACGACAGAACAAACGGCCGACCACCACTCGATGGGATCAGCCTCTGCCCAACCAGGTTGTTCGCTAAATAAATCTAAGGGAACACTGTGAGTAGCTACGATCCCCTCTGCCGGATGAAGCAGGATCGCTTTTAGCCCTGATGAACCTACATCTAGACCTAATAGAAGTCCGGAATATTTATCAGGCACTTCGTGCCGCGTCCACAAATCTCTTGACGCGCTCTGGGTCAACTTCATTCCATGTATACCCATCACGCTTCAAATAACTGCCAACGATGCAACCATCGGCATATTTGAAGAACTCTTTGATGGTGTGTGACTTTGCACCGGTGTTGAGCAGAACGGGAATATTCGCGGCTACAGACTCGCGGACTTCGGCAACTGTTCTCACATCCGGCTCGCTGCCTGCCATTGGTCCAGAGACCAAAATGACATCGGGCATCGTGGAAACCACTGTGGAATGGGCTATTTGAGCGGCGGTTCGAGTACCAATAGGTGAGGCAAATTCGGGGGTGATATTTGCAAAGATTCCCAAGTCTTCGCGGCCGAAAGCTCTACGATCGCGAAGCAACTTCGCAGCATCCGGATTCCAAGGTCCCATGTCAGACTCCCACGAACCTGAAACAACTTCACGCATAAAACTGGCTCCGGTACCGACCGCGATTGCTAATGCGGCCTGTGCATCCCACAGGTAATCAACCCCGAACGGACGATCCGTAGGTTTGCATTCAGTAGTTACACGTGTCATCACAGCTGATGCTTCCAGGCCTGCATGAAGTTGGTACGGACGATCTCCTTCATTGCAGAAGAGAATTGCGTCGAAACCTCCTTCAAGCAAGAGCTCTGTATCTCTCTTTACATGGTCGATGAGCCCTTGTACTCCTGCAGCCGCATCAAAGAGTGGTGTGCCGGGTAGTGGCGGAACGTGCGCCATTGCAATGAGTGGCTTATACGAAGCGCTAGCTTTTGGAAAAATGGTATTAAAGCGACTCACGTGCGACCTCCTGTTGTATCGGTTCAACGTGCAAAACTTCTACACCTTGCTCCTTGATTGCCATAATTGTTTTGTTCGTTGCTAATGCGTTTGTAATCAAGAGATCGACTCTATGAATTGGAGCAACATTGATAAGTGCAACATGATCAATCTTTGTCGCATCCGCTAGAACAATGACACGCCTTGCAGCGCTCATTGCAGCATTCTTTACGTAAGAATCATCAATATTTGGATCGGTGAGCCCCTTCTCCACTGAAATTCCGGCAACGCTCATGAAGAGCGCATCACAGTTGATGTTCTTGTATGCCTCGAGCGCCTCTGGTCCCACGAGGTTCAGTTCATCAACTCTGACCATTCCGCCGGTCACAATGGTGCGCACGCTCGGTTTTGTATTGAGTTCAGAGACGATTAAGAGTGAACTGGTAAAAACAGTAAGTGGCATATCGGCTGGAATTGCTTTTACAAATTCATGGGTGGTTGTTCCACCGTCGATGATGACGGTTTCATTCGGGGCTAGTTCGTTTACGGCTGCGCGGGCGAGCGCACGCTTCACCTCAGCCTCTTTGCCAGATCGCAGCAGGACCGGTGGTTCAAAAGAGCGGCTCTGAATGGAGATAGCCCCGCCTCGAACCCGCCGGGCGCGACCCTCGATCTCCAGAAGATCCAAATCCCGCCGGATGGTCATCTCTGAGGTGCCAAAGGTCATGGCAAGCTCAGCGATGGAGGCCTCTCCGTGATCTTGGAGGCGTTGGGCGATCGCGCCTCGACGGAATTTCGAATCCATTTTGCTACCTTATGCTCCTTTTTCACGTTTCTCAATAAAAAAATGATAATTTTTCACAGTTATAACCCAAAATTACCATCTAATTCACGAAAGTTAACATTTTCACGGCGGTGCCCTTCGAGGTGGATGGGCAGCCGTTCCTTCAACTCCGAAATTGTGGAGGCGGTGCCCCAGGCGACTTCACTGATAGCGCAGAGTCTGGGGAAGGCCATGTAATCCAGGTGGCTGGCAGTGTGGATGTATTCCGTCCAAAGCGCGGCATGAATGCCCAACAGGTTGGGCCTCAAGCCCGCCGGAATTTTTTTCAACTCTTCGTTAAAACTGTAGCTTCGCTCAATGGTCGTCGCTAACGGCGGTTTCGTCTGCGCGATTGGTTCACTGATATCGGGAGAGTTAGCCCAATCGAGATAGAGGTATTCCATCGGAGCGAGAATTACCGAATAGCCCTTTTCCAGCGCCTCGAGGCCTTTCTCCATACCTCGCCATGCCATCACTGTCAGGCCGGAAGGGATTTCATTATCGGCAACTTCATCCCACGCTAATACTTGATGGCCTTGAGATTGGAGGACAGCCGTTAAGCGGTCGGTATAGAGCCGCTGCAAATCATGAAAACTCGTGAAGCCATGTTGTGACATTACTTGTTGGGCAGCTGCGCTCTTTTCCCATTCAGTAGTTGGACACTCATCCCCACCAATATGGAAAGGGCTTCCAGGGAAGAGTTTTCCTACATAGAGAACAACTTCCTCTGCAAATTTCAGAGCGGCCTCACTCACATTCAAAACGTGTTCTGATATTCCCCAATCGGTCCATACTTCAAAGCGTTCTCCTGTATTGCCTAATTCAGGGTATGCGGCGAGAACTGCTTGTGCATGACCGGGAAGATCGATCTCCGAAACGATTTGGACACCACGAAGCGCAGCGTATTGGCGAATCTCCTGCAGATCAGCAGCTGTGTAGAACCCACCGTGGCGTATTCCGTCACTTGTATATCCATCATCTGCGTGTGCGACTGGCGTTGAACTACGCCACGCTCCTACAGTTGTGAGCAGCGGCCAGTCAGGAACTTCAACACGCCAACCTTGATCGTCATTCAAATGTAAATGTAATTTATTGAATTTGTGCTCTGCAATTAAGCGAATGAATCGTTTAACCTCAGCGACCGTGAAGAAAGTTCTTGAAACATCTAAATGAACACCTCGCCATGCAAATGATGGCTGATCTTTAATGGAGAGAAACGCGCCAAATTCATCTCCTAGTTTTTTCAAAGTTGTCAGACCATAAAAGGCACCCGTTTGCGTAGATGCGCTAATTTCGATTCGATCGCCAACAACGATTTCATATCCCTCTGATTGGATCCGTGAATCTTCGAGTACTAACACCTCCGGCAACTCTTTAAATTCCAAAAGGGTGAGCAACTCAACCCACTGTGGTGGGAGCGAGATATCTCCCATTTTCAAGCCGTTTTCCAAGGGATCACCAATTATCACGGTCTGCGGTTGCGGAATCACTGTCGCAAGCTTGCTCTGCATAGATCTCATTGTGAGACCGCGAAACAGGAGACGTTGTGTTTGATCGAGACTTCTTGCAGATGCGGATCTGTAGTCCGACACTTATCCATGACCAGCGGACACCGCGGAGCAAACCTGCATCCTGGTTCTGGATTAATAACCTTAGGCGGCTCACCCAAATCTCCAGTGTTATCCAACTCAACGTATGGCAAGCGTGGATCTGGAGCAGTGGACATTAAGAGTTTGGTGTACGGATGTCGTGGTGTTGCTACAACATCCTCGCTGGGACCTTCCTCAACAATCTTTCCCGCATACAGGACGATCATTCGATCGGCGACATACCGGGCACTGGCGAGGTCGTGTGTGATGTAGAGAATTGAAACTTTCTCTTTCGAACGTAGATCGCGCATCAAATTAAGCAAACCTATGCGGATCGAAACATCGAGCATAGATACTGGCTCATCGGCCAAAATCAAAGATGGGTTTGATGCAAGGGCTTGCGCGAACCCGAGGCGTTGTCGTTGTCCACCGGATAGTTCATGTGGGTAGCGTTTGAGCATTTCATCGCCAGGAGTAAGCCCAACTTTTTCTAAGAGTTCAACTGCAGCAGCAACTCTCTCTTCTTTAGAGAGATCGCTTCGATGAAGTTTGAGCGTACGGAGAATTCCATGACCAACTCGGTAAACAGGATTGATTGAACTAAAAGGATCCTGGAATACCAGCGGCATGCGGCCACGTAGCGTTCGCTTATCAATCTCGCCAAAGGCTTTACCTTCGAATGTGATTGAACCTTGGGTGGGCTTATAGATGCCAGCCAGGATGCGGGCGATAGTGGATTTGCCGGATCCCGATTCTCCAACCAATGCAACGATCTCGGACTCATTGATATTGAATGTGATGTCATCGCTCGCATGAAGCGAAGCTTGTGACCTGAAGTTACCGACTTTAAATACTTTCGTGACTTTATCAACAGTTAAAATTGGTTTATTCATCTCTGAATTACTCATCAGCGCGCCCCTTGCTTCAGAGCATCCGTAGAGAAGAAACAGCGCGAACCATGGTGACCTTCCTCAACCAACGGTGGCTCCTCTTGTCGACAGATCTCCTGAACCAATGTGCAGCGCGGAGCGAATTGGCACCCAGTTTGCTTATTCACCAAGGCAGGTGGATTTCCCGGAATTCCCATCAATTCTCTAGATTCACCGATGAGCGCTGGGAAGGCCTCCATCAGCCCGAATGTATAAGGATGCTTTGGTCGGTCAAAGACTTCTCGCGTCTCACCAATCTCCACAATTTGTCCGGCATACATGACTGCGAGACGGTCGGAGAAGTGTGAGACGACGTTCATGTCATGGGTTACGAAGATAACGGAAAAACCTAATTCCTTCCGAAGTTGTTGTACCTGGCTCATAAGTGAGCGCTGTGCAACAACATCCAGCGCGGATGTTGGCTCATCCATAATGACCAACTTTGGATTGAGAAGGAGAGCCATTGCGATCATCGTTCGCTGGCGCATTCCGCCAGAGAGTTGAAATGCATAAGAGTCCAGGTGAACCGGGTCAATGGAGACCATCTTTAAGACTTCAATGGAGCGCTCCAAAATCTTTGCATCGTCCCAATCAGTATGAGCCTTGCAAGTATCGGCTAGCTGCTCTCTAATGCTGACCGTTGGATTGAGGGCATTCATGGCGCTCTGCATGACAACAGAGATGTCCCGAGCACGGATTTGGCGGAGAGCTTCATCATCAAGCGCCATGAGATCAACACCATCAAAAATTACGGAGCCAGCAACGATTTCTGCTGGGCTGCTCAGCAACCTCGCAATTGCAAAGAGCAAGGTTGATTTGCCACAACCGGACTCACCAACAATTGCCAGGAATTCACCGACTCCTAAATCAAAACTGACACGGTCGACGGCCTTCGCAGCGCCTTTAGCGGTGGCGTATTCGACTTCTAAATTGCGTACTTGGAGAACTGGTGATTTCATGCCTTCACCTTGCTGGCTTTCGAACGCGGAACAGGGCGCAGCGCGGGATTCGCTACCTCATCAAAGGCGTAGTTCAACAGGGCTAGCGCCGTTCCCAAGAGCGCAATAGCGATACCGGGGGCAAGTGCCCATAGTGGCATTCCGCTAGCCAGCGCTTCATTATTTTGTGCCCAATACAACATCGTTCCCCATGATTCAGTGTTGATATTTCCAAGGCCCACGAATTGCAGCGCTGCTGCCGCAAGTACTGCATAGAGCGCGGCGCCTAAGAAGTTTGCAACGATGAGTGAGGTCATCGGTGGCAGCATCTCAAAGAGAATGACATACCAACTCGATTCACCGCGTGCCTTGGCCGCTTGCAGGAAATCACGGTTGCGGAATGAAAGAGCTTGAACTCGGAGTTGGCGCGCACCGTATGACCATCCTGTAATAACCAGCACCGAAACCATCAACCAGAAATTTGAAGCTTTAGCGTATGCCGTAATAACAATAATCAACGGGAACGTCGGAATGACCAGCACTACGTCAGTCATCAGCGAAAGTCCATCATCGATAAATCCGCCAAAGAACGCGGCGCTCACACCAACGATGACGGAGAGAATGGTGCAGAGCAAACCAACAATGAGCGCGATCAACATCGATTGCCGCGTGCCCACTATGACTTGCGAAAGTACATCCTGCCCAAAGGATGTTGTACCGAGCCAGTGCTCCCACGAAACCCCAGCATGAGGTGTGAAGACTTCGGCAGCTGGATCGTATGGTGCGAAGAAAGTTGGAAATGCGGTAATGATCAGGAGAATCACCATCATGAGTGAACCGATAGCGGCTTTGCGACTGCGCGTACAGAAACGATAGAACTTTACGAGACGTACTCCCAATGCGTGAAGGATGCTCATTGGTTTGCTCGCGTTCTAGGATCCAAGATCGCAGTGAGAATATCTGAAATAAATATCGCGATCAGAACAGCTACCGTAATCAAGAGGAAGAGCGCCTGCATGAGCGCATAGTCTTCGTTCTCCACAGCCTGCAGGAGCATGAAACCTACTCCGGGATAGTTATAAACATATTCGACCAAAATGGCTCCTGATATAACGAAGCCGAGTGACATCGCGAAACCCGTTAGATTAGGCAAGAGCGCGTTTCGACCTGCGTATTGCCAGATAATTCGGCGAGGCTTCAGACCCTTAGCGCGCGCCATCTTTACATAATCTTCAGATAGCACCGTGATCATGTTGTTGCGCATAGTGAGAATCCAGCCACCGATTGAGGTAACCAAGATCGTGGAAGCCGGCAACACCGCGTGCCATAGGACGTTAGCCACGAATCCCCATGTCCATGTTGGTGTGATGGTTTCGTCATATGCGCCTAGTAGCGGGAACCAACCTAATGTAAGTGAGAAGAGCCAGACGGAGAGTAGGCCAACCCAGAAATATGGAAAGGCTGAAATCACAATAAATACCGGAGGGACGACGTTGTCCAACGCTCCTCCGCGGCGCCAAGCTGTGAGCGCTCCAAGGCCTGTGCCAATAACAAATCCGAGAATTGTTGTTACCCCGACTAGCGAAAGCGACCATGGAAGCGCTTTCGCTATGACGGAGGAGACAGAAAGAGGGAAGTAACTCACGGATACTCCGAAATTCCCGCTTAATGAATTTCGGAGATAATCAAAGTAGGCACTGATCAAACTTTGGTGAGTATTAACACCGAAGGCGACTTCGAGCGCCTTTATTGCATTTGGGTTTACGTGGCCATGAAATTTGGCCATCATCGCTTGCGCAGGATTACCCGGCATGAGACGGGGAATGAAGAAATTTAGAGTTAGTGCCCCCCACAGGGCTACGAGTAGGAACCCTAATCGTCTAACTAAATACTTCATTCCCCATCCTTTATCTATCGATAGTTACCGGCATGGGCCGGTGACGTGCGGTGAGATTGCGCTTATGCGCCAGGCTTCAAGTTGTCGAGTACATAACCCCAGTCCGGAGTGTTGTACAAGCCTGGTTGTGCATAAGGGTTACTGGCCGTTGGGTAACCAGTAAATGCCTTCGAGTTGTACTGGAACCAGTCAACTTCTTCGAGTACAGGAATGACTGGAACTTGATCAACAAGCAGCTGTTGCAACTTGTTGACGATGGCATGTTGATCAGTAGCACTCGTCGTCGAGGTGTATTGATCAAGTAGCGCATCCGTAGCAGGGCTGCTGAAACGCTCCCAGTTCGAAGTTGCTGACTGTCCGATAGCTGCAGAATTCTTCGAGTACAACCATTGACGGAACTCGTAGAACGGAGTTGGTCCTCCACCCTCAGCGTTATAAGCAAGTTGATACTTTCCTTCATAAAGATTGTTATAGAAAGTATTTGAAGCCTGTGGGCTTACAGTGATCTTGATTCCAACTTTTGCGAGCTGTGTAGATACAACTTGCATAGCTGCAACCCAGTCAGAGTATCCACCGTTGGTAGCCAATGTAAGAGCAAGTTCTTTTCCGCCCTTTGCATAGATTCCCTTTGAATCCTTTACATAGCCATCGGCCTTAAGAATTGATTCGGCCTTTGCTGGGTCATAACTGCTTCCTGCTGATGCAGTTGCAGCAGAGCTTGACCACGATGTAAATGTAGGTGTGACTACGCCAGTCTGGTTTGCTGGTGGCTCATAACCATATTCACCAATGCTGTTAACGAGCGTGCGATTGATTCCGTAACTAATCGCCTTGCGAACAGCTACATCGTTAAGCGGTGCAACTGTTAGGTTCGGGAAGATCGCAACGTTTGCAACAGGTGGGAACCAATAAGTATTTCCAGCCTTCTTCTTCACGTAGTAAGAGTCGATGCTAGGAATGAACTGGGATCCCCATTGCGATTGTCCGGTAGCCAAATATTGGTTACAGGTGTCATTTGAAAGGAAGGCAGGCATATTCACTGTCTTAACAACAGCCTTGCCAGTTTGCCAATAATTAAGGTTGTTCGTCCATTGGATGTTCTGTGGAGTGCACTTAGTCATGATGTAACCACCAGTACCAATTGGATTCTTAATTGGATCTGTTACCGGATTAGCAATCTTTGACCATACCGATTGCGAGACAATTGGAACTTGTCCTGCAATGTAGTAAAGATACGGAACAGAAGATTGACTAAAGTTAAATACGACCTGATTGCTTCCGGAAGCCTTAACGCTTGATAGCACCGACCACACTGAATTTACATCGAGTGCGGGATACTTCTTAATCAAGTTAAATGTGTAAACAACATCCGCGGGAGTAAAGGCAGTTCCATCGGTCCACTTGATGCCATCACGAATTGTGAAGGTCAGCGTCTTATTTGAGTTGCTCCACACATATGAGGAGGCAAGCCAAGGTGAGGTCTTTCCACTCTGAAGTGAGTTAACAAAAGAGAGTGTCTCGTATGTAACACCGACCGAATATGGCGATGAACTTGGGTTAAATGGGTTGAATGAGCAGGACCATAATGCGCCTTGCTCGTTTGCAAGATTAAGTGGAACTTGTGCGGCTTGTGCCGGTGTAAAAGCAGCTACTTGCGTGAGTGCGAGCAACGCGCTGCCGATAACGAGTGAAAGGCGCCTTAAATATCCCTTCGGTTTTGTTGTCATCAGTGGAAACCTTCCTTCCAGAAGTCAAAGCTCGGACGTGCTAAATGCTCACATCGCTGGTGTGATGGAATGGTAAGTTCGTTTCTCACAACTTTCAATGGGTTTGTTGTTATTTTTTTACATAAATCTTGAACAAATTAACTATTTGTCACAATTTTGTTATAGGAAGCGGCATCACCAGGAAGCGGTATCACCATGTAGCCGCATAACCATGATGACCCCTTCGTCGTTTCCGGCCCAATCCTGAAACCCAAAGTGGCGGTAAAAGCCGATCGCCCGCGGATTGTTGGCGTCCACAATCAAATGAACGCCCGGGGAGCCTTCGGCCGCGAGCGCATC
>Ga0164296_1000934_pt1 | contig 32732 bp, 29 predicted proteins | sample GEODES057metaG_FD_113533 | JGI IMG/M metagenome (GOLD analysis project Ga0164296, IMG submission 113533) | Dystrophic lake water microbial communities from Trout Bog Lake, Wisconsin, USA - GEODES057 metaG | ecosystem: Environmental > Aquatic > Freshwater > Lake | place: USA: Trout Bog Lake...
ACGCACACGCAGCATGCCAGTTATCTGGACATCATCCATGAAACGGGCGAGGAATGGAACCCAACGGACTACGCAATTCACCTCACGAGACGGGCTCGAGGCCTTGCCATCTGGTTTTCTCTCTGCGTCTATGGAACCGATGCCTATACCAAGGCAATTGATGCGGGTATTGCCATCGCCGAGGAGGCTGCACAACTCATTCGTGAGCATCCTGCTGTCGAATTAGTTCGCGAGCCCGGACTCTCGATCGTCCTGTTCCGTCGCCCCGGATGGAGCGATGCCGACTACGTCGCGTGGTCGAACAAACTGCTTGAGGACCAAATTGCCTTCGTCACGCCAACGAAATGGATGGGCGAAACCATCGCCCGCTTCGCGTTTTTGCATCCCGAAGCGGACGCTGCGATGGTCACCGAAATTCTCGACACCATGCGTGCCGCGCCACCTCTGGGTTAAGACTCGAGTGGGCGACGATTGCTCAAGAGAGGTTCAGCGGGGCGGCGGAGGGACTCACCTGCGTCGTGACGTCGGCGCCACGCCACCCCAGCGAGCGTTTCAAGCACCACTCGATTCGCCACATACGACGTCAATTCAGCATGGTCATAGGAGGGCGCAACCTCCACGACATCCATCCCGACCACATTGAGTTCCATGCCGATACGACGCACGGCAAACAGCGCTTCTCGACTCGACAACCCGCCTGGCTCCGGCGTTCCCGTCCCAGGTGCATGAGCAGGGTCTATGGCGTCAATATCGAGTGACAGAAAGACTGCGTCACAGTCAGATCGAATACTTGCGAAGACTTCGTCAAGAATCGCACCCATTCCTCGATCCTCGACTTCACTCATCTCATAACAACGCATCCCCTGTTCGGCCATCCACGCCAACGTTTCAGGTTCCGGCCAGTACCCTCGGAGCCCAATCTGGAAAAACCGATCGCCTCGAACCGAGCCATCTTCCAAAATGCGTCGCATCGATGTGCCGTGTCCCCACGGCGACCCAAAGTGCGTGTCTCCCGTGTCAGCGTGCGCATCAAAATGGATCACGGCAACCTTTCCCTGCTCAAAATGCCGGACCACTCCCATGACATCGGGATAGGCAATGGTGTGGTCGCCACCAAGAATCACGGGAATCGCACCCGTAGCGGCGACCTCACTCACGACGGCCTCAAGTGCCTTGAGAGACCGCTCTGTTTCGCCCGAAGGCATTTCGACATCTCCGAGGTCTACAACACACAACTCGCGCAAAGGGTCCACGTCGAGTGCCATATGGGGCCTCGCTCCATCTTGAGGGTTGTAATCCCCAATGCGGATGGCTTGCGGGCCCAATTTCGTTCCGGAGCGATGCGACGTTCCTCCGTCAAAGGGCGCCCCTACGATGACGGCCTTCGCTCCATGCCACGTCGCGGGGAGCGCGAGATCGGCCGCGGGAATCCCAAGAAACGTCGCATCTGGTCCATAGAGATTTCCGATTCGAGCCATGTCTCTTTTCCTTTTTCCTGCATGTGCCTTTCAGCATCTTGGCATCTTCAGCGCAGCCATGAGGGTCCACCCCGCTCCATGCCTCAAGAAACAGTCGAGTTGTTTTTGGCGCGGCGCATTGTGAGGCGATCGGCCGTAGCATGACGATATGGCTCAACGCATTGTTACCGCGACCCGCATTATCCCTGCACCAGCCGACAAAATATTCGATTTGTTGGCAGATCCTGAAGGACATATCCGTATCGACGGATCAGGTTCTGTTCTCAGCTCGAAATCGAACCCACAGCGGCTCTCTCTTGGTGCCAAATTTTCGATGCACATGAAGGTAGGCATTCCCTACACGGTCACCAACACAGTGTCGACCTATGAAGAAAACAAAGCAATTGCGTGGCACCATTTTGCACACTTTGTCTGGCGTTACGACCTCGAAGAAGTGGAAGGCGGCACAAAAGTGACCGAGAGTTTTGACTACTCAAAGCCCTGGGGAGTTTTCTTGAGTCTGACGGGAACGGCAGCTGCAAATCAGAAGAATATGGAAGCCACTCTCGAGAAGATCGAGCAGATCGTGACAACTGCCGAGTAGAGCTCTCGGATTAGGAAGCGAGCCCCGTCACTGCGGTGAGAATGCTCAGAACCAAGAGTCCAACGGCAGGTCCCGCGTCCTTCATGGTGTCACCAATGCTCAGGTGGGCCCGCACAGCAAGTACGAAATAAATCACAAAGCCGATCGAGGCCGCGATGCCGAGGCCAGAAACACCGAGTCCGATAAAGAGTCCGAGTGCTCCTACGAGTTTGATCGCTCCCAAGAACCGTTCAAATCCTGGACGATATTGAAGTCGGTGCATCAGCTCTTTGATCTGCTCCACGCCGCGAAAGTCTGCGACGGCCGAAGCCACCATGGCCAACGCCAAGACGACGGACAAGATCTCGAAGATCGTTTTCATCTGAAAGAACTTAGTCTCAGATGTCTTGAGCGTGCAGAAACGGTCGGACCTTCAGAGCGGCCCGAAGCGTCAATGAACCATCCAGCCGCCGTGCAACTGAGGAGATCGGCGCAGGAGACGCTATCCCGGCAATCGATCGGCGAGGTGCAGTTGTCAGCTCCAGCCGTTGTCACCAGACCAAAGGGCACTCACGACTGGAGTGAAGAACAGCTGAAAGGTTTCTCCATACAAAGCGCTGTTTTTATGTCCGCACGTTCAGCATCATCGCCGAAGTAAATCAAATCCTCGATCGAGATGCGTTTGAACCTAGAGGGTCACGCCAATGGGATCTGGGGATCTCAGAGGAGCGCTCCAGGTTATTGAGAGATGGTTATCTTGCCTGGCGGCGCTCAAGCGTCCGCTTGAACACGAACAAGGGCAGCACCAAACCAGCGAGCAGCGCTGCGACCCACACAATGAGCGTGGCAAGGAGCCAGGTACTCACGCCGTGAATGGATAGGCCATTGGTGAAGACGGTCGTGAGAACAAGTCCCACGAAAGTTGACACGAGAGCCACACCGCCGGAGAGCGCTCGCACATTTCGCTCTGCGATCTGTCGAAATAGTGGCTCCGCTACCACTTCAATGACGGTGAAAATGACGACCGCAATAACAAAGGAGAGCCCAGTAATCGACACACCACTCAACACCAGCGTGGCAACAATCAAGCCCACGGTATTCGCGAGCAACTTAATGAGGGCAGATACCAGCGCACGAACCATGAGACCCAGTCTGACAGGCTCGCCCTGACCTCCGCGTGCATAGGTGGATCGGCGCTAAAATAACTGCGTGGCACCCGCACCAGAACATTGGAACCATGGCTCCGTAGATGTCAATGGAGCAACAATCCGATATCGCGAAGCGGGCGAGGGTCCACCTGTGGTTTTTGTGCATGGAATCTACGTCGGTGGCTCAGTGTGGATTCCAACTGCTGAACGGTTGACGGGAGTGCGTGTCATCGTTCCTACCTGGCCCCTTGGAGGGCATCGTGATCCAATGAGTGGTGTTGATCTCTCCGCACGGGCGATTGCACAAATGATCCCCGATTTTCTTGCCGCCCTCGACCTGCGTGACGTCACCCTTGTCGGCAATGACACAGGCGGCGGCCTCTGCCTCGCCGCTCTGGCCAGTGAATCATCGGGGCTTTCCCGGATCGGCCGACTTGTGCTGACCAATTGCGACTCCTATGAGCATTTTCCACCGCAAGGTTTTGACAAGATCGCCGAACTTGCCCGCAAGCGACCTCGCCTCGTCCGCTGGATGCTCTGGATGTTTACGACCAGTTTTGGACGTCGCTACTTCTTGAAATCCGTCTGTGCCACACCACCTCAGGGACAGGACGCAGTGAAGATTTTTGAGTCGTTTACGGATTCAAAGCGTTCTCGGCTCGATTCGTTGGCCACGACGGCGACCTTGGAGCCGGCTGTCACGCTCGACGCCGTGTCCGAACTCAAATCCTTCGACCGCCCCGTGTTGTTGATCTGGGGCGATGCTGACGAATTGTTCCCTCTTGAACACGCCACTCGCCTCCATGCAGATTTTCCCCACGCCCAACTTGAGGTCGTTCACGGCGCAAAGACGTACGTCATGATCGATGCACCGGAACAAACGGCCGCCCTCATCAGCGCTTTTGCTCAGGAGGCTGGCTAGACAAACCCACTCAGTACGGGGTGCGTTTCAAGTAGTACTTTGAAGTACTCGCGGCAATGGAACATCAGACGCCGCCTCGGAAAAAGGACGCGAACCATGGCAATTCTCGAAATCGAAAAGTCTGAGGGTTTTGTAACCGTTACGCTCAACAATCCTGAAAAACGGAATTTGCTCTCGCCCGAGATGATCGACGGTCTTTATGCCGCAATTGACGATGCCGAGGCCGACGACTCCATCAATGCCATCATCATCACCGGCAACGGTCGGGCCTTCTGTGCTGGCGCTGACGTTTCCACGCTCGGCGATCAAGATCGCGAAGGCCTCCTTCACGTCTACGGAGCCTTTTTGCGGGTCGCTCGCTCAAAACTTCTCACCATCGCCGCGGTCCAAGGTGCAGCTGTTGGCGCCGGCGTCAATCTGGCCCTTGCTGCAGACGTGAGGGTTTGTTCAGAGTCGTGTCGCTTTGATACTCGTTTCCTCTCCATCGGCCTCCACCCAGGAGGCGGTCACACGTGGATGTTGCAGCGCATCGTTGGACCACAAGTTGCTGCAGCCATGGTCTTGGCAGGAAAAGTTGTCTCAGGAAAAGAAGCGGAGCGACTGGGACTCGCTTTGACCTGCACGCCTGACGACGAACTACTCTCGGCCGCTCAAGAGCTTGCGAGCGGTGCAGCTCGCACACCTCGGGGTCTGCTCATCAAGACAAAGGAAACGATTCGCGCTGTCGCCGATCTCTCCTCCCACGATGATGCAGTAGCGGTTGAGCTTGAGGCCCAATTGTGGTCAAAGCAACAACCTGAATTTGCTGCTCGCATCCAAGAATTGGCATCTCGCATCTCATCGAAGTAACTCCTGGACATCAGTCCTCGATGGCAAGGGGGGAATTATGGATTTTGGTATCTCGGGACGCATCGCCCTCGTTGCAGGCGGTTCGAAAGGGATGGGATTCGAAGCCGCTCGAATCTTGGCAGCCGAGGGAGCTCGCGTCGCAATCGTGAGTCGTTCCCAGAAGAATGTCGATCGCGCGGTGGCTGCCATCCGAGCTGAAGGAGGTGACGTCATGGGCTGCATCGCCGACTTCTCCGTTGGCGATGACATCAATCGTGCTGTCGCTGAGGTCACCGCCTTCTGGGGGCCACCGCTCATCATGGTCACACAGGCTGATTTTCATGTCCGCGGATTTTTTGAAGAGATCACGCGCTTCGAGGACTACGTCGATTCATATCGCACGTACACTTTGTCGCAGGTCTATGCACTCCACGCAGTCCTTCCAGCAATGAAAGAAGCACAGTGGGGACGCTTCGTGCACATTGGCTCTGCAACCGCCAAAGAGCCTCAGTTCCGCCCTCCTCACACTGTGGCAAACGCCACACGGCCGTCGACGGTCGGACTTCTCAAAAGCGTTGCCGACGAATACGCTCGCTTCGGCATCACTATCAACACCGTTGCACCAGGCTGGATTGGCACACGGACAACGACCTGGTATCTGGAAGAGCATGAAGGATTGCGAGACCCAGACGCGCAGCGGACCTGGATGATTGAAGAGGCGCAAGTTCCTGCAGGACGTTTGGGCACACCGCAGGAAATTGCATCCACAATTGCCTATCTGTGTTCTGATCTCGCGGGCTATGTCACGGGTCACTACATCGCCGTTGACGGTGGGCATCATCGGTCTGCGTTTTAGCCATCGAGCCGCGTGCGATCGCACCTCCAGTCCCGTCGCCTAGGCTAAGGAAGTTGTCTCATCTTCGAGGCAACCCCGTTGTGATGCTTCGGACCCCGCCCTTTCAGGCGGTGCGGTCAGTTCCTCCCCAGCGGAACGCAGCGAGGAGCACACTTCATCATGGCAGCACGCCACGACACCCCCACGCCACTTCGGCCCAGTGAGACTGCGGAGCCTTCCTCACCGGACGTGACCTTTGGCGCCCTCGGTGTGCCTCAGATTTTGTGCGACGCGCTCACACAACAAGCCATCACGCAACCATTCCCAATTCAGGCAGCAACCCTGCCAGATTCGATGCAGGGGAAGGACGTCCTGGGTCGGGGCCGAACTGGTTCAGGCAAAACCCTTGCGTTTGCACTTCCCGTGCTGGCTCGACTTGCGCAATCGCAGTCGCAACGCCGAGCGCGCCATCCCCGCGCGCTTCTCTTAGCCCCCACGAGGGAATTGGCGCTCCAAATCGATGCGACGCTTGCGCCACTCGCCAAAAGTCTTTCCTTGCGGACCATGGCAATTTTTGGCGGCGTAAATCAAAATCCCCAGGTCGCCAAACTCCGCCAAGGAGTCGACATCGTGGTGGCCTGCCCGGGGCGCTTGGAAGACCTTCTTGCGCAACAAGCACTTGTGCTCGACGCAGTAGAAATCACGGTTCTCGATGAAGCCGACCACATGGCAGATCTTGGCTTCCTTCCTCCGGTGAAACGAATTCTTGATAAAACGCCTCGGTCTGGTCAGCGACTTTTGTTCTCCGCCACGTTGGACAACGGCATCGACGTGCTCGTCAAGCGCTATCTCACGAACCCGACAACGCATAGCGTGGACTCCGCGCAATCACCAGTGGGGACGATGGAGCACCATGTTCTTCACGTTCGCAACGATGATCGTCTCGCCATCTTGGTTGACCTCACGTCCGCACCCGGCAAGACGATGGTGTTCACACGGACAAAACATCGCGCCAAACAACTCACCAAGCATCTCAATTCGTCTGGTGTTCCCGCCGTCGAAATGCATGGCAACCTCTCACAAGGGGCGCGAGTCAAAAACTTGACAGCCTTTTCCGAGGGTCGCGCCGTTGCCCTTGTAGCAACCGACATCGCCGCCCGTGGCATCCATGTTGATGACGTCAGTTTGGTCATCCATGCAGACCCACCTACTGAACACAAGGCGTACCTGCATCGATCTGGTCGCACTGCTCGAGCTGGAAATGAAGGCACTGTCGTCACATTGGCCACCGAAACTGAACGTCGAGATGTTGCCCATCTGACTCGTAAAGCTGGCATTGCGCCAACCGTTACCGCCACTGCGCCTGGTCATTCGATCTTGACCGAGCTCGCCCCAGGAACGCGCACACTCCTCAGTGCTGAGCAAATCGCTCTTGCGCTGCCACCCGCACCCCAACAAGGGGGAACTCGGTCGACAAACCCGGGCGCTCGTCGACAGAGACGCTCCCCTTCAAACAGTGGCACGACCGGAACTACTGCTTCGAGAACTCAAGATGGGCGCTCTCGCGCTTCCTCGAATCGTCCCCATCCAACTAAGTCAGGCAAATCGAAGAGTGCAGGTGACACGAATCGTTCTCGACGAAGTGGTGGTCGCTCCCGTTAGGAGCCGTTCACTGAGGGGACACGTGCGGTTGCACATTTGCACACCGCACAAGGTGATGCACTGGATGCAGACCGCGATGTCGTCTTACCCGTTTGGGTAGTTTGCGTACCAGGCATCGGTCTTCGTGCAGGTATCGATGATGGCCCAGACCCAGAACACGATGCCGCCAAAACCAATAGTCAAAATCGTCACCACAAGTGCTATCCAAAACTTGGTTGCATCACGCTTGTAGGTATACAGCCACGTCCACCACGCAAGGAACACAGCGAGCAAAATGGCTGCCGTCTTCGATTTTGCAGGGAGCGCCACCGGGCCTACTTCGCCGCTCGATATCTGGTTTTCACTGCTCACGATGGCTCCCTCTCGTTGATCTGCCGTGTGATGCAATCTACACGATGACTCTGGGGAAGGCGCTGATATTTGCGCCTCTCTACTGCGCTTTTCGAAGTCAGGAAGACGTTTCTATGGTGCTGGCGGGACGTACGGAATGATTGGCGCGCTCATCACACAACGTCGGGGATTAATCCGAATCGTGACCTGGGGATCAACGCCCGTGTTCTGCACCGTGAGATACGCGGAATTTGGTGCCGATGTAATCGTGGCTCCGACGGTTGAAACGCAGTAGTCATTCTTGTAGTAGTTCTGCGGAATGAAGATCACCGTCGGGGCAGTGATTTTGGGATTAGCCAGATAGGTCAAGACATATTGACCGTTGATCAGATTCAAGGTGGCCGCCACTGGTGTGCCCGAGATCACTTGAGGATAGGGCTGGACGATGGCGACCGCTGCAAGTGAGTACATATTTTTTGCATTAATGAGCGCCTCGGCTGAACTGCCCGTGGGGTCGTCGTAATAACGCCACGACCACCACGCCCAACCCACGCCGGCAGTGTTCAGCGTGTCCGATGCAAGGAAGGCAGAGAGATAAATGTCATTCGTTGCGCCATATTCACTCATGAACATCGCGGGACCTTCCGGCGTCGTCGCTGACTTCATCGTGGTTTGCCACTCGTACTGCGTCGCCATGTGACGTACTTCTTGATCAGAACAGGAGAAGAGTTGGTTCACGCTCTTTGAATTGCCAGTTTTGCCGCTGCGAGCACCGCAGTAGTCATGAACGTTGAAGACGAGGCGAGGTAAATTGAACGAGCCGATCAAGACTTGATTGGTCTTCAACTGTGTATTTTCGTGCGTTGCATTGTCCTCTTCAATGAACGCAAGGTGCGTCGGGTCAGCAGCCTCAATCGCTTGCACCACACCGTTTGCAGGCGTTCCCGGAGGGCAGGGCATTGGTCCACTGTTGTCGACCAATCTCGTCGCACCGCCACTGCCTCCATAAAGACATGCCAAGCCGTTGGCGTATTGAACGCCATTCACCACCGCGACATTGACGTCGAATGGTTCATTGATGGGGTCATAGCCAACGACCCATGGATTCGTCGCAAACGTCGATGCCACCGCAGTCCATGCTCGCTGGAATTGCTGCTGTAGTCCGCCGCGAACGTCGTTGGCAAAGAAATGTCCGAAGGCCGCCAGGGTCGCAGGGTTTCCGTAGTTGTTGGACCACCGGCCAGGTAGCACCGTGATGGGATGCCCAGAGGTGCACGTTGCCCACGCGGGAGCTCCTTCACCTGAGAACTGCGAACTCCACACGTCTTGGTGCATGTCAATCAAGGAATAAATATGAGCCGCACCAAGAATGTCAACAACGGCTTTCACTTGCGCAAGGTATGCATCGGCCACCTGCTGGTTCCACATTCCTGGATCAGTCGCTGCTCCGGGGCTGCACACGCTCGGCTGGTTCGCTCCACCGTGGCCCGGCTCGATACCCGCCCAAATGACGCCAAGGCGAACGACGTTGAACCCAAGGCTGGCAATTCGTTGCGCATCAGCCGCCGTCAACGAGTTTGGCTTATTTGGCGTCACCGTCAATGTGTAGGGTGCACGCTTGTAGACAGCATTCACGCCACGCAAGGTCACAATGCGACCAAATGAGTCCGTGATGAAAGGGCCTCCCAAGGAAGACAAGGTTCCTGAAACAATGGTGTTTGCCGGCAGCGTCGACAGTGTCGGAATGCCGGGTGTTCGAACCGTATTTGCTTGCCTGTCGGTCGTCGTCGCTCCGGCAAAAGGAGCAAAGGTAAAGGTGCTCAACACCGCAACGGCAACAAAACCAAAAAGACGCTTGATTTGCACGTCAGTACGCTACTTGTTCGCCGTGCTTACTTCTCACTCTTCGACTTCAGACGTTGGCCAATAGCAACTCACGAGTTCCAATGTCGCCGCCACGCGCTGGTCTTGAACAAGAAAGATGTCGGAGACCAAAAAATGTCGGTCTCCTTTCGAGAATCGTTCCTTCACTTGACCCGTCACTCGCAGTTCTGCACCCGAGAAAATCGGTGCATGGAGCCGAATGGTGACGCCAGCTTGTGCCGAATTGGGAAGTGGTAGTGCCACGGAAAGGCGCATCACGGCATTCGCCACTGAGAGGAGCCACGCAGGGTGCGCTATGCCCTTGGCCTGCCAAAGATCTTGATGGGGAAGATACGCGAGGAATGATTGCTCACGAGCAGCGTCGAAGTTCACCGACACCGTTCCGTACGACTGACCTGGTTGGAGGATCTCTGGAGCCAACGGCTTCGAAACTGCCACCGCTTCTTCTGGCACAGGCGGGACTTGTTCGGACGCAATCGACCACATGTGGGCCTCAGACGCAACGCGTCCTTCCGTGTCTCGCAACAAGATGGTGAGCTCTTCTTCGTTGTCATCGATTTCTGCTCGAAGGACATCTCCCTCAACGAGGTGTTGGCGGAATCGAAACGATTGTGCCCCTGCCGAAAGAAATTCTTCGCCCCAGCGAAGAAGCGGTGCCTCAGCGAGCCACGCCACAACAACAGCCCCCATGATGTGATCACCGAGTGGCTGCCGAGTTGCGACGAGCTGCGGAGGGAAGGCCAGCATCCCGAGGCAGTTCGCAACAAGTATCCCCGACTCTGACCATTCGGCCATTTGATGTGCTTCGTAGCGTTCTTCTTCGTCGACTTGTTGCACCAATGCGTCGGCGATCTCAGTGGTCTTGTGCTTCACGATGACGAACTTTCATAAGGTCGGCTTCGGGGCGGCTGGAGTCTCTTTGACACCATAACCATTGATTCTCAAACGGTCAGTCGCTTAGCGGCCCGTAAAACGCGGTTCTCGTCGCTCGAGAAATGCTGCTTTGGCTTCCGCCCCGTCAGGTCCGATCCCAAGGCCCATGATGGTGACTTCGTGCTTCCATACTTGCTCGAACGAGCTTTCATAGGCATCGTTGACTTGGCCCTTGACGTGACCGACACCAATGGTGGGCAGGCCAGCCAGTCGAAGCGCAAACTCACGGGCGACGTTGAGGACCTGATTATCAGGCACGCATCGGTTTGCAAGCCCCCAGGCTTCCGCTGTTTTGCCATCTATCGGTTCGCCCAGCAACGCCATTTCCTTTGCCCGAGCTGGACTAAGAAATCGCGAGAGCAAGTAGGACCCGCCTGCTTCAATCGGGAGTCCTCGTTTGACGAAAACTTCACTGAATTGCGCTGACTCTGCTGCAATAACAAGGTCACACGCCAAGGCGATATTGCAGCCGAAACCGTAGGCAGGACCGTTCACCGCAGCGACAAAGGGCTTTTCGTTTTCCCAGACTTCTTTGATCGCTTGCCACCAGCCATGGCGACGGCCATCTTCTCGAACAATATTTCCAAGAGCACCGCGTCGACGATCTTCAGCAATTTCGTTCCAATCAGGCGTGGAGAGGTCTGCCCCCGAGCAGAAGGCTGGACCGGCGCCAGTAATGAGGGCAGCACGAATCTCTGGATCGTCTCGGACTTCAGCCACTGCGGCACGAAATGCGTGGCGCAGTTCAGGTGTGATTGCGTTGCGTCGTTCAGGACGGTTAAACGTCAATGTCGCAACGGCGTCGGCGACTCGGAACTCGAGACCCGCCTCTGCCCATTCTTCAAAGAGTGACATTTCCTTTTCTCCCCCTTGCGTACTGGAATCTGACTCCGACCCTACCGTCATGAACCTTTTCAGGGAGAATGCAGATCCTCTTTTCAGCCGAGTGCACCTTGTGAGGCGCAGAGACGGCACCATTTCTATGGGTCAGATAGCATCTTTTTCATGGCGCCACTACTGAAAGTCAGCCACTTGCAAACCAGTTTTTCCCTCAGAGAAGGGGCGGTTCTTGCAGTAGATGACGTGTCTTTTGAAATTCAGAAAGGCGAGTGTGTCGGCCTCGTCGGCGAATCAGGGTGTGGCAAGTCAACAACAGGACTTTCCATCATGCGCCTCCTCCCACCGAATGGATCGGTCAAGGGCGGTACCATCGAAATTGATGGGCGGGATTTGGCATCGCTCTCAGAAAAGGAAATGCAAGCAGTCAGAGGGAACAACGTCGCGCTGATCCCTCAGGACCCAATGACGTCACTCAATCCAACAATGACGATTGGGCGCCAGATCACCGAAGGTATTTTGCTGCACAAACAAGTGACGAAAGCTGAGGCCCGAGAAAAAGCCCTCGAAGTCCTCCGGCTGGTTGAATTACCACAGCCTGAAGAACGGCTTGCACAGTATCCTCATGAGCTTTCAGGAGGACTTCGTCAGCGTGTCATGATCGCCATGGCGTTGGCTTGTGATCCAGAAATTCTCATTGCAGACGAGCCCACAACAGCTCTCGACGTGACGATCCAAGCACAAATTTTGGACCTTCTCGACTCCCTCCGCGCTCGCTTAGGCATGGCCGTGTTACTCATTACCCACGACATGGGAGTTATCGCAGGTCGCACTGACCGCGTCGTCGTCATGTACGCCGGAAAAGTTGTCGAAGAAGCCCCCACTGAAGACCTCTTCGCCGACATGCGCCATCCCTACACGGCAGCGTTGCTCGCGTCGGTTCCTTCGGTTGAGCGATCCGCTACTGATCGTTTGCTGTCAATCCCAGGTTTACCTCCAGACCTCTCTCAGGAAATTGTTGGTTGCCGCTTCGCGCCTCGCTGCACACAAGTGTCCGAAACGTGCCGAACGACCGAGCCAATTGAGCAACGTGCCCAAACACCGGGTCATCGCTACTCCTGCTTCCACCCCGTCGCGGGGCCGGATGCGATTCGTGCTTCCCTGCCCGCAACTCCCCATGTTCCCAGTGGAACATCCTCCGAAACTCTGGTCAGCATCAAGGGACTCGTCAAAGAATTCCCGATTTATTCTGGAGGCGTTTTTCGTCGCAAAACAGGATCCGTCAAAGCTGTATCGGACGTCAGTTTCGACATCGAGCAAGGTGAAACCTTTGGCCTTGTTGGGGAGTCTGGTTGCGGAAAGACAACCGTTTCAAAGTTGCTCACCATGCTTGAGACTGCCGATAAGGGTTCCATCGAATTTGAGGGGACCGACCTTCGGAGCATTGGGGGCGCCGAACTTCGAAAGCGACGTCGTGACTTCCAGCTGATGTTTCAAGACCCCTACGCGTCGCTCGACCCTCGCATGCACGTCGGATCCATAATTCGTGAACCCCTGACTGTTCAGGGTGAAGGATCTGACAGTGAGCAAAAGGGTCGAGTTCTCGACCTCTTGGCGGAAGTCGGTTTACCAGCTGCTGCTGCACAACGCTTTCCGCATGAATTTTCAGGTGGCCAGCGCCAAAGAATTGGGTTTGCTCGAGCTCTCGCCTTGTCCCCCAAACTCATCGTGGCCGACGAACCGGTCTCCGCACTTGATGTGTCCATCCAGGCGCAACTCCTGAACCTCATGAAAGACCTCCAAGCGCGCCGAGGGCTCACATTGCTTCTCGTCAGCCACGACCTTGCCGTCATGCGCTACATGGCGACCAAGATCGGTGTGATGTACCTCGGCAAACTTGTGGAAATTGGCCCGGCGGCGTCCATTCTTGAAAATCCTGCACACCCGTATACCCAAGGCCTCTTGAATGCCGTTCCCGTCCCTGATGTCGGTGAGGCTCGACGGCGTCGAGGGCTCCAGATCAAAGGAGAGTTGCCTTCTCCGGTGAATCCGCCTTCAGGATGCCGCTTCCGAACCCGCTGTCCTCGAGCTGAACAGATCTGTGCAGAAGTCGAGCCAGAGATGCAAGCCTTCGCAGGCGGATCGCAAGCGGCGTGTCATTTCCCGCTTTCGACACCGGTGACACTCAGCGCGACCCAGTCTCGAGACGCATAATTTCAGGTGTCGAGCACCGTCTCTTAGCGGCGCTGCAATCTGACTTCGAGAGCGTCTCTCAATGCGTCTCCGATGTAGTTGAGTGCAACGACAACAAGCACAATGCTGAGGCCCACTGGATAGATCTCCCACCAGTAGCCGGACGCTGCGTAGTTCACGCCGTTCGACAGCATGGTTCCCCAGTCTGTCTGCGGCGTGGGGACGCCAAGGCCCAAGAACCCCAACGAAGCAAGCAAAAGAATTGAGTCAGCCACGTTGAAGGTGGCGAAGACGACGATGGTTCCCACTGAGTTCGGAATGATGTGCCGACCGATAATTCGCTTCCGGCTTCCGCCCATTACCCGAACGGCCTGTACATATTCTCGAGTTTTCAGTGTCAACGTTTCGGCTCGGATTAATCGGGCGGGCACAAGCCACGACACCGCAGCAATCACAATGATCAGCATCGGAGCCGTCGGTCGATAAATCGTCACGAGCGCGATCAGAAGGAAAAGGATGGGAATGGAAAGGCCAACGTCAACTAGCCGCATCAGCAACGAGTCGAACCATCCACCAAAGAATCCACTCAAGGCTCCATAGAGCACACCAACGACTGTTGCGACAATTGCCGAGACAAATCCGACGATCAACGAGATCTGTCCGCCGTACATAATGCGTCCCAAGATGTCGAAACCTGTCTCGTCAGTTCCCAACAAGTGCTTTGCACTCGGATGCGCATTTTGCGTAGATTGCTGCAACGCCTCTTGCGCATTGGTCTGATTCGTGTGGTACACGAGAGGACCGAGGAAGCAGAACGCAACCATGAAGATGAGGAACGCAAGACTGATGATGGCGAGCTTGTTTTCACTAAACACTCGCACCATGTTGCGAAGGAAGGTCCCCTCAGAACGGACTTCACCACCATCAAGAACCGCGTCGCTGCTCAGCGCCAACTCATCTTGAGCTTCGAGTTCAAATCCTTCTGGCATCTCAGTTCTCCTCCAGCCTGATTCGAGGATCTGCGGCGGCATACAGCAAGTCTGCGAGGAGGGAACCGAGGACTGTCGCCACGGTTGCAACAAGCGTGGTGCCTAAGACGAGTGGAATATCGTCATTTTGTGCGGCTTGCACCGTCAACAGTCCCATGCCGGGGTAATTAAAAACGTCTTCAATGATCAGCGCACCCCCGACGATTGCCGGGAGGGTCAGTCCGATGAGCGTCAAGATTGGGAGCAGTGCATTCCGGAAGGCGTGGCCATAGAGCACTCGACGGCTACTCGCTCCTTTGGCACGTGCCGTGCGGATGTAGTCCTCGGTCAGAGTGTCCAAGACCGAGGAACGCATATAGCGAGAGAAACCCGCAATGGTCAATGCGCTGAGCGCCAGCACAGGTAGGACAAAGGATCCTGGATCCGTAAAAATGGCCCACGCAGAAGCTGACGATGAAGGCTGTGAAGGGAACCAGCCGAGATCGAATGAGAAGTAGAGAATCAGCAACTCGCCAATGAGAAATGCTGGCATTGCGTAGAGAAAAAACCCGACCGCAGTCGCCGAGTAGTCGAACAGGCTGTTTCGTCGTACCGCCTGAGCCATTCCCAAAGGGATAGCAACAAAGATTGCAAAAAGGGTTGAAACTCCAACGAGTACCAGTGTCTTGGGAAGACGCTGCATGATGAGGGCAGTGACACCCTGGTTGTTCTTATAGGAATAACCCAAATTGCCCTTGAACAGGCCCAAGAGATAATGCCAGTACTGAACCCACAGCGGTTGGTTCAGTCCGTTGATTGCATTGAAGTGTTCAATTTGTAGATGCGTTGCTCGTGATCCAAGAGCGGCACGAGCTTGTCCGCCTGGAATGAGCTGTCCGAGAATAAATACAACCAGCGTCACTCCAAGAATGACCAGTAATGCTTGCAGCAGACGTCGAACGATGTAGCCGGTCATCAGGATAAGTATTCCTCACTTTGCTGGTGAGATGACTGAACCCCCAATCCACTTCGGACCGGGGGTTCAGTCGTTCACTCACTGAAATTTGACGAGTGTTACCAACTCCACTGCTCTGGGTTGAGCTGCTGCAAACTGCTGGGCGTGTAGCCCTTCAGTGATTTGTTGACTTCAATCGTTGCAGTTGGGTTTGGCTGGTACGCCACGGGGAGTTGCTGCGCCAAGTAGTTCTCATAGGTCGTCAGCGAGGTGTTCGTGGTGTTCGTTGCCAGAATGTTGGCGTCATTCGTCGCGTCGCTGTAACTACCCGAGTTTGAGCCCGCTCCAGTTTGGAAGATGGCCTCACCTGATGGGTAGTAGTCAGGAGCAAAGATCCAGCCAGCACCCCAGTTCGCGAGTTCCCACGTGCACGAAGAACCTGTGCAGGGAACTGCGTTTCCGATAACTGTGTTGAACGATGCAGAGGTCAGCGTCACGTTGATGCCTGCCTGTGACCACGCAGACTTCTCTGCGTTCATCAAGTCAGTAATCGACTGCGTGCCTGACGCATATTGCAGGGTGAAGTTCAACTGTGCGCCAGAAGGAATACCGGCACCACATTGACCTGCGCCAGTTCCAGGGTTCGAACACGTCGACGTTCCCCCAGGATTCACCGTCCAGCCGTTGCTCTTCAGAAGCTTGACTGCGTTGGCAACTGAGTAAGCGTAAGGGTTGGCCTTCTCCAGCGAGGAAGCAAAGTTGTTCGCTGGGTAGACCGGCACTGGACCATAAGTCGGCACACCGTATCCCTTGTCAATCTTCTGGATGTACAGCGTCTGGTCGACCAATGTCTGGAAGGCCTGACGGAAATACAACTGCTTGAAGATGGCGCCAGCGTTGCCGCCATCACCGGTTGAGTTGAAGTTGTACGGGAAGTAGTTGATCGACCAGGAATAGCCAGTCTCAATGTTGAAGTTCCCAAGACGTGGATTCTGCGGACCTGGAGTCGAAGAGTTCGGCGCGTTTCCAGTGATGTCTTGGCTCGGGAGATACCCGACATCAACCTTGCCGCTCACGAGTGCATTGAACTCAGCGGTGTCAGTCGTGAACGGAACCATGTTGACCGTCGAGATCGATGGCTTCACGGGTCCTGCGTAACTTGGGTTCGCCTTCATGGTCACGTTTCCTGACGCATCAAATGCGGTCAGGTGGTACGGGCCATCAACGACCTGCCAGATTGGGTTCGTAGCGTAGGTAGCCAGCGCGTTGTTTGCGCCCTGTGGGTTCGCCGGGTCGTAACCAGCTTGCTTCGACAAGAAGGTGTACACGGCTGCACACGCGGTGTCCGCGGTGCCGTACGCCGCTGCGCCACAACCACCAGAACTCGCAGCACCGCCCGTGGCAGTGATGTCCCACGCCGTGGGCATAGGAGTGATCTGAGACAACTCGTTGTAGGTGAACCAACTTGGATTCACCGGAGCGCTCAAGTTAAAGGTGATTTGCGTTGGCGAGTTGACGACAACTGATGTCAGGTCGTCAGGAAGAGCTCCCGGCGAGTAGTCAGCCCAGTTTGCCTTCTCTGCGTGCAGCATGTTCATCCAGAACATGACGTCAGTTGCGGTGACGGCGGTGCCGTTTGACCACTTGTAGTTTCGCAAGTTAACGGTCACCGTTTGGTTGTTATTTGAGTACACAGGAGCTGTCGCCAATGAGAGTGAGTAGTTCACGTCAGGCGAGCTTCCGTTACCGAACCAATAGAGAGGTCGATACATCAGGAACTGGAATTGGTTGATGTTGTTAACACCGAAAAAGGCCAAACTCATAAATGGGAAAATGTAGTTAGGCGGTGTCGCTGGTGCTTCAGCCACAGTGACCGCATTCGTGTTACTCGGCGTAGAACTTGACGAGCCACAGGCCGCCAGTCCAGCAGCGAGAGAGACAGTCAGCGCGATGGCTCCTGCTGTTCTCGCAATTCGATTTCCGGAACGGAACTTCATGCTTATCGCTTCCTCTCGCCACCGAGTTCACGCAATGATCACTCGATGGCCTCTGGATGTACTAGTTGGTAACCACAATTTGTCTTATGCTACTCACAAGCTGAGAGTCTCCATCAAACCCAGTGCGATTCAGACCGTGCACCAAACGCAAGAGAGAAACTTTTGGAACGGAAATTTGCCGAAATCCCGAATTCTTAAAGGATTTCGGTCTTATCTGCCATTTCTACGAATGAGTTCAGTGTCCCAATTAGCCGCATGTTTTCTATGGACGCCGCCTTGGTGCCGAGCAATGCATCAGTGCAGATCAGGTAGGCCAAGGAACGCGCCCGACTCACTGCCACGTTGAGTCGACTTCGTGAAAATAAAAATTCTGCTCCCCTCGTTGTCGCCTCCCCATCTGAGGTCGTCATCGAGAAAAAAACCACAGGTGCTTCTCGACCTTGAAACTTATCGACGGTCCCCACGGCATCCGCAACTGGCGCTGTGCGAGCATCACGCTCAAGAACTCTCCGAATTTCATCTTTCTGATCATTAAACGGCGCGACCACCATGAAGTCTTCGGCACGCAAGGGCCGGGTCTCGCCGTGTTGATTCGTCCATTGAGATCCCAAGAGTTCAAGAATCTTTGCAGCAATGATCTCTGCCTCTTCAGTGGCTTTGGTCGAATTTCCTTGGTGAGTCGCTTCGATCCAACGGAGTCCCGATCCATAACCTTCGACTACTTGTTGCGCGCACGATGCATGGCTGTGCAATCTGTCGTCATAAATCTGCGACGAAATGAAGTGACAGATATCTGGATGCATTCTTCGAGTCTCTTCAATGAAGACTCCTCGGTCAGGAGCGATGGTCCGATCCCCTGCAAGCATGTACTCCAAGGAGCTTTCGCCAGAACCTTCTGGGTGCGTGGCATTTGAAACTTGGTCGAGTTGCAAGGGATCACCGAGCAAAATGACATTTTGCACAAAGAGCGACATCGTGGCAACGTCAGCGAGGGACACTTGTCCCGCTTCATCAACAATGAGGTAGTCGACAGGATTTGCTTGCATCTCCTTTGAGCAAAAGAACCAGCTCGTTCCGGCTACGAGGTCGTATCGTGCGTTAGCCGCTTTTGGGTTAGTGGATGCGTACTCAATTTTTCCTTCAAGCACTTTTGGAGATTTCGAACTAATTCGTTGACATGCTTTTAATGACGCAAGGTCGTTCTCTTCCTCAAAATGTGAAACGACTCCTTCCATGAAGTTCGAGATTGCGCTGTGGCTCGGCGCCGTGATGCCAACTCGCTTCCCCGCTTGAAGGAGCTTGCGAACCATGCGCGCACCTCGGTAGGTCTTCCCAGTTCCTGGCGGGCCCTGTACAGCAACGACACTTCGATCTAATTGTGGGGCCCACGCGACCATTTCGTCTTTGTCATCGCTGAAGATTCCATTTTGAGGCCCGCCGCCGGGGCGGAAACGAGGCTTCGCGCGAAGAAGAATCTGACTCGTGACCTCCGGCAGGGACGAGGGATCTTCAAGGAGCCGCTGGGCTGCCTCCAATAACACCGCATCTTTCGGAGCGGGCTTGACCCAGTCATCAAGAATGACTGAAACAGGCATGAGGCCTGACTGTTCCTCGGTTCGCTTCCAGGTAATTGAGAGTGTTCGATTTTCGAGGTTGACGGCGGAAACTGTTCCCCAATTTGTCTCGCCATCAGTCCCTGCGATGAAACTCTGCCCCCCATCCCACTTTGGATCAACCAGTTGTTCAGGCCACGTAAACACAACTTTTTTGCGGGTCTGACCTGTTTCAGGAATGAGCGAGTCATCCTCGACACTGACCACTTGGAGCGCGGTGATCACATCTTCATCGTCGAGAAGGTCGGCCACGGGCTGGCGCACCTTCTCTCGAAGTGGTGTCAGCTGCGCAGATCGCTCGCGGCGCCAATAGCCCACAAGGTTTCCCATCAGATGCTGGAGCGTCCCTACTGGATAGTGCAGTAATTGGAAGCTGACCTCATCAAGTTCCTGATAGGTGTCGAACTCCTCAAAAAACGGGTCCCGCCACCGAACCCCGTCAGGCCTGTTGGCAAGCAGCCAGTCGCGAAGTGCCCACGTGGAACGGACGTCATTCTCGTTGTAGAGCGCGATCTCGTCGAGGTGTTTACTTGCGCCATCTCGAAGAAATGCTTCGTAGAGCAATACCGCGCCAGAGCCACCCTTGAGGTCCCCAGAACGCTGGAACCCAATAACAGTCTCGACGTCTTTGAGGCCATAGGAAGGAACTCCCATCTGGTAGCTGTTGCGCACCACGGTGAGGAGGTCAACAAAAAGACCCGTTGCTGCAAGGTGTCCAAAAGCTACTGATGCTTCGGTATCGGCAACCATCATGCTCAGCGAGGAACGCTCCGTGTGGTTGTAGTGATACACGTGGTACTCGGGATGCTGCTGTCGCCGATCATCAAAAAACCTGACAAGTTCAATGGCGCGTTCGGTCTGTTCTTCCAAGCTGTGTGCCCATCGCGCTTCGTACACCCATTGCCCATCAACTTGGTAGTAGAGACCAAAGAGAAAGAAAATTCCTTCTGCTGACGTGAAAAGTGGATGTCCTTCCAGATCGAAAAAGACGTCCCCCTGGTCAGGCCGCGGAAGATGGGAATAACCATGTCCCCAAATCGGATCATCGCCAGGCGGTACGTGCTCGAACGGAACGGGCTCTTCACGGTGCTCACGCTGTTGCTTTTGCAGTCGAGCTTGTTTGGCAACTCGTTCGAAACGCTCCTCTGGCATCGTGTCTGGAACTGCGGCACTTGTTGCCAGCGCAGCCAGAGTTGTAATTCCCGCATCCTTTAACTGCGCCCGATCGCTCTTTAAGAGATTCGCCACAAAAACGAGGGAATCCTCGTCGACCCATTTCTGCTCACAAATTTTTTGAAAGTCGCAGTACGCACAAAAACTGCATGGTTCAGGTTCCGTCTCGCGTTGCGGAAGCGCTTCATCAGCAACTCGGCCGAGTTCAAGTTTCATGCGTCGCCAGTACGGTCCAAACTCTTCGAAACGATAGGACTCGCGCAACCCCGAACCCAGTTCCAGATGAATTTGCTTTGGTTGGGATCCGGTCAGAGCAGTGACGGCGTCGGCGTAGAAACACAACTGCAAGATGTGTCCCGGCTTCCCTTCACTTCTCGCCAACTTCGCATCGACTGGTTCCCACGAAGAAAACCCTGGCTCCGCCTCGACTCTGATGAGGAAGTCTGCAACGCCTTTGATTCCTTCGAAAACCATGGGCATTTGATAAATGACGTCAGCGCTCGTCGTCTCAAGCAGGTCACGATGAAGCGAAGCCCACGCTTCAAAACTCAGATCACCCTTTTCTGGAACGTCAAAGACACTGAGGCCGCTGTCGAGATAACGCTGTCGGACATCTCGTTCGTGAAAGGTCCCTTTTTCTCGAACGAGATCCGCAAACTCTCCAAAGGCCTGTGGTGCGGAAGACCCCTTCATTCTCAGGGTTAAGGAGTGCTCGCAAGCTAGCCATCCAGTGATGACAGTCGGGCTGAGGGCGTCAAGGGGCATCTCAAAACCGTAGGGGATGGATGTGACATCGTGCATGTTGCTCACACGCCGACCCAAGAGACAGCCGAGCCGCGATCATCTAGGAATCCCTTGAACCAGGCGCATTTCCATCTCGAAACCACTGAGGTGCTTGTCCAGGTGCTGCAGGTCGATCGAGATGATGCTCGTCAAGCCAGGAGTAATAAGCCGTTCGAATCTCTGATTCAGCACCTTGCCAATCATCAACTCTCACGCCGAAAAGGTCCGATGCACGATTTGTTCCATTGTTCATAATCACGACCTTGGCGCCAATGGCATTGAGCCGCTCGATATTGATTTTCGAGTCCTCTACGTAGAGATCAGCGTTGACATCGTCCTTCTCACGCATAAAACAAAGATCCCAATAGGGAATGCGGTGCTGCTCGAGCCAGCGAATTGTCTGAACAATGGTTTCTTCGTGAAGTGAGGGAAGAATTAAGCGATGTGTGATGATGCGCAACCTGATGCCTTCAGCCACAAGCCGCTGTATTGCGGCAGGAGCACCAGGTAGCGGTGGCATCACTTCAAACAACTTGTGTTGCGTGACCGCAAATCGATGGAACGCCTCATAGCGACGCTCTCCGATGCCCCAGTTCTCCATTGACCACTCGGGCTCCTCGGGCAAATCGGCAAGATCTTGACCAGTCCATAGAGCCGCAAGCTCTCGCATAATCGCGTAAAAATCCGCGCAGGTCCCATCAAGATCAAGCCCAAGAACAAAGTGCGACATCACAAACGTGTTCTCTCTTCCCTCAACCACACTCGCAGTATGGCGTCTTCAGTTATTGCCGTCTGGTTCGTCTTCCTCGAAATCGTCGCTCTCCATCAGACGGGGTCGTCGACGACGCGGTCGCCCTGTCGCCGCTCGCGTCCTCTGCTCGTGGAGTTCGGAAACCGCACGACGTTGACGTCGTTCCGCAAAATACGCTTCGACACGCTCGTCATCGAGTGACCCATCTGCAACTGCCCGGCTGACAGCGCAACCCGCGGTAGTTCCGTGGGCACAATCATGAAAACGACACGTTGCGGCAACGGCAATCACGTCATGAAACGCAAGTGCGATTCCTCGATCTCCGGAAAATGATGCTGCATCGCGCACGCCGGGGGTGTCGATAATGACCCCACCGCTCGGAACGACGACAAGTTCGCGATGCGTCGTGGTGTGTTTTCCTTGACCTGATCGCGACACGTCGTTCGTGACGAAGTGCTCTGTTCCGCAGAGGGTATTGGTGAGCGTTGATTTACCCGTTCCCGATTCACCGAGAAGCACAATGGTCTTGCCAACAATTTTTTTTCGAAGGGGCTCAATAGCTTCGCCGGTACGAGTCGAGATCGCCATGGTCTCGACGCCACCAAGTTTCTGACTCATTTCTCGACAACGTGCCGCAGCGTCCTCACAGAGATCTGCTTTCGACAGCACGACAAGAGGTGTCGCTCCTGCGTCATAGGCCATAACAAGAAACGTTGAGAGTAATTGCAGTCGGAACTGCGCTGTCGACGAGTGGACGATAACAACAAGATCAATGTTTGCAGCCACGGCCTGTCGAGTGTCCTTGTGAGGACCACCCAGTCGTGCAAGTTCCGTTACTCGTTCAAGTGCGACAGGCCGATTGCCATCAAGGCCGACCCAATCGCCAACAACAAATTCTTGGTCGCCGGGATGGTCTAGGCGATGCTGACCCGTTGCAGTCTCCACGGTCGCCATGCCTCGATCAACTCGAATGACCCGGCCGAGGAGCTCACTGAGGCCCCGTTCCTTACATTCATCACTTTGGGTGGTCGACATTCCGAGTGCCAACAATCGAGCTGGCGTCGTCATTGCTGGTGAGTGAACGAGACACGAAGTGTGGCCATAGGTCTCAGTCCAGCCTAGATCCGGGCTTTCCCCGAAGCGGTCTCATTGCGGGATCGACAAGTAAATGCGATTCCAACATGGAAGGCTTGACTTGTGTCAAAGGTTCCGCAACCCTCGCCTCCAAAGAGGCCAGGGCACTCGCTCAAGATAGGTCGCCTCCTGGGAGTCAGCGTCTTTCTTCATTGGACCTTTGCTTTTCTCATTCTTCTTGTCATTGTCGCTGATTCCCATCTTGGAGTCCACGCAGTTCTCGCTGGCCTGTTCTGGATAGGTGCAGTGTTTCTCTCTGTCTTGCTCCACGAACTCGCCCACTGCGTCGTCGCGCAACGAGATGGCGTCGTCGTAGACGACATTTTGCTCCTTCCCATCGGAGGCGTCTCTCAAATGCGTTCTCTCCCAAGAGAACCAGGCGAGGAGTTTGCTATTTCAATTGCTGGGCCATTAACGAGCATTGGCTTAGCGGTGCTCTTTGCCGCTCTTGCTCTCCTCACCGGATCTCACCTCTGGCCGCCAACGCTCTTCACAAGATCTTGGTTCGTCCGCCTTGCTTGGCTCAATCTCGTTCTTGGTGCATTCAACTTGCTGCCTGCGCTCCCAATGGATGGAGGTCGTGTGCTGCGTGCGGGACTTGCCATGAGGGAGCCTCGCAAAAAAGCAACGATGCAAGCGGCACAAATCGCAAGATTTCTTGCGCTGGTCATGATTGCGCTCGGTGTCGTCTGGGATTTCTGGCTCCTCATCATTGGCATCTTTGTCATTTTGGGAGCAGGTGCCGAAGAGGCTGATGCCGCTCGAGACTGATGTCACGCAACTGGTTGCACTGGTCCGTCTGCCAAACGAAGCATTGATCCTTCTGAAATCTGAAACCATCACAGAAGTAACGGCGGAACGAAAGAGTTCTACACAGTCAAGGTGGCTCCACCGCTCACGCGGAGTGTTTCGCCCGTTATGAATCCTGCATCAGGAGAACAAAAGAACAGCATTGCCGAAACGATGTCGTTTTCTTCTCCTTCGCGCTGCAAGATTTGTTGGGCTTTCACGTATGCGACAGTGGCCGGATCTAATTCGGCTCGGATTGTGTCAGTGAAAATCAATCCGGGAGCCAACGCATTCACGCGAATGCCCAAGGGTCCGAGTTCATGAGCAAAACTGGCGGTCAGGCCCCGAACTGCAAGCTTTGAAACGCCATACGCCGTCTGGCATCCATACGATGCCATTGACGAAATATTGATGATCGAGGCACCCTCTCTCCCTGTCATTGCATCTTTTGCCGCCAAGGTGCAGATAACAGTCCCCATCAGATTCACATCAAAAAGACGACGAATCTTCGCGACACCTGACGTGCCCATTGGCTCGTTGTATGCCTGCGAGTGAAGCCCAGCGTTGTTGATCAAAATGTCGATGCCGCCGAAGCGATCGACTGTGTCAGCAACAAGTGCAGCGACCTGCTCTTCGTTTGCCACATCAGCAGCAAAACTGCTCGCAGAAGCTCCAGACACAATGATGGACTCCGCCGCATTCCGACCCGCTGTCTCATCAATGTCCGCAAGTACCACGTGCGCACCGCGGCGTGCGAGCGCATGTCCAAATGCAGCCCCAAAACCGCGTCCACCTCCGGTGATAACAGCAATTTTTCCTTCGAATTTATGACTCATTCTGCTGTGCCCCCTGTCAGCGAACAGGAGACAACGACAATCGAATCTCCTGCCTTTGTCCCGATGCTATCTACGAACACTGATGGAGTCTCCACTGCGTCAAGGATGCACGGGTTCTCAAAGCATGGAAGGCTCTCTGCCATGGTCGACGATCAAACTTTCGAAGAAATAACACCTGCAATTCCCTCCGGAACAGTCGCCGTCCTTCGAGATCGAGCAGGCGGTGGGTTTGAAGTACTCATGCTTCGCCGCTCGGCTCATGAACATGACACCTTCTCTGGCATGTGGGTATTTCCGGGCGGCAAAGTCGAAGACGAAGATCGACTCGAGAATGACGCGCAAGAGTGGGAGGTCGCTCGCGTCGCCGCCCTGCGCGAAACGTTTGAAGAAGCCGGCATTGCTTTGCCCCTCTCCTCCCTCGTCCCCGTGGATCGCTGGGAACCAGAACCACGGTCAGGCCCTCGTCGACGATTTAGTGCGTGGATTTTTGTCGCCCCTGCAAATGAAGGTGCCGTGACGGTCGACGGACACGAAATCAGAGAGCACGATTGGGTGACACCTTCCGAGGCGCTGGCCCGCCATGCCGCCGACGAAATGGGGATTGTGCCTCCGACCTGGGTTACCTTGCTGAAGCTGTCGTCATTTAGTTCGGTCAGCGAAGTGCTCGCGTGGGCGGAAACTCGTACGCCGGAAGACTACCGATCACGCATAACAACCCTCGATGACCAACAGGTGATCTTTTGGCATGGCGACGAGCTCTACGACGGGCTTCCAGGTGGACGACATCGACTGTTCATGGAACCCGGGGCGTGGAGTTACGAACGAAACGTTTAATTCGTTTTCTCTAGAGGTCTTCCGCGAGGCGTTGCCGCAGGAGTTCCTTCTGCACTTTGCCAGACGCAGTACGCGGAAGTTCCTCGATCTGAAAAAGAAACTCCGGCGTCTTCTGGCGAGCGACGCCGGCGAGAGCAAAATGTTCTCGCACGTCGTTGAGCGTGAGTGTCTCCCCTTCTCGAAGGACGACAAAGGCACACACTCGCTCGCCAAGACCACTCTCGGTTTTCGCCACGACAGCCGATTCAAGAACTGCCAAATGGCGATCAAGAACGCCTTCAACCTCAGATGCAGAAATGTTCTCGCCCCCACGAATGATGATGTCTTTCTTTCGATCAGTCACGATCAGGAAACCGTCTTCAAGGCGGCCAACGTCACCGGTTCGGAACCAACCTCCAGGAAGAAAGGCTGTGTTCAAGGACGCGTCGAGATAACCAACAAACAATTCAGGTCCTCGAGTTGCGATCTCTCCGACATCGCCATCGTTCACGTCATTCCCATCGTCATCAACAATGCGAATTTCATTACCTGGCAACGCAGGTCCATCGGTGTAAGCCCGGACCCAGAGCGAATCACTCGGCATCGAAAGAGTGACAGTGGGATGTTCGCTCGAGCCGTAGCAGCGAGTTGCTTTGATCCCAATGGCATCAGCCCGTTCAACTATTTCGGGGGGAACTGTCGCCGCTCCCACGATGAAATGCTCGAGGCTTGAAAGAGACGCCTGGCCTGACTCGACGATGTCCACCATTCTGGAGAGAAACACGGTGGCGCCTGACGTTGACCCAGAGCCAAGTTCGTCAATGGCGCGAACAGCTTGCTCAGCGTCGAAGGCATCAAAGGCAACGGTCACGGGAGCTCCCGAAAATAAGAACATCGTCCCCAACGCCCCAGCGATGTGTCCTGCCGGGAAGAGTTGTAGGTCGGGGCGATCACCGGCGACCTGCTTTGATCGCACCGCAGCCGCTCCTCCTTTTTCTGCGAGCAGAGTGTTGTGCGTGTGCAAGACACCTTTCGGATCTGACGTGGTACCGGAGGTGTAGACAATCATGCAGACGTCATCTGCATCAATCACAAGTTCAGGAGGATCGGGTGCATCTTCACGAACCAGGGCGCGGATTGACTCTGTGCCACTCGGCAGGTCATCGCCCGCTATCAGGACATGCTCGAGAGCAACGAGACCGTCAAGGGCGGCGAGGCGCTGGGCTGCAGTAACGCCCGCAAACACGTCCGGAATCGCGAGGACCTTTGCGTTCGTTTGGTTCACGATGAAGGAGACTTCTTTTGCTCCATAAATATGAATCACGGGAACAAGGACTAAGCCCAGTCGCAGAGCTGCTCGAATAAGAAGGTCATTTTCATACCAATTTGGCAATTGCACGACAACGCGGTCGCCGGGTCGAAGTCCTCGCTGCCACAAACTGGCGGCCAGACGGAGGCCATCGTGATCAATTTCTCCGAGGAGCCGCTCTTCGGGTCGTTGCGCAGATCGATAGATTTTGCGATGGTCGGCTCGAGATCGGAACCCCTCAGCCATAACTGCGCCAAGTGTGACGTCGCTATGAAAACCTTCGTTTTCCCAGCGCCGCTTGATGATCGCCGAACCTTCATACGTCCCTCGAAGCCCCATGGCGGCAGCATAGAGCGAGGGGCTCAAAACACTCTGCATGCGAGCGCGACGCAGGGCCTGCGTCTCAGGGGGGTGAGAAGCAGGCCCTGCGATAGCGAAAACTTCGTTAGTTCGTCGAGGTTGATGGACCCGAAGAACTCGACGACCCTGCAGTGGGTGCTTGACCCTGAGCAGGAGCCTGACCGTTTGCCGGTCCGCCCTGAGGACCAGCCCCAAATCCGGAAATAGTTCCCGTAACCTTGAAGCTTGAATCCATTTGAACGGTCACGAAGCTCCCGTCAGCCTTCTTGACGTGCGCTTCATAGGTTGCAGCTCCCGATGAGTCGGTTTCCACACGAATGATGGTGCCTCCTGGCACCGCTGCAGTTGCTGCTGCAGTTGCACTCGCAAGATCGGTACCGGTCAGCAAGGTTTCATTGGGTCCATGAGAGAGCGTGGAGGGATCTGGTGCGTTCTGACCCGATGCCGCTGGATTTGATGCTGTCGAGCTCGACGCACTTGGCGCTGTGGTGCTCGCACCCGTCGTGGCCGCAGAGGCGATCCCGGCGGTGCCGAGGCCGACGCCGGCAACGAGGGCGGTTGTCACGAGCCACTTTCGGACTCGGGGGGACTTCGTAGCCATGGTGTGTGTTCCTTTGGTTCTGAGTGCATCGGTGTCTCCGATGACAAGGACCACTCTTCATGGCGAAGATAAAGACCCTCAAGAGAGGGGCTAAGAAAATGCTCAATATCTCACGACAGAAGTGACACAAAAATGAACGCCGCAAAAATGGCCAGGTGGTGCGTTGCTTGCAACACAGTGGCTCGGCCTGAGCCGAAACTCAAAGCACTGACGACGGCAGCAAGGGAAAGGAGGACTATTTCTCTTGGTCCGAGCCCGAGCTGGATGGGTTCGTGCACCCAAATCGTGGCTACTGCAACCGCAGGAATGGTGAGACCGATGCTTGCGAGGGCCGAGCCGAGCGAAAGGTTCAGACTGCTCTGCATGTCATTTCGGGCGGCCGCCTTGAAAGAAGCAAGAGACTCGGGCGCAAGGACTAAGAGCGCGATGATCACGCCGACAAACGTCTCCGGTGCCCCAAGCCAATGCGTGGCGTCTTTTATTGACGGCGAAAGCTCCTTTGCCAATCCGACCACGACAACGAGACTGACGAGCAATGTCACGAGTGAGACCCACAGTGATCGCTGCGAAGGTGTCTCGGTCACGTCTTCTTTGGGATCTGCAACAACGATCACCGGGCTCAGCAACGAATTCTCCTCAGGGGAGACAAACATCCAACGATGGCGGATTGTTTGCACGAAGACGAACATGCCGTAGACCACGATTGCTGCGATGGATGAAAAAGCAAGTTGCCCGGCGCTAAACGTCGGAGCATGCGCGCCTGAGGTAAAGGTCGGCATAACCAGACTAAGACCCGCAAGGGTCACCAAAGTTCCAAGAAGGGCATTTGCGCCCTGCTGGTTGAATCGAACCGTTCGCTGTCGCAACGCATTAATGAGCAATGAACCTCCGACGACGCCGGTCATCACAATCATGATCGCCGCAAAAACGGTGTCTCTCGCCAACGTTGTTGCTTCCTTGCCTTCTGTCGCCATGAGCGTGACGATGAGACCAACTTCAATTGCAGTCACAGAAACGGCAAGAACTAAGGTCCCAAGAATCTCGCCCACACGGTGTGCAATTTCCTCGGCGTGACTCACGGCGGCTAGCACCACTGCGACAAAAAGCACCACAACGCCGAGTGCTGCGAGCGGCGCAAGGTGCTGACCAAACGTCACTGCCAACAAGACGATGCCAACAAGCGGTGTGGCAAACGGCAGCCAACGTGAAAGGGTCTGTCGCTGCATATCCAAGAATCCTACGACTCGCCTTGATGGTTCTGGCTTCCTTTCAACCATCTTCTTGAAGGTACGATCGCGAAGTTGCCAAACTCTTCCGCAAAGGAGCGCCCAAATGAGCAGAGTCAGTACCTATCTGAATTTCCAAGGAAATGCAGAAGAAGCATTCAGTTTCTACAAATCAGTGTTTGGAACTGACTACCTCACACCGATTCAGCGTTTTGGTGACATGCCGGCCGGTCCAGGCGTGCCTGAACTCTCGGAAGACGAAAAAGCAATGGTGCTTCACGCGGAATTACCCATCTTGGCTGGGCACGTCATCATGGCAACTGACATGCTCGAGTCCATGGGGCACCTGCGCCAAATAGGCAACAACACCACGCTCAACCTCGAACCCGACAGCCGGGAAGAAGCGGACTCGCTTTATGCCGCATTAAGTGAGGGAGCGAGTGATCACACCGGCATGAATCTGATGCCGTGGGGTGCCTATTGGGGTACGTGTCTTGATCGTTTCGGCATTCGATGGATGATCAACGTCCCTGTCTCAGGAGACTGAACCTTGTTCTTTCGTTTTATTCTTTTTCTGGGATAGATATCTCTGGATTAATCGTCCCTTGCGCAGCTAAGGAGCCTGTTCGGCCACCGCCTCGTCCCCGCAAGATCAATGCCGCAATGACGGCGAGGAGCGCGCCCAAGAGCGGGCCCGCGATGTAGACCCAGATGCTCGCGAAATCCCAGCTGATCAGATCAGGACCGAGTGAGCGCATTGGATTCATCGAAGCGCCAGAGAGAGGACTCGCCCAGAGTCCCGCAAGAGCGATATAGCCTCCAACGCCGATTGCCCCGATGATGCCAATGTTCTGCGCACCAGATGCCGTACCAAGGATCACGCTTAACAAGCCAAAGGTCAACACTGTTTCCATCACGAATGCCATCACGCTTGTTGATGTGTGAGCAGGATAGGTAGCACCAGCCGCTGCCGTTGTTTTGAGCATCCACTGCAGCAATCCCGCCGCAGCGACAGCGCCACAGAATTGCGCAATGACATAGCCCGGGACACGCCGCCACGGAAAGTCACCTCGAAGTGAGAACGCAAGTGAGACCGCAGGATTGAAATGCGCTCCTGAGGTTTTCCCCATAAACATGATCATGGCCATCACCATGACCCCAGGCGCAACGACTGCTGCGGATCGACTGATCGAATGAGGGAAAGCCACATTCATCATGGGACCGCCGGCGGCAACGAGGACCAGAAAGAACGTGCCGAGGAATTCAGAAAACAGTCGTCGATATTCCTGGCGAGGATTATTGAAGTCAGTCAGACGTTCAACCAATTCCTTCGGGACGATAGTGATACCAAAATGAGACTGTCCCGAATTCTCAGTCATGGGCACCTCCCTTCACTGCAGTGTCATGCACAAGCATGCCACTGCCACTCTTCGATGCCATGTCGAGAAATCAATCTCTACTGCCCTAGGCTCGCTTCGTGGCAAAACCCTCAAAGTGGCATGAAAAAATTCCGCTTCCACCCGTCATCTTGGGTGCGATTCTGATTACCTTTATCGCTTGCTTGTTTCAGTCCTTGGTGCTTCTTGTTCTCGGACTTTTTGTTGTTGCGTTGGTGTGGGCGGCGGTAGGCCTTCTCATCTACGAACGTGTGCGAACCCTTGACAAGGACGATGCAGCCACTGAGTCGTCACCGAATCTCTAACGCGCTCATCTGACCGGGCAAAGCCACGAAGACTGCCTTAGCTTTGATTCGTTACCTTCTTTGAAGGAAGCAGCAGAATGAGAATCAGAGCGAAAATCGTGAAGAAAAGGCCCAGGATGAACCACCCAATTGGATGGCGGCCCTTACGCAGCGCAATGTTGTAGATCCATACCAAGATCAAAATTTCGAAGATGAAGTAGAGCAATCCTCCAAAGAGGAGCCCTGAACTTGCGATGAGCGTGAGTGCACCAGCCACTGAATTCTCCTCGTGAGTGATTCGACGATTACCTCAGCGTACACAGGTGAACGCGGATTCCTCATGACCATTTTGCAGCGCCAGCGCTTTGACACGTCAAGAGACGCAGCACGTACTGCGCGCAACAACACTTGTTCACCTCATCGGCGCTCTGGCATCTATCGGCACATTCTTTGTGTTGGGGGGGCAGACAGATCCCAATCGCTTTTTTCCCACTTTGCTCTTTCGCTGACCTGTTTTGCTGGCAGCCCCTTGCGCCGAGTGCTCCCTCGCGGCTCCTACTCACGCAACGGATCAACGCAGAATCCTCTCCTTCGACGCCGCCAGTGGACTTGTTGGAATCCTCGAAAAGTGTCCGTGAATCAGCACTTCATGTGCTTTGCCCTTCAGTTTTGTGTGGAGGGTAGTGTCCATCCATGGTCACTTCGTACCTGATCACCAACGGAACTATTTGGACTGGTGAACCTGCTGCTCCATGGGCACAGGCGATTGTGGTTCGAGGTCGCGACCTCGTACACGTCGGTACCTTAGAAGCGGCCAAGGAACACACTGACGCTGCGACCGAATTGATAGACCTGAAAGGCGGCATGTGCCTCCCTGGGTTCATTGATGCTCATAATCACCTGACCTCAATGGCGTTAAGCAAACTTGGCGTGAACCTTGCTGGCGTCGTAGGCCGCGATGCGGTGCTCTCCAAAATTCGTGATTGGGTTGCTCGGCAAGCCCCTGATGACCCGCTTCGGGGACACGCGTGGATGCCCGATTCATTCGAGGAACGTTCACCGCGTCGAGAATGGCTTGACGAGATCACGGGCGACAGGCCCATGTATTTGTTTTCGGCCGATGCGCATGATTCGTGGTTTAACACTGCCGCAATGCATGCTGCTGGTATTGGGCCTACGACCCCTGACCCGGATCCTGGCGCCCAGTACTGGGTTCGTGATGCCGATGGAATGCCAACAGGTCACGCCGTCGAAGGAGCGGCAACAATTCCCATTGTTGTTGCGCAGAATCTCTTTTCCGTAGACAACATTCGCTCTGCACAGGTGCAAACGTTGCTCCCGGGGCCGTCCTGGGGAATGACGTCCTATTTCGAAGCTGGCGTGATCGCCGGCGCGACGAGTGACGAATCGCGTTGGGTGTACGAAGATCTCATTGCTCAAGATAAAGCTGGCACACTGCCGCTTCGCGTTGTTGGCTCCTACTGGACGAGAACTCCTAGTAATGATCCTGTCGAAGTCGCTGCAACGTTGGCGAAGTGGCATCGAGAACTGCGCTCAGACCATGTTGCGATCAACACCTGCAAACTCTGGGCAGATGGAACCTTCATGAGCGGCGGCGCACTTTTACTTTCGCCTTGCTGCGGACATGCCCACGATGATCTCGGCACGATGACCTTCCCCGCTGAAAGCATCGCGGCACAAATCGCGGCAGTCCAAGATGTTGGTCTCGATATGCATATTCATGTCGATGCAGATGGTTCGGCGCGGGTGGTTCTCGATGCATTTGCTGAGGTTCAGAACCATCCCGGCGCACAGGGGCGTCGCCACACGATCGCCCACAACTCAATGGTTGATCCCATCGACATTCGTCGTTACGCAGACATGAACATCATTGCAAACTGCACGCCACTGTGGGGGACGAACTACAACGGCCAATACCTTGATATCTACACAAAGCTTCTCGGCTCAGAGCGAGTCGAGGAGCGTCTCTTTCCCTACGGCGACTTAGTTCGTTCAGGAGCTGTCGTCACCTACGGGAGCGATATTCCAGGTGTCGACATTCCTGAAATCCCCCCGCTCATTCAAATTGAGGCTTTGGTTACTCGAAAGCGACCTGGACACCCCGACGACA
>Ga0164296_1000936_pt1 | contig 32702 bp, 27 predicted proteins | sample GEODES057metaG_FD_113533 | JGI IMG/M metagenome (GOLD analysis project Ga0164296, IMG submission 113533) | Dystrophic lake water microbial communities from Trout Bog Lake, Wisconsin, USA - GEODES057 metaG | ecosystem: Environmental > Aquatic > Freshwater > Lake | place: USA: Trout Bog Lake...
ATTTCTATTCTAACTCAAATTTCTATTTTTGGGGGATTATATTTTTTTCACCTCATTCAATTTAGATGGATAATTGGTTCAAGCGAAATGGTACCCACCTGGTCATCATCGGAATTTTAATAGCGATTTGCTTCTTTTACTTTACTCCGGCTTTCCAGGGTAAGACTTTGGGCCAGGCTGATGTGATCGGTGCTCAATCTACACAGACTGAGATCAATCATTACAAAGACAAGGATACAACTATATTATGGACCAACCAGATCTTTGGTGGTATGCCTACTTTTCAGATCTGGGCACCCTATCCTAATAACGTAACCACATGGGTAGTAAAGGCAGTTACCACGGTGCTGCCTAATCCTTTATACAATATTTTCCTGTTGCTTTTCGGAGCGTATTTTCTTTTCATCGTTTTACGCGCCAGTCCCTGGCTGGCCGCAGCAGGGGCAGTTGCATTTACCTTTACGTCGTACAATGTCATATTGCTGCTTGCCGGGCATACCAACCAGGTATTTGCCATAGCATTCTTTGCTCCCATACTGGCAAGCATTATACTTACACTTCGGGGCAAATACTTGTTAGGTGGCGCATTAACTGCTTTGTTTCTGGCATTAGAAATACGCGCCAACCACGTGCAAATGACCTATTATTTAATGATCGCCCTGTTTATTTATATAGCAATTGAGGCTTATCATGCGATCAGAAGCAAGGCAACGCGCGACTTTGTAAAATCACTTGCCTACCTTGGAGGAGCTATTGCGATTGCTTTGGCTGTTAATGCATCGTCTCTTTGGAGCACTTATGAATATGGTAAGGATACCATCCGTGGTCAGTCGAATCTTAAACAAAACACGAAAGAGCCAGGCAACGGACTTACAAAAGACTACGCCTATCAGTACAGTGAAACGGTTCCGGAATCTATATCATTCCTTGTGCCTTATGCAGCCGGAGGCAGTTCGCAGAATGAAGGTTTGGATCAAAATTCAGCTATAGTAAAAGCGCTTAAAGATAAAGGCATACCAGAGGACCAGGCTTTTACGGCGGCGCAACAGATCACCGGAAGTTTCCCCGGCATGTCACTCTATTGGGGTGAAAAACCATCTACTGCAGGTCCGGTTTACTTTGGAGCTGTTATCTTCTTCTTATTTATTTTTGGTTTGTTCATTGTAAAAAGCCGGATGAAATGGTGGCTATTGGCAACAGTTGTGCTTACAACCTTATTAGCCTATGGTAACAATTTCCCGTTTGTATCAGACTTTTTCTTCGATCATTTTCCGCTTTACAATAAATTTCGCGCTGTCGAATCAATATTAGCAGTTACCGGCTTATGCTTCCCTATTTTGGCTGTTTTAGCTATTAATGAATTAGTGGAATCGACCGAAAAAACGGAGCTATTTAAAAAACTGAAGATCTCATTTTATATCACCGGCGGTATTGCTTTGATTTTGATTGTTGTACCGGGATTTATTTTGAATTTCCGTCCATCTGGCCAGGCCAATGGTATCGCAGCCCTGGCTCAGGCAATGAAAGGTGATAACAGCGCGGCTAATGCTGTTGCAAGTGCCCTTATCAAAGATCGCGAGAACCTTGAATTTTGGGATGCAGTTCGTTCGTTGGTGCTGATCAGCGTTGCCTTCGGTTTATTGTGGTTGTATTTCAAGCAAAAGATAAAAACACCTGTTCTTTATATCGGGCTATTTGTATTGATTTTGGGTGACCTCTGGCAGGTAGACAAACGCTACCTGAAGGATTCAAACTTTGCCGACAAGCAGGATGCGTCGCAAGTGGTAAAGGCCCGCGAAGTTGACCAGTTTATCCAACGGGATACTGACCCCGATTTCCGCGTGGTCGATCTGACGCAAAATCCAAAATATGATGTAACGACACCTTTCTTTCACAAAACGTTGTGGGGTTATTCGGCAGCACGGTTAAAACGTGTAGAAGAATTGTTCGACAATCAATTTTCCAAATCCGTTAACCAGGATGTTTTGGATATGTTCAATGTCAGGTTCCTGATCAATCAGGACCCCAAAACAGGCAACCTTTCAATGGTACGTAACCCGGGAGCTTGCGGCCACGCATGGTTTGTTAAAGATGTTGAATATGTGAAGGATGCCGATGAAGAAATGAAAGCCATCAGTGCATTTTCACCTAAGGACAAAGCGATCGTTGATCTGAGCTTCAAAAAAATGATCGATGGTCAGAGTATTGGTGTTGCTCCGGCAGGAACTATTGAGCTGGCCAACTATTCACCTGATCATTTGACCTACAAAAGCGGCAGCACTGTAAATTCAATTGCTGTATTCTCAGAAGTGTACTACGATCAAGGCTGGAAAATGTATATCGATGGTGCTGAACACCCTTATTTCAGAGCCGACTACCTGCTAAGAGCCGCAGTTATCCCGGCAGGCAACCATAAGATCGAATTCATCTTCCATCCGGCCTCTTATTATACCGGCGAAAAGATATCACTGGCTGGTTCCATATTATTGGTACTGGCGTTGGGTGGCGCTGCTTATGCAGGTTTCAAGAAAAAAGATGAACAATCGGTAGTCGCTGAAACTCCGGCAGAAAAAGAAAAGCCGTTGACAAAAAAGAAATAGATCAAATCTCTGTATTTGAAAAAGCGATGCTTTAAAAGGCATCGCTTTTTTTGTTTCCACTAATTACTCTTAAATTTACATAATGAGTGCTTTATTAGAAAGAATCACCATTGACGCTAATATTTGTCATGGTAAAGCCTGCATCCGTCATATGCGCTGGCCAGTTGAGATCATTATTGATTTAATTGCATCCGGAATGTCTTTTGAGGATATTGTGGAAGATCACCCAGAACTCGAAAGAGAAGATATACTGGCTGCCTTGGCGTATGCCAAAATTACGCTATCTGGAAAATCGTTGCTCGAAATTAACTAAACGAATTTCCTTGTCGACGTCCATTTACCTATCCGTCTTTCAAAATTTCTTGACGAACAACCTGAATGTAATTCGATACATGTTAATCAAATATTACAAAGATGGTTTACTGACGATAGCGAAATTTGTAAATATGCAGACCAAAACGACTTTGTAGTTGTAACTAAGGATCGGGATTTTAAGGATTCCGATTTTGTTAATAATACTCCAAAAAAAGTAATAAGGATCGGATTAGGTAATATCTCTAACAATGAATTGATCATTTTAATAGATAAATATATGCCTCTGATATTTCCTGCTTTGTCAAGAGATTTTGTTTATATTGAAATATATAAAGATCAGATTACAATAATTGAGTAATTCAATCATTCGTTCTCCGGTGCCTCAACCAATACCACCCCAAATTAAAAGCAATAATGAAATGATTGAATACTGTAGGCATTAAACCATAATGCTGCTTCATGATATCAAAACGTTCTCTCAGGCTTTCCTGATGCCGCTTTTTGGACATACCCCCTACTAAATATTTAGCAACGTATTGGTGCACGTTAACGATCTTATCCGCCTTTTTCGCTGCCCTTAATATCCAGTCAATATCCGCGCTTAGTTGGTATCGCAGATCGAAAGGTTCAGCAATTGTACGCTTGATGTAAATGGCCTGGTGGCTCACACTCATGCCGTACCTGAAACTCCTCCAGCTAAAGCGTTCGGGCGCTTTGTGGCGCCGCTGGCCAAGGCTTCGACGGGCGCTATCTATCATTTCGGTCTCACCATAATAAATATCGGCATTGACAGCGGCAGCAAAAACATTAGCTACGGTTTCTATCGCAAATATCTCATCACCTGAGTTCATAAAAAGCACGTAATCGCCGGTAGCCACAGCGAGGCCTTTATTCATTGCATCATAAATACCCGCATCCTTTTCGCTGATCAAAACCGCAAGCCGATCGCTATATTTTTTGATGATATCAAGTGTTCCGTCAGTCGATAGACCATCAACAATGATATATTCAATATTGGGGTAAGTCTGCTCCAGCACCGAAAGCATCGTCCGCTCAATAGCTGCGGCGTTGTTATATACAATTGTAATGACGCTTAATTTCGGCTGAAACATATTTGCTGCTTTCTTTGGTCCCCTCTGCGAAAACACCCGTGTCCTCTGTGGTTAAATTAATATTTATGCAAAGTATTTAGAGCGTCGCCTCTTTCAATTTTTGATACAATTCAATATGCCTGGCTGCGATCACCTTTTCTGAAAAATGATCCATTACTGTTTGCCTGGCCGCCTCATTCAACAAAGTACGATCCGGAAAATTGATCACCCACTCCATACCATTAGCAAAACTTTCCGAGGATCTGTATTCGGCTACGTACCCGTTCTGCATATGTTTCACCATATCCGGTATGCCGCCAGTTTTGAAAGTGACCCCCGGAGTGCCGCTTGAAAGGCTTTCCATTACCGTGTAAGGCAAATTATCTTCAAGCGAAGGGATCAAAAATGCATCAGCCCCGGCATAGCATAGCGCCAGTTGTTCGTCATCATTGATCGTCCCGAGGAAGGTGGTCCGGAATGGAAAATCGGGCACATCTTCAGCATTGCGATTTCCAAACACGACCAATTCAATATCTTCTGCTTTTGCACCCAGCCGGGTCTTCAGCAATGCCAATGCCTCCATCAAATAACTTGTTCCCTTGTGCAGATCTTTACGTGAAGGCATAAATCCGCTCAGAAAGATAAATTTATCCGCAGCAAAACCAGCCTTAACTTTTGCTTCCGCCTTGCTTTGAGGTTTAAATATATCCGTCTCCAATGTATTAGCTATTTGCTCAACCGGTTTGCCTTTCATCAAACTACTTTCGCCGACTGATCTCTGCATCCAGGTACTGGGTGCTATAATGGTGAAATCAAGTTGCTGATAGGCCGCATTTTTATCTACCCAAATCTTATGCGACTGATCATTAGCATAGGCATTTTCCAACAAAGGGCAATTACCGCATTCTGTTTTAAAATTTTCGCAGGTATACCGCACATGACAGCCCCCCGTAAATGCGTTGCTGTCGTGGAAAGTCCATACTACGGGTTTACCCAGTTTTGCAATTTCAGCCAGGTGCTTTGGGTTTAAAAATCCATGATTGACCCAGTGCAAATGGATGATATCAGCGGCGATAACATCGGGATGACGAATGACAGACCGCCCGAACCAGGCAAAAGAAAAAGGCGTTTTTACAGCCTTCAGGTATCTTTTGGCCCATATCCTTTCCATGATGATGGTAGCGGCGGTCCATGCCTTTTGCAACAAATTTGTGTTAAATTCGCCTATGTCAGGGTTTTTGCCAAATTTGTAATGGACTATTACCTTTGATTCGATACCTTGATCACGTAAAGCGCGGTTAAGCCTGAGGCTGGCTCTGCCCGCTCCGCCGTTTCCATCGTAGGTATTTAAATGCACTACTTTCAAGACGTTCAAAAATACACTTATTCAACTTAAATCAATTTTACCCGGTATGAAAAATCTATTTCTGCTATTGCTGCTCCTGTTCATGGTCAAAAGTTTCGCTAATGCCCAGGGGCCCGAAGTTTATTTTGCCTCGTATCCAACCTTAACACCAGATGGCAAAACGGTGATTTTCAGCTATGAGGGTGATCTGTGGAAATTAGATATCGGCAGCGCTGTCGCTGTAAGACTTACAGCGATGCAAGGTGAAGAAACATCGCCAAAAGTATCGCCCGACGGCAAATGGCTGGCTTTTACCTCTAACCAGTTTGGGAATAATGACGTGTATGTAATGCCACTGGCAGGTGGTGATATCAAACAACTCACCTTCCATGAAGCCAATGACCAGGTAGATTCATGGAGCTGGGATTCCCGGTCGATCTACTTTACTTCCAATCGTTATAATAGTTTCAGTGAATATAAAGTCAGCATCAACGGCGGTACGCCCAGCCGCTTGTTTAGCAACTATTTCAATACCATTCATGGCGTCGTTGAGTCGCCAATTACAGGCGAGCTATTTTTCAGCGATACCTGGGAAAGTTATCTATTCCCAAACCGCAAGCATTACAAAGGCTCTTACAACCCGGATATCCAATCTTACGATCCCAAAACTAAAGCCTATAAGCGCTATACCGATTGGATCGGCAAGGATTTTTGGACCACCATTGACGGCAAGGGGAATATTTATTTTGTATCCGATGAGGGCAACGCAGAATATAACTTGTATACTTTTATCGATGGTAAAAAAACAGCGCTTACCCAATTCCCGAGCTCAATAAAAAGGCCTTTTGTGAGTGCCAATGGCGAGAAAGTTGTGTTTGAAAAAGATTATCAATTATTTGTTTACGACGTTTCATCAAAACAAACCCAAAAACTCAGCTTTAATATTTACAGGAACGATGTATTGCCCAAATCGCAGGAATATGATGTGAGAGGTAAAATAGAGAGTTTTGATGTTTCGCCTGACGGGAAAAAGCTGGCTTTTGTGTCACGTGGGGAGCTTTTTGTAAGCGATGTGGAAGGAAAATTCGTTCACCTGATCAATAAAGGTAACAGCGAACGCGCAGCCGAGGTGAAGTGGCTACCCGATAACCGTACTCTGTTATTTAGCCAGACTTTGGGTGGCTATTTCAATTGGTATACCATAACAGCTGAGGGAACAGGAACAGCGAAGCAATTGAGCGATGATAAACAAAATAACCGCGGCCTGAATGTAAACAAAGCACATACAGAGGGTGTATACCTCAGCGGTCGGCAGGAAGTGAGGCTGATTGACTTAAAAACACTGACGAGTAAAACAATTACCAAAGACGAAATATGGGGTTTCGAAAACAGTGCTCCACAGATCTCTCCTAAAGGTGGCTACGTATTGTACACGGCTCACCGTAATTTTGAGGAAGATATTTTTGTTTACGACATCAATACTGGTCAAACACAAAACCTGACCAACAGTGGGGTTTCGGAATCAAATCCTTACTGGTCGCCTGACAGCAAGTACATTTATTTCTCGAGCTCGCGTACGCACCCTGATTTCCCCTATGGCTCGCCGGATGCCCATATATACCGCATGCCGCTTTATAAATTCAGCGATGAATTCAGACTGGATAAATTCAACGACCTGTTTAAAGAAGTAAAGAAAGATTCAACTACTGACAAAGCAAAAGACACGAAAAAGAAGGATTCGAAACCAACGGAAACTGCTTTAATCCCACAAAAGGAAAGAATTATTGATACCGAGTTTCTGATGAAACGATTGGAGCGCATCAGCTCTTATTTTGGTATACAACGCGGACCGGTGGTGGTTCAAAAGGGCGATAAAACCCATGTACTATTCCTATCTAATCAGGATGAAGGAAAATGGAGCATATTTCACACAACCATCCAGCCTTTTGAAGAAAATAAAACGGAGAAGATCGGAAGCGACATTTACGGTTTCGATCTGGTAAATGTAAACGACAAGAATTATGTACTGGAGGGAGGCAACCTGCACACGCTGAATCTGGACAATAATAAGCTTGATAAGATCGATATCAGCCAAAAGTTTGACCGTAACCTGGAAGGAGAATTTAAGCAAATGTTCGATGAGGCCTGGGCTGGTTTGGAAGAAAACTACTATGACGGCGATTTCCACGGCACCGATTGGAAGAAAGCACACGACCGTTATGCGGAGTTCCTGCCCTATGTCAATAATCGCTCCGACCTGCGTTTGTTATTGAATGATTTACTCGGCGAACTCAACTCTTCACACCAGGGTTTTTACTCGAATGGGTCGGAAGAGTCCAAAACACTGCATTACCGTACCATGGAGACCGGTATTGTATTTGACAATGAGGATCCCTTCAAAGTCAAAACCTTGTTAAAAACATCCGCTAACTATCGCAATGGGGTGGATATTGAAGAAGGCGACCGTCTGAAAGCGGTAAATGGAGTAACTGTTGACGAAAAGCTGGACCGCAATTCGTATTTCACCAGGCCTTCGCTAGAAAAAGAACTAGAGCTCAGCTTTGACAGAAATGGAAAAACGATCACAGTTAAGGTGCATCCCGAAGCCAGCGGCGATTTCAACGGTAATCTTTATGATGACTGGATCGAGAACAACCGTAAAGTGGTTACGGATAAAAGCAAGGGCCGAATCGCCTATATCTATATGAAGAATATGGGTACCGATGCATTGGAGTCGTTTTTAGAAGACATGGTGGATGACGCCTATAAAAAAGATGCATTGATACTCGACCTGCGTTATAATACCGGAGGTAACGTACACGACCCGGTTTTGCAATTTCTCTCGCAAAAACCTTACCTGCAATGGCAATACCGTGGCGGCCAGAAGGCGCAGCAACCTAATTTTGCCCCTGCAGCCAAGCCCATCATTTTGCTGGTAAATGAACAAACCTTGAGTGATGGTGAAATGACAACAGCCGGATTTAAAGCCTTAAAACTCGGTAAGGTTGTTGGAACTGAAACCTATCGCTGGATCATATTCACCAGCGGCAAAGGACTGGTTGATGGTTCATTTTTCCGTATACCGGCATGGGGTTGCTTTACACTGGATGGTAAAGACATCGAAAAGACAGGGGTCGCACCAGATATTTATGTTAAAACCGGATTTACCGATCGGCTGGAAGGCAAAGATCCACAATTGGATAAGGCAATAGACGAGATATTGAAGGATTTAAAATAACATTGATTCTTGCTAATCTCTGCTACCTCTTTTTTCCCCTTGTGCTCTCTGTGGTAAAAAACAACCACAGAGGACACGAAGATTTTCACAAAGGAAGACAGAGACATTGTAATGATTTTCTTTTCTTTGCACCCGGATGGCAAACGAACTAACTGACAAGGCTTTCTGGGCCAATTACTGGGAATCGAAAAAAGGACTGGCTTTTGCGGTTCCGGCCAATTATACCTTTCATAAGCTACTGAAAAATATTGTCGAAAAAAACCACCCGGCAACTGCGGTTGAGTTGGGTGGCTTTCCGGGATATTATGCCATATTTCTCAAAAAATATTTGGGGCTTAAAACTACCTTGTTCGATTTTTATGTTCATCAAAAAGTACTGAATGAAGTTCTTGCCGTCAACGAACTCACGGAAAAAGATATTGATGTGATCGAGGGCGATCTGTTCAATTATCAACCCGAAACGAAATTTGACCTGGTGCTTTCCTGCGGTTTGATAGAACATTTTAACGACACTAAAGATATCATTGCACGCCACCTCAGTTTCCTTAATCCCGGTGGAACGTTGTTTATTACCCTGCCCAATTTTACAGGGGTAAATGGCTGGGTACAGCGCAAATACGATATCAGCAATTACGAGAAGCATAACATCAGCAGTATGAATCCTAAGGCACTGGCACAATACTGCCGGGAATTAGGTTTGAAGGATGTTTCAGCGGGCTATTACGGCAAATTCTCGGTTTGGTTGGAGAACCGCGATCAGCAAAGTGGTTTTACCAAAGCATTTTTGCAAACGATCTGGCTGGCCGGGAAAGTACTCACCAAAATTATCCCTATCGAGAGCCGGTCGCTTTCTCCTTATATTGTACTGACAGCTACTTTGTAGTCTTTTTTGATGGCAGGTATTTTTGACGTAGCTGGCCAATAAACCTTAGTCCCCGTTGCAGCAAAGTGCCTTTTCTCCCTGAAAGGAATTGCCTGATCGCCTGGTAGGCTTGCTGGTTTTCTTGGAGTTCTGTCGGAAACTCCGTCACCGGTGTTTGAGAAACCTGCACATGGTAGGTCCGTTCGTTATTAGAATGTACCCCAGAACCATCATGACCAATATTATGTACCAACGAATGCGAGGGATTAAGCGTTAACCCCTTTTTAAGGAAGATGGAAGCATACCAGCGTATGGCCCAGGAGTTATTACGGCCGGCTTTAAACTGCTCTATTTGTTTCCAGAAATTCATTTTGCCCTCGATAGAAAACTGATGGATCATTCCTTTGTCGAATTGACCCATCAGGTGATCAATATCCGGTTCAAAATCTTTCCATGCCCGTGCCCAGGTGGCCCAGCCCCAACTTGTGGCTGCCCGGTAGAAGAATGTTTGAGGCAGCGTTTTATCCGGCAGGTTGTACATATAAGCGCCGATGTGCATCACTTTTTCCTCTTTTAAATAACGATCAAGCGCTTCGTTAAAATATTGCAGCGTATAGGGTGATGACAGCAGATCATCCTCAAAAACGATCACCTTATCATATTCATTCACCAGTTTGGTTACCCCACTAATGATAGAATTGGCCAAACCCAGATTACGGTCGCGTTCAATTATTTTGACAGATTTAAAGCCGGTAGTTTCCTTGGCCAATTGGCGCACCTGTTCCACTTTAGAAATATCGGCATCAGTTTTGGGCCCGTCTGAAAAAATAAACAGGCGCGATTCATCTGCCAGCAAGTTCTTTTGCAGGTAGCTGATGGTCCGCCGCGTATGCTCGGGCCGGTTATAAACGAATAAAGCAATGGGCGCCAGGTTCTGCATGGTTAAACCTTTTATCAGAAAATGTTTACCTGTTCATCCGCCTTTTTACAAAGCACGGTATAAGCGTTGGCCATCGCCTCACTTTTTTTCTTACCACCAAAACCGATGATCGCCTTTTTAAGTGCGTATTCAGCACTGATCTTCAAATCACTAATCAGGCTTTTTGGTTTCTTTTGGTTGATGTAGGTATTGAATTTAGTTACCTCGGACTCTATCATTGATGTCAGGTCGGCTACAACCTCAAAACCTTCCGTACACAAAAGGTAACGGAGTGAAGTAGGTGTATATACGTTGATATGCCCGTAAGCGAGGAAATGTTTAATTTTTTTGTCTACGTCAGCCTTGTAGTCGCGCGGCACTTCGATCACCGACCAGGCCGCTACTCTTTTGAGCTCCCGCAACAGTAAGCGTTCATGCTCCACATGCTCCAAAACATGCGAAAGGATGATCAGATCAAAGCTATTATCGTCGAATGGTAAATGGTAACCATCGAAAATACTTACCGATTTAAGGTTAGTAATATTTCTTGCTTTGATATGTTCAACACCACTTTCCGATATCTCAACCGCATGATATTCAGGTGCAAAGTTTTGTTCGGCCAATAGCTTTAAGATACTGCCATCACCTGCACCCACTTCAAGCACCTTTTGAAAGTTGTGCCCCCTGCAAACGTCGATGATATGTTGCGCCTTGAATTTGGCGCCCAGCATACGCCAGGCCTCATCGTGTTTATTATAAAATTCGTCGTAAGCGTGCTTAACGTTATCGCTAACTATCTGTTCGGCCATAGCTTAAATCCCTAAACAATTATCTGCCCGGTAAAAAACCGAGGTTGCTTTGTTATAAAATAGTCCCGGTGAAATACCACTGAACGACAATTGTTTAAAACCTTTCTTCAATAAAAAGTCTATGCCTTCGCGGTAATATTCCCGTTCTGAATCGTCGAGCACCACCACCCCTTCATTGGTTAAAGCATCAACCGCCTGCTTGCAGCAATTGACCCGGTCGCGCCCGTCTACAATGATCACATCAAATTTTTCTTCCAGTTTAACCGGCATGTGGCAATAATCGCCACCCCGAACCAATTCGCAATAGATCATTTCAGAGTTCTCAGGTTTATCTTTAACGATCTTGTCGAACCACTCCTTATCATGCTCCACCGAAACGACGATGCCTGCGTATTTTGCATAGAAAAATGTTGAATTACCCGACCCGAATTCAAATACCGTATGTTGCTTTTTGATACGATTTTTGATAAAATCGATAAAAGAATAGGTGACCCAGGGAATCGGATTTCCTTCACCATCAACCGGGCTTTTAGTATCAAATGCTTTGAACCAGCCGATATCGCAGAGGTAACCTTTATGATTAAATGACAGCAGGCTTTTCAGTCTGGAAGGCTGCGTCAACACCTTCAGTAGTGATGTGTATTTACTCAACGTTTGATGATTTTTTGAAACAACGAAAATAGGAATAATGACTTTAACATCATCACTCCTTGTTTGTTCACTTTTGGAATAGCTAAAACAAAGAAAGCAGCTGAGGCATAAGCTGCTAATGTTGCAATTGCAGCGCCCATCATACCCATTTTGGGGATCAGAATTAAATTCAAAAGAATATTGACCAGCGCTCCAAACCCTGTTCGAATGAAGGTCAACCTGTTATAATTCTCGGCAATGAGGTATTGGCTGTTTGCGGCACCCAGGAAAACGAAAACTCCTGACCATATATGAACCGACAATACCGGCGCAGCATAGGCATATGCCGGCTTAAATAGCTTATAGATCAAGGGCGAAGTAAAAGTTACAACGATAGCTACTGGCAAACTCAGATAAACCATCAGATCGTACAGGTTTTGGATACGCCTGTTGTAGCGGGCCACATCATCCCGGCGGGCATTTAAAATTGCAGGGAATAGGGAAGTGACGATCACCGAAGGTACAAAGTTCCAGGCTTCGCTCAGGCTGGATACGGTTTGGTAGGCACCTGCCTCTTTCGTACTCTTCATATCCTGCAACATAAGAGCGTCTATCTTCATATACAATGCCACCATGATTCCCGAGATGATCAGGGGCCAGGAGAAAGCTATTAATTTTTTTGCTAAAGCAGTATCATAGGTCCAGTGGTAGAGGTTACGGCCTTTGCGATTGTAGGTAAAAAAATAACCTATCGATATCATCAAAAAATCAAAGGCATAGGCATATACAAAATACACCAGCGGCATTTTATTGAAGATCAACAGCAGCTTGATTGCAGCAGATAACAGGTTAGCGGTGATCTGCACCTGCATAATGTATTTAGACTGTACTTCCGACTGGAAATAAGAGTCGATCACCGTGAATGGCTGTATTACTCCTATAAAGGATAAAATAAACACATAGCTATATGGAGTACCAGTTGCCGGATAGATATGAAAAGCTGCCCAGATAAGCGGGATGCAGGCAAAACCTGCCATCAATTTCATCAGGAAGGAAGTACCTAATATTTTATCCCGGCTTTCAGGAAAAGCGTGCAGTTCTTTTACTATATATTGATCGAGACCAAGCGAGGCTATTGCCGAAAAGAAATAGATATAAACCGTAGCGCCGGAGAGGATACCATTTTTATCAGGCAAAAGGTAATTGGCAACCTGGATACCAACAATCATCTTTATCAGCAAACTCCCTACCCGCCCGAGAAAGAGCATTCCCGTATTTTTGAAATACTTATTTAATGCCTCAGCATCAAAACCTGGGATATTGGGTATACGCATACTTAATTAAGAATCAGGAGCCAAGATACAAGATTCAGTAACTTAAATTAAAAAGAGCCGGAAAAACATGTTTTCCGGCTCCTGATAACTAATAAGAATTAATCAATCACTGATTAACAAACTTCTTCGAGTTTACCTTACGTTCATTCTCGGTAAGGTATATCTTGCGCATACGAATGCTTTGCGGTGTAACTTCGATGTATTCATCAGCCTGGATATATTCCATCGATTCTTCCAGCGAGAATTTGATAGCCGGAGCTATACGCACGTTGGTATCGCTACCAGATGCACGCATGTTGGTTAACTGCTTGCCTTTGGTCAGGTTGATCACCAGATCGTTATCGCGGATATGCTCGCCTAAAACCTGACCCTCGTAAATATCTACGCCCGGATCGATAAAGAAACGGCCTCTGTCCTGCAATTTATCAATGGCAAAAGCGGTGGTTTTGCCGGTATCCATCGATACCAGAACACCATTTAACCTGCCAGGGATAGCGCCTTTCCAGGGCTCGTACGATTTAAAGCGGTGAGCCATGATCGCCTCGCCACCAGTTGCTGTTAAAACGTTGTTACGTAAACCAATGATACCACGGGCTGGGATCTCAAATTCCAAATGCTGCAAGTCGCCTTTTGGTTCCATTACCAGCAGGTCGCCTTTACGCTGAGTTACCAGCTCAATTACTTTGCCCGCAACTTCGCCCGGTACATCAACGATCAGCGTTTCCACCGGCTCGCATTTCACACCGTCAATTTCTTTAATGATAACCTGTGGCTGGCCTACCTGCAATTCGTAACCTTCACGACGCATGGTTTCGATCAATACTGATAAATGGAGGATACCACGACCATATACCAGGTAAGAATCAGGCGACTCCGTTTCAACTACTTTCAATGCCAGGTTTTTCTCCATTTCTTTGAACAGGCGGTCGCGCAGGTGACGTGAGGTCACAAACTTACCTTCCTTACCAAAGAATGGTGAGGTATTGATGGTGAACAACATGTTCATCGTTGGCTCGTCAATTTTGATAACGGCCAATTGTTCAGGATTTTCAAAATCAGCAATAGTATCGCCAATTTCAAAACCTTCAATACCAACAACTGCACATATATCGCCCGATTTTACTTCGGAAACCTTCACTTTACCAAGACCTTCAAATGTATAAAGTTCTTTGATACGGGATTTCTGGATCTTGCCATCGCGTTTTACCAGGGATACCGGCTGATTTTCCTTGATCATTCCTCTTGCAACGCGACCAATAGCGATACGGCCAACGAACGAAGAATAATCCAGTGAGGTGATCTGCATCTGCAAAGTACCTTCGGCTATAGGTGCTGCCGGTATGTGCGCAAGAATAGTATCCATCAAAGGAAAAATGTCTTCCGTAGGCTTTTTCCAATCGGTGCTCATCCAGCCCTGTTTTGACGAACCGTAGATCACCGGGAAATCAAGCTGATCTTCAGTTGCTTCCAGGTTGAAGAACAATTCGAATATCTGTTCGTAAACTTCTTCAGGGCGACAGTTTTCCTTATCAACCTTGTTTACAACCACGATCGGTTTCAAGCCCAGCGATAAAGCTTTTTGAGTTACAAAACGTGTTTGGGGCATAGCGCCTTCAAATGCATCGCACAACAACAATACACCATCGGCCATTTTTAATACCCGTTCCACTTCACCGCCAAAGTCGGCGTGACCAGGGGTATCGATAATGTTGATCTTAACGTCTTTATAGCGTACCGAAACGTTTTTGGAAACGATGGTAATACCACGCTCGCGTTCCAGGTCGTTATTATCCAATATCAGTTCGCCTGTCTCCTGGTTATCCCTGAAGATAGCGCAACTGTGTAATATCTTATCAACCAGGGTAGTTTTTCCGTGGTCAACGTGTGCGATGATCGCAATATTTCTGATTTTTTGCATGAAAATGCTGCCTCTCTTCCGTAGCCTTTCTACGGTCTAAATTTTGCGCGAAGGTACGGTTAATTAACCGGATTTGGAAGGACTAGCCAACTATTAGCCGAGAAATGATTTTGGCTTAACATTGAGGTGGGTGGCGGCGGGGTGCCTGGCGCGAGGCGGGTGGCGATGTTTAAAATAAATCGGCACAAAACTATAAATCAGAAATTCCCTGCTTTTACTTATCTTCAACCAGCAAGCAAAAAGCCAGACATGTCATCCCTTCCTTTATCCAAAAGACCGATAGATATTGCATTGATCGTATTTTTTTGCATTAACCTGTTTTTTATCACCTATATCGTTGATGTGGAGCAGTTGATCATAGCCGATCCACATCATTTTAACTATCCCCCATGGCCGCCGGCCAGTATGGTGAAACTGGTGCATTGGTACGGCTCCAACTTCGACCCGGTATTGATGGCCCGGCCAGCCTGGTGGCGGGCTACAATATGGATAGACGCATTGTTTTTCGGTCCGTTTTATGCCTTTGCTATCTATGCTTATGCCAAAGGGAAAAACTGGATACGCTTTGGCAGTATCGTTTGGGCATCAGTTATGCTAACTAATGTTTCTATTATCCTTTTTGAAGAAGTATTGGGCGAACACGCCACACCGCGACTGGATCGTGTGTTGTTATCAAACGCTGCCTGGGTAATTTTTCCGCTATTGGTCATGTACAGGATGTGGCGGTCGGCACAGCCGTTTTCGGGGAAAAACTAAAAGGATCCATTATTTAGGCCACTTTTTACCAAAGTACCCCCACAGGATAATCGCTAAAATGCCGGTCAGCTGAAACTATGGTTAAATTTTCAGAAATGGCCTGGGCGATAATGATTCGGTTAAAAGGATCTTTATGATAAAAAGGTAAATTAGTTAACACTTCAAGATTGTCTGTGTTGATGCCCAGCGTCTTTATGTTATTTAGCGATAAAAAGTAATTTACCTCGGCAAGTGAATAATTAAATTCAAGCTTATTGCTGCTCGATTTAATGACGATTTCCCACAAAGAAATAATACTGAAAAATTTTTTGTTTTTGGATCAGCAATCTCGGATAATGCCCTGGACGACATTTGCTCGCTTCCTTCGGTAAACCAAATTAAAGCATGCGTATCAAGTAAAATATTCATTACCGATTCTACATATATGCTTTAAATTCTTCCAGGGGTTCATCAAAATCATCCGACATTTTCCCAAATAATCCTTTGCCTCCACCAAATCCTGCTTTTATTTCAATAAAAGGAACTTCGGCTTTTTGATTTTTATCAGCAACGATCAAAGAGTCAATAAAATCCTCCACCTTCTTTTGCTTTTCCGCGGGCAGTTTATTTATCATTTCAACCAATTCTGTAGTGCTCATAATAAAGCTAATTTACAAAAAACGATCTTTAAATCCAAAGACTTGAACCCTATATGACAAGCCCAATCTTATCAAAAAAGCTACCAACCCAATAATTCGGTGACTAAAACTGACCTGCTAGTTATCAGTGCAACCAGTTTAACTAATACAACCAGTACAACTATCCCGATAACTATCGGGACAACCAGTACAACCACCTACCTCCCAAACGCCCATACCAAAAACTTTGGTAAAGCGTAAGCCCAGGTAGCAGTGCTGTGCGTGCCGTTAAGCAGTTCGAGGTATTGGATATCGGCAGGCCGGGTATAGCCTTTGGCTTCCAGCTCTTTAATAATATCAACCGTATCGTCGATCGAATCGATGATGCCGTTTTTATTGCGGTCGGCTGTTTCGTCTTTGGTACCGGTTTGCAGCCAAAATTTCAAGCCGGGTTTATGTTTTGATTCGCGGATCACATGATGCATGATGCGGTCGGCTTCAGTGTACCCTTTACCCAACTCTTTGCTGCGCCACCAGAACGAGCCTGAAAATACGCCTGTTTTATTAAACAATTCAGGATGATGCCAGGCGATATCCATCGCCGATAATCCTCCCAACGAAAAACCAGCATAAGCGGCGGTCTCAAACTCATCAATACCGGTTTCCCTTTTGATCAATGGTAAAAGCTCGAGGGTGATAAATTTTGTATAAACCGATGCCTTCGACCCCCGGTGTTTAAAATCAGGATGTCCCGCTACACCGTACTCATGTAAACGATCATTGCCTGCATGTACCGCAACAACGATCAAAGGTTTGATCATACCCGCCTCAGACAACACGCTGAGCGAATCAGCAAGCTTGATATTCTCCATTTCCTGCCCATCGTTTAACAATAGCAGGTTGATGGGCTCGACAGAAACCAGTTCATCAGGCATTAATAAAGTGATGGTTACATCCCTTTTCAAGTATTCAGAATCAATTGTTATGGTAGTTGCAGATATTGACATTTCACTCACGGTCCGGCCCAAATACATCGTTCAAAAAAAATTTAATAAGGTGCAAAAATAGTGTATCTCTCTTAAATAATTATACGGATTAATTTATTCTAATGTTGCCAAATTGAATGAAAGCTATTAACTTACCATCTTAATCCTGCAAGTATTTTGGTAGAACAATATCACAAATGGTATTCGCATATTTTGGGTCTCGACGTAGAAATGCTGGTATTCGGCGAACGTGGATTTCCGGTTATCGTATTTCCTACCTCAAAGGGCCGATTTTACCAGAATAAGGACGAAGGGTTGATAGATTCGGTGGCCTGGTTTGTGAACGAGGGCCTGGTAAAGATCTATTGCCCTGATAGTTTCGACTGGCTAACCTGGTACAATAAAGGCGTTTCACCGGCCGAGCGGGCACGGAATTACAATATCTACGACCAGATGCTTTACAATGAGCTTGCACCCTGGGCCATGCATGAAACCGGTGTTGGCAAAGTAGCCACCGCGGGTTGTAGTTTTGGTGGATACCATGCCGCAAATTTTGCGCTTAAGCATCCCGACAGAGTAGCACACTTATTTAGCATGAGTGGTGCTTTTGACGTAAAGCAATTTATTGGCGGTTTTTATAATGATGATGTGTTTTATAATAACCCACCCGATTTTTTACCAGGCAGCAACCGGCATGAGTTATGGCAAATGAACATCATCCTGGGAACTGCCGAAAATGATATTTGCAGAGGAGATAATGACAGACTGTCAAACATTTTATGGCAAAAAAACATCAATCACTGGCTGGATGTACGCGGAATTGGTGAACACGATTGGCCGATGTGGCGCGCGATGTTTCCGCATTATTTATCGACGATAAGGTAGATTTGAGATGTGAGATTTGAGACCTGAGATGTGAGATAGTAGTTTAATAGTTTAAAATTTGAATTTATTTAATCAGATGTGCAGTTTTAGGTATTGAAATTGAGCCGGAACAAATGGTCTCAAGTTTTATTTATCAAATCTCATATCTAACAGCTAAACAACATATCATGAAAAAAATTGGCATACTCTTCGGACAGGAAAATTCATTTCCGCAGGCATTTGTTGACCGCATCAACCAAAAAGCTGAAAAAGGTATAACGGCCGAGTTTGTATACATCGATAAGGTGATGCAGGCCGAACCTTCCGGCTATTCGGTTATTATCGACAGGATATCGCAGGACGTACCATTCTATCGGGCGATGCTTAAAAATGCTGCCATCAGTGGTACAGCGGTGATCAATAATCCTTTTTGGTGGAGTGCTGATGAGAAGTTTTTTAATAATGCTCTGGCTGTTAAAATTGGTGTGCCGGTACCTAAAACGGTAATTCTGCCATCAAAAGATTTGCCGGATGATACTACATCGCAATCGTTCCGCAACCTGGCTTTTCCATTGGATTGGGATGCCGTATTCAATTATGTGGGTTTCCCGGCCTATATGAAACCATTTGATGGTGGTGGCTGGAAGGAAGTGTACAAACTGCACCATAAAGACGAGTTTTTTGAAAAATATGATCTCACAAAACAGTATGTAATGATGCTGCAGGAAGAGATCACTTTCGACGACTATTTCCGCTGCTATTGCATTGGCGGCAAGCATGTGCGTATTATGCAGTACGAGCCACGCAACCCGCACCATTTGCGCTATGAGCATGGCAAAGCGCCAGCAGCAAAGAAATTATTGGACCTTGTAAAAAACTACGTTATCAAACTAAATAAATATTTAGGTTACGATTTTAACACGGTTGAGTTTGCTATCCGCGACGGTGTGCCCTATGCTATCGATTTCTGCAACCCTGCACCGGATGCCGAAGTAACGAGCGTTGGGCAGGAAAATTTCGACTGGGTAGTTGAAACCGCTGCCGATTATGCTATCGAGCGCGCTAAAAAACAAAAAGATGGTCGCGATAACCTTACCTGGGGTGAATACGTGAAAACAGGCGCGGCAGGCTTACCGCTTTTGGATAATGAGAAAAAAGTGGGAAAAAAGGCCACTGCAAAAAAGTAATTTGATACCTGAGGCTTTGAAGTCCCAAAACATAAAATTAAGTTAGATCAGTATTATGAACGAATTTACCCTAGGCGTCGAAGAAGAATTTATGGTGGTCGACCCGGTAACGCGGGAGCTACGCTCACATGAACAAAAGATCGTTGAAGGCGCACAAAAGATACTGGAGGACCAGGTAAAAGCCGAAATGCACCAGGCCGTAGTTGAGGTAGGCACCAGTATCTGTCGTAACACTACGGAAGCGCGTAAAGAAGTAACTAAATTACGAGGAACAGTAGCACAATTGGCCGGCGAGTTGGGTCTGCGAATCGGCGCGGCTGGTACCCACCCGTTTTCGCTTTGGGAGCACCAGTTGATCACCGATCACCCGCGTTATTTCGAGATCGTGGACGAGATGCAGGATGCTGCACGTTCTAACCTGATCTTCGGCTTGCACGTGCACGTGGGTATACAGTCGCGCGACCTTGCCGTACATATCGCTAACCAGGTGCGTTATTTCCTGCCGCACGTTTATGCCTTATCCACCAATTCGCCTTTTTGGGAAGGACGCAATACCGGGTTTAAATCGTTCCGAACTAAGGTATTTGATAAGTTTCCTCGTACCGGCATCCCCGATTATTTCAGCAGTATCGAGGAATACGATCGCTATATCAAGTTATTGGTAAAGACCAATTGCATCGATAATGCAAAGAAAATATGGTGGGATATCCGTGTCCATCCTTTCTTCGAGACGATCGAATTCAGGATATGTGATTGCCCGATGCTGATCGACGAAACCATGGCTTTTGTGGCGCTATTCCAGGCCTTATGCGCCAAGCTATACAAACTGCGCCTGCAAAACATGGCCTTTATAACCTACAACCGGGCGCTGATCAATGAAAATAAATGGCGCGCTGCACGTTATGGCATCGATGGAAAAATGATCGACTTTGGCAAGGAAATGGAAGTTAATACGCGTGCTCTGGTACTTGAATTGCTCGATTTTGTAGACGATGTAGTTGACGAACTGGGCTGCCGAGAAGACCTGCAATATGTGCACAAGATACTTGAACATGGCACCGGTGCCGATCGGCAGCTGGCCGTTTACGAACAAAACCATAACTTTGCCGACGTGGTTGATTATATTACTACGCAAACGCTTAAAGGAATATAGGATAGATGTGAGATATGAGATTTGAGACTCAGCAAGCTATCTGTTCATCTCACGTCTCATATCTCAAATCTCAATTCTCACATCTCAAAAAAACAATGACAGATAAACCAGAATTAAAAGTAGCTATACTCGACCTGTACGATGGCATTGCCAATGAGGGCATGCGCGGATTCCAGGAAATTTTAAAACGGTACCGGGAAAAGAATCAACTCAACCTTGAATACAGCATATTTGATGTACGCAAAAAGTGCGAGGTTCCTGAATATAACGACTTTGATATTTACATTGTCAGTGGTGGTCCGGGTAGCCCGCTGGATACCGAAGGAAGCGAATGGGAAAAGAAATATTTTAACCTGATCGACAAACTCGAGGACCATAACCTTTCAAATAATCAGCAGAAAAAGCATGCATTTTTTGTATGCCATTCCTTTCAACTGATGTGCCGCAAGTATAAGTTGGGGGATATCAATATACGCCGTTCCCCTTCGTTTGGGGTCTTGCCCATGCACCTGACCCACGCCGGAAAGGCCGATCAGGTTTTTGACAATCTCAACGACCCGTTTTATGCCGTTGACTCCAGAAGCTGGCAGGTGATCAATCCGGATCACAAACGGCTTAAGGAACTGGGCATGCAAATACTGGCTATTGAGAAAGAACGCCCGCACATTGAATTCCCGCGTGCAATGATGGCCATCCGGTTTAGCGAATATTTTATTTCGACTCAGTTTCACCCAGAGGCAGACGCAAAGGGTATGAAAAACTGGCTGTTGAAAGAGGAAAAGCAAAAAGAAGTGGTGAATGAACACGGCTTAGCTAAATACAATGACATGCTTGAACACCTGGATGATCCGGATAAGATCACCTTTACGCAGGCCACTATCATTCCTAATTTCCTCGATCAGGCGGTTTTGAGCTGGCAGGTGGTTTGATGTTTTACTAGTTGAACTGGTTGTACTGGTTGTATTGGTAGTCCCGATAATTATGGGGATGTTTTAAGAAGTTAGCATTTTGATACTTAATTTTTATGGATGCTGCTGCACGAAAAATATTTAACGAGCACTTTATTGAGGAAAAGTATGCTGATTTTATGCATACCCTGAACGAGGGACTTTTAAAAACTGCTCAGTTCAGAGTAGCAGAGAGCCCTGTTTTCCTGACTGACGATTTCCGGGATAAATTGCTGGCCGCAGGTAATGATATCATCGATGTGATCCTTCAGCCCAACTTCAAAGCTTTAACGGAACGGGCTATCCCCGAAAAATGGAACGTGGCTAATGAGAATGATCACCCTCATTTTATTGCACTTGATTTTGGCGTGTGCAAAGATTCTGAAGGCCATATCGTTCCAAAACTCATCGAATTGCAGGGCTTTCCGTCCCTATATGGTTTCCAGGTACATTTGGCAGATACTTACAGGGAAACTTTTGATATTGATAAGGAATGGACAATATTCTTTAACGGTATCGATCGCACAAATTATCTCGAACTTTTAAAGAAGACGATCGTAGGTCCGCATCAACCCGAAGAAGTAGTTTTGATGGACGTAAATGCATCGGAACAAAAAACGGCGGTCGATTTTTATATCACCCAAAAATACCTTGGCATACCAGTGCTCGCGCTGGACGAACTTTTAGAACAAGATGGCAGGTTGTATTATGAAAGCGAAGGCAAATTACAACAGATAAAACGGATATATAACCGGCTGATATTTGATGAAATAGAAAATGATCCGGATATTTTTGATAAAGTGGTTGACATCAGAAAGCCGCTGGATGTAGAATGGATAACTCATCCAAACTGGTTTTATCGTATCAGTAAATTTACGATGCCTTTTCTCAAAGGCGATTACGTACCCAAAACCCGGTTTTTAAATACCATCGAGGCTATACCTGCCGACCTGGAAAACTACGTCCTTAAACCATTGTTTTCATTTGCGGGGCAGGGTGTGATCATCGATGTTAAAAAAGAGGATGTCGAAAACATCAAAGATCCTCAGAATTGGATCCTGCAGGAAAAGGTGAATTACGAACCTGTGTTACAGGCACCTGATGGCGGTGTAAAAATTGAAGTACGTTTGCTGTACCTTTGGCCGGACTGTGAAACTAAGCCGACACTGGCCATTAACCTGGCACGTTTAAGCAGGGGAAAAATGATCGGCGTGCGCTATAACAAAGATTTTGACTGGGTTGGAGGCACGGTTGCCTTCATGCGAATGTAAAACCTTATACTAATAGGACTTTATGTACGTATATAAGCAATGAAAATGTATTAAATTTGTGACATGATTTACCAGTTAGCGATCATAGCATTACTTTTTGCTGCTGCTGTTTTTTATGTAGGTAGAATGCTTTACAAAAGTTTTACCGCTAAAAAAGGCTGTGGAGAAAACTGTAAATGCGGAGTTGATTTTTCGCATATTGAACCACCTAAAGTAAAATAATATATTTGCAGCGATTAGATTTTAGATAGAAGGCCGAAGGTCATGATATTTTAGTGGTTATTTTAACCTGTATAAACCGAGCAGCAGCAACAAACCTTTCATTACCTCTTATCTCGAATCTTATTTATAAACCAAATAAATGGCCGAAAAACAGGTTTTTCAAACTGATACGCCGGGTAGGTGGACCCGTTTTAAGTGGCTTAGCCGCGGTCTGATCATTATTTTAGTAGCAGCCGTTATAGGCGCTGCTATTACTGTAACTTCAAAGCAATATCCAACATTACCCAACCTAAACCCGGCCCCAAAAAAACTATCGCACGAAGAACTTGAACAATTAAAGCGATCAACAAAATACCGTGCCTTCAAGATTGATACCGAAAAAATAGGTGTTTTACGCCGTAACCTACGCCAGCATCAACTAAAGCATCCAAATAATAAAGACCGTATAAATGCCGGTTTTTACCGTGCATGGGAGCCCCAGGCATATACTTCCCTGGTAGATCATATTGCCCGTTTGGATATGGTGGTTAGTGAAGGATTTACCGTGACAAGGAATGCCGATACGATCACCGCCAAAATTGATACAGGATTAACTAACCTGAACAAAAAATACAATAAACCGATCCTGATCTCGCTATCAAATTATATCAATTACGATAACCAGCACGGTGGTTTTGACAGCAAAGACATTTACCGGATCATCAAAAAAAAGCAGCTCCGTGCCGACTTTATCAATAGCATCATCAAACAGCTGGATAAATACCATTTCAGAGGTATCAACCTTGAGTTTGAAGAAATAAAAGACCGCAACGAGAAAAACTATGTTGCTTTCGAAAAGGAGATCTATGCCCGGTTGCATCCGCTTGGCTACCTGGTTACCACCGACGTGGTACCGGAAGACGAACAATACGACATTGTTAAACTGCAGCATTATAACGACTACCTGTTCATTATGGCTATTGATGAACATACTGAAGACAGCAACCCCGGCGATCTGTCAAACCAGCATTGGGTAGAAGAGATATTGGATAAGGTTTGTACCAAGATACCCAGTGAAAAGGTTATTTTAACAGTACAGGGAGGGGGTTACGACTGGCCGGAAAGCAGCACCGCCAAGCCAGCCAGTTACCAGCAAGCAATCAGCTATGCACAGGAGAATAAGAGCCCTATCACTTACGATCCAACGTCAGCAAACCTGCATTACAAGTACTTTGATCTGGATAGTCTTGAACATACGGTATACTTTACCGATGCAGCAACGAATTTCAATATTATCCGAATGGCCGACGATTGGGCTACAGGTGGTGTAGCTTTATGGCGGCTTGGTTCAGAAGACCCCCGTCTATGGAGCTTCTTCCAGAAAAACTTATCAATTGACTCCCTCCGAAAAACCGGTATCGATCTGAAACGTTTGCAAACCGTAGGTTTGAACAATCGGATCGATTATGCAGGTGACGGTGAGGTGCTTGACCTGGTAACTACGCCTACCACCGGGCAGATCAATGTGGCACTTGATACCATTAATTACGAGATAACTAACCAGCATTATATCAAGCTTCCAACAAAGTATGTGATCAGGCGTTATGGTTATGCCCCCGGAAAGATCGTTTTAACTTTCGACGATGGTCCCGACCCGGAGTTTACTCCCCGTATTCTCGATATTCTGAAAAGAGAACATGTACCGGCTGCCTTTTTTGTGGTAGGATCGATGGCAGAAAAAAATATCTCGATATTGCGACGCGAATACGAAGAAGGCTATGAGATAGGCAACCATACTTTTTTTCACCCGGACATATCAACCATCGGGATACAGCGTGTTAACCTGGAACTGAACGCTACCCGGAAACTGATCGAATCAGTTACCGGGCGAAGTACCATTTTGTTCAGGCCACCATTCAATGCGGATGCCGAACCCCAAACCCTGGCCGAAGTTATTCCCGTGGCTGAAAGTCGCCGTCAAAGTTATATCACCATCGGTGAATCTATCGATCCATGGGACTGGCAGCCGGGTGTTACCGCAGACAGCATCTTAGCCCGAACCATCAAACAAAAAGATGCCGGTTCAATGCTCCTTTTGCATGACGCAGGGGGCGATACCCGTGAAGAAACTGTCAGGGCGTTACCGGGCATCATCCATTACTTTAAAAGTCACGGCTACAAATTTACCACCATTGCCGATGTATTGCACAAAACCAAAGCCGATCTGATGCCACCCATACGCGACGATGCCAACAGCGGCGTGATGGGAACACTTTACGACATTTTTGTACAGGGAACGTTTTATGGTAACTGGTTTATGCTTTACCTGTTCTTATCGGCCATATTTCTGGCCCTGGGGCGCATCGTACTGATTGCTGTTTTAGCGATACGCCAGTATTATGAAGGCAAAAAAGAAAAAGCCGAACGTACAGAAGAAGCGGTACTTTATCCGGTAAGCATCATTGTTCCGGCTTATAATGAAGAAATTACCGCGATCAAAACCATCGAGAGCTTACTACAGATCGACTATCCTGAATTCGAGATCATTTTTATCGACGATGGGTCGAAAGATAAGACCTACGAAATGGTCCATAACGCCTATAGTAGCAACCCAAGGGTTAATATATTGACAAAACCAAATGGTGGAAAAGCTTCAGCATTGAATTTCGGTATCTCGCATGCAAAATATGATTTTGCCGTTTGTATCGATGCTGATACCCAATTGAAGGATGATGCGATACGCCAGTTAATGATCTATTTTACCGATGAAGAGATTGGCGCTGTGGCAGGTACCGTTAAAGTGGGTAACGAAAATAATATCATTACCATGTGGCAGTCGATCGAATACATTACGGCTCAAAATATGGATCGCCGTGCATTCGATCTCATCAATAGTATAACCGTTGTGCCGGGTGCGATCGGTGCCTTCCGCAAGGCAGCTATATTTAAGGCAGGAGCTTTTACCTCGGACACTTTAGCCGAAGACTGCGACCTTACGATGCGTATCCTAAAGCAAGGATATGTGATCAAAAACTGCTCTGACGCTATTGCTTATACCGAAGCACCAGAAACTTTGGGTGCTTTATTGAAGCAGCGTTTCCGTTGGAGTTTTGGGGTCATCCAAAGTTTCTGGAAGAACAGGGACGCCTTGTTCAACAAGAAATATAAATTCTTTGGTATGGTGGGTATGCCGAATATTTTGGTCTTCCAGATCATCCTTCCACTCTTCTCCCCTTTAGCCGACCTGATGATGGTAATAGGCCTGTTTGGTGACAAGCCATGGCACATTTTAACCTATTACATTATTTTTGTTTTGGTTGATTTCCTGGTTTCCATTATTGCTTTCAGGATGGAGAAAGAGAGTTACAAAAAACTGGTCTACATCATCCCGCAACGCTTCATCTGGAGACAATTGATGTACTACGTGTTATTTAAATCGATACGCAAAGCGTTAAAAGGCGAAATGAGCGGCTGGGGAGTGTTGAAACGTACAGGAAATGTATCGATAAAAGAGACGATGAAAACCTGATCTCAAGTTTCAACGCTGGTATATTATGCTATGATTTTTCTATCAGGCAAACGGCATAAGCAACCAGACCTTCCTGTCGCCCAATGAAGCCCATCTGTTCATTTGTTGTTGCTTTGATTGAAATATCATCTTCACTGATGCCTGCAGTATTGGCAATATTAACTTTCATAGCCGGTATATGCGGATTGATCTTTGGTTCTTCGAGCACAACCATAGCATCTATATTACCTATTTCCCAACCTTTTTCAGCAAGTAGCTGAACAACGTGCTGCAAAAGTACCAGGCTACTGATTCCCTTCCAGCGATCGTCTTTGTTAGAAAAATGGAAACCGATGTCGCGCAGGTTGGCTGCACCTAAAAGGGCATCACAAATGGCATGGAGAATAACGTCGGCGTCAGAATGACCGAATGCACCTGAATGATGTTCAAGATTTACGCCGCCTAAAATAAAGGGGTGACCCTCCTTTAACTGGTGAACGTCAAAACCAAAACCGACCTTAATTTTACTCATTATTTTTTAGCCGCACCAAAGTTAACCATCAGCGTAAAACGCAATGTATTGGCTAAAGGGCTACTTTGCTGGCTGGCCGCAATATAGGCAAAATCAAACGCATAAATATCATAACGGAAGCCTGCTCCAAGGGTAAAGTAGTGTAAACCGCCGTTGTTAGGGTTTTGGTAAAAATAGCCGGCACGTAGTGCAAATTGCTTGTTATACCAATATTCAATACCCGGCGAAATGTTTATTTCCTGTAACTCCTGGCTGGCACCATTCGGAGCATCGGTAAAAGATTCGAATATACCTGCCGGTACTGACACATCATCGCTTTTGCCTTTGACAATATTTCCATTAGCATCCAGTATTGGTGGCGTAGGCACCAGTAGTTTATTCAAATCGAGCGCAAAAGTAAATTGATTATACTCATCGAGGTTGATCGTATTGGCAATACCTATCTTCAGGTTGGTAGGTAAAAAATATTTTGTGCCGTTATCAGTATAACTGATCTTAGAACCAATATTTGAAATATTAGTGCCAAAAGAAAACGTAGCACTGTTGCCAAACTCTTCAATTGGTTTATTGTAATACAATGAAACATCAGCAGCAATGGCATTTCCGGCTTTAACTTGCTGGCCCGATAAAAAGGAACCATTAGCCAAACTGGAATGAATATAACGAAGGCTTAAACCCAGTGAGAAATTATTTCCGAATTTACGCGCGAAGGAACCATCAACCGAAAACTCATTCGGTGTATAAGTACCCAACGACTGTTGCGACGCATCAGTAAGTTCTATGGAACCAAGGTTAAAATAACGTAAGGAAGCCCCAAAGGTGTTTCTATCATCCAACTGGTGGGCGTAGGCTATATAAGACAGGCTAACATCTGGCACAAGGTTCCGGAGCCAGGGGCTGTATGAAGCGGATATATCATTATCGGCATCCAAAAAAGCAAGCTTTGCAGGATTCCAAAAATTTGCATTTACATCAGGCGAAGTTGCTACACCCGCTTCGCCCATGCCGCCAGATCTTGAATCAGGCGTGATCAGCAAAAACGGTACCGCAGTAGGTATCTGGGTTGAATTACTGCCATTAGTATTCGTTCCGCCCTGGCCCAATACCTGCGAAAAAGAATAAAGTGGCGAAACAAAAACAATAAAAACCAGAATGGTGCGGATACAATTGATAAAAAACTTCATTGGTGCAATTTAACTTTTATATTGAAAATACCTGATCACATTAAAAACACAAAATTTTGATCTTTAATATAAAGTGATTCAAATATTTAGCGTTTTGAGTTAAAATTGATAGATTCGTGTAACTCAATGGCGTTTTTTACGTTTAAAGGCAAATAAAGGTTCAAGCTTTTTTGAAATTATTGTGCTGCAGAAGTTAATTATTAATTCATTTTTTTTAGATTTACACGTCAAATAATTAGTAACATATGAAATTACTTTTTACGAGAACGGCTATAACGCTGATGGGTTTAAGTGCGTTATTGAGCAGTTGTAGTAAGCCGGAGAGATCGTCAAAAACCGGGATGGTTTATAACGATAAAAACAATGGCGGTTATGAACGTTTCAGACAGGCTCACCCGGCTCCGGGACCGGGCCTGGTTGCGATTGAAGGCGGTACATTTGTAATGGGCGGCAGTGCCGACCAGGATGTTACCTTTGATTATAACAACGTTCGTCGCCGGGTAACTGTGCCCTCTTTTTATATGGACGAAACCGAAGTATCTAACCAGGATTGGCTGGATTATATGCACTGGATCGGTATCACATTTCCGCAAGATCACAAATTATATTATGACGCAGTGCCTGACACCTTAGTTTGGCGTCGTCCTTTATCTTATAACGACCCTTACGTAGAAAACTACCTTCGTCACCCTGCCTTCCAGGACTATCCTGTTGTAGGTGTTAGCTGGGATCAGGCTCAGGAATATTGCACCTGGCGTACTGACCGTATGAACGAAACTATCCTCCGTGAAACCGGCAGAATGGTTAGCTGGAAAGATGCAGCAGGTGGTGGCAAAGGCAAAGCAACTGCAGGTGCCGGCAAACCAGCAAACAAAGACCCTTTCAATACTGATATCTATTTAAATGGTCAATACAAAGGACAAGGTATCGATGGTAAAAAAATGATGCCGGATATCAGTCCTACGGCAACTGCAGGTACTGGTGCTAATGGTAAAGCAAACGCAAAACCTGTAAGACCTGTTCGTATTGAAGACGGTATATTGAAGCAAAAATATCGTTTGCCTTCAGAAGCTGAATGGGAATATGCTGCCCTTTCGTTGATCGGTAATACCGAATTTGAGAATATCGACAATAACAAGATCTACCCATGGAATGGCCTGGGCGTACGTTCAGCCAAACAAAAAACCCGTGGTTTGATCCTTGCCAACTTTAAACGTGGTTTAGGAGACAATATGGGCGTGGGCGGATATCTGAATGATAAAGCTGAAATAACTGCACCGGTAAGATCATATCCACCAAATGATTTTGGTTTATACCAAATGGCAGGCAACGTTAACGAATGGGTTCAGGATACCTACCGTCAGACTTCGTTCGAAGAGTTTGAAGATTTTAACCCTTTCCGCGGTAACGAGTACAAAGACAAACGCATGGCCGACATCAATAAAGGAACCTATGCGAAAGATAAATATGGCAAGCCGATCTTAGATCCTGCCAAGTCGAATAAAAAGCTAACCTACGAGCAAATGATCGCCAATCAACAGGCCATTGCCAATGGTGGAAACGGTGCAGCACCAGCTAATGCAACTGCTCCGGATGCCTCAGGTGCCAAGCCTTATAATCCAGATTTCCGTGGTGCTGCCGACTCAGTGAACAACTCGCTTTATGGTACAACAACATTGGTTAACGATAAGTCGAAAGTCTATAAAGGTGGATCATGGAACGATATGGCTTTCTGGCTCAATCCGGCAACCCGTCGCTTTATGGATGAAGATGAATCGAGTGCTACAGTTGGCTTCCGTTGCGCCATGACAATGGTAGGTGCTCCGGAAATTAATCCGGCAGGCAAACCTCACTATTCGGTGAAAAAACCTAAAAATTATAAACCTCAATAAGGTTCTGATCAAACGAAAAAAGCCAACCAGGATATTCCGGTTGGCTTTTTTCATTTAAAGTTATAGGATCAAAATCCAATCAATACCTGCCCTTTTTCAACCTTATCTCCCGGCTTGATCTTTAATTTCTTTATTGTTCCGTCTGCAGGTGATTTAATAATATTTTCCATTTTCATTGCCTCGAGGATAAATAGGTTATCGCCTTTTGTAACTTCATTTCCTTCGGTCACAAATACCTTTAAAACCAATCCTGGCATTGGTGCCTTAACCTCGCTTACCTTTACACTAGTCAGATTACTTAAGCCAAGCTTTTCCAGCAACAGATCGTACTGGTCTTTCGCTTCTACACGGTACAGGCTATCGTTAACCTTGATCACTGCTAACTTCGTATCCTTATCAAAACTGACCACCTCTGCGCTGTAAGAACCCAGGTTATGGATCAGATGATAAATGGAAGGGCTCAGCTGCCTGATATCAGCCTTAATTTCCTGGTCATTGATAGTCAGCTGCGTATCACGCTTTTCCATACTGAAATCAAAACTGTTGTTGACTTTGATCTTATACATGATACTTCCTAAACTTTATTGAAAGATAGCCATTTAATACATCTCACCAAATCCCCAATACCTGATACCTGATACCCATTAACCAATAACTCCCTACTGCGTCATCGCATATTGCACCAGGTTAGCCCCCATTTTAAGGGCCTTGATGCGCGTTTCCTGTGTATCGCCGGGATAAGTACCAAAATCTTCCCAGCCATTGCCCAGGTCGCATTGATAATCATAAAAGCAGACCAACCTGCCTTTATAGATCAGTCCAAACCCCTGAGCGGGCTTCCCATCATGTTCATGCACTTTGGGCAAGCCGTTAGGGAAATCATATTTTTGATGGTATATCGGGTAATTTAAAGGTAATTCAACAAAATCAAGCTCTGGAAATACCTTTTTCATCTCGCGCCTGATAAACTGATCGAGTCCGTAGTTATCACAAACATGCAGGAAACCACCACCTACCAGATATTTCCGCAAATTTTGGGCTTCCTGTTCCGAAAAGATCACATTACCGTGGCCGGTCATAAACACAAATGGGTAATTGAACAATTGAGAGCTGCCAACCTCAACCACATCATCTTCCGGCTGAAAATTAGTTTTCAGATTTTCATTGCAAAATTTGATCAGGTTAGCCAGGGCAGTCCGATCGCCATACCAGTCGCCTCCTCCGTTGTATTTTAACTTCGCCATTTTATAGGTTGGCTGATTATTAAAGCTACTCAGGCTAACTAATGCGATCAGGGCAAATAAAATGATAACTTTCATTACCTGTTCAAAAAATTTACTTCAAAACACGCTTCTAAAGCAGCCGTCTCCGTTCTTAAACGGCTATTTCCTAAAGTTATGGCTTTAAAGCCATTATTTAATGCCTCGTCAATCTCTTTTGGCGTAAAATCTCCTTCAGGCCCAATCAATATCAAATAGCTGCCTTCTGCCTTCAGACATTCCTTTAATTCAAATTTTGATCCCTGTTCGCAATGTGCAATAAACTTCTGCCCCTCAAAGGTTGCAGCAATTAATTTACTGAATAACAATGGCTCATTTAAAACCGGGTGCCAGGCTTTGATCGACTGTTTCATTGCCGCGGTAATGATCTTGGCAAGCCGGTCAGTTTTAGCTTCTTTACGTTCAGAGCGCTGACAAATGATCAACGATATTTCGTCAATGCCAATTTCGGTTGCCTTCTCCAGGAACCATTCCAGTCTTTCGATATTCTTGGTTGGTGCTACCGCGATGTGCAGGTAGTGGTTTCGCTTATTAAAATCAGGCAGTACTTCAAGGATCTTCAGTTGGGTTCGTTTGGGATGAGCGTCTGTTATCCCGGCTGTATAAAAATTCCCTTTGCCGTCTACGAGTTGCACTTTATCACCTATCTGCAGGCGTAACACTCGGGCGCAGTGCTTGCTTTCCTCCTCGCTCAGGCTATAACTTTGGTCAGCAGCATTGATATCCGGTGTATAAAACAATTGCATTGAAGCAGGTTTTAATGCAGGTCGATCGTATCTTCTTCGTTTAGTAAAAGTTCGAGCTTAACCGACTCGATATTCTGATCGGATTTTTTTAGGATCGTAATATTATAGCCATTTGATTCGATACGGTCACCTACGTCAGGTATCTTTCCAAATACATCCCCCAGCCAGCCGGATACCGTATCAAAATCACCATCTTCAGGCAAATCATGGGGCAAATGGCTATTTACATCATAGATCGGAGCCAATGCATTGACAATAAATTCCGCGTCATTTACCTTTTCAACAATAGGTTTTTCCTCATCATATTCATCCTGTATGTCACCTACCAGCTCTTCCACGATGTCTTCCAGGGTGATCATGCCTGCAGTTCCACCAAACTCATCCAAAACTATCGCTATCTGAATACGCTTTTGCTTAAGCTCAGCCATCAAATCATTGATCTTCTTGGTCTCAGGAACAAAATAAGGTTTACGGATGATATCCTTTAAAATAAAATCCTGCTTGTGTGCCAAAAGCG
>Ga0164296_1000937_pt1 | contig 32675 bp, 28 predicted proteins | sample GEODES057metaG_FD_113533 | JGI IMG/M metagenome (GOLD analysis project Ga0164296, IMG submission 113533) | Dystrophic lake water microbial communities from Trout Bog Lake, Wisconsin, USA - GEODES057 metaG | ecosystem: Environmental > Aquatic > Freshwater > Lake | place: USA: Trout Bog Lake...
AAAATCAAGTTGATTGTCACGCTGAGCTTGTCGAAGCGCAAACAGGCTAAACATATTATCCCGACTTCGACAGGCTCAGTCTGACAGGCTTATTTTCGATGTGTACTTTACAAAGTTTAAAGGCACGTCATTGTAACGATAGGAGAAATCTTATTGCGGGCTTCGACAGGTTTTATAAGTCAAATGTTCATTATAATTCGATTAGGTTTCTCCTATCGTCGAAATGACGGCTAGATGATGCACAAGAATAAAGCAATCTACCCATTAGCGTATAGTGATTGGTTATTTTGTATGGATATATGTAAACTAATGTGAAAAATTATGTACCTAATGTGTCTATGTGGTAATTTTTTTCTTTCCCTAGCACACAATTACTAATATCTCCTATCTACTATCTACTAACTACGCCTCCAGTCGTGGCAATTCTACCGTAATACTCGTTCCTTCGTCCAGTACGCTTTCTAGGGCGATGGTTCCTTGCAATATGTCGGCATATCTTTTCACTATATGCAGCCCTAAGCCGGTTCCTTGGATGTTTATGGCGTTTCTTCCCCTATAAAAACTGCTGAATAGGTGTTCTTGATCCTCTTCCGAAATGCCAATGCCGCTATCTTTTACTGTTAAATGCAGTATTTCGTCTTTATTGTTGATTCTCAAATGTATCAATCCTTTTTCATTGGAGAATTTGATGGCATTACTGAGTAGATTTAGTAAAATATTTTTCAACAATCGCTTGTCGGTCACAAATACATCCCCGCCTTCGTAGTTAAGTTTGATGGTTTGTCCTTCCTTTTTCACTGATCCTAATTCATCAATTATCTCTTCAATAAATCCCTTCACTTCAAAGGCAACAATCTCGGCTTCTACGCGTCCTTCTTCCAGTTTTCCGAGCGATAAAAAGTCTTCTAATAGGTCATTTAGGTGCTTTACCGATTCTTTTATTTTCTTTACGTGTTTATCACGGTTCGGTTGTTCTTCTTCTTTCACATATCGTCCTATCAATGATGCCGACGACAATACCGTGCTTAACGGTGTGCGGAACTCATGCGAAGCCATCGATACAAAACGGGATTTTATCTCGCTCAAGTCCTTCTCTTTTTGCAGTGCCTCGCTTAGTTCCTGTTGCGAAATCTCCAGTTGTTGCAGTGCTTCCTTCAGTATCAGCGTTCTTTGTTCTACTTTGTCTTCTAGTTCAATATTTAGCTTTTTTATGGTGGCGGTTACTTGTTCCAGCTTTGTATTTTGTTCCATTAATATCTCCTCTTGCCTTTTTCTTTCGGTAATATCCACCACAAAAGCAATTACATAGAACTCATTTTTCTGTTTATAGTAGCTAAGGCTCACTTCTAGGGGCAATTCGTCGCCATATTTGGTTATCCCAAACAAATCGCGCCCTTTACCCATGGTTCTATTGGAAGGTTTTTGGTAAAATCCCTCCCTATAGCTGTCGTGGTGGTGGTGAAAGCGTTGGGGTATGAGTGTTTCGATAGGTTTACCAATCAATTCATGCTTCTCATACTTAAATAAACTGAGTACGGCGGGGTTTGCAAGCACTATTTTGCCCTCTTTGTTGGTGAGTATGATGCCTTCGGTGGCAAATTCGAACAGTGCATTCAGTTGTCGCTCCTCAGACTCCATTGTTAGGTACAATCGCTTCACGTACATGACCGCAATGGTAGTGATGGCAACGATTACGGCAGGAAATAGGTGCTGTAGCAGCACTTGCCACTTGGATAAACTTTCGCTTGGGAAAAATGATTCGATGACTATCAGGATAAAGCTGATGATACCGAACAATAATGTGTAGGAATCGTCTTTTATGAAGACGGTTAGTAGCACTGCCGCTACAAGTCCGCCATCCAAGAAGCCCTGTGAGGGGTTTAGGCACTGCAACACCACTGTAGATATGGTGAGTATGGAACAAAACAGTACGATAATGAATTTCCTCTCTTTAAACATTCTACTAAGTTTCGCCAAAAGTACGTTCATTAACGCCGTTGTGGTCTATCAATTCTTTTTTAGGGTAAATAAGTACTGATTAAGGATTGATTGTTTAGGGCAATTTATTGTTTGGAGACCAACTTTTATCTCTCATTGTCCAGTTTTTATCTCTCATTATCCGATTTATATCTCTCATTATTGGTTTTTTATCTCTCATTATCCGATTTGTATCTCTCATTATTGGTTTTGTATCTCTCATTGTCCGATTTATATCTCTCATTATCGGATTTTTATCTCTCATTGTCCGATTTAGGGTCTTTTTCGTATAATGAGAGATCTTTTTTGTAGAATGAGAGCCATTTTCTGCATAATTGATAGATTAAAATTGACAATGAATAATTGATAATTGACAATGAAGAGTAGAAAATGGGGGATGAGTAATTGAAAACTAGTTATGAAGGATGGTATTTGGGCGATGAGAGCCAACGCTGTAAAGGTTTTGAACCTTTATAGCGTTTGGAAGCAGTAAAAACTTTTCAATATGGTATCAATTATTGCCGTTGTTGGTGTTCTTCACCAACAACTTTAGGGAAATATTCCGAATATATAATAGTTGTTGGTGAAGAACACCAACAACGGCGAAGAAAGGAGCATAAATGAGGAACGATGAATTGAAAACGGCGGATGAGCAACCATAAACTAGTTGTGAAGGATGGTTTTTGGGCGATGAGAGCCCACACTATAAAGGTTTTGAACCTTTATAGTGTTTGGAAGCAGTAAAAATTACCGCCAAATACCCCATAAAACAACATTATTAATCCAATAGCCCATAAATACAACCAATAACAACCAATGATAGCCCCTAAAGAAGGAGTGAAAAGGCATAATAGAAAACCAAAGAATGCAAATGCAGCATCAATAAACCCTTAAGCACTAAATATTGGTACAAAACAAACGGATATTATAAGCAAATAGCCCATTTTAAAACCGAAATAGGGGTCAATATACCCAATAGGAAATGTGATAATCCCCAAACCGCCATCCGATTAATGGCAAGATTGTAACCAATATTTATGTGCGCAATGGCACAATCACTAACCCGCATTTTACAAGCCATAACCAACAACTATTGCCCAATATCGTATCACTAACATTTCATATTTTATTACTCATCACTATTTCTTTATCTTCACGCCCTGAAAAATCATATTTAATTACTAGCGATTATGGCTTATCCTTATCAGATTACCTCTTTGGAAGCATACAAAGAAGCTTATCAACAGAGTATTGACAATCCCGAGGCTTTTTGGGGCGAAGTAGCAGAACATTTTACTTGGAAGAAGAAGTGGGATTCTGTACTAGAATGGAACTTTACAGAACCTAATGTGAAGTGGTTTAGTGGTGCAAAACTAAACATCACCGAGAACTGCCTAGACAGGCACATTAAGGAGTATGGGAACAGTCCGGCACTTATATGGGAGCCCAATGACCCCACCGAAAAGAACCGTTTATTGACTTACAGCAAACTGTTGGAAAGGGTCTGCCAATTTGGACAAGTACTTAAGAACAATGGTGTCAAAAAAGGCGACAGGGTATGCATTTACATGGGAATGATACCCGAATTGGCCGTCGTGACCCTTGCCTGCGCTAGGATAGGGGCAATACACTCCGTAATATTTGGTGGATTCTCTGCTCAAAGCATTGCAGACCGCCTTTATGATGCCCAAGCAGAATTTATAGTTACCTGCGACGGGGCCTTTAGGGGAGCAAAAGATATTCCATTGAAAAATGTGATAGATGATGCATTGATAGGTAACCGCTCCGTTAAGAAAGTAATCGTGGTAACCCGAACAAGGACGCCCATAAGCATGCTAAAAGGCCGTGATGTTTGGTACGAGGACGAAATGAAGCACGTAGAAGAGCAAGGAATACACTTTATTGAAGCTGAACCGATGGATGCCGAAGATCCATTGTTTATTTTATACACTTCTGGCAGCACGGGCAAGCCCAAAGGCGTGGTTCATGCCTGTGGAGGGTACATGGTGTACACCAATTACTCCTTCGTAAACGTATTTCAATACAAAAAACATCAGATACATTTCTGCACAGCCGACATAGGATGGATAACGGGGCATTCGTATATCCTATACGGGCCATTAAGTGCCGGAGCCGTCACACTAATATTCGAAGGCGTGCCCACTTACCCCGATGCGGGCAGGTTTTGGGACATAGTAGATAAATATAAAGTCAACATATTGTACACAGCCCCCACAGCCATCCGTAGTTTGATGGGCTTTGGCTTGGGACCATTGCAAGACAAGGATTTATCGTCCCTAAAAGTGCTCGGAACAGTAGGGGAGCCCATCAACGAAGAGGCATGGCACTGGTATGATGAACACGTGGGCAAAAAGAAATGCCCAATAGTGGATACGTGGTGGCAAACAGAGACAGGAGGGATATTAATAAGCAACTTAGCGGGCATAACACCTGCAAAACCAAGCTGGGCAACGCTTCCATTGCCAGGCGTGCAGATGGTTTTGGTGGATGAGAAAGGGGAGGAAGTTTTGGATGATGGAAGTGAAAGCGTTGGGGGTAATTTATGTATCAAATTCCCTTGGCCATCTACCATAAGGACTACCTACGGCGACCATGAGCGTTGTAGAACCAATTACTTTGCCACCTATCCTAACTTATACTTCACTGGAGATGGTGCATTGCGCAGCCCAGAAGGATATTATAGGATTACGGGTAGGGTAGATGACGTGTTGAACGTAAGTGGACACCGTATAGGCACTGCAGAAGTGGAAAATGCCATAAACATGCACGCAGGTGTTGTAGAAAGTGCAGTAGTAGGCTATCCGCACGATGTAAAAGGACAAGGAATTTATGCTTATGTAATATTTGGGCATATCCATGGGGATGAAGCATTGACTAGGAAAGATATATTGCAGACAGTTACCCGTATCATCGGCCCTATTGCTAAGCCAGATAAGATTCAATTCGTAAGTGGTCTCCCTAAGACCCGTAGCGGAAAGATAATGCGTAGGATTTTGCGGAAGATAGCCGAAGGGGAAACGGAAAACCTCGGTGATACTTCCACTTTATTGGATCCGGGCGTGGTAGATGAGATAAAGAGAGGTAAATTATAATCAATTTTTAAAGGAATGGGCAAAGGCAGTACGGGCATGTTGGCTAAAGCTGCCATGTATAGCCCTTAGAGAAAAACAAATGCAGTTTTAGGAAGCCTTATTATGGGTAAAGAAAGAAAGTTGACTACGTTTAAGGCATTCCAAAACCCCAATTATAGTTTGTATTTCGCAGGGCAGTCCGTTTCGCTTGTAGGAACTTGGATGCAGCGTACAGGAGTGGTGTGGGTGGTTTATACTTTAACACATTCCACGTTCATGCTGGGACTAACCATATTTGCATCGCAGTTCCCATCGTTTATCTTTTCATTATACGGAGGCATTCTTTCGGACAGGTACAATAGAAAGAAGATATTGCTGTTTACACAAACAGCCTCGATGGTACAAGCTGCCCTACTCGCCCTACTTACGCTCACAAACAACTATAGTGTATGGCAAATACTGGCACTTAGTGTATTATTGGGCATAATAAACGCCTTTGATGTGCCTGCAAGGCAACCACTGGTACACGAACTAGTGAGTAACAAAGAAGACCTCCCAAATGCACTTGCGCTTAACTTTTCTATGGTCAATGTTGCACGTTTGATAGGTCCAGCTTTATCTGGGATTGTACTAGGTAGGTTTGGTGCGGGGATATGTTTTCTATTAAATGCCATAAGTTTTCTGGCTGTAATCATTTCCCTTTTATTAATGAAGCTTCCTCCTTTTAAGCCACAAATTATTAAAAAGAAAATAGGCAAAGAACTGGCTGAAGGATTTACTTATCTCAAAGAAACCCCTTCAATAAGTATGATATTGCTGATGCTTGTATCTACTAGCTTGTTGGTATTATCCTACGATACACTTTTGCCAGTGTTTGCCAAAGAGATTTTTCAAGGAAATGCTGCCACTTATGGCTATATCAGCAGTTTTATTGGGTTAGGAGCCATAACGGGAACATTCTTTTTGGCATCTTTAAAACCAGGTTCTAACCTGAAGGTACTTCTATTAAGCAATTCAGTTATATTGGGTGTAGGACTGATTATATTCTCACACGCTAGTTACTTTCCTTTAGCTATGTTCTTTGCAACATTAACTGGCTTTGGGGCAATGGCACAGAACACTATCTGTATGACCATTATACAGGTGCATACAGATGCTACGATGCGTGGCAGGGTGATGGGCTATGTTGCAATGGCTTTCTTTGGGATGCTGCCATTGGGTAGCTTGTTAATTGGGGGTATATCTCAAAAGATAGGTGCACCAAATGCGTTGCTTTGTCAAGGGATAATAGCACTCATTATTGCTGCCGTATTTGCCAACTATCTAAAGAGCGACCAGTTAGAGAAAAAGGACAAAGAACAACTCGATGAAGCAGAAGAGATTGTATTAGAGAAGATGTAATCAATAAATTAGTAAATCAAAGTACCTTTAGGAAGAGAGTTGTTCCCTTGCAATCCCCCACTATGAATTATCATTATTTTACTTTTGGGGGCAAAATAGTTTTTATTCAACAAATCATTAACTGCATAGCATAGTTTGGAAGTGTAAACAATATCAGTAGGTACTTGATTCTGTTTGTAAAAGCTATTCATCCAATCAATCAATTCTTTAGGATGTTTTGCATAACCACCAAAATGGTATCCATGAATTATTTCATATTGTTTCAATCGTTCCTCAGATGTCAAAAGATTCTCCATTTCATCTGTTAAGTTTTCGTTACCTTTTAAAATACTAATTCCTGTAACCTTTTGGTGAGGAAATGCTCCAATTACTAACCCAGCCATCATTGTACCTGTACCTACGGCACAGACAATGTCTGTGTAACTATCATCAATCCAACTGCATATATCTTTTGCGCCTTCCGCCCCTAATCGGCTGTAGCCACCTTCATTTATCCAATAGAAGTTTTTGTTTTTATAATTATTTATGATAGATTCTTTGTGTTTGAAAGCTTCACGGGATACATAGTATAGTTGCATCCCAAAACTTTCTGCTAGTACTAACGTATTGCTTTTGTTGAGGGGTTGTTCACCCCTTATAATTCCAACGCTGTTTAACCCAAGTTCCTTGCACAGGCAAGCAGTAGCTACAATATGATTGGAATATGCCCCGCCAAATGTTGCTATTGTATCCAATCCCTCTTCAATAATCTTGGTTACATGTTGTTGCAGTTTAAAAAATTTGTTGCCACTAATGACTGGATTTATGACATCAAGTCTTAAAATATCAGCAAAAATATTATTTTCATTGATACTAAATTTTGTGTTTTGGATAAATACTTTATGTTTGCCGATAAAATTTAGTTGCATATAAGCAGCAGTGTTGATGAAAAACTATCAGAAATTTACTTTTCTATTTAGAAATAATAATACAAATATATGAAGCCTACTTTGGTAATATTAGCTGCTGGGATGGCCAGCAGGTACGGGGGAATGAAGCAGGTTGAAAGTTTTGGACCAAACGGAGAAACAATAATGGATTATTCCATTTATGATGCGGTACGTGCTGGATTTGGCAAAGTGATATTTATAATTAGGGAAGAGTTTGCAGAAAGTTTTAAAAATATCTTTGAGCCCAAGCTTGCTGGTAAAATAGAAACAGTTTATGTGTTTCAAAAACTAGATTCTTTTTTAAGCAATAGAACTTTACCTGCCGATAGAACAAAACCTTGGGGTACTGCACATGCCTTGCTTTGTTGTAAAGATGTACTGCATGAACCTTTTGCAGTGATAAATGCAGATGACTTTTACGGAAGGGATGGCTTTGCTAAAGCAGCTGATTTTATTAATAACAAGGTAGCTGATAATTTATATGCTTTGATAGCATACAATCTTTCAAACACTCTTAGTGATAATGGTAGCGTTAGTCGTGGGGTATGTGATATAGACACCGATGGCAATTTGGTAGGTATAAATGAGAGAATAAGAATCTACAGGGAAGGTGAAGATATTGTTTATTTCGAAGAAGGAGCAACAACAATTCTACCTGCTGATACCAAAGTGAGTATGAATTTCTATTGTTTTGGTACTAATTATATCTCTTTTGCAGAAAAGCTTTTTGATGAGTTCTTAGATGAAAAACTAAATGTTCCTAGATCAGAGTTCTTTATACCATTGACTGCAGATGAGTTTATGAAAAAGAAAATTGGAAGCATAGAAGTAATACCTACCAATTCAAAATGGTTTGGCGTTACTTATAAAGAAGATGCTCCAAGTACTCGGGAAAACATTAATAAATTAATAGAAAGTGGAGAGTATCCATCAAATTTGTGGGGGTAATAAATTTATCATAAACAAAGCCGCTTTTGTAAAACTTTTATAGAGGCGGCTTCTTATTTATAGTATTAAATTAGCTATAAATCTCTAATAAACCATCGGGTAATACCACATAGACTTCCCCTTTTTTCCTGTCTATCTTTTGCAATGTTTCATCATGCAATGGGATTAGTGCTTCATTGCCATTATAAGTTATTTTTAGAAGTATTTGGTGTGGTTGCTCTATTACTTCTTCTATTTTTCCTATCAAATCAGATTCATTGAATAGGTTGTAACCTAATAAAGAAATAGGGCTTGACGTCCCAGCCAACCTTCTAAAATCTGCATCTAACAACCACACTTGTTTTGATATAAGCCTGTGTGCTTGCTCTTTAGTAGCAATCCCTTCTATTTGCACATAAGTTTCATCGTGTGTTTTTGCTTTGGATAGTTGTACGAAATAGGGGAGGAGACTACCTTTTGTTTGCTCTACAAAAATGGCTTCTACACCTTTTAATATCAATTTCTTCGCAAGACTATGTTGCAAAATCAATTCCCCTTTCAATCCAAATGTTGCTACTATCTTTCCAATATTTATATAATCTTCCATTCTCTTTTTATTTGGGTTGTTGATTAAAGTGATTAAGAATCAATTTTGCTCTTGAAATACCTACAACTTCGGCTAATTCTTTTTCTGATTTTGCTTTTATATTCTTTACAGACTTGAAAGTCTTTAATAAATCTTCTGTTGTTTGTTTGCCAATGCCTTTGATACTTTCAAGTTCATTTTTAAATGTCCCCTTGCTTCTTTTATTGCGGTGAAAAGTAATACCAAAACGATGAACTTCGTCACGTATACGCCTTATCAATTTAAGGCTATCGCTATCCCAAGGAAGTTTTTTTGATTCACTATCTCCTGGAAAGAATATTTCTTCTTCATTCTTAGCTAAGCCTACAACTACCATTTGCCCCAACAGATTTAATTCAGTAATTGCTTCCATTGCACTACTTAGCTGTCCTTTTCCCCCGTCTATAATTACTAGTTGTGGTAGGTTTTGATCCTCATTAATAAGTCTTTTATATCTTCTGGAAACTACTTCTTTCATAGTTGCAAAGTCATTGATTCCCTCTACCGTTTTTACGTTATAATGGCGATAATCCTTGTTGCTTGGTATCCCATCCCTAAAACAAACCATTGCACTAACTGGGAAACTACCTTGAAAATTAGAATTGTCAAAGCACTCAATATGTATTGGCAGGGTAGGTATTTGTAAATATTCCATTAGTTCAAACAAAACATTCTTTTTCTCTAAATCTGTTTTTCCTTCGAGGTGCAATACTTTTTTCTTGCGAAGTTCCTCCCTGTAATAGTTTACATTCTTTAGTGACAGCTCAAGTAATTTCTTTTTATCGCCACCCTTTGGTATTGTTATGACTATGTTTTTATCATATAACTCCAATTTGAATGGAACTACTATTTCACTGCTTATACTACTTAATTTCTCTCTAAGATTGGTTATTGCAAACGCTAAGACTTCCTCTTCAGATTCATCAAGTTTTGTCTCAAGTTGCACAGTGCGAGTTTGTATTATCGTTCCACCTTGTACCATCAGGTAGTTTACGTAGGCAATATTACCATCTTTCAAAATAGAGAATACATCCAGATTTGTAAGGTGCTTGCTTACGATTACACTTTTAGCTTGATAATTTTCTAAGCCTTCAATTTTCTTTCGAAAAACTTCTGCTTGTTCAAATTTCATGTCTGAAGCATAGGCTTGCATCTGATTTTTGTATTGATTTATAACAGAACCCAAGTTGCCTTTCAGCATATCACGCATTTGTTGTATACCTTCATTGTAATCCTGCAATGTTTGCAGCCCTTCACAAGGTCCCTTGCAATTGCCAAGATGATACTCTAAACAAACTTTAAATTTGCCTTTATTGATGTTTGATTCAGTCAATGGCAACTTACAGGTACGTAAAGGAATGTATTCTTTTACAAACGTTACTAACTCCCTAACTGCTTCCTGAGATGTAAACGGACCAATATATTCAGAGCCGTCATTCAGCTTTCGTCTCGTGAAAAATACACGTGGGAAGGGCTCTTTCTTTATCACAATGAATGGATAGGTCTTGTCATCCTTTAAATTAATATTATAGCGTGGTTGGTACTCTTTTATCAGGGCATTCTCTAGTAAGAACGCATCTTGTTCACTATCAACTATTGTAAATTCAAGATGGTTAATTCTCTTGACCAATTGTTGTGTCTTGAAACTATCAATTGTTTTTGCAAAATAAGAACCTATTCTTTTCCTTAAATCCTTTGCCTTCCCTACATATACTAGTTCCTCCTTATCATCGAAATATTTGTAAATACCAGGCTCATGGGGTATTGTATGGGCTATTTTTTGAAATTGTTCTTGAGTCATCTAGTTTTATGAACGCTTTGTGAAAATTAAAAGGACGTAAAAACAAAGTTTTAGAAAAATGACGTTGATTTAATATTCGTTATTCCAATTTACATATTGCTGAATAGAGTATTTTGTCCCATTGTTTTTTAGTACGGACTTATTGATGAGAAAACTCTTGCCTTTATTCCAATTTAGTTGTGTGATAATGGTTGAGTCACCGAAGGTTTTATCAGTTCTGATAAATATAAATTTCACTTTTTGAGTTTCTTCGTCAAGTAATACATCAATGTTTTGTACTTCAAGTACCTTATTCGTAGTGCTGTAATTAAACGTCACACTTTTGGAACTCAAGTCCCTGAATATATTTTCTTTATAGAAATGCTTTATTTTCTTACCTGTTATGTCCTTATCTAAAAATTGCTGCGCTAATTGCACAAAATCCTTACTTGTTATAGCAAAAGAATCTCGGTTGCCTTCATCTTTTGTAATAGTTGTATAAATAAAATAAGGAGTAGTTGCAACATCTTTTATTTCACTTTCAAAGAATCCTTTTACATCAAAAAAAGTGGTTGTGTCGTAAGCGTTTGATTGGTCAGGTTGTGAAGGGGTATTGTCTTTTTTAGATTTGCATGAGAGAAAAACAATAAACAATAGCCCAATAAATAGTGTATGCTTCATCTCGCAAAACTATTCAAGAAGTTGCAATAATGTGAGTGAAATTTTATTTAATGGTTTTAATGATTCCTATCCTCATGCCATAATCAACCCTGTATTCTTTAATCGGATATTTATCTACATAAGTAGGAAGATGTTGGTAACGAACTTGTGGACCCAAAAACAAGGTAGAATTCTTTAGTTTGTAAGTAAGATTTAATCCAACTGAACTGTTTACGTTCCATTTACGAAACAAAGATTCTCCATTTGTATAGTATTTGTAATCTGTGGAAAGAATGTAGACATTTTTATTAAGAGAGTAAGTCGGTTGTATAGAAGCACTTAAGCTTAGCCCTAAATGCTTATTACTTAAGGCATTCCATTCAAAGCCTATTGGCAACGAAATCTGATATAGTCTATTATTCAATCTTGTTTGTGCGCTACTACTACTGTTACCATATTTAGAGGACACACTTATTGAATCCAATTTATTGTCCTGCAAAACTTCTATTGTAGCCTGCCCTGGTGTTTTGTTAGCGTCTATATAGTATTGTCTGATATTAAATTGCAACCCAGATTTAATTGTGATATCCTTTGAAATCTTATAACGTAACCCCACCCCAATCTCACTCCCCAAACCTGCTTTTTGTTTTACTTGATTATTTATTGATGCACTGCTCGAAAATTTATTAATAACCTGATCTTCTACCAAACTTCTAAAACTTTGTGACGGTGTAGTATATACTTCATACGCTAGTCTATCTTTAAGTACACTGTTATCTTGCCCATGACGCTTATTTTTGAAAACATTTACAGTATTCAATTTATAATCTATTGCACTAGGATAGTCGATATTGGAGTTATCAGGAATTGGCGCAAGAACACCCCGTGCAAACGATTTATTTAATTCTGTTTCAGGGATAGGCTTATTGAAAGAAACTGTTTCTTTGCTAGAAAGATCATTAACTAATTCCTTAAATCCAATGCTTAAATTGTTGTTTGTCACATCGATATTCTTTCCTTGTTCAGTAACTATTCTCTTCGCCTTTGAAATTACTAAAGCATTGTTTTTCAAATCATTTTTTACGACATTTTTAAACAACTTATTGTTCGCAGCAACAAAGACATTGTTCTTTGGCGTGTAAAAATGTATTTTACTAAAAGGATTCTCTGGTGGGTAATTTAGAAAAGTTGCAACACCCAACGATAGAATTATTAGTAAAGTTATTATAGTAAGGGCAGGCCAAGATTTCTTAGGCTGTATTTGCTCGGCAATATTGTTCCAAACACGATCCGAAGGAAACATTTTTTGATTGTCTGCTTCTTCTTGCAAGAATTGTTCAAAACCGTCTAAGCTATTTTCCTCTTTCATTCTTAATACCTAATTCAAAGTCAAACTACTATTGTATTGGTGTCAACCAACCTATTTCTGTCTTTGGATTTTCTATTATCTCTTTCTTAATCAATACCTTCTCCAACATAGACTTTGCTCTTGTGTACTGACTACGACTAGTACTTTCTCCAATCTCAAGCATTTCGCCTATTTCCTTGTGACTATATCCTTCAATTGCGTACAAATTAAGCACCGTTCTGTATCCCAATGGCAATTGCCTTATACATTCTACCACTTGCCTACCTTGCATTTTAGATGCCAATGATTCATCCTTTGCGCTGATTTCCTCTGCATATTCTAATCCAATACTTTCATTGAACTTTTTGTGTTTCTTCAAAAAGTTTATGCAAGTATGTACAATTATTCTTCTTATCCAGCCTTCAAAAGCACCTTTTCCCGCAAAAGTTTGCAATTGGGTAAATACTTTAATGAACCCTTCTTGCAACATATCTTCTGCATCTTCCTTGCTTTGCGAAAAACGGTAGCAAACACTTAGCATTCGAGGACTAAAATGATTGTATAACTCTCGCTGACAGAGAGGATCTTTTCGCAAGCAGCCTTGTAATATTGCTTGTTCATTCATTGGGAAAATATTTTATCCCAGCAAAATAGACAAAAAATCTTAATCTCTGCTGCTTTTGGTCAAAAAAAGTTTAAAAATTAACTAAAAAGTAATGGAATAAGCCCGTTTGTGGATAATTTGTCAAAATCCAGAAGTTCTCTACTTGACTTTTTTAGTGTGTAGGTATAAAAATAAAATCAAAGTCCTAACAATTTTCTAGCATCTCAATCACCCCTTCACGCTTCAGGATTAAATATCCAAGCCGATCATTACTTACTCCTTTTTGGAGGTGATAACTGAACTTTAATTGGTCATTTTCCACACTCGTTTCAAAGTATCTGAAGTCAATATTGGTATGTTTTTGCAAAGGCTCAGCTATCTCATACAAATGCGTGGACAATACAAATAGCGCATTGCTTGTTTTTCGCAATCCCTCTATCACCGTAAGGCTACATTTCATCGCATCTTGCACGTTGGTTCCTTTAAAAAGTTCATCAATCAGTATCACCCATTTCTTGCCGTCACTTATCTTAGCAACCGTCCTTTTTATGCGTTGCACTTCATTAAAAAAGTAGCTCTCCCCCTTCATTATATTGTCCTCCACCTGAATATTGGTCAACAATCCATCAAAAAAACTCAATTCCATGTTTTTTGCAGGAACCCCCATCCCAATATGCGCCAGATAAACGCAGATGCCTACCGACTTTATAAAAGTACTCTTCCCAGCCATGTTTGCCCCAGTGAGAAACATGAAATTGGTTGCTTTATTTAGCTCTACATCATAACTAATCGGCTCTTCCAATAGCAAATGATACAATCCTTGCGCCTTAATAAACGGTTCTTTTAATTCATTTACAACTGGAAAAACAAAATCATACTCTTTACAGGCAAGTGCAAGGCTAGTGTAAGCATCTATCTTATTGTAAATTTCAATCAACTCTATCGCCTGTTGCTTAAACTGTTTTTTTAGATAGCTACCAAGCCAAAGCACGTCGGTGGGGGACAGTTTTTTATCCCGCTGCCATTGCAAAACTGTTTGAAGCACAGGTCTTCGCAGCAACATGTTTATCTTTTCACACCAAGCATCAATTTGTTTACTTTTTGTAACTGTCTTTAGGCTTAAAGCTATCGTTTCAAGGTCTTTTACAAACCCAATAAAATGTGAGGCGGAGTATTTTGTTACTGAATAATCAGCTGCATTAAATACTTTATAGATAAAACTATTCAAGATATTTGGACTAGCAGGATAATTCTCGACCGCCGTTTCAAAAAAGCTATCAATCACCATTATGGTGCCGTTGGTAATTGTTTTAGGCAGCGTATCATGAGCCGCCAAAAGGTTTTTTATGGTATGCTGCGAGTCAATTATTTCCTCGGTATTGTTTAGTGGTTTTGATAATAACCAACGCAAATGTTCCCTTCCGCCGTTGGTTTTTGTTTTGTTCAGTCTATAAAAAACAGACTGTTCTTCTTCTCGGTGAAAGATAGAAATATCTTGCAGTGTGGTTTTATCTACTTGCATTTTATCAAATTTAATTTCTAATTGCGCAATTATCCTCTTTCAATCTGTCATCTAAAAATCAAAAAAAGAAAAAAAGCCAAGACAAGAAGTACTTGTTTTACAAATACCCTTTGTCCCGGCTTCTGATTTAGAAGTTTTTTGAGTTATTTTTTCAACCCAATCTCTCTCAATCGTTCATCTAAATATTCTCCTGCCGTAACATCCGGATAGGCTTTAGGGTGCGCTTCGTCAATACAATTTTCTAAACTTGCCAAACTCATCTCACTCTTTGGATGCAGAAAAAATGGCATCGAAAAACGCGGTTTGCCCCATTGCTCCTTAGGCGGGTTCACAACCCTGTGTGTGCTACTTCTCAGTTTGTTGTTTGTAAGCCGTTGCAGCATATCGCCCACATTAACCACTATCTGTTCTGGCAGTGCCGTCACCGCAATCCATTCGCCTTTTTTATTCAATATTTCCAACCCATCAGCCGATGCGCCCACCAACAAAGTAATCAAATTAATATCCTCGTGTTGCTCCGCACGAATCGCGTTTTTAGGGGCTTGCGTAATAGGAGGGTAGTGTATGCAGCGCAAAATTGAATTGCCTTTTTCAATATGAATATCAAAATAATGCTCATCCAAGTCTAAATAAAGGGCTATTGCTTGCAGAAGTGCCTTGCCAGTTTTTTCATAACTACGGTAAGCTTCCTCAAGCGTTGGGTTAAATTTTGGAATTTGCTTCACTTGCACATTGTCTGGGTAAACCGCTTTCATGGGGTCATTGCCTTCAACTATTTGTCCAAATTGAAAAAACTCCTTCAAGTCGGGCGCATCGCTTCCTTTTGCGTGTTCTTTACCAAAACTAGTGAACCCTCTCTGACCAGCCAATTCCGGAATCTCGTACTTCTTCTTTTCCTCGGTGGGGAGCGAAAAGAATTCGTGAACGTATTCATAAATCTCCGAAATAAGCAAATCAGAAAGCCCATGGTTCCTTACCGAAACAAAACCTACAGTCTCATAAGCCGAGCCTAGCTTTTGCACAAACGCTTTCTTCAAAGTTTCATCACCACTTAAAAACTCCGACAAATCAACAACGGGAATAGACATAACAATCTTTTTTTGTGAATAAATATAACACTTGCCATTTTTAGGCAAAGCACGAATATAATAAAATATAGTACATAGAGGGTTTTCTATATTTAATTCAAAACCATCAGAAGCTGTTTCAATAGTCTTCTGTATATCTGTTTTTTGATTGTATCAAGGTGAATTTAGCGGATGGTTTAAAATTTAAATAAAGTTGTAATCATTATAATACGAAAAAAGGAATCTTAACTAATAAACTGAAACAACATCCTATTCCCCAGAAAAGGCAATGGTTACAATATCGCTCACCAAGCCAATTTTCTTGTCGCCCACCATGAACCACGCCCTGTAATGCCTCGTTTCGGCTTTGCCCGCAATCAGGTTGGGGCGTTTATCAGTAAAAGATGTACTAGAAGTAAGATTGGTTACATAAGTAAACACCGTTTCATCGCCTCTTTTACATTCAATCCACAAACCATCGGTATAGTGCTTAATAAACTTTAGCAGGATAAACCCGCCAGTTAATTTCAACGTGATTTCGGGTTTCATGGTGGCATAATTTGCCAACAAATCACCCCCAACTATCCCTAAAGATATTGATAATGACTTGGTGCAAGCATCATTTGTCTTCATTTTCTGCACCATTTTCAACACCCTATACATAATACCTGCCTTTACAGCCACCGGAACATTGGGCGGCATTTTAAATGTGGGGAAATTCCCTACCAAAACACTCTGCACACTGCCAAGTGCCGCAATCCTAAACTTGGTGCATGTATGATAATATGTTTCCGCATCCTTTTGCAACAGGAGGGTGTATTCGTAGGCATTCATATCATTAAAAAGGGCAGTCATGTTATCATCCGTCAACCCAAATTGTTTAAAACAACGCAACATTCCTGTATAAAAGTTCTTGAACCACTGCAATCTCTTTTCTGCTGAACGTGGCATATAATATTTCTTCCTCATGAAACTATTTATTTTATTGAAAATGAAATTATTTAATGTGTAAATATAAGTTTTACTTAAATTATTTTTTATTTTTTATTATTGACTGCTCATTATTCCTTTCTTAAATCATGTTGCTGATGATATAAATCCTGTCAACCGAGCCTGGGTTGACGGAATTTATATCAAAATACAAGTGTATTATGTCAAGAAACAATTGTATCAAGACATAATACATGTCAACCGGGTCCGGGTTGACGGAATTCATCTCAGAATACAAGTGTATTATGTCAAAATATCTGTCAACCGAGGCTCGGTTGACGTGTATTATGAGAGATTACAAGTGAATTATAGGAAGAAAGAAGCTAAATATTTATTAATTCAAGCCTATTATACAATGCTTCTTGTGTATTTTTAGATTTGGAAAGTGAATAAAACAATAGCTACTATTGTATTCGGATAAATAAATGTTGATTATATCATCCTTCCCTTGGATGATTAAAGAAACATGTTTTATTTTGTTTTGAGACAGTTACTAAACGGCAAGCTATGCAGCGTGGATACTTTGAATGTAGCAATATAATTTTCCCTAGTTTTGTAGTAGTGAAGGTTTTATAGCAGATAAACAATTGGAGGATGCTTTACAACAAAGGGATTGGGTAAAAATGTGAAAGTTTTGATGAGGTTAAATCCTTTTGCAATACAAGAGTTAACAGCAATAAAATGGCCTAAAATGCAATCAGAAAATATTGCCCAAGTAAAACACTAGTAAGCTCCCCTTAATTTAAAGCCACTAAATCAATTTCCTGCTTTATTTCAATTGTTTTACCTAACCACAATACATTACTTTAGCCGCTTGTTGTCGCAATTGATTTAAACGATAATAAACAAATTGTTGTTATCATTCAAATCGGTTTAATTACAATTAACAAATCAGTTTAGTCATAATTACTTTATGGGAGCAATCAAATCTTTCAACAGAAAAGCAAAGGCAGAAAACGAAACAGGCTTAGGGGTAAACAGCAACAGCAATGGAGGTCGCTTTTTTAATAAAGACGGCACTCCCAACATACAAATGCGGGGTATCCCCTTTATGGAAAGGCTGAACCTGTACCATACCCTTTTGTCGTTGCCCAAATGGAAGTTTCTATTGATTATTATATTTTTATTCATCTCCATAAACCTACTTTTTGCTGGTATTTATTTATGGATTGGAATGGAACACCTCAATGGAATGGTAGCAACGACCAAGGCCGAAAAGTTTGGTGAGGCATTTTTTTTTAGTGCGCAGACTTTTACCACCGTTGGTTATGGCAGGATAAACCCAGTTGGCTTTGCTGCAAGCTTTGTTTCGGCATTGGAAGCCTTGACAGGTTTGCTTAGTTTCGCTTTGATTACTGGTTTGTTGTACGGACGATTTGCCAGGCCAAAGGCTTATATAAATTACAGCGAACACGCCCTTTTTGCGCCATTTAGGGATGGAGTTGCCTTTATGCTTCGGATGGTTCCTTACACAAAAAACTTTTTGGTAAATGTGGAAGCAAGGCTAACGATGAGTATGCAAGTGGAGGAAGATGGTATTAGGAAGAATAAGTTTTTTCAACTGGCTTTGGATATATCAAAGGCAAATACGATGGTTTCTAATTGGACGTTGGTACATATCATTAACGAGGATAGCCCATTTTACAACCTCACGAAAGAAGATATAGAGAACTCAAAAGCAGAGATTCTGGTATTTGTTCAGGGCTTTGATGAAAGTTTTTCTAACACGGTGATATCCCGCAGCTCTTACACTTATGAAGAATTTGTTTATGGGGCAAAGTTTCTTCCCATGTATCATCCAAACGCGGATAATTCAGGAACAATAGTTCATCTCAACAAATTGGATGACTACGAATTGGTGGAATTACCGATAAAATTTTAGATTTTACTGTGGAATAAGGTTACAATTTGGAGTTTTTATGCACAATTATCCAAAGTAGTAAAAAAGGCAAGGAAATTTTAATAATTCTTTTTGTTTTGTTGAATTATTTCCTAATCTTTGCATATTGCTTGTTATATAATACCCCACGAAATGAAAAAGTTATTAGGTGTTATTTTAATTTTGATTGTTATCAAGTGCTACGCAATGACGAAAGCACCAAATGTCAATCCTATTGCTCTAAATGATAACGAAGTTCCTTTTGAAGGAGGTGTTAGTATACTGATTGCGGTAGGTGTTATTTATGGTTCTAAAATTGGAAGGCAAGAGCAAAATGATGAAATTAGTGAAGAGGAAAAACAGGATTAGTCAATTCAAAAATTAAAATGTACAAAAATTAGTTAAGCATCATCTGAAAAGGTGATGCTTTTTTATTTTTTATTATCTGACGGAAGCATAACTTGTTTTGTATTAGCACAACTTTGTAGATATAAACTTGTTCTCACACTTTATTATTATGAAATCGATTATAACTTTTACAATTTTATTGGCTGTTTGGTTAGTTATGGCACAGAGTTGCTTGCGATTCAGGACGAGTGATAGCAAAGCCTTAAAAGAATTTGATACCGCCGGAGTACCATTAAAAATAAAGACAATTAAAGTAAAAGATAGGGATTTGCACTATGTAACAACTGGCAATGATACACTCCCCACCATTGTTTTTGTACACGGAAGCCCCGGTAGTTGGGATGCTTTCAAGGAATATTTAAAGGATAAAGATTTATTGAAGAAATATAGAATGGTATCAATAGACCGTCCTGGTTTTGGGTATAGCAATTTTGGAAAATCTGTGAATTTGCAAGATGAATCAACCATTATCTCCCCACTATTCCCTTCTTTGAAAAACAATAAACCAATCTATTTGGTGGGGCATTCTTTAGGAGGACCGATGATTGTACAATTGGCTGCGGATAATCCAAATACAATTGCAGGATTGGTAATATTATCAGGGGCAATAGATGTAAAACTAGAGAAGCCTGAGAAATGGAGGCACGTAATCATGCAGTTTCCCCTTAAATACTTGATACCCGGTGCATTAAGGCCATCCAACAAAGAATTATGGTATCTGAAGACTGATTTAATAAAACTTGAACCGAGGTTTAAAGAGATAACCTGTCCGGTTTATATACTTCATGGAGATAAAGACCCATTGGTAGATTATGGAAACATGGCTTTTGGAGTGAAGGCATTCGTAAATTCACCCAAAATAGATACCCTCACAATTCAAGGAGCCAACCATTTTATCCCTTGGCAGCACTATGATATTATAAAGAAGGTTTTGATGGGGTTGCATCCTTAATTGTCCAATACATCCTATCTGCTTAATATTGCATTGATTATGTATTGTAATTTATCACAACTATATCTAGATATAAATGAAAAAAGTCTCTCTGTTTATTTTTCTGCTTCTTTCCATAGTACAAATCGCTGAGGCACAAGTCCCTGTTACCAATACTAGTGCAGATATTTATTTACAGCTTAAGAAGCTTAATGTACTTGGTAGCGTCTTGTATATTGCTGCCCATCCAGATGACGAGAACAATGGTTTATTGCCTTGGTTTGCCAAAGAGAAACAATACCGAACCGCTTACCTAAGCCTCACCCGTGGCGATGGTGGACAAAACCTTTTGGGAAGCGAACAAGGAGTGGAGTTGGGGATGATTCGCACACAAGAATTACTAGCAGCAAGGAGGATTGATGGGGCTGAACAATATTTTAGCCGTGCTTTTGAGTTTGGCTTTTGCAAGAATGCACAAGAAGCTTTAAAGATTTGGGGTAAGGATAAGATATTAAGCGACATAGTTTGGATAATCCGGCAGTATCAACCAGATGTAATCATTACCCGTTTTCCGGGAGATGCAAGGGCGGGGCATGGACACCACGCTGCATCTTCTTTGTTGGCTAATGAAGCATTTACTGCGGCTGCCGACCCAACCAAATACCCAGAACAATTTAAATATGGCGTGAAACCTTGGCAAGCAAAAAGGATATTATGGAATACTTTCAGCTTTGGAACCATCAATACAACTGCCGAAGACCAGTTGAAAATAGAGGTTGGTGGCTACAATCCTTTACTTGGAAAGAGCTATGGCGAAATAGGAGGGGAGGCAAGGAGTATGCACAAAAGTCAGGGTGAAGGAAGGCCAAGAAGGCGTGGACAGTTTATTGAATACTTTAAAACGACTGGTGGTGATGCCACGAAATCAGATTTGATGGATGGCATTGATATTAGTTGGAAAAGAATTGCTGGGGGAGAAACAATCCAAACTAAAATAAATGAAATCATTAGTAAATTCGATTTCGAAAAGCCTTCTTTGATTCTGCCTTCTTTGGTTCAGTTATACAAGGCCATCAAAACTTTACCCGAAAGTAATTGGCGTAATAAGAAACTACAAGAGGTGCAGGATATTATCGAGGTTAGCAGTGGTTTATTCACAGAAGCTACTACCAATCAACAAATGATTGCGCAAGGCGATGCTTTGAAAGTCAATTTCTTTTTGAATAATCGTTCCAATACGAATATTTCTCTACAACATATCTACCTAGATGGTTGGGATTCTGCTGTGAATATCCCGTTGGGCATCAATCAGAATATACCTATTACTCATCTGCTTCCTGTAGATGATAATAAAAAAATTACCCAGCCCTATTGGTTGGAATATCCATTGGATGGTGGCAGTTTTGATGTTCGAGACCAAACCCTTATTGGCAAAGCTGAAAATGATCCGGCTTATGAAGTGACTTATTCTGTATTGATTGAAGGAGAATCGTTTACTATCAAAAGACCTATTCAATATAAAGTAGTTGACCCTGCAAAAGGAGAATTGTACCAACCCATTGCCATCCTTCCTAAGATGGAATTGAATTACACAAAAGATAATTATGTTTCCATAAATGGTGCGGCTGTGAAGGCTGATGTACACTTCAAATCGAACATTAAAGACAGTGTTTTGTATAAAATAAAACAGCAGTATAGTGACAATTGGAAGTACAGCGAGAAGATTATCAAGTACGGTACTTTTGATAATGCGGAGAATACTTGGACTGGGTCCTTTACACCGCAGAATAAATCTATTAACTCTACGGAAGTAGCCAGCCTTTCTGCAAATGATGGATTATATGATAGTTATACCAAAACAATTGCCTACGACCATATCCCCACCATCACTTATTTCCCGAAGGCAAAAGCTAATTTGGTAAATGTGGATTGTAAAATTGTTGGCAAAAAGATTGGTTATATAGTTGGTGCGGGCGATAAAGTCCCCGATGCTTTATTAGCAATGGGATATGAAGTAAAGTTTCTTACCGAAGTTGATATTAATCCAATCGTTTTGAAGCAATACGATGCCATCATCACTGGAATAAGAGCATATAACTTGTTGGATTGGTTGAGTAATAAGAATGATATACTGATGGATTATGTAAAAACTGGAGGTAATCTCATTGTTCAATATGCTAAAAGCAACACAGTGGGTAGCAAAAACATCAAGATGGGGCCATACCCTTTTGTAGTTAATAGCCTTTCGAGAGTTACGGAGGAAGATGCTCCAGTGCATTTCTTATTACCCAACAGTCCTTTGCTTAATTCTCCCAATAAAATAACCGATAAGGATTTTGAAGGATGGACTCAGGAGAGAAGTACTTATCAAGCAGAACAAATTGACCCGCACTATGAATGTGTATTAGGGATGAAAGACAGTGGCGACAAGGCAGAAGGAAATGGCAGCTTGATTACTACCCAATATGGCAAGGGGCGGTTTACTTATGTAAGCTTGGTTCTTTTCAGGCAGCTACCTGCTGGTGTGCCAGGTGCATACCGATTAATGGCAAACTTAATAGCGCATTAGTATTAACCACAAGGAACACAAGGGATTACACTAGGATACACAAAGAAAATCTAGTAAATAATCCTTGTGTCCTTTGTGAAAAACCTTTGTGAGCTTAGTGGTAAAGTATTAAAATAATGAACACACGAAGAGGCATCAGCGTATTTGGTATTGTATTAATAGCACTCATCATTGGTGAGTTCCTAAAGAATGTAAAGATTGGGTTAATCATCGGCTTAGCTCTCGGATTATTAGCAAGTGGAATGCTAAGAAGAAATGGATAACTTATTACTCACCACTGACAACTCACTACTCACATGAGTCACCTCGATTGGATAGTTCTGATTTGTACACTCGCCTGCATCGTTGCGTATGGGCTGTACAAAAGCCGTACTTCCAAGAATCTAGAAGGTTATTTCCTCAGTAATCGCAGTCTCCCTTGGTACTTAGTGTTACTCAGTATCATGGGAACACAAGCGAGTGCCATCACCTTTCTCTCTGCACCGGGACAAGCTTTCACCGATGGAATGCGCTTTGTACAATACTATTTCGGCTTGCCATTGGCAATGATTATCCTCTGCATCACCTTCGTTCCCTTATACAGTAAACTAAAAGTTTTCACTGCCTATGAGTATCTCGAAAAGCGTTTCGATTCCAAAACCCGCACCTTCACCTCCTTGCTTTTCCTCGTATCTCGCGGACTTTCCACTGGCGTTAGCATCTATGCCCCGTCTATCATATTATCTTCTTTATTAGGTTGGGATATCTTCTGGACCAACATCGTAATGGGAGGCTTTCTTATCATCTATACCGTAAGTGGTGGCGCAAAAGCCGTTGCTTATACGCAGAAGATACAAATGGTTATCATCTTATTTGGGATGGTTGCTGCCGGATATTGCATGATGCATTACCTCCCTCAAGGTGTAGGATTCAAGCAGGCATTGCAACTTAGTGGGGTAGGAGGGAAGATGAATGTGATAACCACTGGCTTCACCTCAAAGGGGTTCGATTGGAAGGACAAGTACAACATCATTAGTGGTGTCATTGGAGGATTCTTCCTGGCACTTTCTTATTTCGGCACCGATCAGTCACAAGTTGGACGTTACCTCACTGCCAAAAACAATACACAAAGTAGGATTGGTTTGCTCATGAATGGATTGGTAAAAGTGCCCATGCAGTTCTTTATCCTATTGTTGGGGGCTATGTTGTTTGCCTTTTATCAGTTCAATGCCGCACCCGTTTTCTTCAATAAAGCCCTTGTCGATAAAGGCAAGCAAACTGCTTATGCCCCGCAGTTATCTTCCCTCGAAAATGCTTATTACAACCAGCAATTGCAGCAGCAAGCCAATAGTAAATTATACCTAGCACATACTACCGACACCACTTTTACCCACAACATCAAGCAAGGTGCTACCAAATTGGCAACTATCCAACAGCAGTATAAAACCACCCTCAAGCAAGCCCTCCCCGATGCCGACACCAACGATACCAACTATATCTTTCTTCGTTTTGTGATAGATTTCTTGCCGAAGGGCTTGGTCGGTCTTCTCATCGCCATCATATTCATGAGTGCTTGGGGTTCTATTGCGGCAGCACTAAATGCCCTTGCTTCTTGTACGATGATTGATTTTCATCGTACCATAAAAAAGGATTATTCCCGCTTTGAGTCCGATACACAGATAGCGCAATACGAGTATAAAACTGCTAAATATTACACCCTTGCGTGGGGTGTCTTTAGCATCATCACTGCCGAATTTTCCTCAGGTATCGGTAGTCTGATAGAGGCAGTGAACGTGTTAGGGTCGTTGTTTTATGGGGTTATCCTCGGCATCTTCCTCGTTGGATTTTACCTAAAATCAATTGGAGGCAACGCCGTTTTCTATGCCGCCATCCTCAGCGAACTGTTCGTCATCACCCTCTTCACCCTCGACAAATACAACATCATCGGTCTAGGTTTCCTATGGTTAAACGTTTTTGGCGCATTATCGGTGGTAGTTTTCAGTGCAGTTTTTAGAATCGTGAGTCGTTAATCGTGAGTTGTACGATTTATGAGGTACGCAGTGCAAACAATGGAATCGAAAGTACAAACAATGGCATCAACCAAGTAAACATTGGCATGAACCAAGCAAACAATGGCATCAACCAAGTAAACATTGGCATGAACCAAGCAAACATTGGCATGAACCGAGCAAACAATGGCATCAACCAAGTAAACATTGGCATCAACCAAGCAAACATTGGCATCAACCAAGCAAACATTGACCAATACTCTCAATACTCGTGTACTTGTTATTAGGAAGTTGAATTCTGTTTCGACACCGACAATTATCTTTACAACGCATTTGTGAATATTAATAGATATTTCGCTAATAAATTTAAAAAGTTAAAGATTTGAGTCATGAATATTGCAATCACAGAAAAAGGTCAGAGAATAAAGGCTTTCCCAAATGGAAGAGCTTTTTGCCCAAATTGCAAATCAGTTGTAAAAGCTAAGTGCGGTGAGTTAAATGTTTGGCATTGGGCTCATGATAAAAATTGTGATGATTGGATTTATGAACCAAAAACAGAATGGCATTTAGAATGGCAAAATTATTTTAAGGAAGAGCAAACGGAAGTGTATTTAGAGCAAAATGGTCAATATCATAGAGCAGACATTTATACTGAAAAAAAACTTGTTATTGAAATTCAGAATTCACCAATTTCCACAAATGAAGTATCTGAAAGAGAAAACTTTTATGGTGACATGATTTGGGTTGTAAATTCTAAAGATTTCAAGCATAACATTAATCTAAAACAATTTCAGTCAGATTTAAGTAAAGAAATATGGTTTCAATGGGTCAATCAGTTTGAACCAGAAGATGAAAAGGCTTTTGCAATTATAATTCCTAAGGACGACTTTGGCGAACAAATAATCAATTCTGTGAAATTATGTAATTATAAAAAAGCAATTGATATAGAAAAGGGAGTTGAATTTTGGTACAATCGAAAAAAACAATTCAATCAAAAGCTTGACAAGGAAATTTTGGATGCTTTCTCATCATACTATCTCGATAAAAAAATTCAAAAAAAGGTTGAAATAAATGGAAAATATGATACTAAATTTAAATGGTCACATATCAGAAAAACTTGGACTACAGCTACTAAGCCAATTTTTATTGATTTAAATAATGGTTATTTAATGTGGATAATGAATTTATACGAAAATGGTAATGGATTTGGACGAGTTATATCGAAGCAAAAATTTCTTTTAAAGTATCGACCTGCTTAATAGATTTTATCGGTTTAATTTCTATTTAAAATGAATAAATTTACTTCTAAAAACAAAAAATGAAAAAACACCTTCCCCTCCTTCTCTTAGTCTTTTCTTGCTGCCTATCCTGCAATAATGCTCCTGTAAAAGTGCTTGGCAAACAGGAATACGGAAAGGTGATGTTTGAGAATGATAACTATGATGAAGTGTTGGCGGCGGCTAAAGCACAGAAGAAACCCATATTTATGGATGTGTACACTACTTGGTGCGGTTGGTGCCGTCAGCTTGATTATACTACTTATAAGGATCCTCAAGTAATCAAATATCTCAACGATAATTTCATCCCACTAAAAATAGATGCCGAACAAGGTAGGGGAGGAGACATTGCAAGGAAATATGGGGTAGATTCTTATCCTCGATTAATATTTATGGATAGCACGGGACAAGTCTTTTTATTCATTAAAGGCTATAAGGATGCTCACAACTTCTTAAAAATTGCCACAAAGGCATTGGAGGTGTATAACGGCAAATAGGATAATAGGCATTTATTAAGATTTGCCATGAAGACAGAAAGGCTCAAAGTTGCACAAAGAGAAAATAAGGTAAGTAATGCCTATCGGCATAAGATGGATTAATATCCGTTTCTACAGTTTCGTTTTATGAATAAGTATATTTTTGCTTCATGAAAAATAGTTTATTGGTGCTGATTGCTTTGTTGTTTTCTACAATTGGTTATTCGCAAAGTTTCCTTGCACAACAGTTGGAAAACGGAAGGGTAGCGGCGGCTTTTAAAGCGCAACAAGATTCATTGAAGAGTCAGTTTGCACAGAAAGGGTTGCAGTTTCCGCCTAAGCAGGTTTATATCCGCAGTTTTAAATACGATAGTCAGCTTGAAGTATGGGTGCGCAACAGCAACAAAGAGCAATATAAACTTTTCAAGACGTATAAAGTTTGCGCCTTGAGTGGTTCGCTAGGACCAAAACGTGTGGAAGGCGATTATCAGGTGCCTGAGGGATTCTATAATATCAGTGAGTTTAAACCTACTAGCGAATATCATTTGTCTTTAGGATTGAACTATCCCAATGCCTCCGATGAATTGTTGAGTGATTCGGCAAAACCGGGCGGGGATATTTATATTCATGGAAGTTGCATTACGGTCGGCTGCATCCCTATAAAAGATGAACCGATTGAAGAAGTTTATATCTTGGCTACACTAGCAAAAAACAGTGGGGAAGATTTTATTCCGGTTCATGTTTTCCCGGTTAGATATAATGTTCCCAAAAGCGTGGAATACTTTATGAAAGTGAGCAGCGAGGATAAAATCTATCAGAAGTTTGCCATAAACCTGAAAGAAGTATTCGATTATTTTGAGTTTAATAAGAAATTACCCGTAATTTCTGTGAACGCAAAAGGCGATTATGTAGTATTTTAAATGATTTTTTATATATTTACAAACGAAAGATTTAAACATCCCTTTAGAACGTCTTTAATTTTAGAAACGATATGGCCACTTTGCCCAAGTCTAAGTTTTCAGGTTCAAACATCTTCTTATTAGTTGTTTGCCTAATGGTCATTTCGGCTGTTTTATTATTGAATATCTTTAATGCAAGAAACCTGGCCCAACTTAGAAATTACCTAAATAGTCTTAGCAGCGATAACAGTCAGGTGGAGATACTTAGGAACACCAATAAGGAATTATTGGAGGCCGAGAATGCCTACCGCCTTTATCTCAGCACGAAGGATACGCTATATAGCAACAAGTATTTGTCGCATGTAGTGGCTTGTGTAAACGATTTGATAAGCTTGAAAAGTGGTGCTGATACCGTTGGAATCAATGCCATCATAGGAGGGATTGAACGAAAAATACAAGTGTCTGATGCTATTGACTTGCTAAAGCGTATTTCAGATTCTATCAGTATCAGCAAAGCCCATGCTGTCAATGATATTTATATAAACCCATATTGGTATAGGATGTCCAACAACTCTATCCTCAAAGGGTATGATAGTTTGATGCAGCAAGTAGATACTAGCCAAAACACCGGAAACCGCAAGAAAGCTTTCCTTAAGAAATTGAAGGATGTATTTGGTAAAGACGAAGCAGACAAGACCGAAACTGCTGCAACTGCCACCACTGCACAAGCCGCCAATTCTGGTTATGTGATGAGTAGCCAAAAAGACCAATCCCAGTTGGATGTGGATGAGTTTTATTCCAAAAAGTACAATGACCTTACGCTAAGACAAAAGCTGGATGATAATGAAAAGCAATTGGCACAAGTGAATTTGGTAATAGAATACCAGGTAGGGGATGCTTTGAAAAAGATTTCTGGAATAGAAGAAGAGGTTGGGAAAGCAAGGGAAGATCAGGTTATTGAAAAGGCAAAAGAAGCGAAAGATTACATTACCTATATTCTTTGGGGTTCGATATTCTTCATAATTTTAGTGAGCATCGTGCTGATATATACTTGGAGAAAGAGTATGCTGTATGAAAAAGAAATAATTGAGGCGAGGGAAACTGCGGAAAGGTTGGTATTGACAAAAAGCCGCTTCTTGAGCAACATGAGTCACGAAATACGAAGCCCACTAACCTCCATCATTGGTTTTACCGAGCAGATGGACAATATAGAATATGACCCAGATAAGAAACGCTATTTGAATGCTATCCGGACTTCATCGGATCATTTGCTTACAACGGTAAATGATATACTTGACTTTTCTAAGTTGGATGCAGGTAAACTTACCCTAAATATCCTTCCTTTTAACATCAAAAAAGTGATAGACGAAGTGCTGTATGCCTTCTCTGTTTCTGCACAAAAGAAAAATATATTATTGCAATCAGATGTGCAACTTGATGCTGATTTATTGGTTCAAGGGGATGCGTTCAGGTTGAAACAAATATTATTCAACCTTACAAGTAACGCCATCAAGTTTACAGAAACTGGCAGGGTACGGATAATTGTTAAGAGCCTAAGCAGAACTGAACGTGATATTAGTGTGAGAATAGATGTTCAAGATTCTGGGGTAGGTATACCACAGGATCAACAAGGATTTATATTTGAAGAGTTTGCTCAGGCTACTAATACCAAGAGCGGCGGCAGAAGGGCTATAAGAGGTACCGGTTTGGGATTGGCTATATGTAAGATGCTTACAGAATTGCAAGGAGGTAAAATAAGCGTAAAAAGCGAACTCAATGTAGGCTCTACTTTTACCATTACGATGCCTTATTCTATTGAACCGGTACAAAAAGAAGCTCCAATTATTGAGGAACATACCAAACATGTACAGAGTTTCTCAGGCAAAAAGGCTTTGATAATAGAAGATAATGACATGAATATCTTGCTGATAAAGCTTTTGCTTAAAAAGATGCAGATTGATTTTGATGTTGCAAAGGATGGCGAAGAAGGCGTTAGGCTTTTTGAAAACAATTACTACGATGTCATATTAACGGATATCAACGTGCCTAAATTGACTGGTGACCAGATAGCGTCAATCATCAGAAAAAGCAAGGATATAAGAAAGAGTAACCTGCCTATTATTGCACTTACGGCAAGTATCATTGGCGACAATACCGAGCAATATTATCGGATGGGCATCAACGAACTACTTGTAAAGCCCTTTAAAGAAGCTGACTTTAAAGCTGTTCTGGAGAAATATCTATTGGCGGAGATTTAGAGGATTTATAAAAGAATGCAAGGCATTCAAAAAAAATAAAGCAATTGGAAAAAGAGATTGATTTTTCTTTAAAGAAAGTATTACTTGTTGAGGATAATCAAATGAACATAATGCTTTTTTCATTGCTTCTGAAGAGGTTGGGGATACAAATTACTACTGCATCCGATGGGGAAGAAGCCCTTGAATTATTCAATAACAATCACTTCGATGTGATATTGACAGATATACAGTTACCCAAACTAAGAGGAGACGAAATGGCAAGAATCATACGCCAAAACCCCGATTCTCAAAAAGCATCTACACCAATCATTGCATTGACAGCTAGTACCCTAGCATCTGAAATTAAGGAATACATTGGTTCAGGCATCAACCAAGTGGTGCTGAAACCCTTTACGGAAGAAAAATTAAAAAGTGTTTTAAGTAAGTTTTCAGGTTGATATTTTTACAATTAAACAAGCGATTTATTCTTCGTTAAGCGCATTGTTTCCCACATAATTACGCCATTTGTCAATCATCAAGCGCATATCATCAGGCAGTTCTGCTTCAAAAAATACCAATTCTCCTGTTCTAGGATGTTCAAAACCCAATGTCTTTGCATGTAAAGCGCAGCGATTGCATATATCAAAACAGTTTTCTACAAACTGTTTGTATTTAGTATAAATAGTCCCTTTTAAAATCTTTTCGCCACCATATTCCCAATCATTAAAAAGGGTATGACCAATGTGTTTCATGTGTACCCTTATCTGGTGTGTACGCCCCGTTTCCAAAACACATTCAACCACGGTTACATAATTCAGACGTTCAATAACGGAATAATGGGTGATGGCGTGTTTACCAATTTCGCCATCCGGGTAGGCAGCAAACATTTTTCTATATTGCTGATGACGGGCAATGTGCGCATTCACCGTACCCTTATCTTCCTCCAAATCGCCCCAAACCACCGCCACATATTTTCGTTGCACGGTATGATGAAAGAACTGTTTGGATAAATTGGCGGCAGCCAGCGCATTTTTAGCCAATACTATTAGCCCAGTAGTGTTTTTATCTATCCGATGCACCAAACCAAAACGAGGCAGCGTGTCCTCACTTACCTCAGGGTTTTGTTGCAATAAATGATAGAAAACACCATTTAGCAAAGTACCCGAAAAGTTGCCCACCCCTGGATGCACCACCATATTGGCTTGTTTGTTTATCACCAATACATCCTCGTCTTCATACACAATGTTCAGCGGCACAGGTTCCGCCTTTAGAATGGTATAATCGGGGTTTATAAAGGTCATCAAAACAATATCGTCGCCCGGTTTTATCCTGTAATTGCTTTTAACTATTTTCCCGTTCACCGTCAAAAAACCAGCATCTATCCCTTGTTGTATTTTATTTCTGGTGGCACCTTCTATATGGTTTTGTATCCATTTATCTATACGCATCGGCTCTTGCCCTTTGTCCACCGTAAAGGCTTTGCGCTCGTAAGCCTCATCACTATTGTCCTCCTGAATAATATTTACATCCACGTTCATAGTGGCAAATATATACAGAACTGAGGGGATTGTATAAAAGGGTAGGGGAGAAGGCGAGGAAACCACCCTATGATGCTCATCGCTTATCTCCAGACTGTATAGCATTATTTCGCCTACTTTTTTAAAAATATTTTCTTTAATAAAAAATATTTCCTATTTTGGGGAATAAATAACAAACAAATAATCATTATTAATGCAACATAACCTACAATATGAATCACAGCCTTGACAGTTATCAGCTACCAGTACTTGCATACGTTTACGCCTTTTTATTAGCTTTCATACACAAAGTAAGACACCCACGAGCTCTTGCAAGACATGTCTTACAAGAGGTAAGACACCCACGAGCTCTTACAAGACATGTCTTACAAGAAGTAAGACACCCACGAACTCTTGCAAGACATGTCTTACAAGAGGTAAGACACCCACGGACTGTTGCAAGACATGTCTTACAAGAGGTAAGACACCCACGAGCTCTTGTAAGACATACGATAGAATGGGCAAAACCGATATTTTTAGGTCTTTTTCATATAAAATTGGTCACAGAGAGTCAAAATTCACATTTGAGGGAGGCAAATACAGTTTGAAAACAATGCAGAAAGCTTGACACTTAGCAGGCGGTCACCGTTGCGGCACTGGGGTACAGCCCAAAGAGCAGACGTTAATGCACCCATAGAAACGTGGGTGTAGGCAATTTTTTCAATCATACTAAATTCAAATTGAATGAGTACAGAAAGAGACCAGTTTTCGATAGAAGGCTCTTTGTTGGCTACCAAACTGACCAACCTTGTAAACTATTCTGCCCTACCGGCAACAAGTTTAAAAATAGGTATCAGTGCAGCAGACAACACGGAGTTGAGCGGAGTGGTAACGCCTTTTGTGACTGCCCAAAATGCCCTCGTAAACAAGAGTTCCAACACCACAACGATGACCAAGGCAAGGGACATCGCCGAGGCAAAGGCACTTGTTGTGGCTAGGAAGTTTGTATTGAAGTGGTATTACAACAACCTGTTGGCAGATGCCACAGACGTGTTGAAAGCCTCTTTGACGGCACACTCCGATGTTAGGGTATCGCACGAGGGAGCAGCCATCCCAATCCCAACGTTGGGTGCGAAGGCAGTAGAGGGGCATCGTTTCGATGTTACCGTAAAAGATCCTGTAGGTAGCGAAGGCAAGCCTGTGAACATTGTGTTTGTAAGGGTTAGGTATTTTGTAGTAGTGACAACAGGACTGGCGGTGCCAGTGGATCCTGCTGACTTTGCAAAGTTTACCGACAACAGCAAACATCATCCTATTGTTCTCACCTTGCCTGCTGCACAAGCAGGGCTGCCCATAGCAATCAGTAGTTGTTATGTGGATGCACAAGGGAACGAGGGAACGTACAGCAATGTTGTAACGCTGAACATTAGTTAGCCCCCCTGCCCCCCAAAAGGGCTACCGTGTACACACATCTTTTTAGCCCTTGTTTTATAATAGGTTTTACGTTTCTTTTATCATATTGTATAGTTTCCACCCCTTATAAATGGTGTAGAACTCGCCCAATCCTGCAAT